>ERZ869936.928-NODE-928-length-23688-cov-4.987475_pt1 | contig 23688 bp, 25 predicted proteins | sample MGYA00520876_ERZ869936 | MGnify/ENA primary metagenome ERZ869936 (study PRJEB32218, sample SAMN09650985) | biofilter metagenome | isolation source: enrty point of leading RO module | place: Saudi Arabia: Thuwal, RO plant located on Red Sea | collected 2016-02-17 ...
GCCACTGCGGCTGCTGCAGCCCCGCTGCCGGCCCGAAGTCGAAGATCTGCTTCCGCGCGCGGACGGCCTGGGTGAGCTTGGGGTCGTCGGTGGCCGCGCGCAGATAGGCGCCCAGCCGGGTGCGTTCGATCACGAACCAGGTGCCGAGGCACACCGCGAGCGAGGCGATCACCACCCAGCCCCGATAGTCGGGCAGGTTCATGAAGCCGAGATCGGTCGAGCCCGACAGCAGTTGCGGCACCGGGTAGGGCTGCCCCGACACGCCGTAGAAGTGCCGGAAGCTTCCCTCGATGACGAGCGACAGCCCGAAGGTGAGCAGCAGCCCGTACAGGTGGTCGAGCCGGTACAGCCACTGCAGCAGCGTGCGTTCGACGATCATGCCGAACACGCCCACGCCCAGCGGCGCCAGCAGCAGCGCCCACCAGTAGCCGATGCCCAGGTAGGTGAGCGCCATCCAGGCGAAGTAGGCGCCCATCATGTACAGCGCGCCGTGCGCGAAGTTCACGATGTTGAGCATGCCGAAGATCACGGCAAGCCCGAGGCTGAGCGTCGCGTAGAACGAGCCGTTCACCAGCCCGAGCAGCAGCTGGCCGAGCAGCGCGTCGAGGTTGTAGTCGCCGCTCACCGGGCGCCGCTCCCGTCGCGCGGCCGGGGGCGCAGCATCACTGGCCCTTCACCAGCGGGCAGCGCGACTGCGACAGCGGCTGGAACGCCTCCTGCGCCGGGATGGTCTGGCGCACATGGTAGTAGTCCCACTCGCGCTTGGACTCCGCCGGCTTCTTCACCTGCAGCAGGTACATGTCGTGCAGCAGGCGCCCGTCCTCGCGCAGGATCATGTTCTTGCCGAACACGTCGCTTTGCGGATTCTCGCGCAGCCAGGCCATGATGGCATCGGCGTCGTCGGTGCCGAGCGCATCCACTGCCTTGAGATACATCATCACCGAGGAATAGACCCCGGACTGCACCATGGTCGGCATCTTGCCGGCGCGGTCGTAGAAACGCTTGGCCCAGGCGCGGGTCTCGTCGTTCAGGTCCCAGTACCAGCCCTCGGTCACGTACATGCCCTGGGTGACCTTGAGGCCGAGGCTGTGGATGTCGGTGATGAACACCAGCAGGCCGGCGAGGTTCTGCTTGTTGGTGAGGCCGAACTCGTTGGCGGCCTTGATCGAGTTGATGGTGTCGCCGCCGGCGTTGGCGAGCCCGATGATCTTCGCGCCCGAGTTCTGCGCCTGCAGCAGGAAGGAGGAGAAATCCGAGGTGCTCAGCGGGTGACGCACCGCGCCCAGCACCTTGCCGCCGTTCGCCTTGACCACGTTGGCGGTGTCGGACTCGAGCGAATGGCCGAAGGCATAGTCGGCGGTGACGAAGAACCAGCTGTCGCCGCCCTGCTTCACCACCGCCTTGCCGGTGCCGTTGGCGAGCGCAAAGGTGTCGTAGGTATGGTGCACCGTGTAGGGGGTGCAGTCCTCGTTGGTGAGCCGGGTCGAGGCCGCCCCGGTGTTGAACATGATCTTCTTCTTGTCGGCGACCACCTTGGCGGTGGCCAGCGCCACCGCGGAATTGAGCACGTCGGTCACCATGTCGACGCCGTCGCGGTCGATCCACTCGCGCACTTTCTGCGCGGCGATGTCGGCCTTGTTCTGATGGTCCGCCGACACCACGTCGATCGGCTTGCCCTGCACCGTGCCGCCGAAATCCTCCACCGCCATCTGCGCCGCGATCACCGAGCCCTGGCCGCCGACGTCGGAGTACAGGCCCGACATGTCGGTGAGCACGCCGAAGCGCACGCGGTCGTTGCTGATTTTCTTGTCGTCGCCGCCGCCGTCGGAGCAGGCCGACAGCGTCAGCGCGGCGCAGGCAAGCGCAAGGGACAGTCCGGTTCTGGTCATGTTCTCCTCCGTTTCTTCCGGCTCAGACGCCGAGGTATTCGTGCAGCAGGCCGATCTTGGATTCGAGCTCGCGCTGCTCGACCACCTCGACCACCTGGCCATGTTCGATGACATAGTGGCGGTCGGCCAGCTTCGCCGCGAAGCGGAAATTCTGCTCGACCATCACCACGGTGAAGCCTTTTTCCTTCAGTTGCCGCACCGAGCGGCCCAGCACTTTCACCAGCGCCGGCGCCAGGCCCTCGGTAATCTCGTCGAGCAGCAGCAGGTCGGCGCCGGTGCGAAGGATTCGCGCCAGCGCCAGCATCTGCTGCTCGCCGCCGGACAGCCGCGTGCCCTGGCTGTGGCGCCGCTCGTAGAGATTGGGAAACATCTCGTAGATCTCGTCCAGGCTCATGCCCCCGGCGCCCACCCGCGGCGGCAGCAGCAGGTTCTCCTCCGCCGACAGGCTGGCGAAGATGCCGCGCTCTTCCGGGCAGTAGCCGATGCCGAGGCGGGCGATGCGGTGCGGCGACATCGCCAGCGTCTCGCGCCCGCCGATCTTCACCGAGCCGGTGCGCCGGTCGGTAAGCCCGAGAATGGCGCGCAGCGTCGAAGTGCGCCCCGCGCCGTTACGCCCGAGCAGCGTGATCAGCTCGCCGCGGCGCACCTGGAAGCCGATGCCGTGCAGGACGTGCGACTCGCCGTACCACGCGTGCAGGCGGTCGACCTCGAGCAGGATCTCGCCGTCAGTCGTCATCCGACACCCCGACATAGGCTTCGAGCACCCGCGGATCGTTCGACACCGTGCGGTAGTCGCCCTCGGTGAGCACCTGCCCGCGCTGGAGCACGGTGATGGTGTCGCACAAATGCTCGACCACGCTCAGGTTGTGCTCCACCATCAGCACGGTGCGCCCGGCGGCGACCTTCTTGATGAGCTCGACCACCCGTCCCACGTCCTCGTGCGCCATGCCCTGGGTCGGCTCGTCGAGCAGCATCAGCTCGGGCTCGAGCGCGAGCGTGGTGGCGAGCTCCAGCGCGCGCTTGCGCCCGTAAGGCAGCTCCACTGCCTTGAGGCGCGCGTGCTCGGCGAGCTCCACGCTGGCGAGCAGCTCCATCGCGCGGATGTCGAGATCGGCGAGCGAGGTTTCCGAACGCCAGAACTCGAACGAGCTGCCGCGCTTTCGCTGCAGCGCGATGCGCACGTTCTCCAGCACCGTCATGTGCGGAAAGGTCGAGGAAATCTGGAACGAGCGCACCAGGCCGCGGCGCGCGACGTGCGCGGGACGCTCGCCGGTGATGTCCTCGCCGCGGAACAGGATGGTGCCGGAAGTGGGTAGCAGGAACTTGGTGAGCAGATTGAACACCGTCGTCTTGCCGGCGCCGTTGGGCCCGATCAGCCCGTGGATCGTGCCCTTGCGCACGGCGAGATCGACGCCGCTGACCGCGACGAAGCCGCGAAACTCCTTGGTGAGCCCGCGCGTCTCCAGGATGTTGGTGCCGTTCATCTGATCGTTATGGTTATCGGGCGCCGCTTGGCAGGGCGCGGCGCGAATTATCGCATCATCCGGCCGGCTCACCCGCGCCGCGGCCGCCGAGCCCGCCGGGCGCAAACACAAAGGCCCGGAATTTTCCGGGCCTTTGCCGCCGCGGCACGCCCGCGCCTCAGGCGACCGTCACGTCTTTCGACAGGTACACATCCTGGATCGCGTTGAGCAGCGCCACGCCTTCCGCCATCGGTCGCTGGAACGCCTTGCGCCCGGAGATGAGCCCCATGCCCCCGGCGCGCTTGTTGATGACCGCGGTGCGCACCGCCTCGGCGAGGTCGCTTTCGCCCGAGGAGGCGCCGCCGGAGTTAATCAGGCCGGCGCGCCCGAGATAGCAGTTGGCCACCTGGTAGCGGGTCAGGTCGATCGGATGGTCGCTGGTCAACTCGGTGTAGACGCGCTTGTCGGTCTTGCCGTAGGGATTTTCCTTGGAGGTGATGGCGTTGTAGCCACCGTTATTCTCCGGCAGCTTCTGCTTGATGATGTCGGCCTGGATGGTGACGCCGAGATGGTTCGCCTGGCCGGTCAGGTCGGCCGACAGGTGGTAGTCCTTGTCCTTCTTGAAATCCGGATTGCGCAGGTAGCACCACAGCACGGTGGCCATGCCCATCTCGTGCGCCATCTGGAAAGCCTGGCTCACCTCGATGATCTGGCGCGAGGATTCGGCCGAACCGAAGTAAATGGTCGCGCCCACCGCCACCGCGCCCATGTCCTTTGCCTGGCGGATGCTGCCGAACATGATCTGGTCGTACTTGTTGGGGTAGGTCAGGAACTCGTTGTGGTTGATCTTGAGCAGGAACGGGATGCGGTGCGCGTAGCGGCGGGCGCAGGCGCCCAGCACCCCCAGCGTCGAGGCCACCGCATTGCAGCCGCCCTCGATCGCCAGCCGCACGATGGTTTCCGGATCGAACATCGGCGGGTTCTTGGCGAACGAGGCGCCGGCGGAATGCTCGATGCCCTGGTCCACCGGCAGAATCGACAGGTAGCCGGTGCCGGCAAGCCGCCCGTGGTCGAACAGCTGCTGCAGGCTGCGCATCACCGACGGGCTGCGGTCGGACTGCGCCACGATGCGGTCGACGAAATCCGGTCCCGGCAGGTGCAGGGACTCTTTCGGAATGGTCTTGCACTGGTGGTTGAGCAACGCCTCGGCGTCGGCGCCGAGCAGCGCCGCGATATCGGTCTTGCCCTGCTTGATCATGGTGACAGTGGCCATGCGAGTCTCTCCTCGTCAATAGGCGGCGCCCGGCGCCGCTCGCCGTCGGTTTCAACCTTCATTCTAGCCCCAGTGCGCCCGCAGCCGACAGCTATAATCGGCCGGCAATCCCGCCCGTAACCCTGATCGAAGTCAAAGAATGCTCTATACCCTTGGCGACCGGAAGGTCGCGATGCACGACGATTGCTGGATCGCCGACAACGCCACGGTCATCGGCTCGGTGGTGCTCGGCCGCCAGGTCAGCGTCTGGTTCAACGCCGTCATACGCGGCGACAACGACCCGATCACGATCGGGGACGGCAGCAACGTGCAGGACGGCTGCGTGCTGCACACCGACGAAGGCATTCCGCTCACCGTCGGGCGCAATGTGACCGTCGGCCACCAGGTGCTGCTGCACGGCTGCACTGTCGGCGATGGCAGCCTGATCGGCATCAAGGCCACGGTGCTGAACAACGCCAAGATCGGCAAGCACTGCCTGATCGGCGCGCACGCCCTGGTCACCGAAGGCAAGGAAATTCCCGACCGCTCGCTGGTGGTGGGCGCGCCGGGGCGGGTCATCCGCCAGCTCACCGACGAGGAAGTGCGCTACCTGCTGTGGAACGCCGAGCACTACGTGGCGAAGATCGCGCGCTACCGCGACGGGCTCAAGCCGCAGCGATAACCGGCCGGACTCGGAAGCCGGAATAATCAACCGCTCAACGCAGAGGGCGCAGAGAAAAACCGGGGAGACAGCTTCCAAATACGAAGCCACGAGATTGTTTGTCGGAAGCGCCGCGCCTGCTGCAACGCGCACCGTTCACTTCGTGCCTTCGTGATTCGCTTTTTTCCGATTTTCTTGGTGCTTCGGTGACTTGGTGGTTCGTCGAGATTCTTGCCAGGCCCCGCGTTTCCCGGTAGCTGCGCGCCCGCCAAGCGTCTAGAATCCGGGCATGTCGAGCGCCACGGTTCCGATGATCAAGTTCGGGTTCAAGATCCGCACCCGCAGCGGGCTGCCGGTCGACAACCTGGTGGTGCATGCGCGCGACCAGGCGGAGGCGGAAAAGAAAATCTCGCAGATGTACCTGCACTGCGAGATTCTCGACTGCCGGCAGATCCAGGCGCCGGCGCGCGACGAGCCGACCGATATCGAAAGCATCATTTCCCTGATCGCCCGCCAGTCGGACGACTGAGCAGGGTGCAGCCGGCCAGCGGGTCCGGCGGCGGGGTGTCCTCGCGCGGCTCGATGAAGCCCTCGGCAACCAGCTCGTCCAGCAGCGTGTCGTAATCGCTCGCGCCGCGGCTGCCGGGCGCGTGGGCGAACACGTCGCGGTGGGACGCCGGGCTTTCCGCCAGCGCCACGTTCTCCGAGATGCGCGTCTTGCACAGCTCGTCGCCCAGGCGCGCTTTCAGCTCGTCGACGATCTGGTGCGACATCTTGCGCCGGGTGTCGAAGCGGGTAATCACATAGGGCCGCTGCAGCCGCTTGTTCCGCACGTGCTCCAGCGCCCTGAGGACGCGCTCGACCGAGTGCACCCCCTGCACCGCGAGGTAATCGGCCGACACCGGGATCAGCACCCGGTCGGAGGCGAAGATCGCGGACAGGCTGAGCACCCCCAGCATCGGGCAGCAGTCCATCACGATCGGCCGGCCGGTGTTGAGGTTTTCCTTGACGATGCCCTGGTTCAGCCGGTTCAGCACGTTCGGCCCCTTGCCGAAGCTGGTGTCCACCTTCGACAGCTCGACATGCGCGGGGATCACCAGCCAGCCGCCGGTGGCCGGCCGGATCAGCTGGGTGAGCGGCCGCACCTGCTGGTAGAAGCTGAACACCGAGTCGTCCGAATGGGACACGGTGGCCTTGCAGACGAAGGACAGGTGCGCCTGCGGATCGAGGTCGATCGACAGGGGGTTGTAGCCGCGGCGGGCGAGCGCTGCGGTCAGGTTGAGCGTGGTAGTGGTCTTACCGACCCCGCCCTTTTGATTGAAGATCGCGATCTTGGCCATGCAACGCCCCGCTGCTGACCGGCAACGGCGTTGAAAGCATCACGGTACTGAGCGAACGCGTTACCTGTCAATCGATTGTCGCTGCTCGGCAGGCACCGGACGGGTACTGCTGTCGGGCGCCTCGATCCACTGCCGCGCGCGCTTGACCGCCCGCCGCCAGTGGGCGAGCAGCGCCTCGCGCTCGGCCTGGCCCATCGCCGGCTCGAAGCGCCGCTCCACCTGCCACTGCTCGCGCAAGACCCCGGCGTCGCGCCAGTAGCCGGTGGCCAGCCCGGCCAGATAGGCGGCGCCGAGCGCGGTGCTCTCCACCACCCGCGGGCGCACCACCGGCACGCCGAGCAGGTCGGCCTGGAACTGCATCAGCAGTTCCGACTGGCTGGCGCCGCCGTCGACGCGCAGCTCGCTGACCGCAATGCCGGAATCGGCATGCATCGCCGCCAGCACGTCGGCGGTCTGGAAGGCGATCGACTCCAGCGCGGCGCGCGCGATGTGCGCCACGCCGGTGCCGCCGGTGAGGCCCACCAGGGTGCCGCGGGCGTAGGGGTCCCAGTGCGGCGCGCCGAGCCCGGCGAACGCCGGCACGACATACACCCCGCCGTTGTCCCGCACCTGGCCCGCCAGCGCATCGACCTCGGCGGAGTTGCGGATCACCCCGAGCTGGTCGCGCAGCCACTGCACCACCGCGCCGGCGATGAACACGCTGCCCTCCAGCGCGTACTCGAAGCGCTCGCCGATCTTCCAGGCCACCGTGGTCACCAGCCTGGACTTCGAATCCACCGGCCGGTCGCCGGTGTGCATCAGCATGAAGCAGCCGGTGCCGTAGGTGTTCTTGACCATGCCGGTCGAGACGCACTGCTGGCCGAACAGCGCCGCCTGCTGGTCGCCGGCGATGCCGGCGATCGGAATCGGCCGGCCGAACAGGGCGGCGTCGCTTTCGCCGCACACCCCGGCCGAATCGACCACCTGCGGCAGCAGCGCGCGCGGAATGCGCAGGATGCGCAGCAGCTTTTCGTCCCACTCGCGGGTGTGGATGTTGTAGAGCAGCGTGCGCGAGGCGTTGGAGGCGTCGGTGGCATGCAGGCGCCCGCCGGTGAGCTGCCACAGCAGCCAGCAGTCGATGGTGCCGAAGGCGAGCTCGCCTTTTTCCGCGCGCTCGCGCGCGCCCGGCACATGGTCGAGCAGCCAGCGCAGTTTGGTGCCGGAAAAGTAGGCGTCGATCACCAGCCCGGTGCGCCCGGTGATCAGCGCCTCGACGCCCTGCGCCTTCAGCTGCTCGCACAGACCGGCGGTGCGCCGGTCCTGCCAGACGATGGCGCGGTGGATCGGCTCGCCGGTCGCGCGGTCCCAGACCACCGTGGTTTCGCGCTGGTTGGTGATGCCGATGGCGGCGATGGCTTCGGCGCCGACGCGCGCCGCCGCCAGCGCGCCGCGGGCGGTATCGAGCTGGGTCCGCCAGATCTCGCCGGCGTCCTGCTCCACCCAGCCGGGCTGCGGGTAATGCTGCTTGATTTCCTGCTGCGCGACGCCGGCGATGCGGCCTTCGGCGTCGAACACGATGGCGCGTGAGCTGGTGGTTCCCTGATCGAGAGCGAGGATAAACTTCATACTGGCCTGTGCTAAAGTGCGCGGCTTGCGCGACCGCGGGTCGCGGCGGGCGACATGATGCGATGATTCCTGCCCGCGGCCAAGCCGTGCGCGCCACATCCCTCATCATGGAATCCGAGCCATATCTCGCCGCGCTGGCGCGCATGGGGCTGCTGCAGCCCGGCGAATCCCCGCGCGTGTCGCCGCTGACCGGCGGCGTTTCGTCCGACATTGTGCGCGTCGACCTGGCGCGCGGCCCGGTGTGCATCAAGCGCGCGCTGCCCAAGCTCAAGGTCGAGGCCGACTGGCAGGCGCCGGTGGAGCGCAGCGGCTACGAGCTGCTGTGGATGAAGACGGTGGCGCAGATCGTGCCCGCGGCGGTGCCGGCAGTGCTCGGCGAAGATGCCGAGGGCGGCATGTTCGCGATGCAGTTTCTGCCCGGCGAGGACTACCCGGTGTGGAAGTCGCAGCTGCGCGACGGCGCGATCGACCCTGAGGTGGCCGCCGAAGTGGGCCGCCGCATCGGCGCGATTCACGCCGCCACCGCCGGGCGCCTGGACCTGGCGAAGGCGTTCGCCACCGACCACATCTTCTTCCCGATCCGGCTGGAGCCCTACCTGCGCGCCACCGCGGCGCGCCATCCGGAGTGCGCCGGGCGGCTGGAAAGCCTGGCGCGCGTCACCGCCGCCACCAAGAAGGCGCTGGTGCACGGCGACGTCAGCCCGAAGAACATTCTGATCGGGCCGCACGGTCCGGTGTTTCTCGACGCCGAGTGCGCCTGGTACGGCGACCCTGCCTTCGATCTGGCGTTCTGCCTGAATCATCTTCTGCTCAAGTGTGCGTGGCGGCCGCGCTGGCGCGACCGCTATCTCGAATGCTACGACGCGCTGGCGCGCACCTATCTGGAGAACGTGCGCTGGGAGCCGGCCGTTGACATCGAAACCCGCACCGCGCATCTGCTGCCGGGGCTGTTCCTCGGCCGCGTGGACGGCAAATCGCCGGTCGAGTACCTCACCGACGAGGCCGACCGGCTGCGCGTGCGCCGCGTGGCGGTGGCCCTGCTGCGCGAGCCGGCGGCGCGGCTTGTCGAGATTCGCGACGCCTGGCGCGCCGAACTCGCGCGGGCAGGCGCATGAGCACGGCAGCGCGCATCGAGCACGTGGCGCTGTGGACGCGCGACCTGGAGCGGCTGCGCGCGTTCTACGCGCGCTATTTCGGCGCGCAGAGCAACGACGGCTACCACAACCCGCGCAGGCAGTTCCGCTCGTATTTCCTCGCGCTCGCCGGCGGGGCGCGCATCGAGCTGATGAACCTGCCGGCGCTCGGCGAGGCCGGCGAGCCGCCGCGCGTGGGCATCGCGCACATCGCCTTTTCGCTCGGCTCGCGCGAGGCGGTGGACCGCCTGACCGCGCAGCTGCGCGCCGACGGACACCCGGTGCTGGACGGCCCGCGCACGACCGGCGACGGCTACTACGAATCGGTGGTGGCCGATCCCGACGGCAACCGGCTTGAACTCACTGTCTGAAAGCACGACGCATGTCCGATACGACGATTACCAAGGTCAAGGCGCGGCAGGTGTGGGACTCGCGCGGGCGCCCCACGGTGGAAGCCGAGGTGTGGCTCGCCGCCGGCGCGGTCGGCCGCGCCATCGCGCCGGCCGGCGCCTCGCGCGGCACCCATGAAGCGGTCGACCTGCGCGACGGCGGCAGCGCGCTGGGCGGCATGGGCGTGGCGAAAGCGGTGGCGCACGTCAACGGCGAGATCGCGCGCGCGCTGGAGGGCCGCAACGCCGGCCGCCAGGCCGAGCTCGACGACGCGCTGATCGCGCTCGACGGCACGCCGAACAAGTCGCGGCTCGGCGGCAACGCGATGATCGCGGTGTCGATGGCGGCGCTGCACGCCACCGCCGGCGCGCAGCGCATGCCGCTGTGGAGATACCTTGCGCAGGGCGCGGACGTGGCCCTGCCGCTGCCGGAAATCCAGATCTTCGGCGGCGGCGCACACGCCGGCCGCCGGGTGGACATCCAGGACTTCATGGTGATGGCGCTCGCCGCCGGCAGCTTTGCCGAGGCGCTGTCGACCACCGCCGAGGTCTACCGTGCCGCCGGCGAGCTGATGCGCGAGGCCGGACGGCTGCAGGGCGTGGCCGACGAAGGCGGCTACTGGCCGGCCTTCGAGTCGAACGAAGACGCGCTCACCATGCTCACCCGCGCGATCGAGCGCGCCGGCTACACCCCGGGGCAGGACGTCGGCATTTCGCTCGACATCGCCGCCTCGGAGTTCGGCCGCGAAGGCCGCTACCGGCTGGGGCTGGAAGGCCGCGAACTGGATTCGGACGGGCTGTGCGAGCTGCTGCTCGGCTGGCTGGACCGCTATGCGATCGTGTCGGTCGAAGACCCGCTGGCCGAGGACGACGCCGCCGGCATGCGCCGCTTCACCGCCGCCGCCGGCAGCCGCGTGCAGGTGATCGGCGACGATTTCCTGGTGACCAGCGCGCCGCGGGTGAAGGATGCCTCCGCCTCGCGCGCCTGCAACGCGGTGCTGATCAAGCCGAACCAGGCCGGCACGGTGACCGAGACGCGCGCCGCGCTGCTCGCCGGCAAGGCGGCGGGCTTCGGCACCATCGTCTCGGCGCGCTCGGGCGAGACCGAGGACACCACCATCGTGCATCTCGCGGTGGGCTGGAACGCCGGCCAGCTCAAGGTCGGTTCGTTCACCCGCTCGGAGCGCATGGCGAAATGGAACGAGGCGCTGCGCATCGAGGAGGCGCTGGGCGGCAAGGCGCGCTTCGCCGGCCGCCGCGCGCTGCCGGGGCAGCGGTAATGTTCACCACAGAGGCACAGCGGCACAGAGAAAAAACAGGCGTGAGCGGCAGGGACATGTTGTCGGATCTGTCGCCGCGAGCAGCGCCGATGCCGCGTCCGCGATCCAGGCTTGCCTGCCGTCGATTTTCTCTGTGTCCCTGTGTCTCTGTGGTGCAATCGATCGCCAATCACGCATGACCGACGCGCACCACCGCCACATGCTGCGCGGCATCGGGCTGCTGCTCGCCGCGGTGTTCATGTTTTCCTCGATGGACACGCTCGCCAAGTACGTGCTGCAGTCGTATCCGATGGGCGGGCTGATGTGGGCGCGCTACATGGTGCACATGACCGTGATGCTGTTGCTGCTGTGGCCGCGCATGGGCCTCGGCCTGGTGCGCACCCGACACCCCGGCCTGCAGATCCTGCGCGGGCTGCTGCTGGTGGCAAGCACACTGTTCTTCTACTTCGCGCTGCGCCATCTGCCGCTCGCCGAGGCGGCGGCGATCAGCTTCATCGGGCCGGTGCTCACCACCCTGCTCGCCGGCTGGGTGCTGAAAGAGCATGCCAGCGCGCGCCAGTGGTTCGCGGTGGTGCTGGGCTTCGCCGGCGTGCTGATCATCGTTCGTCCGGGCGGCGGCTTGTTCACCCCGGCAGCGGTGTTCCCGCTGTGCACGGCGCTGCTGTTCAGCTGCTACCAGATCGTCACCCGCAAGCTCTCCGGCCGCGAGCACCCGTACACCACGCTGTTCTATACCGCGCTGGTGGGCGGGGCGGTGACCACGCTGGCGCTGCCCTGGAGCTGGCAGGAGCCGACCTGGCTGCAGGCGCTGTTCATGGTGGGCATCGGGGTGTTCGGCGGCTACGGGCACTACCTGCTGATCCGCGCGATGGACCACGCATCGCCCACCACGCTGGCGCCCTTTGTGTATTCGCAGCTGGTGTGGTCGACGCTGCTCGCCTACCTCGTGTTTCGCGAGTTTCCCGACCGCGGCTCGCTGATCGGCATGGCGGTGGTCGTCGCCGCCGGATTGCTGGCCGTAAACTGGGAGCACATGCGCAGGAAATCCGATACCGCCGACCAGGCCGCGCCCCACTGAAGATGACCAAGCCAACGCCCGCCGCCCGCAGCGATTACCGCCACTTCCAGGTAATTCCCACCCGCTGGATGGACAACGACGTCTACGGGCATGTGAACAACGTCGTGTACTACTCGTATTTCGACACGGTGGTGAACCAGTACCTGATCGAGGCCGGCGTGCTCGACATCGAAGCAAGCGGCACCATCGGCCTGGTGGTGGAAACGCAGTGCAATTACTTCGAGCCGATCACCTTTCCCGACACGGTGAACGCCGGCCTGCGGGTGGCCCGGCTCGGGGCGAGCAGCGTACGCTACGAAATCGGCCTGTTTCGCAACGGCAGCGACCGCGCCGCCGCGCAGGGTCATTTCATCCACGTGTATGTCGATCGCGCGACGCGGCGCGCCGCCGAGGTGCCGGCGGAGATGCGCGCCGCGCTCGAGCGCCTGCGGGTCGCCTGACCGCGCGCCGGGCGTACCCGCGGCCGCTTTTCCGGCCGCAGCGGCCGGGAAAATCATGAAAATCCTGATTCGCCGCAGCAGATACTGCCCGTAGCATACCGCCCCGGTCATAATCTGGCCGTCTGTCGATGTTGGGGAGTGTCGCAATGAAAGTTTTGCTCGCCGCGGCGCTGATCGCCGCCCTGCCTGCATTTGCCGCCCCGCCGGCCGCCGGTCCGGCCGCATGGACCGGCGATCTCGCGCCGATCGGTGCGCGCGACTGGAATGCCGCCCGTGCCGCTCACCTGCTGGAGCGCGCCGGCTTCGGCGGCACCCCGGAGGAAATCGCCGCCTACGCCGCCCTCGCCCCCGAACAGGCGGTGCGCCGGCTGGTGTACCGCGAGGGCGTGCCCGACAACCTGCCCGACTTCGACCATTCCGGCGTGCACGACGCGGGCCTGGAGCCGTTTCCGCCGTCGCGCCCGGCCGCCACCGAACTGGCGAAGAAAACCGGCGAGGCGATGGGGGTGAAGGTCAAGCCCTCCGGCAACCGCCGTCTGCAGCCGGTGGCCGACCGATTCTTCTACTGGCTGCGGGCGAGCCGACTGGAAACGCACCGCCTCGGCTACTGGTGGGCGAACCGCATGCTGGCGACCGAGCGCCCGCTGGAAGAAAAGATGACGCTGTTCTGGCACGGGCACTTCGCCACCAGCGAAGAAAAAGTGCGCGACTACCGCAAGATGCTGCTGCAGAACGAGCTGTTCCGCGACAAGGGCCTGGGCAACTTCCGCGACCTGATGATCGGCGTGGCGCAGGACCCGGCGATGCTCGCGTTTCTCGACGCGGGCGTGAACGTAAAAGGCGCGCCGAACGAGAACTTCGCCCGCGAGATCATGGAGCTGTTCACCATGGGCGTGGGCAACTACACCGAGACCGACATCCGCGAGGCCGCGCGCGCCTTCACCGGCTGGAATTTCGTCGACCTGGAATTCGTGGTCGACCGCGACAAGCACGACGCCACGCTGAAGACCGTGCTCGGCCGCAAGGGGCACTTCGACGGCGTGCAGGTGATCGACATCATCCTCGCCCATCCGGTGACCGCCGAATACCTCGGCAGCAAGCTCTACCGCTACTTCGTGCGCGAGGACGTCACCCCCGAGATGCGGGCCCGGCTCGGCAACCTGCTGCGCGCGAAAAACTACGAACTGGCGCCGTTCATGGAAACGCTGCTGCTGTCGAAAGACTTCTACAGTCCGCCGGCGGTGGCCAACCGCATCAAGCCGCCGGTCGAGATGGTGGTATCGACCTATCGCAAGCTGGGGCTCAGGGAAGTGCCGGGCGTGCCGGACTTCAACGAAGTGACCGAGGCGCTCGGCCAGAAGCTCTTCTACCCGCCGACGGTGGCCGGCTGGTCGCACGGACGCAGCTGGATCACCCCCGGGCTGCTGCTCGCGCGCGGCAACTTCGCCTACGACGTGGTGTTCCCCGACATCAACTTCCTGCCGCCGGACCGCTACCCGTCCGGCGACTACAAGATTCGCGACGTCAACGACAAGCTGGCGCTCGGCTACGACGTGACCAGCGCCACCACGCCGGACGCCAAGGACATCACCTCGATGTCGATGCAGATGGCCGACCGCGACGAAGACTTCAACACCCGGCTGGCGAGCTTCCGCGGCTGGCAGCAGGCGCTGCAGCGGGTCAAGCCGATTCCGCGCGCCGCGGCGCAGCTCGACCTGGCGGCGATGGTGAACGCGGCCGGCTGCAAGACCGCGCGGCAGGCGACCGACTACCTGGTCGCGCGCTTCATCTCGGTGCCGGTGGACGAACCCACCCGCCAGCGCCTGGCGGCTTTTCTCGCCGCCGAGCTCGGCACCGAGGACCTCGCGCGCGCGCAGACCTACCTCGAGGAGCCGCTGCGCGTGACGCTGCACCTGATTCTTTCGCTGCCCGAGTACCAGCTCGGCTGACGGAATGCACAGCCCCGCCGCCGACGGCGCGGAGGCACTGGAGAATGCAATGAAAAAAACCCTGCCTGTTTCAACCACCCGGCCCTGGACGCGGCGCGAGCTGCTCAAGGCCTGCCTGTGCATCGCCGGCACCGGCGCGCTCGGCGGCTTTCCGCTGGTGTTTTCGCGCGCGCTGGCGGCGGACGCGGCCGCGTCGAACCGCATCCTGGTGGTGCTGGAGCTTTCCGGCGGCAACGACGGCCTGAACACCCTGGTGCCCTATGCCGACGACGCCTATTACAGGCACCGCCCGCAGATCGGCATCCGGCCGCAGAAAGTGCGGCGCATCGACGAGCGCTACGGCTTCAACCCCGGCATGGCCGGTTTCGAGCGCCTGTACAAGGACGGGCGCATGGCGATCGTGCACGGCTGCGGCTACGCGCAGCCGTCGTACTCGCACTTCACCTCGATGGCCTACTGGCACACCGCGGCGCCGAACAGCGGCGAGGAATACGGCTGGGTCGGGCGGCTCGCCGACGCGGTGGACCCCGGCAACACGCCGAACTACATCGTCAACATCGACGAGGCCCAGTCGCTGGCGGTGCGCGCCCGCAATCACGTGCCGGTGGTGTTCGACGACCCCGACCGCTTCCTGCGCAAGGGCCTGCACCAGCAGCGCGCGCTGCTCGACCGGGTGCCGCAGCCGGAAGGCGACATCAGCGCCTCGCGGCGCTACCTGCTCGACATCGCCAGGAGCGCGCGCGAAGCCTCCGAGCTGGTGCGCGAGGCATGGGCGGCGTACAAGACGCCGGTCGACTACGGCATCGTGCCGGTCGATCTGCCGAAGATCGCCGCGCTGATCAATGCCGGCCTGCCGACGCGGCTGTACTACACTTCGTACCGCCACAACGCCTTCGACACCCATGTGCAGCAGGGCGACCTGCACCAGCGGCTGCTCACCTATGTGGCCGACGCGGTCGCCGGCTTCTTCGCCGACATGGAGCGCATCGGCCGCGCCGACGACGTGACCATGCTGGTGTTCTCCGAGTTCGGCCGGCGGGTGACCGAGAACACCAGCCTCGGCACCGACCACGGCACCGCCAACCACATGTACCTGATCGGCAAGCAGGTGAAGGGCGGCCACTACGGCACCGCGCCCAGCCTGACCGAGCTGGTCGACGGCGAGAACCTGCAGTTCACCACCGATTTCCGCCGCGTCTACGCCACCGCGATCGAAGGCTGGCTCGGCTACCGCAAATCCGAAACGGTGCTGCGCGGCAAGTTCGAGACGTTTCCGGTGTTCGGCTAGATTTTTCTCACCACAGAGACACAGAGAAAACCAAGCGCCGGACTAGAAAAAGGCAAACGGAAACGAACCGAAGCAACGTGCACAAGGCCCGCTCGCGCTCGCCGGAAGTTCGCAGACGGATTCAGAAGTTCTATGGTTTCGTCTTTCTCTGTGCCTCTGTGTCTCTGTGGTGAAGCACCCTATTCCAGATCGTCGAACTCGTGCCCGTAGCGCACCGGGCCTTCGCAGCCGGAGAAGGCGCCGGGCTGCAGCTCCAGCGCCATGAAGGCTTCCTCCGGGGCGGGGAACGGGCAGCGCAGGCCGAAGCCCGCGGCCGGCACGAAACCGAAGCGGGTGTAGAACGCCGGGTCGCCAAGCACCAGCACGCGGGCGTCGTCGCCCTCGCGCAGCCGCTGCAGGCCCGCGCTCACCAGCGCGCTGCCGATGCCCAGGCGCTGGAACGCCGGCAGCACCGCCACCGGCGCCAGCGCCAGCGCCGGCCGGTCGTCGCCCACCAGGATCGGAGAAAACAGCACATAGCCGAGCACCCGGTCTTCGTCTTCGGCCACCAGCGCAAGACGCGACTTGCCGGCGGCGCGCAGCCGTTCCACCAGCCGCGCTTCGATCTCGCCGCCGAAGGCCTCGACCAGCAGGCCTCGCACCGCGGGCGAATCCTGCGGCAGTTCCTCGCGCATGCGCGCCATCGGGGTGCGTCGCGCAGAATCAGCCGCCCGGCCCGCCGCCGTTGACGAACACGACCTGCCCGGTCATGTAGGCGGCGGCATCCGACACCAGGAACGCGACGACGTCGGCGATCTCGCGCGGCTCGCCGGCGCGGCGCAGCGGCACCGACTGGAGGAAGGCCTGCGCCTTTTCCGGGCCCATGGCGGCGAGCGCCTCTTCCAGCATGTCGGTGCGGATCGGGCCCGGTCCGACGGCATTGACGCGAATGCCATTGGGTCCTTCCTCTTTCGCGAGGATGGTGGTGAAGGCCTCGAGCGCCGCTTTCGATACCGTGTACACGCCGTAATTCGCCGGCAGGCGGCGGGTGACATTCGACGACAGGTTGACGATCTGCCCGCGCTTCTGCGCGCGCATCGCGGGCAATACCGCCTGCACCAGGTGAAACGGCCCGTACAGGTTGGTGCGCAGCACGCGGTCCCACTGGTCGGGCGGCGTGTCGGCCAGCGCGCGCCCCGGCAGATGCGTGCCGGCATTGTTCACCAGCACGTCGATGCGGCCCCAGTCGTCGAGCGCGGTGCTCACCACCCCCTTCGCCGCCAGCGATTCGGCAACGTTCGCCTGCAGGGCACGAGCGGTGCCGCCGGCGGCGCGCACCGAATCGGCGGTGGCGCGGGCATCGGCTTCGCGGCTGGCATAGGTGAACAGCACGCGAAAGCCGTCCGCCGCCAGCCGCTGCACGATGGCGCGCCCGATGCCGCGCGAGCCCCCGGTCACGATCGCCACTTTGGCTTCAGCCATTAGTTGCTCCTACATGCATGAACTGACCCGAAGACCTGACGAACCACCAAAGCACCAAGGACACCAAGGAAAACCAGACAGTGCTGCAAGGCGGCCTCACCCGGACGACGCTATCCAGACCGCCCTGGCCCAATTGTCTGGCTGCAGTACCCCGAACAAAGTTACGCATCGGGTTCGATCAGCCGGTCGTGAACATTCCGGTTTGCTTGGTGCCCTTGGTGACTTGGTGGTTCGAAAAAGTCTTTCTACTTCGCGCCGCGCGGCAGGCGACCGATCAGCGGGTACTGCGGGTCGTTGTAGCCGGGCGTGGACGGATGACCGGGGCTCACCAGGCCGTCGACGAAGGCTTCGTCGGTGGCGTCGAGCACATAGTCGAGCGCGCCATAGTACTCGGTCCACTGCTCGAGCGTACGCGGGCCGGCGATGACGCTGTCGATGATGCGGTTCGACAGCACCCACGCCACCGCGAACTGGCCGGCGGTCAGCCCGCGCTGGCGCGCGTGCTCGCCGATTTTCTGAGCGATGACCAGCGATTCCTCGCGAAACTCGGTCTCCATCATGCGCTTGTCCTTGCGCCCCGCGCGGGTGTCGGCCGGGGGCGCCTCGCCGGGCTTGTACTTGCCGGTGAGCACCCCACGCGCGATCGGGCTGTACGGCGTGACGCCGATGCCGTAGTAGCGGCAGGCGGGCAGGATTTCCACCTCCGGCTGGCGGTTCATCGCGTTGTAGTAGGGCTGGCATACCACCGGCTTCGGCACGTTCATCGCGCGGCACAGGTGCATTACCTCGGCGATGCGCCAGCCGGGAAAATTCGACAGCCCGAAATAGCGGATCTTGCCCGCACGGATGAGATCGCCCATCGCCGCCACGGTTTCCTCGAGCGGGATGTCGTTGTAGTCGCGGTGCAGGTAGTAGATGTCGATGGCATCGGTGGCGAGCCGCTGCAGGCTGGCCTCGCAGGCGCGCATGATCCATCTGCGCGAAACGCCGGTCTCGTTCGGCGTGTCGCTCATGGCGTTGCCGACCTTGGTCGCCAGCACCCACCCGTCGCGCGCGGCCGCGATCAGCTTGCCGACGATGCGCTCCGATTCGCCGAGGCTGTACCGGTCGGCGGTATCGATGTAGTTCACGCCGCTGTCGCGCGCATTGCCGACGATGCGATCGGCCTCCTTCACATCGGTGCGGTCGCCGAACATCATGGTGCCGAGACACAACGGCGACACGCGAAGGCCGCTTCTGCCGAGGTAACGGTACTCCATGCCCTCCCCCGTTTGTTCTTCGCGAGGGGGATCATGCCGCAATCGCCGGGCCCGCACAAACGCTTGAGCCGGGCGAGGCCGCGATGCTATAACCCCGCGCATCGACCAGATCGGCGGCAGACATGACAAGAATTCCAGAATCGATGCAGGCAATCGAGATTGCAAAGCCCGGCGACCCCGAAGTGCTTCAGGAAACGCAGCGCCTGGTGCCCCAGGCAGGCTCCGGCGAGGTGCTGATCGAGGTAGCCGCCGCCGGCGTCAACCGGCCCGACGTGCTGCAGCGAAAAGGCATCTATCCGCCGCCGCCCGGCGCTTCGGACATTCCCGGCCTGGAGGTGTCGGGCACCATCGTAGCCGTCGGCAGCGGCGTCACCCGCTGGAAGACCGGAGAGCGGGTGTGCGCGCTGGTGACAGGCGGCGGCTACGCCGAATACGTCTGCGCGCCCGCCCCGCAATGCCTGCCGGTGCCGGACGGCGTATCGATGCTCGAAGCGGCCGGCCTTCCGGAGACGTTTTTCACCGTGTGGATCAACGTGTTCGACCGCGCCCGCCTGGCGCCGGGCGAGACGCTGCTAGTGCAGGGCGGATCGAGCGGCATCGGCGTCACCGCGATACAGCTCGCGCGCGCTTTCGGCCACGAGGTGTACGTGACCGCCGGCTCGGACGAGAAATGCCGGCGCTGCGAGGAGATCGGCGCAACCCGCGCGATCAACTACCGCACTGCCGACTTCGTGCAGGTGGTCAGGGAAGCCACCGCCGGGCGCGGCGTGAACGTGATTCTCGACATGGTGGGCGGCGATTACGTGCCGAGGGAGCTGGACTGCCTGGCCGACGACGGGCGGCTGGTGCTGATCGCCTTTCTCGGCGGCACGCGCGCAACGCTCGACATGACCGATATCCTGCGCCGGCGGCTCACGCTCACCGGTTCAACGCTGCGGCCGCGCCCGGTCGAAATCAAGGCCGCCGTCGCCAAGGCGCTGGAAGAGCGGGTGTGGCCGCTGATCGAGGCGGGCAAGATCAAGCCGGTGGTGTACCGGACCTTTCCGCTGGCGCAGGCGGCGCAGGCGCACGCCCTGATGGAATCCAGCGCGCACGTCGGCAAGCTCCTGCTGGAAGTCAGAAAACGTTGACGGCGGCGGCCATCGCCTCGTCGCGCGCCTCGGGCGGATGCCGGCGCAGCAGCGAGAGGTCGTGCTGCTTCGCGATTTCGGTCGCGTAGCGGATGTTCTTGCCGATTTCCTCGAGATAGAGATTGCGGCCGCCGAAGTGATTCTCGGCGTAGTCGTAGGTGGCGCCGAGCTTCTCGTTCAGGCGCACGGTCGCGGTGCGGTAGAACATCGGCGTTTTCAGCAGCAGCTCCTCCACCGACCTGAACACCACGCTGTGGCGTGAATCGTTCTCGTCGCGCGCGGCCAGGCCGCCGGCGACGAACTCGGGAAACAGCCGGTCGCGGCATTTTTCCAGGTAACAGCGGTCCGCCATCTGGGCGATGATGTCGGCGGTGCCGAGCATGTTGCCGAGCATGCGGAACATCAGGCTCGGCACCTTGATGCGCTCGACCTCGCGCTCATAGCCGGTGAAATGCACGATCTGCCGCGCCGCCGGCGCCAGATCCGACATGCCGATGCGCTGCATGTAGTGCTCGATGAAGCGCGCGCTGCGCGACACGTGGCGCAGCGTGTACTCGGCGCCGTTGTCGTGGCGGGTATCGTTGACGTGGCGCAGGTAGCCGATGTCGTGCAGCAGCGCCGCGATGATGCCGAAGCCGAACAGCCGCGAACCGATCGGCTCGGGCCGGTTGCGCGCGCGCTCGTAGCCGTCCATCAGGCGCGCCATCGCCAGCGTCACGTCCAGCGTGTGCTGCAGGTTGTGGTAGCTGGTGTCGCAGGCGTGGTAGCCGGGATACTCGCCGTGGAACAGGCGCGTCACGTCGGCGAACGAACGGTCGATCAGCTGCAGCGATACGTCGGGATACAGCGCCTGGAAGATGCGTCCGACCTCCTGCCTGACCGCGCCGGGGTCGGTCGTGTCGACGCTGTTCGACACGTCGTAGTTGTTTCTGCGAATCTCCATCTGCGGTTTTGTGTCCGCTTTTGAATGTCCCCGTTACACCGCATGGTACCCTCCGCCGGAAACCAACGGCAACCCGGCATTCGGCGCCGCCGGTCTGCCCCGGCGCCACGCGGTGCGCCCTTTTTCCAGGGTAACCAACTGACATGCAAGCAAGAGTGGAACCAGCATCGCCCATGCAAACCGTGCTGTTCGTCGAGCTTGGCACCGGCATCGATCAGCACGGCCAGGACGTGACGGTGGCCGCCCTGCGGGCGGTGCACGACGCGATCCACCGCAACGCGCTGCCCGGCGTGCGCGCGCTGCTGCCGTCGCAGAAGATGGAGAACATGCGGGTGCATGTGACGCTGGCGGTGCCGGCCGACCGCGACAAGGTCGACGTCGATGCGGTGCGCAAGGCGTTTCCCTACGGCCGGGTCGAGGTCGAGCTGGTGGACGGCGGACTGGCCGCCCGCTCCTACAGCGTGCTGCCGGAACAGGGCGACCGCAACGACCTGATCTATGTCGTCAACGCCGCCATCACCGTCGGTTATTAGGCGGCTGCTGTGTGCCCTGGCGGCGCTGCTGCTGGCGCTGGCCGCGGCGCCGGGCTGCAGCCGCGAAGACGCGGGCGACGGCATTGCCGAGATCGCGGCGGCCGAACTTCCGTCGCAGGCGCGCGAAACGCTGACGCTGATCCGCGCCGGCGGGCCGTTTCCCTACGCACGCGACGGCACGGTCTTCTTCAATCGCGAAAGCCTGCTGCCCAAGGCACCGCGCGGCTACTATCGCGAGTACACGGTGCCCACGCCGGGCGCGCGCGATCGCGGCGCGCGCCGCATCGTCATCGGCCGGCGCGGCGAGGCTTACTATACGCAGGACCACTACCGCAGCTTCATGCGCATCAGGCAATGAGCGTGCAGACCCTCGAAGCGCTGCTGGACGGCACGGCGGACGGCGTCTACCGCTTCCGCCCGCAGACGCCTGCACCGGTTCCCACCGGGCCGCTGCGGCATGTGCTGGTGCCGGTTCAGGCGGTGCGCGAGAAGAGCGCGTTCCTGGCGGCGTGCGCCGGCGCGCTGGCGTTTCCGCCGCACTTCGGACACAACTGGGACGCGTTCTACGATTGCATGACCGATGCGATGAGCGGGCTCGGCCCGGCGGCGCTGGTGGTGTTCGACGATCTCACCGGGTTCGCGCAGTCGGCGCCGGCGGAATTCGAGGCCGCGGTGGATGCGCTGGCCGACGCCGCCGAATTCTGGCGCGAGCGCGGCGGCCGGCTGGTGGTGCTGGCGGGCATGAGCGAACCGCTCGCCGCCCCGGAGCTGCCCGAGATCAGCCTTCGCTGAACGGCTGGCGCTGCAGGTAGGGCGCCTCCCCGGGCGGCATTCGCAGCCTCAGGTGCCGGGCCAGTTCCTTGAGGGCGCGCCGGTACACCTCGCGCTTGAACTCGATCACGCTGTCGAGCGGCACCCAGTACTCGTGCCAGCGCCACGCGTCGAACTCGGGATGGTCGGTGCGCCGCAGGCAAACGTCGCAGTCCCGCCCGATCAGCCGGAGCAAGTACCAGATCTGCTTCTGCCCGCGGTAGACGCCGCGGTTCTCGCGGCGCACCCAGTGCTGCGGAACGTCGTAGCGCAACCAGTCGCGCGTCCGACCGAGGATCTTTACGTGACAGGGATCCAGCCCGACTTCTTCCTGCAGTTCCCGGTACATCGCCTGCTCGGGGGATTCCCCGCTCTTGATGCCGCCCTGCGGAAACTGCCAGGCGTGTTCTCGGACCCGTTTACCCCAGAAGACCTCGTTCTTGCCGTTGCAAAGGATGATTCCTACGTTTGGGCGATAGCCGTCACGATCCACCATGTCAGCCACCCCACCACTATGTCGTCTTGCGGGAATTCTTCCACAAAATCAGGGCGATTGAAAAGTCAGAGGCGTAACTCCTTGTCGCCGTGGGGGTTAAGCTCGCGGATACCCTCGAGCATGCGCAGGAACTCCAGGCCGTAGCTCGCCTCGAGCACGCGGGCGCGCCGGCGCAGCGCCTCCCAGCGCAGCTCCCGCGGGCGCCGGCAGAAACCGAGCACGACCACGTTGCCGTGCCGCTCGGCCGGCACGCTGACCACCGCCCCGAAGCTGCCCTCGATGCGCTGCACATAGGCGTCGAAGCGGCGGTCGCTCGACCAGAGATTGACCACCAGGATGCCGGCCGGATGCAGCGCGCGGCGCGCGGCGGCGTAGAAGTCCTCGGTGCACAGCGCTTCGACCTGGGCGTGGCCGTCGTAGCCGTCGACCATCAGCAGGTCGCAGCTGCCGGGATGCTCCGAGACCCAGGTTTCGCCGTCGGCCGCGACGACGCGAAAGCGCTCGTCGTCGTCGGGCACGTAGAACATCTGGCGCGCCACCGCGATCACCCGGTCGTTGTTCTCGATCACGGTGACGCGGCTGCCCTGAAGATGACGGTGGAAGTACTTGGCCACCGAGCCGCCGCCCAGCCCGACCATGACCGCATGCGCCGGCTCGGGCGCGAACAGCAGGAAGGACATCATCGTGCGCGTGTAGGAAAGCACCAGCTCCGCCGGGTCGGACAGCTTCATCGCGCTTTGCACGGTCGAGCTGCCGAGGTGCAGGTAGCGCACGCCGTCGCGTTCGCTGACTTCGACCGACGCCTCGCGGTCGAACAGCCGATGGATGCGCCACTTGCCGAGCATGATGTGCCGATACGATCCGTTTGCGCACGGTGCCTGCCGGTAGAATAGCGGCTTTTCGCCGACGGGTCGGATCGATGCGGGTTTCGCAATTCTTTCTTTCAACGCTGCGGGAAGCGCCGGCCGAGGCGGAGCTGGTGTCGCACAAGCTGATGCTGCGCGCCGGGCTGATCAAGAAGCTGGGCAGCGGGCTCTACACCTGGATGCCGCTCGGGCTTCGGGTGCTGCGCAAGGTCGAGGCGGTCGTGCGCGAGGAAATGAACCGCGCCGGCGCGGTCGAACTGCTGATGCCGGCGGTGCAGCCCGCCGAGCTGTGGCAGGAAAGCGGGCGCTGGGAGCAGTTCGGGCCGCAGATGCTCAAGATCAAGGACCGTCACGAGCGCGACTTCTGCTTCGGCCCGACCCATGAGGAGGTGATCACCGACATCGCGCGGCAGGAGATCCGCT
>ERZ869936.929-NODE-929-length-23685-cov-17.657723_pt1 | contig 23685 bp, 15 predicted proteins | sample MGYA00520876_ERZ869936 | MGnify/ENA primary metagenome ERZ869936 (study PRJEB32218, sample SAMN09650985) | biofilter metagenome | isolation source: enrty point of leading RO module | place: Saudi Arabia: Thuwal, RO plant located on Red Sea | collected 2016-02-17 ...
TCGGCCAGCTTGCGCTCGGCCGTGATTCCCGGATGGGAGAAGTGCAGCCGGTCGGCGTCGTCGAGATTGGCCCCGGTGATCGTCGTTTCGACGGTCGCACCGGGACTTCCGCCGGCGGGGAAGATGCCGTCGAGTCGCGCGGCGGGCAACTGAGCGACCGCGACGCCGGTGCTACTTAGCAGAACAGCGGCTGCCCCGAACACGAACGAAGCGAAGCGTGAGGTCGCCATGTCATCGCCTTTCTCCTGGCGCGTGAGATCTCGCGGCGTGTGACCTGAATGGCGACGATCTGTGATCATCGCACGAACTGGAATTCCCGCGAATTGAACATCGCCCACAGGACGTCTTCGTAGGCCTGCTGCTTGTTCTCATAGAGTGCGATCTGGCCGAGGACGAAGTCGAGTTCTTCGGGTCGCGGTGGCCGGGCGTAGGCCCAATAGTAAAGTTCCGTCACGCTCTCGGCGTCGAACCGCGTCTGGTCGCGCGCGAAGAGGGCGGCTCTACCGGTGTTGTTTGCCACGCGGCTCTGGATATCGGTCGAATTGAGCAGGTGCAGCGACTGAGCGAGGTTGGCTTCAGGATTGCGTTCGCATTCGCAGGCACTTTCCGCTTCCGGTTTGCCGAAGACCTGCAGGAAGTAGTCGTTGAAGCCGTTGTCGGGGAGTTGGACGGCCAGGGTTCCCCGCGGGACGCCACCGAAGCCGGATGTGGTCCCGGAGACCTGATTGACGGCGTCGTAGAGCACCTCGGCCGTCAGCCGCCGGGGGTAGAAACTGGAATAGTTCTGCTTGTCGCGATAGTTGAACTCGTTCGGTTCGGAACTGAGCTGGTAAGTGCGTGAGCGACAGATGGTTCGCACCAGGTTCTTGAGGTCGAAACCGCTGTCGATGAAGTGCTGCGCGAGCGCATCGAGGAGCGCCGGGTTCGACGGGGGGTTGGTGACCCGCATGTCGTCTTCGGGATCGACGATGCCGCGACCGAAGAAGTGCTTCCAGTAGCGGTTGACGAGCGCCCGGGCGAAGAACGGATTGTCGGGGGCGGTCATCCAGTCGACCATGTAGTGCCGTGCGTCTTCATAGGGAGGAACTTCGATCGGTTCGCCGCCGAGGCCTGTCGGGAGGACGTCGGTCTGCGTGCGGGGATTACGGGCGGTCGGCGCCTGGCCGTTGAGGGAGACGTAGTCGACGATGTTCCGCACGGTGTTGAGGCGGCTCTGTTTCATCGCCACCTGTGAGAAGAACGCCTGGAAGCCGTAGTAGTCGCTCTGGCTCCAGCGCTCGAACGGATGATGATGGCATTTGGCGCAGCCCAGACGCAGTCCGAGGAAGAGCTGGGCGGTGTCTTCCATTCGCTGTTCGTTGGTCCGCACTTCGCGATACCAGGCGACCGGGGGGTGCGACTCGACGTCTCCGGTCGCCGCCAGAATATTGCGTACGAACTCGTCGTACGGCATGTTCTGCTGCATGGCGGACCGGATCCAGGCGTGAAAACGGTAAGTATACGGAATGTCGTTGGCATTCCGCCGCTTATTCCTCAACACGGCGGACCATTTGTTGGCGAAGTAGTCGCCGTAGCCTTCGCCGGCGAGCAGCCGGTCGATCAGTTTGTTGCGCTTGTCCGGGTCGCTGTCGGCAGCGAACTGCCGCGCTTCGACGGCGGTCGGCAAACGTCCGGCAATGTCGACGGTGACTCGGCGGACGAACGTCTGATCGTCGCACACGGGCGAGGGGGGGATGCCGAGTTCCTTGAGCTTGGCGAAGACGTGGACGTCGATCGGTTCGCTCAACCCGGCGATCTCCTCGACCGGAAGGCCCTGTGGGATGATCGCGCGGAACACGCTGACGGCGCCCTGGAAGCGGACCATCACGGCGACCTCGCCGGGGATGTCGTCGGTTGTGACGCGGCCGAAGGCGCTGGCGACGGCCATTTCTTCATCGTTCGATTCGTAGGTTGCCAGTTGCGAGACGTCGCGGGTTGTGCCGTCGCTGTAATGGCCGATGACGCGGAGTTGCTGCTTCTCGCGGCGGTTCATTTTGCGGGACTTCGGAAAGACCTCGATGCTGCTGAGCACCGGGTCGTCTTCGGAACCGTACGGCAGCCCCTGTTCGATCCAGTTCTTAATCAGATTCCACTCATACGAACCGGGAGAGAGACGGTGCCCGCCGCCGTGCGGCAACTGGTTCGACGGCTTCATCAACAGCAGGCTGTAGGCGGGATCGGCGGGAAAGATCCGCCGGCCGCGATCTTCCAGGACGAGGTATTCGTAATCCTCGTCCGGATAGAAGCCGAGCAGCGAGAGTTTGAAACCGTTCTGTCCGTCGGCTTTGCCGTGGCAGCCGCCGGTGTTGCAGCCGAGCTTGGTGAAGAGGGGGACAATTTCGTTGGCGAAGTTAATCGGCAGTTGTTCACTACAACGTTCGGCCGTCAACTGGAGCGCGGCGGTCTGGCCATCGGCGGCCGTGGCGGTGATCGTTGCCGTGCCGTCGCTGAGCGGGGTAACGACTCCATCTTCGTCGACGGTGAGGATCGCGGGGTGGTCGACGCTGTACTCGACGTCATGCGTGACGTCGTGAAACTGGCCGCTTGCAAACCGGCCGGTTACAACAAGCTGCATGCGGGCGTTGACGCCCCGCAGGACCGGATCGCCGGCGGCTTCAAACTCAATCGCCTGAAGTTCGCCTGCCGGCCCGAGACCGGGGAATTGAGACAGTTCCGGCTCCTGGGAAAGAGCGGCTTGCAGGCTCGACAGCAGGAGCCCGATGACGACGGCCAGAATTCGCGTTGTCCGCATGTTTCCCCTCCATTGCGATCCTTCCCGGACAGCGCACCGCGCGGCAGTGACCCGGGCCTTGTTCCGTCGCGCATCAACTGACATTGTGACTTGTTGACGGGACGCATGCAAGAATTCCGATGCGATGAAGGCGCTCCCGCGACGATTTCAGACGCTCGGCCCGGAACGGAGTTGCAACGGCCGGCTGCAACAAATCTGCGGGTCGCGAGCTTCTTTTGAGTGCGGCGACTTGTCGCCGCTTTGGGATCGAACCGCGCTGGCTGCCCCGGATGCGTGACAGTCTGCGGCAGCAGCGTCCCCGCCCTCGCCAATCGTGAGCGACGCACCGGGATCGTCTGAAAGCGGCGACGGGTCGCCGCACTCCGATAAGCGGCATCGCAAATCATTCGCGATTTGGTTGCATTCCTGTCGAGAACGCACAATAATTCCCGCTTCGCGCAGAATCCCCCGAAGGAAATCGGTCGACACGAGACTTATGGCGAGCTACACGAAACAGGACATTCGACGGATTCGGAAGAAGCGGGCCCGGCTGAAGAAGAAGCTGAAGTGCCGCTTCTGCCCCGGCGGGGAAATTCCCCGTCCGGTGTACGTCGACTACAAGGACGTGCGGACGCTGCGGGGTCTGATCGACCGGCAGAACCGCATCATGCCGCGTCGCCGCACCGGAACGTCGGCCATCTATCAGCGCGCCGTTCGCAAGGCGGTGATGCGGGCGCGATTTATCGGGCTGCTGCCCTACATCGGCGAAGACTAGAGCGAGTCGCTCTACCATGGGTCCACGTTGAGTGGTTTTCGGACTGTCGCGCCCGAGATTCCGCGAGACAGATCGTCTATGGTCATTCCAACAGCGCGCTAATCGCACCCACCTCGCCCGCGAGGAACGACGACAATTCCGGTGACGTCAGGCCGGGGCGGGGTTCGCTCATTGATCGCACGCGCCCATGCCGCCTGATGATCAACTGCTGAAGAACATCGCCGGGATCGAGGAGCGCATCGCGGCGGCATGTGCGCGGGTCGGCCGCAGTTCCGACACCGTTCGGCTTATCGCTGTCACGAAGTACGCCGAACCCGCCTGGGTGCGAGGTCTGCTGCGGCTCGGCCTCAATACGCTCGGTGAAAGTCGTCCGCAGCAACTGGTGGAGCGGGCCGATCAACTGGAGGGCGAGATTGAATGGCATTTGATCGGTCACCTGCAGCGCAACAAGGTGCGGTCCGTGTTGCCGAGTGTGAGCCTGATTCACTCGGTGGATTCGGCGGCACTGCTGGAGCGGATCGACCGGATTTCCGGTGAACTGGGCCTCGTGGCGAATGTATTGCTGCAGGTGAACGTGTCGGGGGAATCGAGCAAGGCCGGGTTCGCGCCGGCGGAACTGGAACGCGAGTACGCGCAGTTTATTGGCCTTGAGCACGTCGAACTGTCAGGATTGATGACGATGGCGCCGCTCAGCGATGATCCGGAGTCGGCCCGGCCGACGTTTCGTGGTCTTCGGGAATTGCGGGGCCGGCTCCTCGAGACCGTTTCCGGCGGACCGGCTCTCGAGGAATTGTCGATGGGGATGAGCCACGATTTTGAAGTCGCCATCGAAGAGGGAGCGACATCCATCCGGATCGGCAGCCTGCTTTACGAAGGGCTCGCTTCGTCCGACGAGAATTGACTTTACGGAAAGGGGAAGCGTGCGGCCGGTCTGCCTGTCGCAGCATGCGACCGGCTCGCGCGGTTCTTCGGAGTGCGGCGACAGGTCGCCGCACTCCACAGCAGGGCGACTGGCGGTTCCCCACAGGAAGGCGTATGCTCGCGGCCGTTGATGGACCCACTCCGATCGAGCAGCGAACACCGATGACCGAAGAACGCAGGCGACCCGATGAACACCTGCCGGAAGGAGACTCCACCGGCGGCGTCATTCCGTACAAGAATCCGAAGGCACTGATCGCCTACTACTGCGGCATTTTTGCGCTGTTGCCGTGTATCGGGATCGCCCCGGGGATCGCCGGTTTGGTTCTCGGAATCATGGGGTTGCGATACCGGGCTGCGCATCCGGAGACCAAGGGGAGCGTCCATGCGTGGATCGGGATCATCCTCGGCGGCGGAATGTCGCTGATCTGGCTGGCGCTGTTTCTGATCGGATTTGTCGGCGCTGCATCGGGTTGGTAATTGATTAGGTGAGACGACGCTGAACCGGCCGATTCATGGATCGAACATCGCGGACGACAACAGGACGGGACGCGCTGCGCGAGATGCAGCAGCAGGCGGGGGCTGTGTTTCCGGAGGGCGACGACGCATCGCTTGGGCCGCTGCACTTCGACGATCCGGCGGGTGAATACAAAGCGGCCGTTGAACGGTGTGCTGTGCTGGAATTGCCCGGGCGGGCCCGGATTGAGCTGACGGGTGGGGACCGGGCCTCGTTTCTGCACAACTTCTGCACGAACGACATTAATCGGCTCGCTGCGGGAGAGGGCTGCGAAGCGTTTGTGACCAGTGTGAAGGGCCGCATCCTGGGTCACATTCTTGTCGCGGTGGATTCCGATTCGCTGTGGATTGACAGCGGTCGGGGCAGCGATGAGTTCCTGCTCGCACATCTGGACAAATATCTCATCACCGAGGACGTGGAACTCCATAACCGGACCGGTCAATTCGGCAGCCTGCTGGTCTGCGGACCGGATGCGGCAAAGTGTGTCGACAATGCGCTCGGGATTGATGCCGGCGGCCTCGCGATGTGCCATCACGCATCCGGCGTGCTGGATGAGCGAACGGTGACGGCGACGCGCGTGCCGTTTACGACGCAGCCGAGCTATCTGCTGACGGTCGAGGCGGAATTGCTTGCCAGGTTGTGGGAGATGGTGGCGGCGACCGACGCCCAGCCGACCGGCAGCGCGGTGTTCGATGTGCTGCGGATCGAAGCGGGGATGCCGGTGTACGGCCGCGACATTTCCGAGGAACAGATTGCGCAGGAGGCCGGTCGCAATGAGGCGGCGATCAGCTTCACCAAGGGGTGCTACCTCGGTCAGGAACCGATCGCCCGGCTCGATGCGCTGGGGCACGTCAATCGCGAACTGCGCGGGTTGCGGATCGAATCGGGGAGCGCGCCGGAAATCGGGGCCAAGGTGTTCGGCGAGACGGGTGAGAAGGAAGTCGGTTCGATCACTTCCTCCGCCGCGTGTCCTGGCGAAGAGCGATCGGTTGCACTGGCGCTGCTGCGGCGGGAGTGCACTCAACCGGGGACGCTGGTCACGATTGGTGGCGCGGAGGGTGAGCGAGTGACGGCGGAGGTTTTCTGGGAGTAGGGCGGTGCCTTCTCCCGAGAAGCGCAAATGAAGCGAGCCGCCGATGCGGGAATCGGGGCTCGCTTCGAAGTGCAGCGGGAACGGATTCAGGGCCGGGTCTGCCCACCGTCAGGGAGAGAAGGCGCCGTCGAAACGGACATCGGGTCGACTCGGGAGACCGTTGCCCCGCTGCCGTGGGAAGCTGTCTTCCGCCGGGAGATTGTTCGGACTTGCGGGCGAGCGCAGTTGGCGATCGAAGCCTGTTGAAAGGATTGCGGCGGGGTCTTCCGGCCGCGCCGACACGCTCGGTTCCGGAGCACTGAGTTCCTGCCGCGGCGGTCGCGTGCGACGCTGCCGGGCAATCGGCCGCAATGGCTGGAGATCGCGCGGGCTCTGCCCGCGAACGGTGGCGGGGTTGGTGTCGGGATTCGCGGCTTGATTGCCGGCGAGCAGTTGCTGCTGATCGCGTGCGGACTCGCGGCGGCGACGTGCGGCGGCGATCTGGGCGGCCTCCGAGGTTTCCAGCAGGGGACTGCCGGCCAGCACCCAGCCGGTCCACTTCTTCTCCACCGCGTGCACATCGGCAAAGCCGTAGTGCTTTTTGAAGGCGTATTCCCAGTTCTTGTCCATGGCGTCTGCGAGGAACCGGAGGTAGACGGCGCGCCCCTCACGGCCGTGCTGCTGCACCAGAAAGTCGGCGAGCGAGTAGCCTTCGGCGTAGAGCGTGAGGACGTCGCGCATGTCCGAGGGGTATTCCGAAATCTCGAGGAGTTCCGGCAGGGGAATGCGTCGGTTGGTCTGAATCACCTGGTCGAGCAGCTTGACCTGTCGCATTCGTTCGGACTCGTGCTCCACCAGGGTGGCCGCTCCCTCGTCCGCCCAGCGCGGCAGCGGACAGCGAAAGTGGCTGGCGAAGATGGTGTGGCTGACTTCGTGCGGGATGACCGAATCGAGGATGCGCTCCAGCGACCCCTGCACCTGCATGTTCCATCCGAAGACCTCGCCCCCCTCGAAGGTGAAGGTCGTCGCACCTCCGGCGCCGATCTGTCCGACCTTGACCTTGATCGGACAGGGGCGATACCAGCGGGGCAGCGTCTCGCCCAGCCAGGCTTCGGCGAGTTCACGGCGATAGAACTCGGCTGCTTTGCCGACCTGTTCTGCAATCTCGTCGCTCGGCGCGGTGACGATGAAGTTTTCGGTGCGATGCGTTCCGGCTTCGGCGCTCACTGCGAGAACGAGCACGACCGCGACAGCGATTCCGCCCAAGACCGTGCGGGTCCGGTCGGGCGTGAATCGCTGTTTGCGGGAAACAGAGCTGAGGCACGACAGACTGCGGGATTGCCGAGCTTCCATGCGCTGCGGACCTTCCAATTGCGGGTTGCGGGAAAAAGACAGCAGGGCTGAAACAGCCGGAAGGGGGGTCGATCACTCCCACCGCCGAGGATGACGGACGGGCGATGTGTTGCGGTCGCAAAGCGGGGACCAATGCCGGAAGATTCGTGGCGACGTTTCCCTCGGAGGCGCACCCGAGAGCGCGCAACCACTTATCTTGCCGAACGATACGACGGCAGAGAAAATCCGGCTTGCCGGTTGATCCGGTCCCCGATGACGGCGTCTGTTTGTGTAAAAACTACAAGCCGCGCCGCGGCAGCGTCGACGATGGATCGCGGCTCCCGGAGAGAATCGCGAGCGGTCGATCGTCTGCGTGAGGTTGACTCGCGGCCGTTTGTTTCGACCGAGCGAGGCGGACTCGACAGTTTGACACGACTCGCCTTGCTGCAAAATGTGCCGTTCGCGTAAAACCCGCCCCGACGACGGGTCTGCCAGCGCCTCGGCAATCGGTTCGACCGGAGCGAATTGCTGCCCCGTAGGTTCGTGAGACAGGTCGTCTCCAGAGATTCGGAAAGCGCTATTCGTGCCAGTGGCACTTGATCGTGGCGGCGTCTGGTCGCGTTGTTGTCTTTGTATGCGGCATTTTGCGCCGCCAGAACCGCCTCAGTGAAACGAAACGCGCACTCGCGGCAAGGATGCCAGCCAATGAACAGACTCGGGACGTTTGCAGCGACGACACTTCGCGGTCCCAACCCGTGTGTGAACGCTTTCGCGTTCGGCGGCCTGGCCGGCTCATTTCTGCTGGCGTGGGTCTGGTTCTTCCTGGGCGAATGGGGAGTGTCGCTGCCGGTCACGTCGGCCGTGCTGCTTGCCATTATCGCGGGATTTCTGGGAGGAGTGCGCTCGCGTTCGGAGGAACCGGTCGATCGGGCGACGCATCTCTGGAAGACGGTGTTTGTCGCGGCCTGGTCGGTCGCGCTGCCCGGGCTGATTGCGATGACGCTGGCGTCGCTGATGTGGCTGCCGGCCATCGTTGTTACGAACGACGCGATGACGTTCCTGCTGGCGTTTTTCGCGGCCGCATTGACCCTCTCGCCTCCGGTGTTCGTCCTCGCGGGGCTGATTCCGGAAGGGCGTGGTGCGGCGCGATGGGGCGTTGCGTTCCAGGGCGCGGCGGCCGCTTTTCTGTTGGCCCCGTTGCTGCTTGCCTTTCGATTCGATGTCCTGGTCCTGTCGTGGTCTGCAGCGGGCGTCGCGACGGTGGCGGCGTTGTGGAGATTTTTCAAAAAGCGGGAGCAGTCGCGACAAGAACCGGCGGAACCTCTTGCGGAGCCGCCCGGGACGCAGACGTTGTCCCCCGTCGCCCGCATTGAACGGGGACTCGTCGCGCTGCTGGCCGGCGCGGCGGTCGCCGTCGTGGTGCAGATGACCGCGCAACTGGTCGCATCGGCGGCGTTTGTGATGTACGGGCAGATCGCGGCTATGGTTTCCGGCGTCGGCTGTGGGATTGCGATCGCAGCACGTCGCTGGTCCGGCGAGCAGCTTGGCGCGGGAGTGGGGACGGCGCTTCTGACTGGAAGTTGGGTCTCGCTGCTTGCGCTGGCGTATCCTTGGTTGATTGAAACATCGCTGTCAATCAGCGCGTACGTGTCGCAACTGTGGCTGCTGCTGCCGCTCCGCACACTGCTGGCGGCGGCGCCGCTGTTTCCGATTGCGGTCGGGTTGGGCCGGCTCGCCACAACGAGCCGGGAAGACCGTGGAGCTTCAACACGTCCGGCGCTGACCGAGGCGTTGATTTGCGGGAGCATCGGCTTTCTCGTCATCCGCTGGGCGAACGTCGACGCACGGGACGCGGTCGCTCCGTTCGCCGTGAGCGGCCTTGTTCTGGCTCTCGCAAGCTGGGTTGTGAGTGGGCGACCGCGACTTTCACGGCCGGCGTGGAGTGCGGCCGGCGCTGCGATCGTCCTTGCCTGCGGTTGCTTCTTCTGGAGCGAGTCCTACGCGCCCGCCCGGGCCGCGCGGTTGCTGTTTTCCACTCAGATCTTTCTGGCCTATCGCGACGGCGCCGAACCTGAACACCTGCCTTTCCTCGACGAGGGCCGGCTGGTGGCCGATGCGGTTTCCGACGGCACCGTGTGGACCGTGTGGAAGCATCACGGCTCACAGTTGCAGTTTCGTCAGAACGGCGTTCCCCGGCACATTACGTCGCTCGATCCAGTGAGGTGTCCCGAGTCTTCGTCGGAAGTCATGCCGGCGGTGCTGGGATTGACGGTCCATCCTCAACCACGACGGGTGCTGATGTTCGGACTGGGCGGCACGAGTCCGCTGGCCGCGTGCACCGAATTCCCGGTGGAGCAGATTACGTGCGTCGAGGGTGACGACGCCCTCGTCGATGCTGCGCGGGACGTGGTTCTCCCGCTGGGCGCCGGCAGGCGCCTGTCCGATGCACGGGTGAAAGTCATCGAGGCGGCGCCCGAACTCTTCGCCGCCGCCCGGCATGAGGCCTACGACGTCATCATTCTCAATGAGAACCAGCCGGCGCTGCTGCATGCGACGCCGCGGTTCAGCACCGCACACTATTCCCGCCTGTCGAGTGCACTGGCCGACGACGGACTGTTGTGCCAGCGGTTTCAGTTCGTCGACTTTGGTCCGGAACCGCTGCAGGAGGCGGTTGCCACGCTTCGGGCCGTTTTTCCGCAGGTTGTCGCCGTCGAGACCGCACCGGGCGAGTTTACGTTCCTGGCGAAGAAAACGGACGCTCCGCTGCTCGACGCCGATTTTCTGGCTCGAGCCCAGCGTCCGCAGGTCCGGCGTGTGATGGGCCGGATCGGCTGGGACTGGTCGGTCCTGCTGACACTGGCTGCGCTGAGCGACGAGGCGCTGGATGAGATCACCGCTTCGTCCCGGTCAACACGGTCTCTGGCGGCCGGTGGGCGGCCGGCGTTTCGTCTTCCGGCGGAGATGATGCGGTGGGCGCCGAAACGGGCGGAGGTTCAGGAAGTGCTCGCTCCGCATCACAGCCGCATGGCGACGTGGCTCGGCGAACTTCCCCAACTCCGCGACGTCTCGAAGCGGTTGGACGACGTGACGGAGCAGCAGCGGGTGATCAGCGAGCAACCGGATCAGTTCTGGGCGTACCGTGCAACGCTCAAATCCCGCCTGCAGGATCGCCCGCGGTCGATGATCAAACAGGTCGCGCATGAGGGACTGGTTCGGCGCTTGCATCCGGAGGACGAGCGTCGCAAGCAGTATCTGGTTGCACTGGGCGAAGCCGCCCGGCAGGAAAACCCGGACGTTGCGTCGATCAATCGTCTGCTGCAGTTTGCCGATCCGTACGACCCTCTCGTCAGCTTTTTCGTGTACGGTGAGGCGGCGCAACTGGCGGCCCGGTCCAGGGACGCGCGGCCGGACATTGAACTTGCGCTGCGGCTGCACACGATCAACTTCAGCACCGGCGGCGATCGATCGATCGAGAATGTGGTGGAGGCTGTCGAACTGCTCGTCGACGAGCCGCGATCTGCCGAAGGTGCGAGCGAGCGTTGGGATGCGCTCAACGCGTTGCTGAATGTGATGCGCGAGCGCTGGAATCTGCGCGCCATGCAGGCCCGCAACTCGCGGTACGCCGCGTCGGACGTCGAGAAGTCGCTCGCCGCAGCGAAAGCGGCGATGTCCTGCATGGACGGACTGGCGAGCGAAGTCGGCGTCGCCGACGCCGACTGGCAGGCGCGGCGCGACGTGCTGCAGACCTACCTGATCCGACCGCTGCGAACCTATCGTTCAAGTCTCACGGAACGAAAGCCGTCGGAAACGGCGCTTGTTCCCGAGTCCGAGGAACCGCCGGCGGAATAGCGCAGCGCGTCGTCGCAGGGACCGGAGGATCGCCGACGGGTGAGTCGCGTGACCGGGCTCACTTCATCAGCTTGTAGCGTTTCATCTTATTGTACAGAGTGACGCGGCTGATGCCGAGATCCTTGGCGGTGTTGGTGCGGGAGAAGTTGTTTCGCATCAGTGCGTCTTCGATCAACTCCCGTTCGGTCACGGCGACTTGCGCCTCCAGCGATGTGTCGGTGCTTGCACTGTAGTTCGGCAGCTTCACCGACGGGTCATTCACGGGCCCGGCTTCGTTGAGCAGGATGTGGGGCGGGAGTTGTTCCGCCTGCAATCGTTCATCCCGGCAGTAGATGACCGCGCGCTGCACGACGTGTTCGAGTTCCCGCACGTTGCCGGGCCAGGGATACGCCAGCAGTCCGTCGAAGAAGCGATCCTCGACGGAGTTGACGACCGTGCCGTGCTGCTCGGTGAACTTCGCGATGAACTTCCTGGCCAGCGGCACGATGTCCATCTTCCGTTTGCGCAACGGGGGGATATCAAACTTGAGCATGTTGAGGCGGTAGTAGAGGTCGGGCCGGAACTTGCCCTGCTCGACAAGAGGCTGCAGGTCGAGGTTGCTGGCGACGACGAGCCGCGCCCGCGATTTGTGAGTTGTGTTGGAGCCGACCGGCTCGAACTCCCGCGTTTCGATCACGCGCAGCAACTTGACCTGCTGTTCGGGCCCGAGCACGTCGATTTCGTCGAGAAGAATGGTCCCTCCGGCAGCCGCCAGAAACTTGCCCTGCTTGTCCGCGTGAGCGGAGGTAAATGCGCCCTTGGCGTGTCCGAACAGTTCGCTCTCGATCAACTCGCGAGGCAGCGCTCCGCACGCGACGTGAATGAAGGGTTCGTCCCGTCGCGGGGACGCCTCGTGAATCAACTGCGACAGGTACGTTTTGCCCGAACCGGTCTCGCCGATGAGCAGGATCGTGACGTCGTGGGCGGCGGCGATGGCCAGATCCTCGAGCATTCTGCGAAACGAAGAGGAATTGGTTTCGAACCGCTGGGTGACCCCTTCGATGACCGCATCGGTGAATTCAGGGTCGGTCGTCTCTGATTCGGATGCTCCCGCCGCGGGCGTCGCCGCAGAAAGCGCGGTGAGATGCCGCTGCACGGCCTCCTCGATGAGGGCGGTGTCGTGCGAGGCTCGAAAGTGGGCCATGTCGGAGCAGGCGGCGCGACGTTCGAGCGGTTCGGGACAGTCGCCGGAGGTGATCAAAATGACCGTCGGCGGGTTGGCCAGCTCTTGAACCGACTCCAGGAAGCGGTCACCGGCGTGACCGCCGTCTCGCACGTCGCGAAAATCTGCGACGAGCAACTGCGGCGATTCGCTGCTCAGCAGAGACGCGGCTTCGTCCACGGTCTCGGCCGGCAAGAACTCGGCTGCGTCGCCCAGCATGGTCCCGAGTTGCGCAGCGAAGACGACGTCGCCGCTGACGAGAAGCAGTTTACAGTCAGCCATCCGGCATCCCCCGGTTCGATGTCCCGCGCGGATTTCGCATCCGCAGAGTCTCGTGATACGCTGCACGCGAGGCGCACCCGGCTCGCCGCGCCGTCCGGGCGGAATCGCCGGCGGCGTGCATTCGAGCGGAACGTGATTCGGTGCATGAAACGAAGTGGCTGCTGTCTGCTTGGGATGTCAACAAAATGAATGCCGGGTTGTTCCGCCTGTTGAACGGTGGCGGCGAAACTCTTGTGCAGGCAATGGTTTGTGGCCAGAGATTTCAGTAACGCCGGCAGTCCCGCCGCTTATCATGTGGCGAACGGGCAGCATTGGCTCGAGTTTGATGTGGTGAAAAGCCAACACGTCGCCCACCGATCTGGTGAGACAAATGGAAGTGACAGAGTTCGCCAGGCAGGTTCTCGATTCCGACTCGCTTGAAGGCAAGCTTCAACCGGCGGTGGAGCCGTTGACCGACCGGAGCGCTGGTCCGGCTGAGCGACGAATTCAGCCCCGCCGGCCGTCAAACCTGCAGTTCGCGGCGCGGCGGACGGCGCCTGCGATGCCGCGGGGAGAATCTTTGCGGGATCCTGCGAAAAGGGCGTTGGCCCACCACATCATGGCGAACCATGAGCTGCAGGCTCTGGAAGTGATGGCGTGGGTGCTGCTGGCCTTTCCCGACGCGCCGTCTGAATTTCGAACGGGCGTCGCGCGCATCATGGGCGACGAACAACGGCATACCCGGATGCACGTCGAGCGGGCCCGCACGCTGGGGCTCGAGTTCGGCAAGTTTCCGGTCAACAGCTACATCTGGGAGAAGGCGATGTCGTTTGCGTCGCCGCTTGACTATGTCGCCGGTCTGCCGCTGCTGTTTGAAGGCCGGAATCTGGATCACACGATCGAGTTTGCCGAGGAATTCGAAGCCGCCGGCGACGAGCGAAGCGGAGCGCTGATGCGGGTGATTCACCGGGACGAGATCGAGCACGTGGCGTTCGGCGTCGAGTGGTTGCGAAAGCTCAAGCCGCGAGAGCTTTCCGACTGGGACGCTTTCACGTCTCATCTGCACTGGCCGCTGCATGCTTCCAAGGCGGCCGGAGAGGTGCTTCAGCGTGATGCGCGGCGGGAGGCGGGGCTGTCGGAGGAGTTCATCGAGCGTCTTGCTGAGACCGTGCGGCAGCCACCTGCGACTCCACCGAGTACTCCATGAGCTTGCGCTCACGGCTACATGCTTGCGCGACTTCGCCGCTGGTTACTTCCGGATGTCTGGAGAGACGTTCGCCATTACGCGCAACTGTCGGCGGGAGTCTGGTGAGCCCGGCCTTGAAAGGCTGTCAGTTACACACAACTCGGGTGGGCCCCGGTCCTGAGAAACCAGGCCCAGGGGATTCTCGAAGAGGACACAGATTTTCGCGGATTCGGCGGATCAGCACGGATTTCGGGAGTATTCCTCAAGAGGCGGCATCGCCGAGACCGCATCGATCCAGGCGTGAATACTCTGCACTTCACAGAAAGCAATCAGCGAAAATCGGTCCAATCCGTGGTCATCCGCGTTCCATTCGAATCTCTCGGAGAGTCACTCGAACGGGCATCCAGAGATGTGTGTAAACGACAGCCGTGGAAGGCCGGGGTACGAAACGAGTTTATGCCCGCATTGACGCCAGTGATCGCTGGCGTTTTCTGGCAGCCGGAGTCGTGGGCACTCAGGGGTGGCGGCGTTCGATGGCGCTGGCTTCGGGGACGGTCAACAGGCCCCACTGGAGCGACTGGTCCTGCGTGTACTGTTTGCCGAGGGTGAGTGCGGTGACGGCTTTGCAGAGTTCGTAGCCGAGGTAGAAAGCGTGGGATGCATCGAGACTGCCGGCGGCTGCCGAGAAGGCGTCGAAGAGTTCGAAGGCGTCCCGCCCTCGCCAGTAGCCGTCCCGGTTCATGACGTGGACTTCGCCCCGCTCGACGAAGATACGATAGTTGGGGTCTTTCAGTTGCGCTGCGAGTTGTTGCAGGTCCTCCTCACCGTACTCGCGGACCCTGGCGTCACGGAGCATCACCAGGCTGGAATCGACATGTTTGGGAAGCGCGCGGGAATCGACGGCGTACTTTGCAAGCCGGCGGGCGGCGTCGAACTCCCGAACGGATGTGCGGGCCCAGTTGATCACCTCGGTCGTCAACACGCTGCGAATTTCCAACTCCTGACAGACCGCGGCGAGCAGCATGTTCACGCCGGCGCTGTCGACCTCGGCCATTTCAGTGATGTTGCCGACCCCCATCATGAGTTCCGCCTCCGGCCAGCGGCGGCGGGTTTCGTAGTACCGCGCCAGGGAGGCGGCGAAGCCGAAACCGATCGGCTCAATGATCGGGTCGATGCGAAACCGGCAGTTGTTCTCCTGCAGGGTCTCAATCGTCAGCCCGAGCGAAGCGAGGTGTTGCGGATCGTCGGGAATGGCGACGAGTTCGACGTCGAGTTGCGAGGCCCAGTCGAGGTTGGTCTGATTGACGCTCAGGACCAGTTCCGCCCCTGCGGCGACGGAGGCTTCGACCTCCGTCCGGTCGAAACTGTCGATCGAAACACGGTATCCCTCTCTGCACAGCATCCGCGTGACGTCGGCTGCGCGGGTCCAGGTTTCTCCCGGTACGCAGCCCAGGTCGATGACATCCGCGCCGCTCCGGCGATAGTCTTCCGCAGCCCGCAGAAGCTCCTCGTCGGTCAATCGAGGCGCGTGGTTGATTTCGGCCAGAATCTCAATGTCGTAACGGGACAGGTCGGGAGCGGAGGCCTGATTCCGGCCGAACGCCTCGGGAAGGTCGCGGATGTCCTTCGGTCCGAGTTGGAACGGCATCCCGAAACGCGCGCTCAGTGCGGTGAGGTCGCCCTGACAGTAGCCGGGCAGCAGAACTCGGTCGAACGTGCTGTTCAGCGACAGTTTGCGGACGACCCAGTCGGTGTGCATCAGCCCGGCGACGGAGATCGGCAGAACGCAGATCTCGAAATCGATCTCCGCCGCTTCGCCGAGTTCGCCTGCCGCGCGGCGGACGGTCGCTTCCGCCAGACGGCCGGTGACGAGCAGAATGCGTTGGTTGGCGGCTTCGGACATGAGGCTGTCGCGGTCTCAGCGGCGTTGCAGCGGACCAACCAGCGGGCCCACGACTGCAACGGCTGTTCATCGCACCCAATTCTTGGGGAAACCCTCCAGTGGCGAGGTCTCGGCAGGCTGCCACAGTGCGCTCTCGTGGATTCGACAGGCCAGGTCGACGTCGCTCTGTGTAATGCCTTTGACGCGGTGCGTCTGGAGTTTGACGATGACTTGCGCGTAGCCCAACTCGAGGTCCGGGTGATGCCAGGCCGCCTCGGCGGCATATCCGATTGCGGAGGCGAGGAGCATGGTATGCGGCCAACCGGGCGTTACGTACTTGCGTCGCAGCCAGCCGTCGCGGATCTCCCAACCGGGGAGGTCCTCGAGTGCGGCTTCAATCTGCTGCTCGGTCAGAACGACATCATCAGGCATGGTGTTGCCCCCTGTCTCGGCATTACGTCTGCGATCGCTGATTGGCGGCGTGCAAGTTGTGACGACTGAGCCCGCTATCGTACCGCGCCGCCGTTGGCATTGATGACCTGTCCCGTGATGTAGGCCGCATCGTCGCTGACCAGGAACCGCGCCAGCCGGGCGACATCGTCCGGCGTGCCCCACCGCCTCAGGGGCGTCTCGCGGATCACGCGCTCCTGCCAGACGTCTCCAGCCTGCTCGCCCCACGCCGTCCGAATCCAGCCGGGGGCGATGCAGTTGACTCGCACTTCCGGCGCGAGTGAAACGGCCAGGGATCTGGTTAGCCCCATGATCGCGTTCTTGGTGAGTGCGAACAACTCCCCGCTGTCGCCCTCCATGCCGCGATCCGCCTGATCCCACCCGATGTTGAGGATCACTCCGCCCCCCGCCGCCCGCATTTTCCGGCCGACCGCCCGGCTGACGAGTGCCGTTCCACGGATGTCGACGGCGTACAAGCAGTCCAATTTCATCGTGTAATCCAGCGCAGCGCCCTCTCCGGTGAGGAGATCGACCCCGGCGTTGTTGACGCAAATGTCGAGGCCGCCGAAGACCTTCCAGGCGCGGTGGATCAGTTCAGCGGAAGCATCTTCCTCGCTCACGTCGGCAGTCAAGAGCTTGGCGCGGCGTCCCATCGCCGTAATGTCTGCAGCGACGATCTCGCCGCGATTGACAGACCGGGCGCAGTGGACGACGACGTCGGCGCCGGCGCGGGCGAGTTCCAGCGCGATTGCCCGGCCAATCCCGCTCGACGATCCGGTGACCAGCGCGCGGCGGCCGGACAGATCGCCGAACGAGCGGCTGTCTGCATCAGGCTGTGTGGTGGATTCCGGCATGTTTCTCGCGCTCGCGGCGACACTGCCTCGGCAGCCGATTTGGTGACGAAGCGTGCTGGCGCCGCATTCGCGGCTCAGCCGTTTGGACGGAGTGGAGCGAATTCCATGAGCCGGCGCTCACGGCTCCCTGCGATCGCGGCTTCGCCGCTGTTCGATATTGTCGTTCGCTCGCGGGAGGGAAACTCAGCCGCTGAAGCTCGAATCATAGACTTTCGTTGCTGAAATTTCGCGGATGCGACCGGAAGATGGCGGTCAGGACGTGGGCCGGTGAGGCTGCGATAACCTGGGAACCGGGTCGGGGATTCTCCTCTGGCGGGGCATTTGCCCACTTTGTAGGGTCGCCAACGGCCCTAAAATCATCATACTGTCGGCGGAGGCGAATTGAGTTCGCGCTGCTCAAACTGCCAAGGCCTGGGCCGCCATGCCTTGCATGACGCATCCTTTTCAGATTTCAACACTTACAACAGCCTGGTCAGCCGTGGACGCAAAAGTAGATCAACTCGACGCAGCCGAACTGGATGAATGGTTTGACTCTCTCGACGACGTCCTGCACCGGCACGGTCCGGACGGCGTGCGGCAATTGATGGGCCTGATGCAGGAGCGGGTCTATCAGCGCGGCGTCACGATGCCGTTTACGGCGAATACGCCGTATATCAACACGATCCATCATGAGCAGGAGCCGCGTTTCCCCGGCAACCGGGAGATCGAACGCCGGATCAAGAGCATCATCCGCTGGAACGCGATGGCGATGGTGGTGCGGGCCAACGCGGAAAGTCCCGGCATCGGCGGGCACATTTCGACCTACGCTTCCGCGGCAACGCTGCTGGAGGTCGGTTTCAACCACTTCTTTCGTGCGGCGACCGACGACCAGCCGGGCGACCTGGTCTACTTTCAGGGACACGCCGCTCCCGGCATCTATGCCCGAGCATACCTCGAAGGGCGGTTGAGTGAGGAGCAGCTACTCCGGTTCCGGAGGGAGATCCCGCGCGGAACCGGCCTCTCCTCGTACCCGCACCCGTGGCTGATGCCCGAATTCTGGCAATTCCCCACGGTCTCCATGGGGCTGGGACCGATCGCGGCGATCTACCAGGCGCGGTTCCTGCGATACCTGGAGCATCGTGGATTGCTGCATACGGCTCCGTCGCACGTCTGGTGTTATGTCGGCGACGGTGAAGTCGACGAGCCTGAGACGCTCGGCGCGATCACGCTGGCCTCACGGGAGCATCTGGACAATCTGATCTTCGTCATCAACTGCAACCTGCAGCGGCTCGACGGACCGGTGCGCGGCAACGGCAAGATCATTCAGGAACTTGAGGCGGCATTCCGCGGCGCAGGCTGGAACTGCCTCAAAGTCATCTGGGGCAGCGATTGGGACCCGCTGCTCGACCGCGACGAAGACGGCCTGCTCGTGAAACGGATGGGAGAAGTCGTTGACGGGCAGTACCAGAAATACACCGTCGAATCGGGGGAATACATCCGCGACCACTTCTTCGGCGTGAGCCCCGAACTCCGGGAACTGGTCGATCACCTTTCCGACGAACAACTGCAAAAGCTCAATCGCGGCGGGCACGACCCGGAAAAGGTCTATGCCGCCTACGAAGCCGCCGTCGAACACGTCGGCGCACCGACGGTGATTCTGGCCAAAACGATCAAGGGCTACGGCCTGGGCGAAGCGGGCGAAGGCCGCAACATTACCCACCAGCAGAAGAAGCTCAACGAGGAGGAACTGCGGGAATTCCGGTCGCGGTTCGGAATCCCGATCGCGGACGACGAGGTCGCCGAGACGCCGCTCTACCTGCCGCCGAAAGACAGCCCGGAGATGCAATACCTCCGCCAGCGGCGTGAAGCGCTGGGCGGATATCTCCCCAAGCGGACGCCGGTGGAGGAGCGGTTGGAGATTCCGGCGCTGGAGACCTTCGACAAGAAGGTGCTCCAGGGCGGCGCAGAAATGGCGACCACGATGGCCTTCGGCCGCATCCTGAGCGACCTGCTCAAGGACAAAAAGATCGGCAAGCGGCTGGTTCCCATCATTCCCGACGAGGCCCGCACCTTCGGAATGGAGTCGCTGTTCCGGCAGTGCGGCATCTATTCCAGCAAAGGGCAGCTTTACGAACCGGTCGACGTCGACCAGTTGCTCTATTACAAGGAGGCCAAGGACGGGCAGATCCTCGAGGAGGGGATCAACGAAGCCGGCGCAATGTCGTCGTTCATCGCCGCCGGCACGGCCTACAGCAATCTCGGGATCAACATGGTCCCGTTCTACATCTACTATTCGATGTTCGGCTTCCAGCGGGTGGGCGACCTCATCTGGGCGGCGGCCGACTCCCGCGTCAAGGGCTTCCTGGTGGGCGGCACGTCCGGCCGGACCACTCTCAGCGGCGAAGGCCTGCAGCACCAGGACGGGCAGAGCCAGCTCATCGCCACCACCGTGCCCAACCTGCACGCCTACGATCCCGCCTACGCTTACGAACTGGCGATCATCATCCAGGACGGCTTGCGGCGGATGTACCAGGAGGGCGAAGAAGTCTTCTATTACCTCTCGGTCTACAACGAAGTCTATGACATGCCTGCAATGCCCGAGGGCGTTGAGGTAGGCGTGCTCAAGGGGATGTACCGTCTCGGAAAGCCGGCGGACGACGGCGAGTCGAACAGGCCGCAACTCCTCGGGAGCGGTCCGATCCTGCGGGAGGTCTGCCGCGCCCGCACGTTGCTGAAAGAAAACTACGACGTCGAGTGCGACGTGTGGAGCGTGACGAGCTTCTGTGAACTTTCGCGGGAGGCGCATCGCGTCGACCGCGTCAACCGGCTGCATCCGCAGCAGGAGCCCGAGACGAGCTACCTCGTCGACTCGTTCTCCGGGCTTTCGGGACCGTTCATCGCGGCCAGCGACAACGTGCGGCTGGTGGCGGAGCAGATTCGTCCGTGGGTTCCCGGACGTTATTCAACGCTCGGCACCGACGGCTTTGGTCGCAGCGAGTCCCGCGAGGCGCTCAGACAGCATTTTGAAGTGAACGCCGAGCACATTGCGTATGCCGTTCTGCAGGCATTGGCCGACGAAGAGCGGTTCGAGAAGTCCCGCCTTGACGAAGCGATCAAACAGCTCGGGATCGACCCGGATCAGGTCGACCCGCTGCTGGCGTGACGTCTTCAGCTTGGCGTTTTTAGGCACCCGATTGACAACGAGAAGACGAAGAGAAGCGCATGGCGACTGAGTTTCGCATCCCGGAACTGGGCGAGAACATCACCGAGGCCGATATCGCAGAAATCCTCGTGAAGGAGGGGGATGAGATTGAAGCCGAGCAGACGGTGATGGAACTCGAGACGGAGAAGGCGGTCGTCGAGTTGCCCTGCCCCCATGCGGGGAAGGTCGCCAAGGTGCATGTGAGCGAAGGTGACACCGTTGAGGTGGGAACGGTTGTGCTGACGATCGAGGAGGCCGGCGGCGGCGAGGAAGGGGCAGGGGGGGACGAGGAGTCGAAATCCGAGGAGGAGGAACCGGACGAGGACGCCTCCGACGAAGACCGGGACGAGGACTCAGACGAATCCGACGGTGACGAAGAAACTGAAGACGAAGAGCCGGACGAGGAGCAGGGCGGCGAGAAGTCTGAGCCGAAGGAGAAAAAGGACGCGGCCCCGAAGAAGTCGAAGAAGAAGAAAAAGTCCGCAGAGGAGTCGAAAGAGGACGGCGACGGATCAGAACCGTCTCAGCCGAAACGCGCCGCCGCGACGAAGGAATCTGATGCAGAAGAGTCGGGCGAGGACGACCGGCCGCCGCCCCCGGCCGGTCCTGCGACGCGGCGACTGGCCCGCAAGCTCGGCGTGGACCTGTACCAGGTCTCCGGATCGGGCAAGGGCGGCCGGATTGTGACGGCGGACGTCGAGGCTTATGTCCGGGATCATCTCGCGCCCCGCGAGTCGACGTCGGGCGGCATCCAGTCCCCGCAACTGCCGGACTTTTCGAAATTCGGGCCGGTCGAGCGAAAGAAGCTCAGCAAGCTCCGGCGGACATCCGCTGCGCAGCTCAGCACCTCCTGGCAGGTGATCCCCCACGTCACGCAGCATGATGAGGCCGACGTTACGGAACTCGAGTCGGTCCGCCGCCGATATATGAACTCGGCCGGCAAGGAAGGTCCGAAGATCACGGTCACGGCGATCGTGCTCAAGGCGTGCGCGCAACTGCTCCGCGAGATGCCGCACTTCAACAGCAGCCTCGACTTCGAGGCGGGCGAACTGATTCTCAAGGACTACTTCCATATCGGCGTGGCGGTCGACACCGAGCACGGGCTGGTTGTGCCGGTGATCCGCGACGCCGATGAGAAGTCGATTCTGGAAATCGCCGAGGAATTGACCGAACTGGCGGCGCGGGCGCGCGACCGCAAACTCGACATGTCCGACATGCAGGGGGGGACGTTCACCATCACCAATCTGGGCGGCATCGGAGGGACGTCCTTCACGCCGATCGTCAATCACCCGGAAGTGGCCATCCTCGGGCTGTCCCGTTCGCAGAAACGATTGTCGCTCGTCGAGGGGGAGTTGGAGGAACGGCTGATTCTCCCGCTGTCACTGTCTTACGATCACCGCGTCATCGACGGCGCCGACGCGGCCCGGTTCATCGTTCGTCTCTCCGCGCTCCTGTCCCAGCCATTCGGGCTGCTCGCGAACGTGTAATGACCTGTCGCAGGGCTGATCGTGCCGGGCGGTATACTTCTCGTTCCCAAGATTCTGTTCGGGAACGCGTGTGAGGAGTGACGCGAGCCGTGCCGAAACGGAAGTTTGGGCACAAGGTTTTGGAAATCATTGCGGGAAAACAAGAAATCGATTGTCAGTAGCACCATGAAAACTGAACTTCTGGTTCTGGGCGGCGGGCCGGGTGGATACCCGGCGGCGTTTGAAGCGGCCGACCACGGCATGGACGTGGTTCTCGTCGACGAAGGAGAAAAGCCGGGTGGCGTCTGTCTGCATCGGGGTTGTATCCCCTCGAAAGCGCTGTTGCACGTCGCCGCGTTGATTAACGAATCGAAAGAGTCGGCCGACTGGGGCGTGCGGTTCGACTCGCCGGAGATTGATCTCGATCAACTCAGAAGCTGGAAGAACGGCGTGATCGGGCGGCTTACCGATGGAATCGAAGGGTTGTGCAAAGCACGGGGCGTAAAGCTGATCAAAGCCCGTGGCGAATTCACCAGTTCGAACTCCGTCGAGATCAAGTCAGCCGACGGGTCGCAGGAGACGATCGAATTCCAGCATGCCGTGATTGCGACCGGGTCTTCGCCGGTGATTCCCGGACCGCTGCGTGTCGACGATCCGCGCGTGATGGACTCGACCGGAGCGCTCTTGTTGGAGGAGATTCCCGAGCGGCTGCTCATCGTCGGCGGCGGCTACATCGGACTCGAAATGGGGACGGTCTACGCGGCTTTGGGCGCCAAGGTGACGGTCGTCGAACTCACGAGCGGCCTGCTGCCGGGGGCCGACCGCGATCTGGTGCGTCCGCTCAAGCAGCATCTCGACCAACGGTTCGAGGCGATCTATCTCGACACGAAGGTCGAGTCGCTCGACGCCGCCTCGAACAGCGTGATTGCGCAACTCGCAGGCGAAGGCGCTCCCGAAACGGCCGAGTTTGACCGCGTGTTGATCGCGGTCGGCCGGCGACCCAACAGCGAGGGATTCGGGCTGGAAAACACCGAGGTCGAACTCGACGAGCAGAGGTTCATCAAGGTCGACAAAGTCCGCCGCACGACCGATTCCAACCTGCTCGCGATCGGTGACGTCGCCGGACAGCCGATGCTGGCCCATAAGGCGACGTATGAAGCCAAGGTCGCCGTTGGCGCACTGGCCGGCGAACCTGTGGTGTACGATCCGTATGCTATCCCGGCCGTGGTATTCACCGATCCGGAAGTCGCCTGGTGCGGCCTGACCGAAACGGAGGCGAAGGCGTCCGAACGGGAAGTGAACACGTTCCGCTTCCCGTGGGCCGCGTCCGGCCGGGCACAGACGTTGGGCCGCACCGAAGGGGTCACCAAACTGATTGCCGATCCAAAGACGAATCGTGTGCTCGGCATGGGAGCTGTCGGCCCGGGCGCGTGCGACCTGATCGCCGAAGGGGTTCTCGCGATTGAGATGGGCGCGCTGGCCGAAGACCTGGCCGGCACGATTCACGCCCATCCCACGCTATCCGAGACGATCATGGAATCGGCCGAAGGGTTGATCGGGCACCCGACTCATTTGTTTCGGAAGAAGCGCTGAGTGACATCGCGGGGTGGGAACCACGGAATGCCCAACGGTGGTAAACCACGAAGACACAAAGGACACCAAGCCAACGGTCCGGGCCAGCCCTCGGACCTGTCGGCCATTGGAATTCCCTTTCGCTGACCCTTCTTGGTGCTCTTTGTGCCTTTGTGGTTGTCTAATCGAGCACTCGAATGCGAAATGGGCTGGCAGAATTTGCGCACCACACGATGATTCTTACGGTGAGTAGCACGGAAGTCACGGAAAGCAGGACGTGACCCTCGTTCCTAAACTTGTGTTTGGGAACGCTGATCTGTTGCGGACGGTGTGCCCAAACGAAACGGCTTGTTGATTTAAGTTAGCGTCGTGGGTTTGATTTTGTAAGATGCGGCGGCG
>ERZ869936.930-NODE-930-length-23673-cov-7.498010_pt1 | contig 23673 bp, 22 predicted proteins | sample MGYA00520876_ERZ869936 | MGnify/ENA primary metagenome ERZ869936 (study PRJEB32218, sample SAMN09650985) | biofilter metagenome | isolation source: enrty point of leading RO module | place: Saudi Arabia: Thuwal, RO plant located on Red Sea | collected 2016-02-17 ...
TCCTTGTCGCCGCCGCACTTGCCTTCGCCGCACTTGCCCTCGGCGTCCTTGTCGCCGCCGCAGCTGCCTTCGCCGGCCTTGTCGCCGCCGCATTTGCCTTCGCCACACTTGCCTTCTTCGCCCTTGCCTTCCTTGTCGCCACCGCACGAACCTTCACCGGCGCCGAGCATGTAGCCCGCCGTCAGCGACTGCATCGCGAACGGGTTTGCGCCCGTGTCCGCGTTGACTGCGCTCGTCAGTGCAAAGGAACCGGCCAGTGCGGCACCGACGGCCAGCGCAACGGGTTTTGCTACTTGCTTGTCAGACATGTTCATCTCCTGCCTCTGGTTATCATGCCCAAGCGGGCATCGTTTTCGCCCTCTCCCGGGCATTGGGTGTCAGTGATTCCGTCGCCTTGCCTGGCGATCACGTTTTCCATTTCACTGAGTCGATCACTCGTTCCTCGATTTGCTCGAGCGATTCGTCGCGTTCGCCGATTATCGCAACGCTGCCGTCGCCGACCGGCAGGATCACGCCATTGACCGCGCGGCCCTCGAGCGGGATCGCGGCATCGACGTGCTCCTCCGGCATCAGCAAAAGCGTGACGGGTCCATGTTCCCCCTGGATGACGAGGTGCGGGATGACCCGGCCGTTGATCACGCAGCTGCGTGCGTAAGTAATGAGGCCGAGCCCGGGCGCGACATCCACTTCGTTCCTGTTGACCACGCTGGACAGGGTTCGTTCCGGCACGGCGACATCGGTGACCACGAGCGAATGCGGCTCGTGGTCGAGATGCGCGACGACCTGGTCGGCCAGCGAACGCTCGTCGACGCCGGAGCGGCCGAGCTGCAGGCCGATAAAGGCGGCGAGCGCCAATCCGGCCGCGAGGCCGAACCAGGCCGGCGTGCCGAAGCGCGGCCGGCGGCGCAGCTCGACCACCTTGTCGGCGCCGGCACCCGGCAGTTCCGGCAGTTCCGGCAGTTCGATATCCGGCACCGGCAGCGCGAGTGCCCGCGCGATGCGTTCGTCGAGCGCGCGCAGTTCGTCGCGCAGCGCCCGGCAGTCGGCGCAGCCCGCGGCGTGTTCCTCGCCACCGGCAAAGTCGCCGGCCGGCTCGGCGGCGATCGCGTCGCGGTAGGTCTCGCAGTTCATGTCCCGTTCGTTCATTCCGTCAGTTTCCGAGATCCCTGTCGAAGCGCGCCTTCAGTTGCAGGCGCGCCCGGTGCAGCCTCGTCAGCACCGCGCCGGGTTTCAGGTCCATCAGCCCGGCTATCTCTTTCGCGCTGTAGCCCATCAGGACCTGCAGCACCAGCGGCTCGCGGTACTCGTCCGCCAGCCCGAATATCGCGGCCCGCATGTCGTCCGTGTCGGTGTCGTGACCGTCGGCGATCATGGCGGCCTGCGCCGGCGTCAGCTCGTCGACGTCGACCGTCTCGAGTCGCTTGCGCTCGTAGTAGCGCGCGTGCTCGCGGCGGGCGATCGTCAGCAGCCACGGCTTCGCGGCGGCGTCTTCGCGCAGCGAATCCAGCGACTTCCATGCACGGAGCAGCGTTTCCTGCACGACCTCCTCGGCCACCTGCGGATCGCGGCTGAGCCACGCCGTGTAGCGCCAGAGGTCGGCATGCAGCGTCGCGACGAGCCTGTCGAAGCGGCGCCTGCGCGCCTTGCCGGCCGATTGTTCCGTCATCGCAGTGGACCCGGTGGTATTCGGATTTATTACCCTGGGGAGGGATTTTTTTGATGGAAGCGTGGAAACCCTACCGAAATACAGGGAAAATCCAAGCTTAACCATTAGTTGCGACCTTTTATGAGCGATTTCCCGCGCGCCGGGTTCCCGGCGACCCGGCTCCGGCGTACCCGCCGCACGGACGCCCTGAGGCGTCTCGTCGCGGAGACGACGCTGTCCGCGTCCGACCTGGTCCTGCCGGTGTTCGTGCTGCCCGGGGAGGGCCGTCGCGAGACGGTCGAATCCATGCCCGGGGTCGAGCGACGGAGTGCGGACGGCATACTCGAGACCGCCCGCGTGGCGGCAGGGCTCGGCATCCCGGCGCTGGCGCTGTTCCCGGTCATCGACGCGGCCGACAAGACGCCCGAGGGCGACGAAGCCTGGAACCCGGACGGCCTGGTCCAGCGCACGGTACGGACGCTGAAGTTGGCGCTCCCGGAGCTCGCGATCATCACCGACGTCGCGCTCGACCCGTACACGACTCACGGCCAGGACGGGATCATCGACGACGACGGCTACGTCCTGAACGATCGCACGGTCGAGGTCCTGACGCGGCAGGCCGTGTCGCACGCCGAAGCCGGCGCCGACGTCGTCGCGCCCTCGGACATGATGGACGGGCGGATCGGCGCGATCCGCGGCGCGCTCGAGGCCGGCGGGCACGTCAACACGCTGATTCTTTCCTACGCGGCGAAATACGCGTCCTGCTACTACGGCCCGTTCCGCGACGCGGTCGGCTCGGCCGGCAACCTGGGCAAGGGGGACAAGCGCAATTACCAGATGGCGCCCGGCAACAGCGACGAGGCGCTGCGCGAGGTTGCGCTGGACCTGGCCGAAGGCGCCGACATCGTCATGGTGAAGCCGGCGCTGCCCTACCTCGACATCGTGCAGCGGGTGCACGCGAGCTTCGGCGTGCCGACCTTCGCCTACCAGGTCAGCGGCGAGTACGCGATGATCCGCGCCGCGGCGGCGAACGGCTGGCTCGACGAGCGGGCCACCGTGCTGGAATCGCTGCTCGCGATCCGCCGCGCCGGGGCCAGCGCGATCCTGACCTACTTCGCGCTCGACGCCGCGCGCTGGCTGGCCGATGACTGACGCCGGGGGCAACGCGTGACGGCGCCCGACCGCTACGGCGTCATGGGCTATCCCGTCTCGCACAGCCGTTCGCCGGTCATTCATCGCCTGTTCGCGCTGCAGACCGGGCAGCACATGCAGTACGAACTGCTGCAGGTCGCACCCGACAAGCTGGAGCCGGCAATCCGCCAGTTCCAGCGCACCGGCGGCCGCGGGCTGAACATCACCGTGCCGCACAAGGGCGAGGCCGCGCGCCTGGCCGACGAACTGTCCGAGCGCGCCCGGCTCGCCGGCGCGGTCAACACGCTGGTGTTCAAGGACGACGAGATGTTCGGGGACAACACCGACGGCGTCGGCCTACTGCGCGACCTGACCGTCAACCTCGACCTCGAACTCGCCGGGAAGAACCTGCTGATCCTCGGCGCCGGCGGCGCGACGCGCGGCATCCTCGGTCCGCTGCTCGACGCGAAACCCGCGAGCGTGACGATTGCCAACCGCACGCTGGACAAGGCCGAGGCGCTCGTCATGCAGTTCTCGGGCGACGTGCCGATCTCTGCCTGCCGTTTCAAGCAGGTGCCGAAGAACGCGGACTTCGACCTGATCATCAACGCGACCTCCGCGGGCCTCAAGGGCCAGCTGCCGCCGTTCCCGGACTGGGCCGTCACCGCCGATACCTGGTGCTACGACCTTTCCTACGGGCTGACGCCGACGCCGTTCAGCACCTGGGCGCAGGCGCAGGGCGCCGCGCGTTCGGTCATGGGCTGGGGCATGCTGGTCGAACAGGCCGCGGAGTCCTTCCACCTGTGGCGGGGCGTGCGGCCGGACACGCTGACGGTGCTGAAGCAGATCGCGATCAGCGCATAGTCACCAGCTCTTCCGCGCTGGTCGGGTGGATAGCCACCGTGTCGTCCAGGTCCTGCTTCCGCGCGCCCATGCGGATCGCCACGGCGAAGCCCTGCAGGATCTCGTCGACGGCGTCGCCGATCATGTGACAACCGACGACGCGTTCGTCGTCGCCGGCGGTGACGAGCTGCATCGTAGTTTTCACCTTGTGCTCGCTCAGCGCGTAGACCATCGGGTTGAAGCGCGAGCGATACACGCGCACGTGCTCCCCGTACTGCGCCCGTGCCTCGGTCTCGGTCATGCCGACGGTGCCGATCGGCGGATGCGTGAAGATCACGGTCGGGATCGTCCGGTACTCGAGGTGCCGACCGGGCATGTCGCCGTACAGCCGGTCGGCGAGGCGGCGCCCCGCCGCGATCGCGACGGGCGTCAGCGCGGCGCGGCCGGTCACGTCGCCGAGCGCGAAGATGTGCGGCACGTTGGTCGCCTGGTAGTCGTCGACCGGGATGAAGCCGGCGCTGTCGGTCTCGACGCCCGCCGCGGCGAGATCCAGCGGAGCCACGTTCGGCGAACGGCCGATCGCCCACAGGATGCCGTCGACCGGTCCCGCCGTGCGCCCGTCCGCCGCGTGCAGCAGCAGGCCGCCGTCGCTTCGTTCGGCGCGCGCCGGCACGAATCCGGTGACGAAGCGGACGCCGTCCGCCTCCATCGCCGACTGCGCCTCGGCACCGAGCATCGGCTCGAAGCTGCGCAGGATCGCGTCCTTGCGCACGAGCTGCGTCGTCTCCGAGCCCAGCGCGTTGAACACGCCGGCCAGCTCGACGGCGATGTAGCCGCTGCCGACGACCGCGACCCGCGCGGGCCGAGACTCGAGCTCGAAAAAGCCGTCGGAGGTGAAGCCGAGCTCCGCGCCCGGGATGTCGGGCAGCGTCGGGTAGCCGCCGGTCGCGATCGCGATGCGTTCGCCGCGCAGACTCTCGCCGTCCACGTCGAGCGTGTGCGGATCCACGAAGCGCGCGGTGCCGCGCACGAGGGTGACGCCGCGGCGCTCGAGGTTTCCCGCGTAGATGCCGTTCAGGCGCTCGATGTAGGCATCGCGCCGGGCCTTCAGCGCGCGCCAGTCGTGCCCCTGCCGCTCCAGCGCAAAGCCGTAGTCGCGCGCCTGCTCGAGCCCGTGCGCGTGGTGGGCGCCGTACCACATGACTTTCTTGGGCACGCAACCCACGTTGACGCAGGTGCCGCCGAGCGGCCCGTTCTCGACGATGGCGACGCTGGCGCCGTACTCGGCGGCGCGCTGCGCGTGCGCGAGCCCGCCGCTGCCGGCGCCGATGACGAGAAGATCGTATTGCTGGCTCACGGATACTCCCTGTTACGCTTCAATTGCGGCCGGTGCGCGCGCCTGTGCTAACATGCGCCGTTAATTTTTTGCCCGAAAATCAATGAACAACCCGATTCTCGACACGGCCGGACTGCCGCGTTTCCGCGACCTCGAGCCGGCCCACGCCCTGCCCGCGCTGCGCGAGCTTATCGCAGCACACCGGCAAAAGCTTGCCGGCCTCACCGACGACGAACAGGCCCGGGATTTCGATTCCCTGGTCGTGCCGCTCGAGGACATGGAGCACGAGCTGCGCCGCGTATTCTCGCCGGTCACGCACCTGCAGGCCGTTCTCGGCGATCCGGGCTGGCGCGACGCGTACAACGAACTGCTGCCGCTGATGACCGGGCACCGTACCGAGATCGCGCAGAACCGGGAGCTGTTCGACGCGTACGCGACCGTCGCGAAGACGCTCGGCGACGACGCGCCGCAGGCGCGGCGCACGCTGGTCGAGCACGCGCTGCGCGACTTCCGGCTCGGCGGCGTCGATTTGCCCGACGACAGGAAATCCGAGTTCCGCGAGATTCGCGGGGAACTCGCGAAGCTGCAGGCCGAGTTCGAACACAGGGTGCAGGACTCCACGGACGCATGGCACCTCGACCTCGACGAGGAGGCCCGGCTCGACGGCCTGCCGACCCCCGTCGTCGAGCGGGCCGCGCGCGCCGCGCGCGACGCCGGCCGCGAGGGCTACCGGCTGACGCTCGACTTCCCGACCTGGCTCGCGGTCGCCACGCATGCCGCGGACCGGGAGTTGCGGCACACCTTTTACCGCGCCTGGGCGACGCGCGCCTCGGCCGAGGCCGACGACCCGCGCTGGGACAACAGCGAGCACATCGAGCGGATCCTCGCGCTGCGCCATCGCATGGCCCGGCTGGTCGGCTTCGGCAACTACGGCGAGTACTCGCTGGCGACGAAAATGGCCGGCGACACGGGCGAGGTCATCGACTTCCTGCGCGAGCTGGCGGCCAAGACCCGGCCCGCCGCCGAGCGCGAGATGCGCGAACTCGAGGAACTGGCCGGCGGCCCGCTCGAAGCCTGGGATGTCAGCTACTGGCTCGAGAAGCTCAAGCAGAAAAAGTACGCGATCTCCGACGAGAAGCTGCGCCAGTACTTCCCGGCCGAGCGCGTCAAGGCGGGCCTGTTCGACCTGGCCCGGCGGCTGTACGGCGTCAGCCTGGAGCGCGACGACGAGGTGCAGACCTGGCACCCGTCCGTGCGCTACTACAGGGTCCGCGACGACGAGTCCGGCGAGGAGATCGGCGGCTTCTACACGGACCTGCACGCGCGCAGCGGCAAGCGCAACGGTGCCTGGATCGACGAGTGCGTCGTGCGCAAGAACCTGGACGGCGAACGCGTGACGCCGGTCGGCTACCTGGTCTGCAATTTCCCGCCGCCGGACGAAAACGGCGTATCGCTGCTGACGCACACGGACGTGGTCACGCTGTTCCACGAATTCGGGCACATGCTGCATCACCTGCTGACGCGCGTGGACTACCCCGGCATCGCGGGCATCAACGGCGTGCCCTGGGACGCGGTCGAGCTGCCGAGCCAGTTCATGGAGAACTTCGCCTGGCACCGCGACGTGCTGGCCAGCGCGTCCGGTCACTACGAGACCGGCGAACCGCTGCCCGGCGAGATGTTCGAGCGGCTGCTCGAGAGCCGCCACTGCGGTGCCGCGCTGGCGATGCTGCGGCAGCTCGAGTTCGCGCTGTTCGACTTCCGCATTCATGCCGAGTACGACCCGGAGCGGGGCGCCCGGCCGCTCGAGATTCTCGACGAGGTGCGCCGCGAGGTGGCGCTTGTCACCCACCCCGATTACAACCGTTTCCCGCACAGCTTCGTGCATGTCTTCGCCGGCGGCTACGCGGCCGGGTACTACAGCTACAAGTGGGCCGAGGTGCTGGCTGCGGACGCCTTCTCCGCGTTCGAGGAAGCGGGCATCTTCGACCGTGCGACCGCCGCGCGTTTTCGCCGCGAGATTCTCGAGGTCGGCGGCAGCCGCGACATCATGCAGGGCTTCGTCGCCTTCCGCGGCCGCAAGCCGACACTGGACGCGCTGCTGCGTCACGCCGGGATCGACAGGGCCGCATGAAGATCGCGACCTGGAACGTCAACTCGCTCACGGTACGCCAGCAGCAGGTCCTCGACTGGCTGGAAAGCGAGAAGCCGGACGTGCTGGTGCTGCAGGAGATCAAGCAGGTCACCGACGCATTCGACGCCGACGCATTCGCCGGGCTCGGCTACGAGGCCGTCGCGAACGGCCAGAAGACCTACAACGGGGTGGCCACGCTGTCGCGCTCGGCGCTCGAGGAGGTCGAGACCGACATTCCCGGCCTCGACGACCCGCAGCGGCGCGTGCTGGCCACGACCACCGGCGGCGTCCGCGTCGTCAACCTGTATGTGCCGAACGGGCAGGCGGTCGGCTCGGACAAGTACGAGTACAAGCTCGGCTGGCTGGCCGCGCTGCGCGACTGGCTGGCCGACCAACTGTCGCGCCACGAGCTGCTTTGCGTGCTCGGCGACTTCAACATCGCCCCGGACGACCGCGACGTTTACGACCCGGAGAAGTGGGGCGATGCGATCCTGTGCAGCCCCGGCGAGCGCGCCGCGCTGCGCGAGATCACCGGCCTCGGGCTCGACGACGTGTTCCGCCGCTTCGAGCAGCCGGAAGCGGCGTTCAGCTGGTGGGACTACCGGGCCGCCGGTTTCCGGCGCAATGCCGGGCTGCGCATCGACCTGATCCTCGCGAGCCCGGCGCTCGCGGAACGCTGCGCCGCGAGCTGGATCGATCGCGAGCCGCGCACCTGGGAAAGGCCTTCCGACCATACCCCGGTAATCGCCGAATTTCGCATGTGACACGCCGGCGCGGAATGTGACATATTCCCGGAATTATGTGTCACAGCCGATTACCCGCCCGGTATATTATTGATTCCGGGCTGGCCGCCGCTCCCGTGGCCGGGTGCGACGCCGGGACCCGCCGCGCCACCGATGCCCCAGAATAACAACAACAGGGAGAGGCGCCTCTTGTCGCAGGACCGACGCAACGACTACGACGTCACGAACACGGTGCAGGTCAGCAGCCCGGCCGCCGTGCGCGATGCCGTGCGCGAGCTGTACGCGACGACCTACCCGGGCGCGCCCTTCGACAAGCTGTGGCTCGCGTTCTACGACTTCGAGCGCCTGTACACAGGCCGCTTCCCGGGCTATCTCGGCTGCGACACGACCTACCACGACACGCAGCACACGCTGGACATGACTCTGGCGCTGGCACGGCTCGTCGCCGGCTACGAGCGCAGCGTCGAGCCGGAGGACCGGCTGGGCGCGGAGCGCGCCCGCATGGCAATCATCACGTCGCTGTTCCACGACGCGGGCTACATCCGCCACGCGGAACGCGACCGCGAATTCGAGAACGGCGCGGAGCTGACGCTGAACCACGTCACGCGCAGCGCGGACTTCCTCAGGCGCTACCTGCCGGAGCTCGGGCTGGCCCGCGACGCCGCGATCGCGAGCATGATCGTGCACTTTACCGGCTACGAGCTGGACCTCGACTCGATCGAGCTCGACGACCCGCGCGACACGCTCTGCGGTCACCTGATCGGCACGGCCGACCTCGTCGCGCAGATGGCGGACCGCTGCTACCTCGAAAAATGCCGCGACCGCCTGTACAAGGAGTTCGTGCTCGGCGGCATCGCGATCGAGAACGCCCAGCCGGGACAGTTCACGGTGCGCTACGAATCGGGCCAGGACCTGTTGCGCAAGACTCCGGACTTCTACCAGCACGTGCTGAAGACGCGGCTGCAGGCGAAATTCAACCGCGCCTACCGCTACTTCGAGGTGATCTTCGACGGCCAGAACCCGTACGTCGAGGCGATCCGCAACAACATGCAGCACCTCGTGCGCGTCCTGAAGTCCGACGACTGGCGCCTGCTGCGCCGCAGCCCGCCGTTCTTCACCGCCGACAAGGAAGCCCCGCGGCAGCTCGACGAACTGGTGACGAGCCAGCTGCGCCAGGTGCCGCAGCGGCACGACGTGGCCGAGGGCTACGTCACCGCCTGAAGCGCCTCGCGGACGAAGTCCAGCCGGTCGTTGCCGAAGTACAGCTCGCCGCCCACGAAAAAGGTCGGCGCGCCGAACGCGCCGCGGCTCACCGCCTCCTCGGTATTGGCCTTCAGCTCGTCTTTGATCGCCTGGTCGCTGCTGCGCGCCAGCGCGCGGTCGGCGTCCAGGCCCGCGGCGGCGGCGAGCTCGCGCAGCACGCCGGGGTCGCTCAGGTCGCGGCCCTCGATCCACATCGCGTCGAACAGCCGCCGGTGCAGTTTTGCGAAGCCACCGTCGTGCTGCGCGACCAGTGCGAGCCGCAGAGCACCGAGCGTGTTCTGCGGGAACCTCGGGTTCATGCGAAAACCGATACCGTAGCGTCGTGCCCAGCGCTCCAGGTCGCGCCGCAGCCAGGCGCCGCGCGCCGGCAGGCTGGCCGGCGGCTTGTTTTCGGTCGCCTGCATCACCGCGCCGAGGAACATCGGCCGGTAGACGATCTCGGCGGCGCCGAGCGTCGCGAGCTGGCTGTCGGCCAGGTAGGAATAACTGCTGACGTAGTCGTAGAAAAACTCGAGTCGCTTCCCCATCGTTCTCCGTCCTCAGGGTGCCTGCATCGGCACGAAGCGCGGCCGCGCGCGCACCCGCTCGATCCACTTGCCGATCGCGGGATAGCCGGACAGGTCGAAGCCACCTTCGTCCGCGATATGCGTGTAGGCAAACAGCGCAATGTCCGCCAGCGAGTAGTCGACGCCGGCGATATACGGATGCCGTTCCAGCCGCTGCTCCATGATCGCGAGGGCGCGCTCGCCGGGCTCCCTGCGTGCCTCGAGGTCCGCCCTGCGCTCGGGCGGGTTGCCCAGGTATTTCATGATGAAACGCGAGGTCGCGATGTAGGGCTCGTGGCTGTACTGCTCGAAAAACATCCACGCGAGAATCTCCGCGCGGGCGAAGCGCGTCGCGCCGGCCAGCACCCGGCCCTCGGCCAGGTAGGACAGGATCGCGTTCGACTCCGGCAGGCAGAGCCGGCCGTCGATGACCAGCAGCGGGATCTTGCCGTTCGGGTTAAGCCGCAGGAACCCGGGCGTGCGCGTATCGCCCGCGAGGATATCGACCTCGCGCCATTCGTAGTCGATGCCGAGTTCCGCGCACAGCAGCTGCACCTTGTAGCAATTCCCGGAGCGGGAATCGCCTAACAGGAGCAGGCGCTGCGCCACGCGCGGTACCTCAGGCCTGCCGGGCGCGCCGCAGCGCCGCCGCCTGGCCGCGCTTGAGCCGGCGGTTCGAGTAGAAGGCCGCGAGGATCGCGGCGAAGACCATGTAGATCAGGCCGATGACGCCGAACTCGCGGACGATAAAGGTCTCGACCGTGTACAGCGAGATCTCGTCGACGAGCCCGAGCGCGTTCATGCCGAACTCGCGACCGGTCAGGAACAGGGCGTTCAGGAAGCTGCCGACGGCGGCCGCGACGGTCGCGATCGCGGCCGCGACCGCGGCGTACGCGAGGCCGAGTCCGCGGCCGTAGCGCCGCATCGCGAGACCGATCAGCATGCCCTGCAACATTGACACCCACGGGAAGTAGCGGTCGAACAGCAGCCCGGCCCAGACCCACAGCGCCATCGCCACGAGCGCCGCGACCGCGGCCGCGAGCGTACCGCGGGCGAGGTCCTGTTCCGCCAGCAGCCGGCGGCCGTCGGCGGCGGTCGGTGGCGTGCGGCTCTCGTCGCGTTGTCGGGTGAAAATCTTCAACATCGGGCAGGCGGTCCATGTTAGGGGATTTGTCGGTGCAACGCGATTACGGCGCCGTCACGGTGCAAGGTACGCGCGTGGCCGGCGCGGCGCGATCATGGTTTTCCGCAATGCGCGTGCACCAGGCGGGCCGCGACGAGATCCTCGAGCGCGCAGCCGACGGACTTGAACAGCGTGATCTCCGCCGCGCTGCCGCGACCGGCGCGGCTGCCCGCGGCCAGCTCGGCAAGCTCGGCGACGATGTCGGCAGCCGTGATCGCGCCGTTCGCGATGCCCTGCACGAGCTCGCCGGACTCGGCGAGTGCGCCGTCGCGGGTGTCGACGTAAACGCGTGCCCTGCCCAGCGCGGCATCGTCCGCCTCGCGCATGGCGGGCGAGTAGGCACCGACGAGGTCGAGATGCTGCCCGGGCCGGAGCCAGGCACCTTCGACCAGCGGCTCGCGCGCGAGGGTCGCGCAGCTGATGATGTCGGCCTCCGGCACGGCGGATTCCAGCGAGCGCACCGCGGCGGCGTAGACGCCGTCGGCGGCAAGGCCGGCCGCCAGCGCCTCCGCCTTGCCGGGGTCCCTGCCCCAGACGAGCACGCGCGCCAGCGGGCGGACTGCGCGATGCGCGGCGACGAGGTGCGGTGCGAGCCGGCCCGTGCCGACCATCAGCAGCGTGCCCGCGTCCTCGCGCGACAGGTAGCGCGAGGCAAGCGCGGAGGCCGCCGCCGTGCGCCGGAGCGTCAGCTCGGCGCCGTCCATGACCGCGAGCGGCACGCCGCTTTCCGGGTCGAGCAGCAGGTAGGTCGCGCTGACCGATGCCAGGCCACGCTCGGCGTTGTCCGGGAACACGCTGGCGATCTTGACGCCGAGCGCCTGCCCGGGCTGCCAGGCCGGCATCAGCAGCAGCGTCGCGTCGGCACGCCCGGGCACGGGCAGGTCGTGGTGGGCGCGCGGCGGCAGGCCGTAGTCGCCGCGGAAGGCCTCGTCGAGCGCGTCGATGAGCGGCGCCCATGGCAGCGCGGCCGCGACGGCGGCGCGGTCCAGGTTCAGCACGACTGGCAGGCAGGGAACGGCATGGCCCGAGTATACGCAGGCCGCGCGAGCCCGGACGCTGGCGCCGCCCGGCGCAGCGTTTATCATCGGCGCTTTGCCCCGACCGCCACGAGACATGGTCGCCACCGCCCTGCCGCCGCTGCGCCCGCCCCGATGACACGCTTCCGCACACTGTTCGACGCACCGCTGCCGGTGGTCGGCGCGATCCGCCTGCCGCCGCTGCCGGACCGGCCGGGCTCGCCGGGCATCGACGCCATCGTCCGCTTCGCGCTCGAGGAGTTCCGCGCGCTCGCCGACGGCGGCGCCGACGGCGCGCTGATCGTCAACGAGCACGACGTGCCGCACCGCGTCCGCGCGCAGCCGGAGACGATTTCGGCGATGAACCGCGTCGCCCGCGCCCTCGGCGAGCGCAACAGCGGACTCGTGCTCGGCTGCCAGATCCTGCTGAACGATCCGATCGCGTCGCTCGCGGTCGCCCGCACCAGCGGTCTCGACTTCATTCGCTGCGATCACTTCGTCGACCCGATGGAGCGCGCCGACCACGGCGTCATGGTGCTCGACCCGGACGGGCTGATCGCGTTCCGCGCGGAGATCGATGCCGACGATATCCTCGTGCTGGCCGACATCCAGGTGCGTCGCTCCACGATGATCGAGGAGCGCAGCCTGCGCGACTCCGCGCGCGAGGCCGGCCTGCACCGGGCCGACGCGATCATCGTCACCGGGCCCGACACCGGCAGCGCGCCGTCGGCCGACGACCTGCGCGACGCGCGCGCCGGCATCGACGACAGCGGCGCCGGCGTACCGCTCTTGCTCGGCGGCGGCCTCGACGCCGACAATGTGCAGGAACTGCTGCCGCTGGCCGACGGAGCGATCGTCGGCAGCGGCATTTCCGCGAACGATCGCATCGACGCCGATGCGGTCGGCCGCCTGATGGAGACCGTCGCGCGCTTGCGCGCGGCAAGGAGTACGGAATGAACAAGTGGCTGGGCATCGCCGCCCTGCTCGTCACCGCCAGCGCCGCCGGACAGGACTTCAGCGCGGAGCGCCCGAGTTTCAGCTCGTCGCCGCTCGCGCTCGCGACCGGCTACTGGCAGCTCGAGGGCGGCTTCCAGTACTTCAAGGCCAGTGACGACGTCGACGGCTTCTCGCTGCCGAACGGCCTGCTGCGCTACGGCGCCGGCGAGCGCGCCGAGATCCAGCTCGGCTGGACCGGCTACGCGCGCTTCGACACGTCCGGCGGCGACGTCGACGGCTTCACGGACGCGAGCCTCGGCGTCAAGTGGCAGCTGAGCGAGGACAACGCGACCACCCCGCTCGCGCTGTTCGCCGGCGTATCGCTGCCGGTCGGCGGTGACGAGCTGTCGTCCGACGAGCTCGACCCGGCCGTCGGCCTGTTCTGGGGGCACAACGGGCGCGTGTCGCTGTTCGGCACCGTGCTGCTCAGCGAGTCCGCCAGCCAGACGACGATCGGCAATGCCGTCGGCATCAACCTGCCGCTGGAACGCCGCTGCAATCACTGCAGCGCCTACCTCGAGTACGTCGGCATCCACGCGGAAGGCAGCGGGCCGCAGCACAGCCTGAACGGCGGCTACGCCTGGATGACGCGGCCGAACCTGCAGTTCGACGTCAACGCGGGCTTCGGCCTGAACGACCGCGCCGCGGACGGTTATTTCGGCTTCGGCGCTGCGTACCGTTTCTGAGCGATTCCTGCTGCAAGCGCGGTCGCTGCGAGGCTTCCGCGCCACTCGGCTGACACGAAAGTCCTGCACCTGGCGATCCTCGCGGTCGTCTGCCGGGGCCTGACAGGCTGTTCGTCCGGACGTAAATTCTTCGTTAACTGTCCGGGTCGCGGGCGCCGGATGCCCGTCGGCCGTGCGCGGACCGTTGCCGGCTCCGAATGGCCTGCCCGCGGTTCCCGCCGCGCGGGCCTACTCGCTGCGCCCGGAGTCGCGCATCTCCTGTTCGCTCGCGGATTCCTTCAGCTTCTGCTGCTGGTCGGTGCGCAGCGTCTCGTGCACCGCCGCGGCGATGCGCGAGTGGTCCCAGGCGGAATTGAAGCGCAGCACGTTCGACATCAGCGCGGCCAGGTAATGCAGCCCGTCCTCGCCGGGCTGCTCGACGATCGCGACCGAGTTCATCATGTTGCGGACGTTGCCCAGGTACTTGCCGCAGCGGAAGCCCTCCTCCGGCCGGCAGGAGTACAGCGAGCCGCTCTTGAAGAACACGGCGCTGTCGGACAGTTCGGGCGCGTACGCGTAGCGGTAGCGGCGCTTCGTCAGGTACATGAACTTCTTCATCTGCAGGCTCGACCAGGCGTCGACCAGCCGGCCCTGCTCGAGGCGGAACAGCAGGCGCGCGAGTTCGCGCGGCGTCGCGTACGAGGTCATGCCCGGCACCTTCGCCTTGCCGGCGCCCGTGAACATCGAGCCCTGCCGCAGCCGGTCGGTGTCGATGCCGGCCGCGGCCAGCGGCTCGGTGGCGACGGCCTGCGCCAGCTCGCCGAGTTCGCGCTTCGGCGTGTCGCGGAAGAAGCGCTCGCGCTCCTCGGCGCTGACGGGATAATCCGCGCCGTAATGGCGGACCAGCATCGCCTCGCGCCAGACGACGGTGCCGGCGCCGTTGGCCGAGGCCGAGATCGCGTGGTCGATCCACTCGGAGAGCCGGAAGCTGTCGCCGGAGACGATGACCGAGAAGCGGTTGCGCTGCTCGCCCTCCGACCACTTCGGCACGATGTGCACCTCGTTCGTGACCCAGCTGCCGGCCGGGACGACGGTCTCGCGCAGGATGCGGGCACGCTCGGCCGGGTGCGGGAAGGCCTCGGCCAGCGCGTGGAACAGCGCCAGCATGCAGACGAGCTTGCCGACGCTGCCCGGGTTCTGCTGCAGGTCCGGGCGCAGGCCCGCCCAGCGGATCGCGTCCGGGTCCGTGTAGTCGACCAGCACCATCGAGTAGCTCGGGTCGCGCTGGCGCAGCATCTGGGTCAGCGCCGCGCTGAGCAGCGGGTCTTCCGGAAGCTCGTCGAAGTCGGGCCCCGAGTAGTTCAGCAGCTGCAGGCGGATGTCCGCGCCGCTCCAGAGCTGCCCCGGCACGAGCTTCGCGCCGCCCTGCGCCTGCTGCTGCAGCAGGTAGCCCTCGAGGCGGCGGATGCCGGAGTCCTCGCCCTCGTCGAGCGGGTAGGCGTAGAGCGGCGTCGCCAGCGTCAGCGCCAGGGCCGCGACCGCAAGCCGCGCGCTCACGGGCCCGCCCCGGCCGGCGCTGCGGCCAGCTCGACGGCAGGCGGTGCCGCGTCCGCTGCTTCCCGTTCGCCGAGCAGGCGGGTCACGACGGCGTCGGCGGCGCGGCTGCCGCGCTCGACCAGCGGCCGGATCTGGAACAGCGTCAGGCGGCCGACGACGAAGCCGAACTCGATGTCCCAGGGGCGCTCGCGGCCCGCGTCGTCGAGCACCGGCTCGTACTTGTCCGCGACCTCGGCGGCGAGCCGCCGCAGCGCGTCGATCTCGTCGGCGGTCAGCACCGGCCCGGCCGGCGCGTCCGCCCAGCCGACGCCGCCGGTCGCCGCAAGCTGGCGCCGGTACGGCGCCTTTGCCTCGCTGACGAGCTCGACCGCGTCCGGGTGAATCACGAGCGTCTCGGCCGCCTCGCCGGCGACAGCGCCGCCGACGCCCCAGGCGGTCGACACGGTCATGCCCGGTTCGCCGCGCTCGACGAGGTTCGCGGTGACGAGCACGCCCGACTTGTCGGCCGGCACGCTCTGCATCAGCAGGATCGAGGCGTAGACCTGGTCGGGGTTGGTCAGCACGGACGAACGCCAGGCCAGCGCGCGCGGGCTCAGAACCGAGCCCCAGACGCGCGGTACCTGGGCGAGCTGGCGTTCGCGGCCGACGACGTTCGGCACGGTCTCGTTCAGGCCCGCGCCGGTGAACTGCGGCAGGTCCTCGACGTTCGTATCGGAGCGCACGAACACGCCGTGGTTCTCGTCGCCGCCGAACTCCTGCTGCATCGCTGCGAGGATCGCGGCGCGCGTCTCCGCCGACAGTTCGAGCTGCGCAATCGCCGCGCGCACCTCGGCCAGTTCCGCGAAGGTCTGTTCCTGGTCGGCGCTGCCGTCCGCCTGCGCGGCGAAGGCCGCGCGGATGCGCTCGTCGAGCCCGGCCTCGGCGAGGTGCGCCGCGTACACGCCGAACGGGATCGCGAGCGCGGGCGCGACCCGGCCCGGGAACAGCCGGTTCAGTTCGCCGAGGTTCGCGGCCTTCGGCCCGACCACGCGGCCCGACAGGGAGCGCGCGAGCTCGGCGAGCGGCAGGATACGGGTAACCGTGAGGTCCGGCGGCGGCACCGTCAGCGCGACCGGCGCGTCGTCGGTGGGGACCTCCAGCAGCGCGGCGACTTCCTCGTCGACGGCGCGCAGCACGACGTTGCCGTCGGCCGCGACCGCGAGCACGACCTCCTGCCCGGCGAGCGGCTCGAGCAGCTCGAGCGCGTCCGGCGCGATCGCGACGTTCGGGATCGCGAAGTTGCGCGCGAGCAGCTGCACGTGCGAGACCGGGCTGCCCTCGCCGAGCGTCAGGATGCCGGCGACCGGCGCGAGCTCGGCGGTCGTTTCCGGCAGCACGACGATGTCGCCGGTCGTCATCGTCGCGCGCTCGACCTCGTCGAGGCTCGGGTAGATGCGCAGCACGCCGCGCGCGAGCCCCGGGTTCAGCGCGATGGCCGTCGGCAGCGGCTCGCCGCCGACCTCGACGACCTGGCCGCCGAGGCGCGCGACGTCGGCCGCGAGCAGCCGGAGCGTCGTGCCGAGCAGCCAGACCGGCGAGCCGCGCAGCAGGTCGTCGCTGAAGCGGGCCGCGCGCGCATCGAGCGCGCTGTAGTACGTCAGCGCCTCGGCGAACGCGTGGCGGATCGTGCCGGCTGCCCAGCCGGGCACGCGACGCAGGCGCGTGATGACGTCCGCGTAGTCGGCGAACGAAACCTCGGTGCCATCGAGGCCGTTGATGCCGGCGGCAACGTGGTCACGCTCGCCGGCCGACAGCAGCCCCGCCGCGTAGCCGCAGTCAAGCAGTGCTCGCGAGGCATCGAGCAGGTCTGCGCGGGTCCAGCCACCGGCGCGGTGCCGTTCCATGAACACGAGCTGCAGCTCGGTCTCCAGCCCCTGCAGCGCGTCCACGAGGCGCAGGCGGCCGCGCGCGTCGAGCGCCGGCAATACGTTCGCGCGCGCATCCGCGAGTGCCGTGCACAGCCCGGCGACGCGCTGCTCCGGCGGAGCGGCGAGCGCGGCCGCCACCTGCGCCCGCCACGCTGTAGCGGCGGGCCGCGCGCCGAGCGCGTCGAGCACTACCGCGGTGCGCGCCTGCCGGCCGGCCTCGCCGTAGAGCTGCTCGAGTCCCGACACCAGTTCGGCGCCGAGTTCGCGCACGGCGGGGTCGGTGCGGCCCTCGAGCCAGGCGGCCAGCCGGCGCGCCGTTCCGGCATCCGGCGTCGTGTGGATCTCGGCGCGCCAGGGCTCCGCCGCGGCGTCGAGCTCGGCGAGCTCGACGGCCTGCCGGCGTACCTGCCGGGCGATGTCGGAGTCGTCGCCGTGCGGCACGCTGCGCGCGAGTTCCCGCACCAGCAGGAAGTTCCGGTTGACCCAGTCGAGGTCTACGAGCAGCGCCTCGAGCAGCGCCCGGCCGGCGGCCTGCTCGTCCTCGAGCTGGACGCGGCCGCGGTAGCCGAGCGCGCGCTTCAGCACCCAGCCGCCGTCGACGTCGACGAGGTAGCGCTCCAGCGGCAGCTGGCGCAGGCGCGTGCGCCGCGGCGGGTCGTCGAGCACCTCGGTCAGCTCGAGCGCGGCGAAGATCGTACCGACCGACCAGCCGAGTTCGGCGAGGCGCTCGCGCGCCGGCGAGTACACGGCGTGCTGGCGTCCGCCGCCGCGCTCGCGGCAGGCGAACGCGACCGGCGGCTGCACGCTGCCGTCGTTGCAGAACCAGGCGATGCGGCTGTACGGCCCCCGCGGGCTGGATTTCATTTCCTGTACAATCCGCTGCGCCTCGCTCAGGCCCTCCGGGCCGGGTGGATCGAGAGGCGCGGCCCCGAGTGTCACCGGCCCGCATAGCAGGAACGGCAGCCACCACCGTTTGGTCCTGGCACCACGATGAATACCGACGTCCGTCATGCCGAGCGCTACTCCGTTTTTGAACGGTTCCTGAAACTGTTCGCGGACGTCCGGCCGCAGGAAGGTGCGACCTCGCTGATCCTGATCGCGAACATCTTCCTTATACTCACGGCCTATTACCTGATCAAACCCGTCCGCGAGGGCTGGCTGGCGATCACCGACATCGCCGGCTTCACCAAGCTCGAGGTCAAAGCATACTCTGCGTTCGCGCAGAGCGTCATGCTGGTCGCGATCCTGCCGGTTTACGCGATGCTCGCCGCACGCTGGCCGCGGCGCCAGCTGATCGTGCGGGTCGGCGGCGCCTTCGCGTTCGCGCTGATCATGTTCTGGGCCAGCCAGCCGGGCATGCTGTTCGGCAGCGTGCCGCTGGTCGGCATCCTGTTCTACCTGTTCGTCGGCATCTTCAGCGTCACGCTGGTCGCGCAGTTCTGGGCGTTCTCGAGCGACGTGTACGGTCCGGAGCGCGGCGCTCGCCTGTTCCCGATCGTCGCGATCGGCGCGGCGCTGGGCTCCACGTTCGGTTCCTGGCTCGGCGAGCGCCTCGTGCGCATGCCGGCGGTCGAGGCCTTCGACCTGATCATCTTCGCGATGTTGCCGCTCGGCATGGCGCTCGCGCTCGCCTCGTGGATCGACCGGCGCGGCACCTACGGTTCACCGTCGAGCTGGACGACCGACCGCTGGGCCCAGCCGGCCGCGCCGCAGCCGGGCGACGGGCCGTACAAGCTCATCCTCAAGCACCGCTACCTCGCGATGACCGCCGCGATGATCATGGTGTTCACCTGGGTCGTGACGAGCGGCGACAACATCCTGTTCAGCATCGTGCAGAAATCGCTCGCCGATGACCTGTCGCAACTTGCCGACAACCCGGTCGCCTACCAGCAGGCGCTGCGCGAGGCGACCACCGCGTTCTACGGCGACCTGTACTTCTGGATCAACCTGATCACGCTGTTCCTGCAGGCCTTCGTCGTGTCGCGGATCCTGAGCGCGGGCGGCATGCAGGCGCTGCTCCTGACCACCCCGTTCATCTCGCTGGCGGCTTATGCCTCGATGATCTTTCTGCCGATCCTCGGATTGATCAAGATATTGAAAGTGGCCGAGAATTCCAGCAGTTACTCGATCCACAACACGGCCCGGCACATGCTCTGGCTGCCGACCTCCAAGGAGATGCTGTACCAGGCCAAGCCCACGGTAGACACGCTGTTCGTGCGCCTCGGCGACGGGCTCGCGGCGCTCACCATCCTGGTCGGTACCCGCGTTTTTTCGCTTGAAAATTTCGGCTTCGTCGTGATTAATATCGCGCTCGTACTGGTCTGGATCGTCCTGAGCACCTACCTGCAACGCGAGCACCGCCGCTGGCAGAAAACCGCCGAGCGGCCGCCGCCCCGGCCGTCCGAAGTCCCTTCCTGAGGATCTCTTTCGTATGCGTCTACTCCTGGTATCAGCGTGCGCGCTGCTGCTTGGCGCTTCGATGCCTGCCGGCGAATGGCAGCCCCTGTATCAGCGGGTCGACCCCGGGCTGCAGGCCGCGCTGGAAAAGCGGCTGAACAGCAACGGCGAATGGGCCCGGCTGATCCGCAACAAGAAGATGGCGATCGGCCTCGTCGACATGAGTAACGGCACGCCGCGCTTCGCCCGGGTGAACGGCAACCACATGATGTACGCGGCGAGCCTGCCGAAGATCGCGATCCTGCTCGGCGTGTACGCGTCCTTCGAGGACGGCTCGCTCAAGGAGACGCCGTCGATTCGCAAGGACCTCGACGACATGATCCGCGTCTCCAGCAACCCGGCGGCAACGCGGCTGATGGACCTGGTCGGGATGCGCAAGATCCAGGCGGTGCTGCAGGACCCGCGCTACGGCTTCTACGACGAGGACCGCGGCGGCGGCCTCTGGGTCGGCAAGCGCTACGCGGCGAGCGGCACGCGCATCGGCGACCCGATGCACAACATCTCGCACGGCGCGACCGCGACGCAAGTCTGCCGGTTCTTCTACCTGCTGGCGACCGGCCGGCTGATCAGCCCGGAGCGTTCGCAGCAGATGCTCGCAAACCTCGAAAACCCGGGCCTGCACCACAAGTTCGTGGCCCCCGCCGAGCGGCGCGCGCCGCGTGCGACGCTGTACCGCAAGTCCGGCACCTGGCAGAACTGGCACTCGGACGCGATCATGGTGCACGGCACGCGCTGGCGTAACTACATCCTCGTCGGGCTGATCGAGAGCCCGAACGGCGAGCGCATCCTGCGCGAGGTACTGCCGGCGATCGAGGAGATCATCGTGCCGCCGGAGTTCGCGGCCTCGATGGCCGACTGATCAACGCCGCTCGGTCTCGAGTACCAGCCAGTCGCCGTAGCGCTCGTTGACCTGCGCTATCGGCACCGCGATAACCGCGGGCGTGTCGTAGGGATGCCGTTCCTCGACACGGGCGGCGAGCGCGTCGAAGTAGTCCGCGCGCGTCTTGACGAGTAACGGCACCTCGGATTCCCGCTCGACCGCCCCCTGCCAGCGAAAGACACTCTGCACCTTGCCGAAGATGTTTGCGCAGGCCGCGAGGCGCTGCTCGACGAGGTCCTCGGCGATGCGCTGCGCGACGTCGGGCGACGGGCAGGTGATCCATACGTCGATGAACTTCATGCGCTGCTCCGCGTAGTCCTGTGCGCGAGCCAGTTTAGCTGACGGCGGGACCCGTCGTCCGCAACCACGGTCCCGCCGGACGGCGCGCTGCCGGCAGCCGCGCGTACGTTTCGCCGCGCTTGCACCCGCCCCCCTGTTCGCCGGGAAACCGCAGGCGAACAGGGTCGCGGTCCGTTGCGCCGCGACCGACGGTATGCCGTCCGCGGCTGCGCGCCGCGTGAGCCTCGGTACGAGCTGTCGACCGCTCGGATCGAACGCTACATGTACGGCGACATCAGCGCTGCGGCGGAATCGCGCAGTCGCTGGGCCAGGCTGCGCTTCTCGAGTTCCCCCCAGGTCAGCGGGCGGCTGTCTACCGCGACTTGGTCGATGTAGTCGCAGACCGCAGTGTTGAGGTCCTCCGAGAACACTTCGACACCGAGCTCGAAGTTGAGCCGCAGGCTGCGCGAGTCGAGGTTGGCCGAGCCGATCAGCGTGTAGGCGTCGTCGATGCAGAGCAGCTTCGCGTGGTTGAACGGCGGCGGCTGGTAGCAGACCTCGATGTCCCAGCGCAGCAGTTCGCCGAGCACGTTGCGATTCGCCCAATGCACGTAGGGAAGGTTGTTCTCGCCGGGCAGCACGATACGAACGCGCACGCCGCGCAGCGCGGCCGAGGCCAGCGAGGCGATCAGGTCGCGGTTCGGCAGGAAGTACGGCGTCATGATGTCGACGGTGCGCTCCGCGGCGCTGATCGCCGTGTGGATCGTTGCAGCGAGCGCGTCGAGCTCGTCGTCGGGCCCGTCCGGGACAATGCGGCACTGCATGTCGCCGCGCTCGGCGCCCGGAGTCTCGGTCACGACCGGGTCGCTGCCGTCGGTGGCGAAGTGCCAGTCGCTGCGGAACAGGTTGCCGAGGTCGGCGATGACCGGCCCGCGCAGCGCGAAGTGCACGTCGGAGACTTCGCGTGGCCTGTCGTCGAGCAACGTGTGATGGTCGCTCAGGTTCATGCCGCCAGCGTAGGCGACGTCGTCGTCGACGATGAGGAGCTTGCGGTGGTTGCGCAGGTTGAGATGAATGCTCGGCGGCAGCAGCTTCGGCGGCAGGAAACGCGCGGTGCGGATACCGCGCTTCGCCAGCGAACGGGCGACGCGGCGGAACGCGTACAGCTCGCCGACGCCGTCGATCAGTACGCGCACGTCCGCGCCGCGCAGGTGGGCGGCTTCCAGCGCGTCGGCGAAGGCCTGGCCGGTCTTGTCGAGCTTCAGGATGTAGGTGGCGAGAAACACGCGTTGCCGGGCCGCGGCGATCGACTCGAGCATCGCCGGGTAGGCCTGCTCGCCGTTGAACAGCGGCTGCACGAGGTTGCCGTCGGTGGCCGGCCTGCCGGTGATTCGCAGACCGACGTCGCGCAGCCCGAGCTCGCCCTCGGCAGAGGGCTGCGAGCGACGCGTGCCGGCCTCGTAGCCGACGTGCAGGAAGCGCCGTTTCAGGTCCTGGCCGCGCGAGCGGACGCGGTTGATGCCGAACAGGAAGTAGGCCGCGGGCCCGCCGTAGGGAATGAAGATGCAGGCCATGATCCAGCCCATCGCGGCCCGCGGGTCGCGCTTGTAGAGCAGCGCGTGGTAGACGCCCCAGGCCGCGGGGCCGATGTGAAACAGGACGAGGAGGACGGCGGTGGTCGTCATGCTGGGTAAGGACTATAGCGCGTTCGACGCCTCCCGAAACGCTGTGCAAGAATGGCGGGGCCCCGGCCCGGATGAGACCCGCATGCTGCACGCCGTCATCTTCGACGTCGACGACACGCTGCTGCACTCGATGGCGGACGACGACCGCCTGTACCGGCAGGCGATCCGGGACGTGCTCGGGGAGGGCGTGCGCTTCCGCGAGACGCTGGCGGACTACGAGCACGTCTCCGATACCGGAATTCTGCGGCAGGTGCTGGCCGACAATCGGGTGGCCGACGCCGAGCGTCACTTCGACGTCATCCGCGAGCGCTTCCTGGATGCGCTGGAACGGCACGTCGAGCAGCACGGGCCGTTCCGCGAGATCGAGGGGGCGCGCGAGATGCTGGAACGCGTACGGGCGGCCGAGCAGTACGCGGTGGCGCTCGCGACCGGCTGCTGGCGGCGCTCGGCAGAGCTGAAACTTAGGACCGCGGGCTTCGAGCTTGACGGGATTCCGCTGGCGACGGCCGACGATGCGGTCGAGCGCGTGGGCATCATGCAGCATGCGCTGCGCTCTCTGGGCAGCGACTTTGCGAGCGTGACCTACTACGGCGACGGGGTATGGGACCGCGAAGCCTGCCGTGCACTCGAATGGACCTTTCGCCCGGTCGGGGCGGCGCTGGGCGGGCTCATGGCCTACCACGACGAATTCAGGACCTGATTGACGAAGCGGGGGCGCGGCCACCGGGGAGCAGCGATGTGAAGATTCTCGGCATACGGCACTGTGCAGTCAGCGAGGCGGCGGAAGAATTCGCGGGCCTGCTCGACGCGCTCGGCCTGGAGCGCATGCCGTTCGACGACGGCAACGGCGGGGGCTTCAGCGGCGCGATATTCCCCGCCGGGTCGAGTTGGATAGAGCTGTGGCCGGCGGGCGACGGCATGCCGGCCGGGACGATGCTGCAGATCGTCGTCGACGATGCGGATGCTTTCGCCGCGCATGCGCGGCAGAACGGGCTGGAGCCGAAGGGGCCGACGGACGCGCACGGGGAACGAATCTATTTCCTGGCGGCGCCGGGCGGCATGAACATCTCGTTCCAGTCGAAGGTGCGCTGACCGGCTGCGCCGAGCGGCGGCTGGTCGCCGGGATCGAGACGGCCTGGATTTTCATGGCGCGGGCAAGGCTCTTGTCTCTCGCAGTACCGACCGGCGTGTGGCGCGTTAATACCTTGCATGAGATCGCTTCGCATAGATTGCCAATGCGATATTCGCAATGATATCCAGTTCGCCAATCGTGTTTTCAGTGACTTGCAAGCCTCGCAGCATGATATTCAGCGAAAGCGTAAACTTTGATTCGTGCGTTTTTGTTAGGTAATTAGAGTTAGGCGTCATGCCGACCTATTCGCCAACCGAGCTCGACGCTGTCGTTCAGGCC
>ERZ869936.931-NODE-931-length-23657-cov-7.219854_pt1 | contig 23657 bp, 25 predicted proteins | sample MGYA00520876_ERZ869936 | MGnify/ENA primary metagenome ERZ869936 (study PRJEB32218, sample SAMN09650985) | biofilter metagenome | isolation source: enrty point of leading RO module | place: Saudi Arabia: Thuwal, RO plant located on Red Sea | collected 2016-02-17 ...
GCTGGCCTTCTGCACGACGTGAGGGCGTGTGACAGCAAAGGCGCGCCACCATGAGGGGAAACCCGGCCGATTAGAAAAACCCGCAATCGCCACCTTCTGAAATCCGCCAACGGGACTTGGAAGATCAAGCCCTACGCTTCTTCGCGCCCAGACTGTGGGATGACTGTGTTCTGGAATCCGCCCATCAATAGACGCGTTCGGAGGTTGTAGATCGCCATCAATAATCCGGCCGAAATTTGTGTATCGCCACGACTGAGTTTGATCAGCCAGAACAAAAAACCGAGAGTCAGCTGCTGGTATGCCCGAGTCCGTACAAGTTGCCAGTGCAAGATCGGATTTGAGTTCCAATCGGAAATTGGTTGGCTTGTTTCCATTTATTTCGAACTTATCAGAGAGCATTATCCCCGGTCTATCTCCGCCATACGGGATCTTTCCTCGTCTAAACGCATAGTGAAACGCTATCGTATTTGGGCCAATGCGCTCGTTGATCTCGCTCTGATGGTAAGATTTCCTCGAATGAATTGATGAACCAGGAGGCGGAGCGTACATCTCATCCTCCAGCCATGGAAGCCTATCTGGAGCGAGGTAGCTATCGACGTGCCAATCCATTCCCTCCAACGAGGAGACTCTCTGTCGATCTGGGTAAATTGCCCTCTTCGATGTCCACTTTGAGCGTTGAATAAAGCCAAACCGAACCCTATCCACGCCTCGGTTTGAGATTCCTGCACGGACTGGACCTTGAAGTTGCTTGACTTCGATCCAGGCTCGAAGCGCTGGCCACGTATTTGCACTGTTTTCTCGCAGTCTTTGCCCCCTCTGGCCAACGACTGACGTCGATCACAATTGGAGCGAAGAGCAGATTGAAGTCCGCTTCGGCGCTGCGGAGCTTGTTCAGCGGACCGAGAAGACTCCAATCCCACGAACACCATGCTTCAAAATGCTCAAGGGTTTGCGGATCTCGCCAACTAAGGTGGCTAACGGTTTGGTGACCGTCGCGATATACCACGGTCGATAGGCCTAGGAAGAACTCGGGCTTGGTGTATTTGGCAGGGAACGGTGGCCGAATTCCATCGGGCAAAGGCGAAGGTGGCGGAGAAATGTCGGGAAGCGTAGAAGGCTCTCCGACAGCAAGGATCAGCGCGTGGGTTCCCTTTTCGATTGTCGAGGCTCTTGTCAAGGCAACCGCCGGAGCAGGCTTGGGTGGGGGCGGCGGAGTAAAGCGGATCGCTGCCGGATCGACTTCAAGCTCCTGAATCTCAATCTGACTTGATGGAGTAGCTGGGAGGGGCGGCGATTCTTCACCTTCGGCACTCCCGCTGAAGAATATGGCTGGGATCAGGCCGGCGGCGAAGGATAACTCACGTTTCATTTTCGGATGTGGTTTGACCATTCCTGCGGATCGAAACCCAGAAGCGGGAGCCAACCACTTTGTGGGGTCCGCGCTGACCTTCCAGTCTCATAGAATTCGCATGTCCGAATCCAACACCCATTTCCACACCTCAAGCAAGCGCATCCGGCGTGATCAGAGTGGGCGCATGACTTCTGCAAGAAACCGCATGGCCCCGCCCTGCGATAGAGCCTGCCCTTTTCAACCCCAAGGCGGAGTTCCCGCTGCCGACTTCTTGCCTCCCGGGCGGCCCGGCGTCACCCTCGACCCATGGAACTCGACCTCCTCGGCGCTCACGCCGACCGCGCCTATCCCGTGCTTTCGAGCCTGATCACGCCCCGTCCGATCGCCTGGGTGAGCACTCTCAATGACGATGGATCGGTGAATCTGGCGCCGTTTTCCTACTTCAACGTCTTCGGCTCGAGGCCCCCGCTGGTGATCTTCGCCCCGGGCAACCGGCCCGACGGCAGCCCGAAGGACTCCGCCCGGAATGCCGAGCGGACGAATGAGTTCACGGTGAACCTGGTCGCTCCCGGTCAGACCGAAACGATGATCGCCAGCGCCGCCAGCCTGCCGCCGGGGGAAAGCGAGGCGGCAAGCCTGGGCGTGGAGATGTCTCCCTCGACGGTGGTCGGCCCGCCGCGGGTCGAGGGCGCGCCGGCCGCGCTGGAATGCCGCGTCCACTCGGTCCAGCGGATCGGCCAGAACCGCATCGTGCTCGGCATCGTCCACCGCGTCCACGTCCGCGACGACCTCATCGAGCCCGACACGCTGCGCATCCGCCAGGAGCTCCACACACCGCCCGGCCGGATGGGCTCGCCCGACTGGTACTGCCGCACCGACCAGCTCTTCGAACTGCCACGACCCGAGTGACCGGGCTTTTCCCATCCGACCGTCCGGCGCTCTACCTGGCGCCGATGCAGGACGTGACCGACCTGACCTTCATGCGGGTGCTGGCCGGCTACGGCGGGGCGGACGTCTATGTGACCGAGTATTTCCGGGTCCACGAGGCCTCGCGGCTCGATCCGTGGATCCTGCGCTCCATCGACGAGAACCCGACCGGCCGGCCGGTATTCGCGCAGATGATCGGGCAGGACCTCGATGCCTTGGTGAGGACCGCGCGGGAACTCGAGCGACACCCCGTGGCCGGGATCGACCTCAACCTCGGCTGCCCGGCTCCCGTGGTGTGCAAAAAGGAGGCCGGCGGCGGCCTGCTGCGCAACCTGCCCAAGGTCGACCGCATCCTCGGCACCCTGCGCGAGGCGATTGCGGGGCGGTTCACGGTCAAGACGAGGGTTGGGTACCACTCGCCGGACGAGTTCCCGGCGTTGCTGGAGGTCTTCCGGCGGCATGCGATCGATGCGCTCGCGATCCACGGGCGGACGGTGGTCGAGCGTTACCAGACGCCGGTGCATCCGGAGCGGATCCGCGAAGCGGTCGGGGCGATGCCCTGCCCGGTGATCGCGAACGGCAACGTGGTCGACGTGCCGACCGGCCTGGCCCTGCACGAGCTGACCGGGGCGGCGGGCCTGATGGTCGGCCGCGGCGCGATCCGCAACCCCTGGCTTTTCGACCAGCTCCGCGCCGCCTTCGCCGGAAGCGAGGGTCCGCGTCCGTCCTGCCGCGACCTGCTCGGCTATGTCCGGCGGTTGTATGAGGAAATCGCCCGCGATACCGTGAAGTTCGACCCGCTCGGGCACGTCCAGCGGATGAAGAAGACGATGGTCTTCGTCACCCAGGGCCATGACCCGGAATTCGAGCACCGGCTGCGCCGGGCGAAGCTTCCCGACGAGTTCGACGCGATCTGCGCCGGGTTCCTCGACCGCGACGACCCGATGCCCCCGCGCCCCAATGAAAGTTCCCGGCTCTTCTGCGGATTCTCGGAGCTGGGGAGTGGCGCTTTCCAAGCGCCATGACGGGGCGTGGCGGTCACCCGACCGCTCCTGGCGCTCCGTCCGTTTTTCAACCTGCAGTCCCTGAACGCGGCGCGACCCGGAAGCGATCCGCGAGGCGGCTGGTTCCCAGCGGGCATCCGGTTCTCGAAAGGCCGGCCGTTTCCGGATTTTTCACGATGTAGCGCACGCAGCGTCCGAAGTGAGCCCAGTCGCGGATCATCCGGTCGAAGTAGCTGCGTTGCCACAGCGGGCCGGTCCGTTTCAGCCGATCGTTGATGCGCCGCGCCGTGTAACCCTTCCACGATTTGAGGATCTGCCCCGGCGTCGCGTCGCCGAGGGTCTCGAAAAGCACATGAACATGGTTCGGCATCACGACCCAGGCGTGGAGGTGGTAGCGTTGCCGGTCGAAGAACTTGAGGGTTTCCCCGACGATCAGGGCGTTCTCGGGATCCCGCAGCAGGCATGATCCGGCACCTTGATCCAGCCAGGTCTCGACCTTGCCGAAAAAGCGGCGGTAATACTCCCGCTCGATCTCCGGTGGCCAGGGGCGCGGACCCTGATTTGCTTCGAAAGTCCTTCGGGCATCGACATGGGCACGCAGCTTGTCCCCGGGAATGGAGTCGCCGAGGCGGAAGGTCACGAAGTAGGTGGCGGCTTGCTGTGACCAGTGGGGCAGGCGGTTGCTGGTGGAGTCGGTTGGAGCGTGGGGATCGTAGAATTTCGGGGGCATGGTGGAAGTGTTCAAAATGACACTTATCAAGGCAGGGCGATTCGGTTCCCAGCGGTCGGGAGACCGCCACGCCCCATCATGGCGCTTGGAAAGCGCCACTCCTCCGGCACAATCGCTCCGTGGCCGAGCCCTTCATCCGCGTTCGCGACCTGCACCAGCGCTTCGGCGACAACCACGTGCTGCGCGGCATCGATCTGGACATCATGCGGGCGGAGACGCTGGTGATGCTGGGCGGCTCGGGTGCGGGCAAGTCGGTGCTGCTGAAGCACCTGCCCGGGCTGCTTTGTCCGGCGGAGGGCACCGTGCACGTCGAAGGCACCGAGATCTCGTGCATGAACGAGCGCCAGCTCGGCCCGATCCGGCGCAAGGTCGGGATCATGTTCCAGGGCGGGGCGCTGTTCGACTTCATGAGCGTCGGCGAGAATGTCGCCTTTCCGCTGCGCGAGGCGGGGATCAAGGATGAAGCGGAGATCGCCGGGCGCGTGGCCAAGGCCCTGGAGATCGTCCGCCTCGGCGGAGAGGAGGCGAAGATGCCGGCCGATCTTTCCGGCGGGATGCGCAAGCGCGTCGCGCTGGCCCGCGCGGTGGTCGACCGCCCGGCCTGCGTGCTCTACGACGAGCCGCACGCCGGCCTCGATCCGGTGACGGCCGACACGATCGACCACATGATCAAGTGCCTCCAGCGCGACCACGGCATGACCAACGTGGTGATCACCCACGAGATGCGCTCGGTGTTCCACATCGCCGACCGGGTCGTCTTTCTCAAGGACGGGCGGATCTACTGGATCGGCACCCCGGATGAGCTCCGGGAAATCCGCGATCCCCACCTGCGGGCCTTCGTCGATGGCGATTCGGGCGAGGACTGGTCGCGCTGAAACCCGGACCTTGCACCCCGGCGGCAGGCCGGGCATCTTTTCAAGCAATGGCCGAAGCCAAAGCCAGGACCGAGACGCTCGTCGGCCTATTCCTCCTTATCGGCCTCGGGCTGCTCGCCGGTCTGATCGTCGTCTTCGGACGCTTCGGCGACCGGTTTTCCGGCCGCTACCAGATCACCGTGATTTTCGACGACGCCGCGGGCGTGATCAAGGGCTCCGAAGTCCGCATGGGCGGGGCCCGGATCGGCAAGGTCAGCGCGAATCCCGAGCTGACCGCCGAGATCAAGGTGCAGGTGCCGCTGGAGATCACCGAGGGCATCCGCATTCTCGAGGGTTCCGAGTTCCAGATTTCCTCGGCCTCGATCCTCGGCGACAAGCTCATCGTGATCACCCCTCCCTCGAAGCCGAACGGGAACACCATCGAGCCGGGCAGCGTCGTGATGGGATCCGGACCGTCGGGCCTCGACGCGATCCAGAACAACGCCGTCGCCGTATCGCAGGAGGCCCGCCGCCTGCTGGTCGAGGCGGAGAAGACGATGAAGGGCGTCGACGGGGCGATCGACGACATCCGCAAGGCGACAGGCGAGCTGCAGGAGACCCTGGGCAAGGTGAACCGCGACATCCTTTCCCGCGAGAACCTCGACCACATCGGCTCGACCCTCGCCAACCTCGACAAGGCCAGTGCCGGGCTGGAACCGATGCTGACCGACGCCCGCAAGGCCATCGCCAGCGTGGAGGAGGCGGCGGCCGGCGCCCGCGAGACCTTCGACAAGGCCGGCGAGCGCATCGATGAACTCGAACCCGCCCTGCAGGACGTGCCCAAGGCGGTCGCCTCGCTTTCCCGCGCGGCCGACCAGGCGGCGGACACGCTCGAAAGGGTCGAGGACGGGGAAGGCCTGCTCGGCACCCTGGCCTACGACGAGGACGTCTCGACCGACGCCAAGACCTTCATCCGCAACCTGCGCCGCGACGGCATCCTGCGCTACCGGGACAAGGAGAGCGAAGGTCCCGAGGATGATCCCCGGGCACGCTTCCGCAGCCGACGGCGGTAGGGCAAAGTCGCCACATTCCTCAGTCCGAGACGAACACGCACCTTCGTGCTTTCCGTTTTGTCCGGCGCACCCACCGGGCTCGCGCCCGGTTGACCCGCCAGACGCCCGCGAAGCCGGTGACGTGGCACCATCGCCCGACACGACGGTCGAATCCCGCCGCGACCCGGCATTCGGTCAGCACCGAATGGATGCCCTCGCCATCGGCGTGGAAGTCGTTCCGGACGGCGGATCTCGTTGTCACCGTGAACTCAACCCCTGGAACTCACCCGCTTGTGGCTGCCGTCGCACAGCGGCGGGTTGCCGGTGTGCTTGCACTGGCACCACCAGACCATCGTCTTTTCCTCCACCTCGAAGCGGACCGGCTGCAGGCCCGTGCCCTTGTGGCTGCCATCGCAGTAGGGCTGGCTGGATGACCTTCCGCAGGAGCACCAGAAATGGATCCCCGGTTCCACTTCGAGTCCCAGCGGTTTGGTGTCGCAGACGATCGGTTGTTCGGCCATGACCGCCACCCTAGCCGCTCCGCCGGAGGAGGCCAGTCCGCTTTTTGCCGCCGCTCACTCGGCGAGCATCACCACCGGCATTTCGGGGGCGGCATCGTCGAGCGGCTCACGAACCTCCGGTTCGGCCTGCGCCGAAAGCGGCAGCGAGCCCTTGCCGAGGCGGGGATATTCCTCGTGCGGCACTTCGCGCACGTAGGTCACCGCCAACCACGCCGCGAAGAACGCGGCCGATCCCGTCACAAAAAAGCGAATCTTCATCTCATCTGGCGGATGCCGGGGAGGCGATCCGTTAGGCTGGGACGCGCGGACCTTCGCCCGACATTGCCGGAAAACGCAAGCACTTTCGGGGCCAGGACCGCCGCAGGTTCAGCGTCCCAGCACCACCGGTCCGCTCAAATTTCCGAAACGATCGGCCGCGCTGGCCGAAATCGCCTGCGGCAGGCCGCGGGAGGGATTGAGGCTGACGTCGGTCCGCCCCTTCGGCAGGACCGCCAGCATGTGCCACTTGTCGCCGTAGCGCCCCATCACCGCGAGCTTGCTGGTGCCGGCGTCGCCCGGGCGCCAGCCGATCCTCAGCCGCCCGCCCTCGCCACGGGCCTCGATCGACGGGCGTGCCACCTCCTTTTTCCCCATCCACGGCATCGGCGGGACCAGGGCCGGGGTCGAGTAGGCGCCCTTCGCCAGCGCCGAGGACACTCCGTCCCGGTTCTGCATCAGCGCCTTCACGCTCCAGTGGATCTGGCCGACGTAGTTGCGGTCGATCGAGCGGCTCAGCCCGACCTGCCGGACGATCTCCGAGGCCGGCCGTCCGGGATCGTCCGAGCTCTTGATGCGCGAGGTCGCGATGCCGGGCCAGACCGGTCGGCGGCCCTGCTGGCGCCACCATTGCAGCAGCGCCGAAAAGCTCTGCTTGCGCGGCTGGTCGCGCCAGTAGAGCTGCGGCGCGAGGTAGTCGACCCAGCCGTTGGCCAGCCACTTGCGGGCGTCGCAGCCGAGCTGCTCGTAGGCGTCGAGCCCGGCCTCGATGCCGCCCGGCACGCCCGGCCGCCAGATGCCGAAGGGCGAGATCCCGACCCGCACCCAAGGCTTGGCCGCCTTCACCTGGTCGTAGAGTTGCTTCACGAAGCCATCGACGATCGCCCGCCGCTGCGCCGGCGAACGGCCGTCGGGGAAGGTCTTTCCGTCCTTCGGGTAGGGGTAGAAATAGTCGTCGAGGTGCACGCCATCGATGTCGTAGTTGCGGACCACGTCGAGGATGGCCGCCAGTGCCCGGCCCGAGGTTTCAGGGTGGCCGGGGTCGCACCACACGCCGCCGCCGTAACGCTTGGTGATGTGCGGGGCGGAGCGCGTCACGTGGTCCTTCGAGGCGGGGTGGGCGGCATTCGACAACGCGCGGTAGGGATTGAACCAGGCGTGGACCTCGATCCCGCGCCTGTGGGCCTCGTCGATGCAGAACTGCAGCGGATCGTATCCCGGCGACTTGCCCATCGTGCCGCTGAGCCAGTGGCTCCACGGTTCCCGGCCGGAGCGATACACCGCGTCGGCGTGCGGACGCACCTGCAGCAGGATGGCGTTCATGTTCAGCGACGCCATCTTGTCGAGGATTGCCGTCAGTTCGGCCTTCTGGGCGGAAGCGCTCAGGCCCTGTCGGCTCGGCCAGTCGATGTTGTGCACCACCGCCGCCCACGCCCCGCGGAACTCCCGCGCCGGCATCGGCGGCTGCTCGCGGACGGGCCGGTAGGTCTGGGCGGAAAGCGTCGCCGCGAGGAGCAGCAGGCAGGCAAGGATGCGCATGGCTTTCCCATGGCGTCGGAATGGCCGGACTGCAAGGAAGGAGCAGGCGAGGAGCGCCGATTGTGAAATCGGCATTGGAGGCGGGGCGCCCTCGCCCCGCGATGGGGACGGCAGACCGCGGGGGTCGTGGGCCGGGGGCGGCCCACCTCCAATGCGCGACCGGGGTAACGCGGTCCTTCAACTCGCGGAACCCGAGCCTCTGCGGCCTTGGCGGCGGTCTTCTCATCCTCCGGACCGCTGCGGTGCCGATTTCAAAATCGGCGCTCCGTCGCGCTCTACGGATTGAGCTTCGCCAGCGACTTGGCGAGGAACTTGCCGTTCTTGCGGACGAGCTTGCCGTCGAAGTACATCTCGCCGCCGCCGTAGTCCTTGCGCTGGATGCAGACGAGGTCCCAGTGGACCTGCGAGCGGTTGCCGTTGTCGGCGTCCTCGTAGGCCTGGCCGGGGGTGAAGTGGAACGAACCGCCGATCTTCTCGTCGAAGAGGATGTCGCGCATCGGGTGCTTGATCTCCTTGTTGTAGCCGATCGCGAACTCGCCGATGTAGCGCGCGCCCTTGTCGGCATCGAGGATCTTGTTCAACTCGCGCGTCTTGCCCGGCGACTCGGCCTTGACGATCTTGCCCTTCTCGAAGGTGAGCTTCACCGAGTCGAAGGGGATGCCCTGATAGATGCTCGGGGCGTTGTAGGTGATGACGCCCTCGACGCTGTCGATCACCGGCGAGGTGAAGACCTCGCCGTCGGGGATGTTGTAGTTGCCGGCGGAAACGAGGGTCGGGATGTCCTTGATCGAGAAACGGAGGTCGGTGCCGGGCCCCTTGATCTCGACGAGGTCGGTCTGGTCCATCATCCGCTTCAGCGCGTTGGCGGCGGGGACGAGGCTCTTGTAGTCGACGAGGCAGACCTTGAAGTAGAAATCCTCGAAGGCTTCGGTGCTCATGCCGGCCTGCTGGGCCATCGACGGCGACGGCCAGCGCAGCACGCACCACTTGGTCTTCTTCACCCGCCAGTCGAGCACGGGGCGCAGGTGCTTCATCGCGAGGGTCATGTGCTTCGCGGCGACGTCGCTGGTCTCGGCGATGTTGTCGCTGCCGCGGATGGCGATGTAGGCGTCCATGCCCTTCATCTCGGCGAGCAGGTTTTTGGCGATCAGCCGGTACTGTTCCTCGGTCGAGCCGATGAGCATCTCGCGGTTCAGACGCGAGTGATTGACCCGCAGCACCGGGATGCCGCCCTTTTTGCGGGCGGCCCGGATCAGGGCCAGGCCGATCGAGTCGGGCACGTCCTGGAGGTCGATGAGGATCTTCTCGCCCTTCTTCAGGGCGACCGAGTAGCCGATGAGCGATGCTGCCAGTTCGTCGATGCGAGGGTCGTGCATGGCCGAGGCGTAGCCTCGGAAGTTCGAAGTGAGAAGTGCCAAGTTCCAAGTGAAGCTTCCTCTTCGCCGACGAATGAGGAAGCACGGCTCCGGAACTTGGAACTTGGACCTTGGAACTTCGCAGCCGTAGGCTGCGCCCATGCGCTTGGGCATCCTCGGGTCGGGATCGGGATCGAACATGCAGGCGATCCTCGATGCGATCGACGGCGGGACGCTCGACGCCCGGATCGCGCTGGTGTTTTCCGACAATCCGGACGCCTTCATCCTCGAGCGGGCACGCGCACGGGGGATCGCGACGGGGCTGATCGATTGCCGGGGGTTCCGGTCGAAATTCCCCGACGAGGCCCAGCGAGAGACCGCCGCGGCGCTGAAGGAGGCCGGGGTGGAACTGGTCTGCCTCGCCGGCTTCATGCGGATCGTCCGCCAGCCGCTGCTCGCCGCCTTCCCGAACCGCATCCTCAACATCCATCCCTCCCTGCTGCCGGATTTTCCCGGCCTCGAGGCGTGGACGCAGGCGATTGAGGCGGGGGTGTCGGAAACCGGGTGCACCGTGCACTTCGTCGATGCCGGCATGGATACCGGGCCGGCGATTCTCCAGGCGCGGGTGCCGGTCGAGCCAGGCGACACGCCGGAGTCGCTGCACGCCCGCATCCAGCAGGAAGAGCACCGCATCTACCCGGAGGCGATCCGGAAGATCCAAGAATCCCTTTCCGCGAAGAGTTCCACCAATTCATGAAGTCCCTCGACCCGCTCCGCTCCCGCCTCGTCTCCACCGTGCTCGGTGCCGAGGGTGCGGCCGACCTGCTGATGACGGCGCTGCTGGCCCGGGGCCACGTGTTGATCGAGGGCCCGCCGGGCATCGGCAAGACCTCGCTGGCGCACACGCTGGCGAGTTCGATCGGCGGCACCTTCAAGCGCGTCCAGTTCACGCCCGACCTGCTGCCGGCCGACCTGCTCGGCTACTCGCTCTACCGGATGGACCGCGGCGACTTCGAGTTCGTGCCCGGGCCGGTCTTCGCCCACTGTCTGCTGGCCGACGAGATCAACCGCACCTCGCCCCGGGTCCAGAGCGCGCTGCTCGAATGCATGAACGAGCACCAGGTCACCTTGGAAGGCGTGACGCGTCCGCTGCCCGAGCCCTTCCTCGTGATCGCCACGCAGAACGACGGCGACCCGCACGGAACCTTCCCGCTGCCGGAGCCGCAGCTCGACCGTTTCCTGCTGTCGATCCGCATGGAGCTGCCGTCGGCGGAAATCCAGGACCGCATCCTGATGGGGCACGCCTCGGGCGAGATCAACGGCAACGGGCGCCACGAGGCGCTGGTCCAGCCGGAGGAGGTCCTTGAGCTGCAGCGGCAGGTGCGCGGGATTCCCCTCGGCGGGCCGCTGGCCGGCTACATCACCGGGCTCTGCGAAAGCCTGCGACGCCGGGCGGGGGCGGACCATGCGGTCTCGGTGCGCGCCTCGCTGGCGGTGATGCAGGCGGCGCGGGCCGCGGCGTTTCTCGAGCAGGCGAAGGCGGTGCATCCGGACCACGTGCAGCGGGTGTTCCCGGCGGTGATGCGCCACCGCCTGGTGCCGGCCGACGCGTCGGACCCGCTGCCGATGATCTCCGAAGCCCTGGAAGGCACGCCGGTGCCGTGATTTGGAGTGCGGTGGCTTGCCACCGCTTTGGAACGACCCCGGCGGATGGAATTTCCTTCGCCGTGGGCGCTGCCGCCGGGGTCGGCCGGGAAGGTGGTCTGCGGGTCCACCGCAAAGCGGAGGCAAGCCTCCGCACTCCAAAAGCCTCGCTCCCGGCCGTTCCCGTGCTACCCCTCGGGCGTGAGAGCGCTCGACCTTCCGGAAACGCCGCGTCACGTGCTGTCGTTCGACTTCGACGGCACCCTGCACGACCCGGCGCAGTCGCCGCCGGTGAGCGATGCGTTTTTCCGGAAGATCGCGGAGCTTCGGGCGAACGGGTCGGTCGTGTGGGGGATCAATACCGGCCGCTCGATGGAGCACGTGATCGAGGGAATGATCGAAAGCCGGTTTCCCTTCGCGCCCGACTGGATCGTGGCCCGCGAGCGGGAGCTGTGGTTCCCGAACGCGGTCGGCCGCTGGGTCGGTGACGACGAATGGAACAGGCGCTGCGAGAAGGAGCACCGGAAGTTCTTCCGCAAGGTTCGCCGGAGGATGAAGGCGATCCGTGCCGAGGTCGAGGAGCACACCGGCGCGCAATGGGTCGAGGAGGCGGGCGATCCGGCCGGGCTGATCGCGCGCACCGAGGAGGAGATGGAGTGGATCGTGGGCCGCGTCCGCGAGCTGGCGGCCGACGAGCCGCTGCTCGGCTGGCAGCGCAACACGATCTACCTGCGCTTCGGCCACCGGAACTACCAGAAGGGTAGTAGTTTGAACCGCGTGGCGGAGGGATACGGGCTCGGCCCGGCGGACTGCTTCGCGATCGGCGACAGCCACAACGACTTCGAGATGCTCTCGCCCGGAGCGGCGGCCCGCATCGCCTGCCCGGCCAACGCGGTGGCGGAGATCCGCGCCCATGTGAAAGCGGTCGGCGGCCACGTCTGCATCGCCGCCCACAGCGAGGGCTGCGTGGAGGCGATGGAGCGCTTCTTCGGGTAGGGGTTCCGGAGGATCGACAGGAATGTCGATTCTCCTAAAGCAGCGTGCTGCGGGAGTAGAGCGCGAGGACCGGGATGCCGCGGGCTTCGATGGCCTGGCGTCCGCCTTCCTCGCGGTCGACCAGCACCAGCGCGAAGGCGACCTTGCCGCCGGCCGCCTCGATGGCGTCGATGGCCTTGAGGGTCGAACCGCCGGTGGTGATGACGTCATCGACGACGATGATGGTGTCGCCCTCCTTGAAGTTGCCCTCGATCTGCTTGCCGCGGCCGTGGCCCTTGGGTTCCTTGCGCACGGTGAAGACCTGCAGTGCCTCGTCGGGGTGGAGGCGGGCGGAGGTCATGCCGATGGCCAGCGAGATCGGGTCCGCACCCATGGTCATGCCGCCGATGGCGTCGATCGCGAGACCCTCGCTGCGGATCCGTTCGCGCACGGCGGCCCAGCCGATCTCGCCGACGAGGTTGGCTCCGACCGGGTCGAGGGTGGTCACGCGGCAGTCGATGTAGAGGTCGCTGGTCTTGCCCGAGGCAAGGGTGAAGGTGCCGGTGCGGACGGACTTGTCGAGGAGGATGGCTTTGAGGTCGGCGGCGGACATGGGGGGAGGCTGCGCCTCGAATGACGAATGTGAAATGCTAAATGACGAATGGGGGAGCTTGTGGGGTGGGAAGTGCAGTGGTTGGTTGGAGTGGTGGAGAAGGGCGATCCGAAGAAGTTGAATCTGGTGAGGCTGGATGGTCCGCTGGGGGATCGGTCCGGGATGACGGCGGCGGAGCGGGCAGAGATCCTGCAGCAGGATGGAAGGCGGCGGAGCCATGAAGAGATCGCGCAAGCTGAGATGGAGCAGTGGCGGGCTTTCCTGGTGTGGGGAGGCTTGTGTGCCGGTGGCTGGCTCATGGGCTTGGGCTCCGTGGTAGCGATGGATTGGGTCGGAGGTCTCTCCAGCTCGTGGTCCAAGCGCCTGCCTGTGGCGTTCATGGTGCTAGGCGGCGTGTCGTGGCTCGGGGTGATGATCGGCTTCGTTCCGGCGCTCCTCAGCTTCGTCAAACTGTTGATCGCGATGCGCCGCCGCTGGCGGCTTGGTCGGAGTGGCTCCTTGCAGGAGCCATGAAAGGGCGGGGCGATCTCCGGATCGCGGGGAGGAGTCAGAGATACCGATGCAGGCCCGAAAGGAACATGCGTGAAGGCATGCAGTGAGGGTTCGGGGCGGTCCGCACCAGAAAGCGAATCTCAACCCGTCGGCCTGGAGGCCGCCCCGCCCCGCCATGGCGCTTGGAAAGCGCCACTCCGCAAAAAACCGCCGGCCCTTTCGGGACGACGGTTTTTGGGTAAATCGGGAGTGGCGCCGCGTCAGTTGGCGGCGACTTCGGCGGGCTGGACGTTCACCCGGCGGCCGTTGCGGTCGAAGAAGACGTTGCCCTCGACGCCGGCGTGGATGGTGTGGTCCTTGCCCATGAAGACGTTCTTGCCGGGGTGCCACTTGGTGCCGCGCTGGCGGATGATGATCATGCCCGGGACGACGACCTCGCCGCCGTACTTCTTCACGCCGAGGCGGTTCGAGCGCGAATCGCGGCCGTTCTTGACGGAACCTTGTCCTTTCTTGTGAGCCATGGCTTAGGAATGACGAATGTTGAATTTCCGAATGACGAATGGGTCACTCAGCCTTCGATCGATTCGATCTCGATCTTGCTGAGCGCGCGGCGGTAGCCCTTGGTCTTGTGGAAGCCCTTGCGGCGCTTGAACTTGAAGGCGATGCCCTTCTTGCCGCGGAAGTTCTGGACCACGGTGGCCTTGACGCTCGCACCTTCCACCACCGGCGAGCCGACCTTGACGTCGGAGCCTTCGCCGACGAGCAGCGGGGCGAATTCCAGGATGGTGCCTTCGTCGAGATTGAGGTTCTCGACGTCGATCTTGTCGCCCTTTTGAACGCGGTACTGTTTGCCGCCGGTCTTGATCACTGCGTAGGCCATGGCCGTGTGGGATGGAAAGTTTTGCCCGCCGGTCGGGCGGGCGGGGAGGACATCACAGCACCCCGGGGCGGGCAAGGCAATTTTTTGAAATCGACGGGGCCCCGGGATCGGCTTTGCTGCGGGGGTGGAAAGGACCGTGGCGGACGAGGCGGCGATGGAGGCGCTGGGTCGTGAGATCGCGGCGGGGCTGGGCGGTGGCGAGGTGCTGGGGCTGGTCGGCGGTCTGGGGGCGGGGAAGACCCGCTTTGCCAAGGGCCTGGTGGCCGGACTGGGGCATCCGGGCGAGGTGACGAGCCCGACCTTCGCGCTGGTGCACGAATACCGCGACGGCCGGCTGCCGGTGTTTCACCTCGACTTCTACCGGCTGGAATCGGCCGGGGAACTCGCCGGGATCGGCTGGGACGAGATGCTCGACGAGGGCGGCGTGGTGGTCGCCGAGTGGGCCGACCGGTTTCCCGAAATGCTCCCGCCCGGCACCCGCTTGCTGGAATTCGAACTGGTCGAGGGCGGCCGCAGGGTGCGGGAGTGAGCGGGGGAAAGGAAGGACCGCGCGAGCCCACTCGCGCACCCGGGAGGACATGGTGGCGTCCGTGGGCATCTCATGATCGTTCTCATTCTCGTTCGCGGATGCGCGAGTGGGCTCGCGCGGTCCTTGCCGGATTCGGGCCGATCTTCTACGCTCCGCCTCCCGAGCCATGAGCCTGCGCGAACCGATCGACAAAGCCGAAGCCCTGATCGAGGCCCTGCCCTATCTCCAGGCCTTCCGCGGCAAGACCTTCCTCATCAAGATGGGCGGCTCCGCCATGGAGGATCCCGATCTGGTGCGCAAGGTGATGCGCGACGTCGTGTTCCTCGAGGTCGCGGGGATCAATCCGATCGTCGTCCACGGCGGCGGCAAGGCGATTTCCGCGGCGATGAAGAAGGCCGGGCTGGAGGCGGAGTTCGTCGGCGGCTTCCGGCGGACGTCCGACGAGGCGATCGCGATCGTCGAGAAGGTGCTGTCGAGCGAGATCAATCCCGGCCTGGTCCAGATGATCCGGGAGTTCGGCGGCAAGGCGACGGGCATCCCCGGCAACGACGTCTTTCTCGGCGAGAAGATGCAGGCGAGGGACGAGGAGGGGAATCGGATCGATCTCGGCCGGGTGGGCGAGGTGGTCGGGTGTCGCCCGGCGTCCTTCGATGCCGCGCACCGGGCGCAGATCGTGCCGGTGATCTCGCCGCTGGCCGAGGAGCTGGCGACGGGGAAGCCTCTCAACATCAATGCCGACCTCGCCGCCGCCGCGCTGGCCAAGGAACTGCGCGTGACCAAGCTGGTCTATCTTTCCGATGTCCCGGGATTGATGGCCGATCCGTCGAAGCCGGAGACCCTCATCCAGTCGGTGAACCGGGCCCAGGCCGAGGGAATGATGGCCGACGGCACGATCTCCGGCGGGATGATCCCGAAGATCCGCAGCGCGCTCGACGCGCTCAACGCCGGCGTGCGCAAGGTCCACTTCATCGACGGCCGCCAGCCCCACGCCCTGCTGCTGGAGATCTTCACCCAGAGCGGCATCGGCACCGAGGTGACGCGGTAGGAGTGGCGTGCGGAGTGGCGCTCTCCGGAGCGCCATGAGCCGGGTCGGCGGCTTTCAGCCGTCGTCAAGTCAGGCCGCGGAGGCTTGGAAGCCTCCCACCCGGCTCATGGCGCTTGGAAAGCGCCACTCCACAGCAGGCGCAGGCTGTTGAGGACGACGACGACGGTCGAGCCCTCGTGGCCGAGGACGCCGATCGGCAGGGGAATGACGCTGCCGAGCGCGGCAAGGCCGAGCAGGACGACGACCCCGAGCGAGATGGCGAGGTTCTGGCGGATGATCGCCCGGCAGCGGCGGCTGAGGTCGAGAGCCTCGAGGATGCGCTCGAGGCGGTCCTTGGTGAGGACGATGTCGGCCTGCTCGAGCACGGCGTCGCTGCCGCGCAGACCCATGCCGATGGAAACGTCGGCGGCGGCCAGGCTGGGGGCGTCGTTGACCCCGTCGCCGGCCATCGCGACCCGCTCGCCATTCTTCCGCCATTCGCCGATGGCGGCGACCTTGTCCTCGGGATGCAGCCCGGAGCGCCAGTCGCGCAGGCCGAGTTCGGTGCCGACGAGGGCGGCGGATTCCTCGCGGTCGCCGGTGAGCATGGTCACCTCGATTCCGCGCTCACGGAGCTCGCGGACGGTTTCGGCGGCTTCGGGACGCGGCGCGTCGCGCAGCAGCAGCCGGCCGGCGAGATCACCGGCCTCGACCAGCACTTCGGTCAGGCCCGGCTCGGGGTCGTGGAACGAGTGGACGGGGCTGCCCTCGCCGAAAAGCGCCCGGCGCCCGAGCGTGACCCCGCGACCCTCGACCGTGCCGGCCAGCCCCTTGCCGGCGATCGACTTGAAATCGGCGCTGGCGAGTTCGGCGACCCCGCGCTTGAGGCGCGCGGCGACGATGGCGCGGGAAAGCGGGTGGGTCGAGTGGCGCGACAGCGCCCCGGCGACCGCGAGCAGGTCGTCTTCGCCGCCGCCGCGGGCGACCTCGATGGAGGTGAGTTCCAGTTCGCCGCGGGTCAGCGTGCCGGTCTTGTCGACGGCCAGGCGATGGATGGTGGCGAGGTTCTCCAGCGCCACGCCACCGCGGAACAGGATGCCGTGCCGGGCCCCGGCCGCGACGCCGGCGAGGATCGCGCTGGGGATGGATATCACCAGCGCGCAGGGCGAGCAGACGACCAGCAGGGTCATCGCCCGGTAGAAGGCGGAGCGGTTCTCCTCGTCCCCGACGAATGCCGGGATGCCCAGCGCGAAGTGCCAGACGAGGAACATCGCCAGCGACAGCCCGAGGATTCCTACGGTGTATCCCGTACCAAAACGGTCGGTGAAGCGCTGCGACGGCGCCTTGCTGGCCTGGGCCTCGCGGATGAGGCGGATGATGCGCGCGTGGGCACTGTCACCCGGCGGGCGGAGCACCCTGGCATCGAGCCGGCCCCACGTGTTGAGCGTGCCGCTGAAGACGGTGTCGCCGGCGGCCTTGCCCACCGGCACGGACTCGCCGGTGAGGGTGGACTCGTCGGCGGCACTCTCGCCGCTGACGACCTGCGCGTCGGCCGGGAACTGCTCGCCGGGCAGGACGCGGATGACGGTATCTGGAGCGAGCGCCTCGACGTGGACCTCGCGGGTCGAGTCGTCGGGCAGCACTTCGAGGGCCTTCTTCGGCGCCTCGCGGAACAGGCTGCGGATCTCGCGGTCGGTGCGCGCCATCGCCATCTGCTCGAGCGCGTTGCTCAGGGAAAAGAGGAACAGCAGCGCCGCGCCTTCCCACCAAGCGCCGATGAAGGCGGCGCCGAGGGCGACCGCGAGCATCAGGAAATGGATGTCGAGGCGGAAGCGCTTGAGCTTGCCGAGCGTGTCGAGCGCCGCGTCCCAGCCGCCGGCGAGGTAGGCGGTGGTGTAAAGCGCGGTGGCGAGGTTTTCCTGACCCGGGAAGCGCTGGGCGATGACGCCTCCAAGCGTGGCGACGCCGCACACGATGGCCGAGGCCAGCAGCAGCGACCACGGCGGCTCGGAGGATTCGCCGTCCATGGGGAGAGCGTCGCTCTCCGGTCGTCATCGCGCCAAGCACCACCTGTGTCTTTCGCGGCGTCCTTTGCGGCGTCTCAGCGCTCCAGGATCTCGACCTCGTAGCCGTCCGCATCGGCGACGACGGCTATCTTGCGCTCGCCGGAGGTGAGCTTCTCCCGCCACCCGCCGGGCCAGATCGCGATGCCGTCCTTCTCCAGCTTGTCGCAGTAGTCGACGATGTCGGGCACGCCCACGGCGATGTGCATCAGGTCTTCCGGGCACCGCGTCTCGTAGTCGTCCGACCAGGTCAGCTCGAGGAACGCGTCGTTTCCCGGGAGTTCGAGGAAGGCGAGCTGGTTGCCCTGCGGCGAGCCCTTGCGCTCCTTTTCGACGAAGCCGAGCTTCGAGTAGAAGGTGATCGAGGTGTCGAGGTCCTGGACGCGGATGCGGGTGTGGAGGAACTTGATCATGGCGGGTGATCCTGAACCCGGATCGGCGGCTTGTCATGGGGGAATGCCGCATGTCTTGCGAATCCTTCGGCGGGAATGGTTTGTCTCTGGCCAAGAGCGGCGTCCCCGGTTAGCTTGGGAAGCCATGAAAGCGATTGTTGCCGCCATTGATTTTTCCGACGCCTCCGATCAGGTCGTCGACACCGCCGTGGCGCAGGCCCGGGCTTTCGGGGCCGAGCTCCACATCGTCCACGTGCTCGAGCCCGAGCCGGCTTACACCGCCTACGGTTTCACCCCCGACGAGTTTCCGGCGATGCACGCCTTCCATGAGGAGGCGCGCAAGCGGGCCCAGCGCCGGCTTTCCGAGGTCGCCGCGGATGTCGAGGATGTGAAACGCCATCTCGCCGAAGGCAGCCCGCTCCACGCGCTGCTCGATTACGTGAAGGAAGTCGGCTCGGATCTGGTGATCCTCGGCTCCCACGGGCACGGGATGGTCGCCTCGCTGCTTCTCGGCTCGGTGGCCGAGGGAATGGTCCGCAAGGCCGTGGTCCCGACCCTCGTCGTGCCGGTGGTCAAACAGTGAGCACAGCGGCCCGGAAGAAATCCCTTGTCAGCCCCGCCTCTGCCGGGGCGTAAGGGAGTCATGCGCCTGCTCGCCCTTCTTCTGCTCGTCCTGGTCGCCCGGGCGGCCGCCGCCGACAAACCCAATATCCTCTGGATCACCAGCGAGGACAACGCGGCCCACTGGATGGGCTGCTATGGCAACGCCCAGGCCCGGACCCCGAGGATCGACCGCCTGGCCGAGGAAGGTGTCCTTTTCCGCCACGCCTATTCGAACGCCCCGGTCTGCGCGGTGGCGCGCTCGACCATCCTCACCGGCGTGTATGCCCCGAGCCAGGGCACCCAGCACATGCGGAGCCGCCACGCGATCCCGGCGGAGTTCAAGCCCTACGTCACCTATCTGCGCGAGCAGGGCTACTACTGCACCAACGCCGCGAAGACCGACTACAACTTCGAGGGGAACGACCGGGCGATCTGGGACGAATGCTCGAACAAGGCGCACTACCGCCACCGCGCCGAGGGCCAGCCGTTCTTCTCGATCTTCAACCTCACCGTCAGCCACGAGAGTTCGCTGTTTCGCGGCAAGCGCCCGAAGCCGCCCCACCGCCTGAAACCGTCGGAGATCGATCTGCCGCCCCATCTGCCCGACCTGCCGGAGTTCCGCGAGGACTTCGCCGCGTACCATGAAAAGCTGACCCAGCTCGACAGCCAGGTCGGCAAGGTGCTCGACGAGCTGGAGAAGGCCGGCCTCGCCGACGACACGATCGTCTTCTACTACTCCGACCACGGCGGCCCGACGGCGCGCGGGAAGCGCTACCTCAAGGACACCGGCGTGCGCGTCCCGATGATCGTGCGGGTGCCGGAAAAGTGGCGTTCGCTTTCCCCCTTCAAGCCCGGCGAGACGGTGGACGAGCCGGTGGCCTTCGTCGATCTCGCGCCGACACTGCTGTCGCTGATCGGGATGGAAAAGCCGGCGCAGATGCAGGGCCGTGCGTTTCTCGGGAAGCATCGGGCCGCGCCGAAGGACTGTGTGTTCCTCTTCGCCGACCGCTTCGACGAGATCTACGGCATGCGTCGTGGATGGACCGACGGGCGCTGGAAGTACATCCGCCGCTTCAGCCCGCAACTTCCGGCGGCTCCCTACAGCTACTATCAGTTCGGACAGCCGTCGTGGGTCGCGTGGCAGAAGGCGTGGCGGGACGGCAGCCTCGAAGGACGGCACCGCGCGATCTGGGAGGCGCCGCAGCCGGTCGAGGAGCTGTTCGATCTCGAGGCTGATCCGTGGGAGGTGAAGAACCTCGCCGACGACCCGGCCCATGCCGAAAGAATTGCCGCGATGCGCGCGCGGCTGAAGTCGAAGATGGCCGAGGTCAAGGACACCGGCGTCATTCCCGAGCCGATGTTCGAGATGCTGTGTCCGGATGTGCCGGTGGCGACCTTCGCGCGTTCGGAGGATTTCGATTTCGACGGCGTGCTCGATCTCGCCTTCGCGGCGACCTCCGGTGACGAGGACGTCGTCGACCGCTTGCGCGAGGCGATGGCATCCGACGATCTGGTGAAGCGCTACTGGGGCCTGCTCGGCATGCAGGTGCGGCACGAGGCCGATGGCGTGAGACCGTTGCTCGTGGACGACGCGGCGGTGAACCGCATCCTCGCCGCCGAAACGCTGCAAGCGGCCGGCGAGGTCGGAGTCGCCGAGAAGGCCCTGCTGGCCGAGCTGGACAAGGATCTCGGGGGATACCCGACCCAGTACCTTCTCAATGCGCTCACCCGTCTCGAAGTGGACTCCAAGGTGCCCGACGAGTGGATCGGGAAGGTGCTCAAGGACAAGGGTGCGAACGAATACGTGAAGCGCTACGCCCAGCGGCTGCGGAACGACAGGAAGTGACGCCTGCGGCTGGATATTGGAAATTGGGAGATTGGATGTTGGGTGAGAAGCGTCGGCTCGTTCTCAAGGGTTGATCCACCCTTTCCCAATCCCCTCAATCTGCGTAATCTGCGGTTCCCATCTCCAACATGCCGGAAACCGTCCTCGAGCTAACAGACGCTACCGTGTGGCGCGGAGACGACGCCTCGGTCGAGGCGTTGCGCGACGTGTCGCTCCGGTTCCACGAGGGCGAAAGCGTCGCGATTCTCGGGCCGAACGGCTCCGGCAAGAGCACGCTGCTTCACTTGCTCGCCGGATCGCTGCGGATCGAGGCCAGGGAGGGTGCCTGCTGCCGGCTTTTTGGCGAGGAGCTGTGGGACATCGAGACGCTGCGTCATCGCATCGGCCTGGTGATGCCCGAGGAGGTCGCGCGCTTCGATCGCGACGAGCCGGCCTTCCACGTCGTGCTCTCGGCGCTGCGCGGAACCTACGGCGTGGTGCCGGGCATGCGGTTTGCGATGGCGGATCGCGAGCGGGCCTCGCGGGCGGTGGACGCGATGGGGGTCGAGGCCTTGGTCGAGCGCCCCTTCGGCAGCCTGTCGTCGGGGGAGAAGCGACGATTCCTGATCGCCCGTGCCCTGGCGCACGATCCGGGCGTGCTGGTGCTTGATGAACCGACCACCGCGCTCGATTTCGCCGCCGCCGCCGGCCTGCAGAAGGTGCTGCGGGGCCTGCTCAAGCGTGGGCGCACACTGGTGTGGGTGACGCATCATCCCGGCGAGATCCCGCCGGAGATCGGGCGGGTGGTGATGCTCAGGGAGGGCCGCGTTTTCGCCGACGGTCCGAAGCGCGAGGTGCTCACCGACCGGAAACTTTCGCGTCTCTTCGGTCTGCCTCTCAAGGCGACCTGGTCCGGCGGCTGGTGCGAGGTGCGGGCTTGAGCGGATTTGTGGCATGACCGTCCCGGTCATGAGCCGGGGGGCTGGACCAACTGTCCGATTCATGACCGGGACGGTCATGCCACTGACAGGTGGGTCGGACCTTGAGCTTTGGATGGCGGGCCGTTATCCGCGGGCCGTGGAAAGCATGGAGCAACGGGTCGCCGCCGAGATCGGCAGGGAGGGCATCGCCGCGATCGTCGCCGGCTTCTACCGGCGGGTGAAGGACGATGACCTCATCGGCCCGATGTATCCCGAGGACGACTGGGAGGGCTCCGAGGAACGGTTGCGGATGTTCCTCAACTTCCGCCTGCTCGGTGACCCGGAGTACACGTTGCGCCGCGGTCATCCACGACTGCGGATGCGTCACGCACCCTTCGCCATCGGGGAGCCCGAGCGCGACCGCTGGCTGGCGCTCATGGGCGCGGCGATGGATGAATGCGGTATCACCGGAGAGTTGCGCGAGGATCTCGACGCCTTCTTCCTCCAGGTCGCCGACTTCATGAGGAACCGGTGAAGCCCGTGCATGGCACGGGTTTACCCTCGCATGCCCTGCCACGGGCTGCTTGGGTTGCTACATGTTCCGGGTCGTGATGTCCGCGGTGGTCGCGATGGCCTCCATCGCTTCCGTTTCCGCCAGATCGCCCAACGTCCTCTTCATCTCGGTCGACGACCTGAACGACTGGGTCGGCTGCCTGGGCGGGCATCCGCAGGCGATGACGCCGAACATCGACCGGCTTGCCGCCGACGGCATGCTTTTCCGCAACGCCTACACCGTGGCGGCTTCGTGCAATCCCTCGCGCAGCGCCATCTTCACCGGCCGCGCGCCGTGGCGGTCCGGTCTCTACAGCAATCTGGACAAGCTGCGCGACGTCATGCCGGAGGAGGTGCTGCTGCCACGGCACTTCTCGAACCACGGCTACTGGTCCGCCGGCTCGGGCAAGCTGCTGCACTACGTGATCGATCCGCCGTCGTGGGACGACTACTACCCGGACAAGGAGAAGGACGATCCCTTCCCGCCGACCTTTTACCCGGAGCAACGGCCGGTGAGCCTGCCGCGCGGCGGGCCGTGGCAGTATGTCGAGACCGACTGGGCCGCGCTCGACGTCGATGACGAGACCTACGGCGGCGACTGGCTCGTCTCGAAGTGGATCGGCGAGCAGCTCGGCAAGGAGCACGAAAAGCCGTTCTTCCTCGCCTGCGGCATCTACCGTCCGCACGAGCCGTGGTTCGTGCCGGAGAAATACTACGAGCCCTTCCCGCCGGAGGATGTCCAACTGCCGCCGGGCTACCGTCCCGACGATCTCGACGACGTCCCGCCGATGGCCCGCCGGATCGCCCGCAACCGCTACTTTCCCCACATCCTCTGGCACGGCGAGTGGCGCCGCGGGGTGCAGGGGTATCTCGCGTCGATCCACTTTGCCGACGCGATGGTCGGCCGCGTGCTCGACGCGCTGGAGAAAGGTCCCAACGCCGACAACACCATCGTCGTCCTGTGGAGCGATCACGGCTGGCACCTCGGGGAAAAGGAGCACTGGCAGAAGTTCACCTCGTGGCGGGCCTGCGCGCGGGTGCCGCTCATCGTCCGCGTGCCGGAGGGCGCGGCGGGCCTTCCCGGGGGCACCGGGGCGGGCTCGGTGTGCGATCAGCCGGTGAGCCTGCTCGATCTGTTCGGCACCCTCACCGAGCTGTGCGGCATCCCGGCCAAGCCGGACATCGACAGCCGCAGCTTCGCCCCGCTGCTGGGCGACCCGCAGGCCGATTGGTCGCGCCCGGCGATCACCCAGCTCGACCGGCCCGAGAACTTCGCGGTGAGCACGCAGAACTGGCGCTACCTCCACTACGCCGATGGCGGCGAGGAACTCTACGACATCGAGAACGATCCCCACGAATGGCACAACCGCGCGGCCGATCCCGGATGCGCCGCCGAGCTCGCCCGGCTGCGGGCGCTCGCGCCGAAGGACGCGGTACCCGTGCGTGACCAGGCCCTCGCGTCGTTCGAGCCCGACGAGATCGCCGGGCTGCAGCCGCCCGGCGATGCCGGGGTTCCGGCGTCCCTGGCGCCGGGCCGGAAGGTGACGGTGCAGTTCC
>ERZ869936.932-NODE-932-length-23624-cov-4.588824_pt1 | contig 23624 bp, 21 predicted proteins | sample MGYA00520876_ERZ869936 | MGnify/ENA primary metagenome ERZ869936 (study PRJEB32218, sample SAMN09650985) | biofilter metagenome | isolation source: enrty point of leading RO module | place: Saudi Arabia: Thuwal, RO plant located on Red Sea | collected 2016-02-17 ...
ATTGCCTTACGGCGAACACCTTAACCGCGACTCCCGTCATCGGCAATCGGCCCACTCCTCGACCCAGTTTGTCGTGGTTGTCTGGTGCCCGGTCGGGCGCACGCCGCTCAGCCACTTTGGCAGGATGTAGGCCTCGGCACGCCAGTACAGGGGGATAGCCGGAAGCTGTTCGGCATAGATGTGCTGCAGACGCGACCACAGCGCCTTGCGCTTGCCACGGTCGAGTTCGACCTCGATCTTCTCGATCAACGCGTCCGCCTCCGCATTCCTGAAGCCGGTATAGTTCTGGCCGCCCCAGGCGTTCGCGTCACTGGGAATCATCTCGGAATGGAGCGTCGTGCGCGGCACGTTCTCGGGCGCCGACAGCCAGGCGAACATGGCCGCGCCGGTGAATTTGCGCTTGGTGACTGTCTCGCCGAAGAACACGCGAGCCGGCTCGTTGCGAATGCGGGCGTCGATGCCGACTTGTTTCCACTGGCTTTGTAGCACTTGCGCGACCAATTCGCGGCTGCGATTGCCGGCCGTTGTCATAAGTTCGAGAGTCAGGCGTTCGCCTTTGGCGTTATGGCGCACGCCGTCCTTCATCGTCGACCAGCCGGCCTCGTCCAGGAGGGCTTTGGCGCGCGCCGGATCGTAGAGGTACTTCGGTATCGTCGGGGCGTACACCCAATCGAGCGGACTCACCGACCCGTGGGCGACCGGCTGGCGGCCTTCGAACAGGCGTTGGCTGATCGACTCCCGATCCAGGGCAAGTATCAAAGCCCGGCGCACGCGCAGATCGTCCAGGATAGGATTGTCGAGCATGAGGTCCAGGTGCTCGTAGATCAGGCCCGGTTTGTAGATGATGTTGAAGTTGCCGCCGTGCCGCTTCTCGAAGGCGAGGGCCTGATCGAGGGTCAGGCCCAATTCGCCGGCGATCATGTCGAGCGACCCGGACAGAAGGTTCGCCTCCAGAGCGGCGGTGTTTTCGACGACGCGCACGGTGATCTTGTCGAAGGCCGGCTTGGCGCCCCACCAGGTGTCGTTGGGCACGAGGACGATGCGCGCACCGGATTGAACCTCCGAGATACGGTAAGGACCGAAGGCCAGACCGGGATTCAAGGGGTCGGCATCGTAGGCGGTGCGGTTCCGGTAAGCGGCGGGGTCGGCCTCGAAGATGGGGCGCTCGATATGGGCGGGAAGAACCAGGAAATCGTTGATCGCCGCATACTCGAAGGTGACTTTGTCCGTGTGCAGCGTCACGGTCTTCTCATCCAGAACGTCGATCGCGACGATGCGCTTGTAGAGTTCCAGGTTGCTGACGCCCGATTGCGGGTGGCGTCCGACTTCCCAGGTGAACACGACATCGGCGCTGGTCAGCGGCGTGCCGTCGCCCCAGGTGGCGCTGGGTTGAAGCTTGTAGGTGACCGCGATGCCGTCCTTGCCGTCCGGCGTCTTCTCCAGCACCGCCAGGCCGTTCTCCAGGCTCGGCAACTCGGTGCACAGCATGCAGATTAGTGTTCAGGCCGGGTCGTAGGGGGTGATGGGCGGGCGGGTCATGGCATTGACGTAAGTCTTGGCCAGCATCGAATCGATCAGAGGATGCAGGGTCGAAGGAAACTGCGTCATGCCGATCGTCAGTTCCCCGGCGCGCGCGGGCAGGCCGAACGTCAAGCTCAGGGCAAACAACAGCAGTGTTGCGCTGCGCATCAAGACAGAGATGGCGCGGTCGCTTGTAGGCAGGGCCGGCGGCTCATGGTCGACCACCACCGGCTCAATCTCGGAGCCTCGCTCAGCAGGCTCTCACCCTCCGGCGTTTGGCGGAAGTAGTCGTAGATCGGCGCGAAGTGCAGGTCGGCGAGCGACATGGTTTTGCCGGCCATGAACTCGCCGACGAACAGGGCTTCCAGCGCGGCGACGGCTTGGCGTGCCGGCTGGATCGAGGCCTCGATCACCGCCTCGTCCGCTTTGGTGCCCCTCTTCATGGCCATGAAGCGCGGAATTACGATTCCGGCCACTATGGGGGCGTAGGCATAGCTGTCGATGGCGCTGATGATTTGGGTCATGCGGGCCCGGCCCCGTGGGTCGCCGGGCTGCAGGCGTGGGCCCTGAAAGGCTTCGTCGATGTAGCGCTGAATGGCGCAGGTCTCGTAGATGACAAATCCTTCGTGGACCAGGACGGGAACCTTCGCGAAGGGATGCCTGGCCAAGTGTTCTGGTTCCCTATGGTGACCCGCAAACATGTCAATTTCTTCCATGGCATAGGCCACGTCCTTCTCATACAACGTTAGGCGCACTGCGCGTACGTAGGTGCTGAAAGACGGGCCATAGATGGCGGGCTTTGCCATATTTTCGCTATCCTTTGACTCGATTCTCTCACCGAGTGCGCGGGATCTGGCGCGCTACCTTGGAACCGCTACAATCAAGCCGCGAATTTTGGTAGCGGCGGTGCGGTTCTTTCCGAAAGGAGCATGGCAGAGTCGCGGCCTTCACGACAAGTGCAGAGAGGCTTAGTTTGGTAACGTTTCAACGACAAGTGGCGCGGACGCGAAACGGATTTCCCAAGAATCTGATGACGCCGGGCCTGGATTGCCAACTCCGGGCCGGGCGGTGGCATGCGCGCCACAGCTGTATTTTTTTGCGGTTTTCCCTTGAGTGCTTGGCCTATCAATCACATATATGTGCGCGTCCACTCTCGTGGGCCCCAAGGCGTATTGGCCGGGCCGCGCGATACCTTGGGGGAGGTTGCCAGAGCGGGCCGAGATTTTGGTTCATCGGGCTAGTCAGCCTGGCATGGACACGGGGGCAATCTAAGGTGCGGGGCCTTTCTGCCATCATGGGTCGGTGTGTTGACGATGCGGTTTCCGCATGTGCGGACGCGCTCGTAGTTTGCGATTTTCCGCCGGACGCGTTGCGCGGCCGTACCGGGCCCCGGCTTTCTGGCTTTTTGAAATAGCCACAAGGTCTTGCGATGAAAAAGATACTGATCGCGCTGGGCGCGCTGATAGTTGTTGTGATCGCGGCAGCGGTTGTGGTTCCGTTTTTAGTCCCGGCCGAAACCTATAAGTCAAAGATTATCCAAGCGGCCAAAGACGCTACGGGACGTGAGCTCAGCCTCAACGGCGATATCAGGTTTTCGCTGCTGCCACGGCTGGAGTTGCAGGCGAAGGACGTGGCTTTCGCCAATCCCGAAGGGGCGACCACGCCCACCATGGCCAGCCTCGACGAACTGGTTCTGCAGCTTCAGGTTTGGCCGCTTTTGAGCGGTGCGGTCAAGGTCGACAGCTTTGTCCTGGTCCGTCCGGTCATCAATCTTGAGGTCGGCAAGGACGGCCGCCCGAACTGGGATTTCCAAACCGCCGGTGCAGCGGCTTCCGGCCAAGCGGGTTCTCAGTCCTCCGGCACCTCGGGCGCGTCCGGCGGAGACGTCTCCTTGCCCGATATCAGCCTGGGCGATGTCCGCCTGGAAAACGGGATGGTGACCTACCGAGACGTGCGCAGTGGGCAGGTTATCGAACTTTCCGACATTCAAATGAAGCTGTCCCTACCCGATCTCGACTCACCGGTGAAGGCCGAAGGGTCCCTGGTTTGGAGCGGTGAAAAACTTTCGCTCGATCTGGAGTCCGGAAATCTGCGCGGCCTGATGGCCGGACAGATCACGCCGGTTACTCTGGCGCTCGACTCGAACCCGGTGACCCTGGACTACAAGGGCAGCTTGACCAAGGCGGCGACTCCCAAGATCGACGGTGATGTGGATTTGAACGTGCCTTCGGTCCGCGCTCTTGCGGCCTGGACTGGGAATCCCCTCGAAGCGCCGGAGAATGGCATGGGGCCCTTGAAGATCAAGGGCAAGGTCGATGCGACCGACAAGGTTTTCACCTTCGGGCAAGCCAGCATCGCACTCGACGAAATGAACGCGACCGGCGATCTGATCGCCGATATTAGCGGCAAGGTTCCGTATTTGAAGGGCCGGCTCGACGTCGATCAGATCGACCTCAACACCTATATGCCGCCGGCCGATCAGGCAGAGGCCAGTGGTGGGGCGGGGAGTACGCAATCTTCCGGCGGGCAGGCCGGCGCTGGCGCCGAGCCAGGCACCTGGAGCGACGAACCCTTGGACCTAAGCGGCCTGAAAGCGACCAACGTGGATTTCGCCCTTTCGGTCGGTGCGATCAAGGTTCAGGAGATCGAAGTAGGACGAAGCGCGGTCGTGGTTGCGTTGAAGGACGGTGTGCTGAACCTGGACCTTTCCGAACTCAACCTTTACGGCGGTGCCGGAAAGGGCAAGGTCACGGTCGACGCACGCGGCGCCGTTCCAGCGATCAGCGAAAGCTTTATTCTCGAAGGTATTCAGGCCGAGCCGTTGCTGACAGACGCGGCCGGGTTCGACCGCTTGTCGGGAACCGGGCGCATGGAAATCTCCGTCACGGCCAAAGGGCGCAGCCAGAAGGAATTGATCTCGGCATTGAACGGCAAGGGCGCCATCAAGTTCGTCGATGGCGCGATCGCGGGCGTGAACTTGGCCGCGATGGTGCGCAACGTGCAGTCCGCGTTCCTCAGCGCCGGCAGTGCCGAGGCGCAGAAGACGGATTTCGCCGAACTGTCGGGCACCTTCAACATCACGAACGGCATTCTTCGAAACGACGATCTGATCATGCTCAACCCGCTGGTTCGATTAAGCGGGAAGGGAACCTCCGATCTGCCGCAACGCACGGTCAACTACCGTCTTGAGCCGAAGCTCGTGGCTAGCCTGGAAGGCCAGGGCGGTGACGCCGGCACGAAGGGTCTGGTGGTTCCGGTGATAGTCGAGGGGCCGTGGCACGCGTTGACCTATCGTCCTGATCTCGCCGGCATGGTCGGCGATATCGCCAAGGACCCAACGAAAGCCCTGGAGGGCGCGAAGGATACGCTCAAACAACTCAAGCAAGGGACAGGCGGCATCGGCGACGTGCTCAAGGGTGCCACCAATCCGCCAACCTCGGAGGGCACTACGGAAGATCAAGGAGCAGGTAGCCTCTTAAAAGACCCGAAAAAGGCCCTGAAAGGCCTCCTCGGCAACTAACCAACGAACGAATCGGCTAAGGCACGCCGAGCGATCAGATCCTGACCGCGCGCGGCCCGCCAAATCCGGTCGCAGAGTCATCAAAGCAAACTTCCACACGGGAGAAACATACTATGAGAGCATTACGAATTAGCGGAGCCTTGATTGCGGTCGCCATCCTGGGCGGATGCGCGGTCGCTTCTTCGGGTTACGACATTGACAAACTTCGCGCAGCGCAACCCAAGGGCGACGCCTTCACTTCGGCATTGACCAGCGAATACCGAGACCTCATGAATTTCGAGGCCGACGAGATGTACGACTGGGTCGATGCATCCTATTACGCCAAGAAGGGTTTGCGCGCTGCATCTGGCGAGAATGTTTTGCCGCAGCCGATCGCGGAACGAAAGCTGCCGGCCGAGCACGTTCAGGACCTGACCGCTGCGCGCGGCGAATTGGTCGATGCCCTGTTCGCTGGCGGGCGTGATGCGGCACCGGCCGAGGCCGCGCGTGCACAGGCAATGTTCGACTGCTGGATGGAGCAGCAGGAAGAGAATATTCAGCCCGAGCATATCGCGCGCTGCCGCGAAGGCTTCCGGACGGCGATGGACGCACTCAAGGCCGCCATGGCGCCCAAGCCCATGGCGAAGCCGGCGCCGGCTCCGGCTCCCGCGCCGGCCGCACCGGTCCGCTTTGTCGTCTTCTTCCCCTTCGACAGCGCCACGGTGACCAGCGAAGGCATGGCGATCATTCAGCAGGCCGTTCAGTCTGCCGGCGGCTCCAAGTCGGTCGACTTCACCGTGACCGGCCACGCCGATCGCGCCGGTGCGGAAGACTATAACCTGGGCCTGTCGTTGCGGAGGGCCGAGGCGGTTCAGCAAGCGCTGGCCGGCCGCGGCGTTGCCAGCGACAAGATCAGCATCGCCGGTCGCGGCGAGGCGGAAAACGCGGTTCCGACCGCGGACGGCGTGCGCGAGCAGGCCAACCGCCGCGTCGAGATCATCCTGCTGCGATAATCTCTCGCACGCGGTTTGAGAGGGAGGGCGGCGCCGAGCGTTTCGGCGCCGCTTTTTATTCCAGGACGGGACAGAGATGAGCGAGACTTCGGCTTTGGAGCCGGGCCGGCATGTCGCCGTCATCGGCGCCGGCATCGTCGGGGCCTGCACCGGTCTCAGTCTGCAGCGTGCCGGTTACCGCGTGACCCTGATTGAGCGCGACTCTCCCGGCATGGGTGCATCCTTCGGCAACGGCGCGGTGATCGGCGAGGAAGCCGTGGTGCCGGTCGCGACTCCGGGCATCCTGTGGCGCGTGCCCGGTATGCTGGCCGATCCTCTGGGGCCGCTGGCGGTCAGGTGGTCCTATCTGCTGCGCATCGCACCCTGGCTGCTGCGCTTTCTGGCGGCCGGGCGGGCCGCGCGGGTCGAGGAGATTTCGATCGCGCTGGCGGCGCTGCTCAAGGGTACCTTCGCAGCCTACAAAGAATTGCTGGCCGATGCCGGCGCGCCGGAGATCCTGCGCCGCAGCGGCTGGCTTTGCGTTTTCGAGAGCGAGCGCGGCTTCGAAGCCTACAAACCTTTGCTCGACTTGCAGCGCCGGCGCGGCGTGCGCTTCGGCCTTATGGGTGCGGCGGAGATTCGCCAGTTCGAGCCCAGCCTGGCGCCGATTTTCGCCCGCGCGATCCATTTCCCCGATGTCGGATACGCACTGAACTCTCAGCGTTTGGTCGAGGTCCTGGTCCAGGCCGTCTTGGCGCGCGGCGGCGCCTTGCGGCGGGCCGAGGCCCATGGTTTCGACATCGGCACCGAAGGGCCGCGCGCGGTCCTGACCAGCGAAGGTCCGATACCCTGTTCCGCCGTCGTGGTCGCCGCTGGGGCATGGTCCAAGGACCTTGCTGGCCAGCTCGGTGCGCGGGTGCCGCTTGAGACCGAGCGCGGCTACCACGTCCAGTTTGCCGACCCCGGCGTGGCGCCCCGTTTGCCGGTCTATTCGACAGAGCGCGGCATTGTGGCGACACCCCTGGAACTAGGCTTGCGGGTTGGCGGCACCGTTGAACTGGGTGGATTGCAGGCACCACCGAACTGGGGCCGGGCCGAGGTTCTGAAGCACCAGGCGCGGCGCTGGTTCCCCGGCCTGAACGCATCCGAATCCAGCCGCTGGATGGGTTTTCGGCCCTCCATGCCCGATTCTTTGCCGGTCATCGGCCGCGCGCCGCGCTTCGCCAATGCCATCCTGGCGTTCGGGCACGGCCACTGCGGCATGATGATGGGCGCGCGAACCGGGCAACTCGTCACCGCACTCCTTGCGGGATGCGACCCCGGTATCGACATGAAAGCGTATGATCCACAACGCTTTTAAGGCGGTCTTAAGGTTTGCTGGCCCAATTTCGGAGAATCGTCTAATCCTGCCGAATTCCCGAGGGGTGAATGGGACAAGTTGTGATGCCTGAGCCGGCCGGCCAGATCCGCGACGTGCGCCTTAAAGAGGCGCTTGAAGAACGCTACCTATCCTATGCGCTCTCCACGATTATGGCGCGCTCTCTGCCAGACGTTCGTGACGGTCTGAAGCCGGTCCATCGGCGGGTGCTCTTTGCCATGCGCCAGTTGCGCCTCGATCCGGGCGCCGGTTTCAAGAAGTCGGCGCGTGTGGTCGGCGACGTGATGGGTAAGTTCCACCCGCACGGCGATCAATCGATCTACGACGCGCTGGTCCGCCTGGCGCAGGACTTTTCGGTCCGCTACCCCCTGGTCGACGGCCAAGGCAACTTCGGCAATGTCGACGGCGATAACGCGGCGGCGATGCGCTACACCGAGGCGCGCCTGACCGAAGTGGCCGGCGCCCTGCTGGACGGTATCGACGAAGATGCGGTCGATTTCCGGGCCACTTACGATGGCGAGTCCGACGAGCCGGTAGTCATGCCGGCCAATTTTCCGAATTTGCTGGCCAATGGCGCGCAAGGCATCGCGGTCGGCATGGCGACTTCGATTCCGCCGCACAACGTGGGCGAGATCTGCGACGCGCTGCTCCATCTGATCAAGACGCCCAAGGCGACGCCGGCCAAGCTGATCGAGCTCATGCCGGGCCCCGATTTTCCGACCGGCGGCGTGCTGGTCGAATCGCGCGAGAGTATTGTCGAGGCCTACAAGACCGGGCGCGGTTCGTTCCGCCTGCGGGCCCGCTGGGAGGTCGAGAAGCTCAAGGGCGGCAGCTACCAGATCGTGGTCACAGAGATACCGTACCAGGTTCAAAAGTCGCGCCTGGTCGAGAAGATCGCGGAGCTGTTGAACGCCCGCAAGCTGGCCATGCTCGACGACGTCCGCGACGAGTCGACGGATGTCGTGCGTCTGGTGCTCGACCCCAAGAGCCGCAATGTCGATCCCCAGGTCCTGATGGAATCCTTATTCCGTCAGACGGACCTGGAGGTGCGCATCGGTTTGAACATGAACGTCCTCGACGCCGACAACACGCCGCGCGTGATGAATCTGCGCGAGGTGCTGCGCGCCTATCTCGATCATCGCCACGTCGTGCTGTGCCGCCGCACGCGGTTCCGGCTCGACAAGATCGCGCATCGGCTGGAAGTGCTGGCCGGCTACCTTATCGTCTTCCTCAATCTGGACGAAGTGATCCGCATTATCCGAAATGAGGATGAGCCCAAGCCCGTACTCATGAAGCGCTTCAAGCTGAGCGACGTGCAGGCCGAGGCGATTCTCAATATGCGGTTGCGCGCCTTGCGCAAGCTGGAAGAGGAGGGCATCCGCACCGAGCATGCCGACCTGAGCGCCGAACAGGCCGAACTCAAGGCGTTGCTCAAGGACGAGAAGAAATCGCTCGACGAAGGCGGTCGTGTCTGGTCCGCGGTCGCCGAGCAGGTCAAGGAAACCAAAAAGACCTTTGGGCCGAGTTACGAGCTCGGCAAGCGGCGCACTGAACTAGGCGACACGCCGGACGAGGTCGTGGTGCCGCTCGAGGCGGTCGTCGAGCGCGAGCCGATCACCGTGCTCTGCTCCGCCAAGGGCTGGATACGCGGTTTGAAAGGCCATGCTGAGGATGCCTCCGACGCCAAATACAAGGAAGGCGACCGCGCGCGCTTTGTCCTGCACGCCCATACCACGGATAAGTTGTTGATCTTCGCGACCAATGGCCGCTTCTACACGATCGCGTCCGACAAGCTGCCCGGCGGACGCGGCTTCGGCGAGCCGGTGCGCCTTATGGTCGATCTGCCGAACGATCAGGAGATCGTCTCGCTGTTCGCCTATCAATCGGGGCGCAAGCTGGTCGTCGCGTCGAGCGATGGGCGCGGCTTCATCGTGGCCGAGGACGAGGTCTTGGCGCAGACCAAGAACGGCAAGCAAGTGCTCAACCTTGGCGACGGGACTGAGGCCGCGGTCTGCAAGCCGGTGGCCGGCGATACGCTGGCGGTCATCGGCGAAAACCGCAAGATGCTGGTCCTGCCGCTCGAGGAACTGCCGGAGATGAGCCGGGGACGCGGCGTCACCTTGCAGAAATACAAAGACGGCGGCCTAGCCGACCTGACCACATTCAACAAGGCCCAGGGCCTCAGTTGGACGATGGGCGGCGGCAAGACCCGTACCGAAACCGACCTGCGCTCCTACTTCGGCAAGCGCGCCGCGGCGGGCCGTCTGCCGCCCAAGGGCTTCCCCAAGTCCGGTAAATTCGAATAGGCAGGCTCGCGGCCGTCTGCACCTAGGACGGCCGTTCCTCCCGCGCCTCGCCCGGCCAGTCGCTGAACGGGAACGGCTTTTCGTTCGTACTAAAGGTCAGAAAAGCGACGATCTCATAGAACCAGCGGCTCAATCCCTCGCCGAAGCCGAGCAGGCGCTCGTTGCGGCGCGCTGTGAACAGGACACAGCCGAATTGAAACACGGCGGTCGCCAGGAGCAGAACCTCGGCGACCCAGAAGATCACCGCGAACAGCAGCATGAAAAGGCCGCGCATCCAGGTCTCGCGGTCCTTCCAATGGGCGCGCGTCGCCTCTTGCGTGAAGTCGGTCATTTCACTCCTCCTGCATGAAAGCTCGTTGTCTATTATTTGGACATTGGGGGCGCTTCACGCCAGGCCTTTGGACTGCGGCTTGACCCAGGCGGGGTCTTCCCGGCATTTGTTAGCCCGGTCTGGGAGACTCTGGAAGTGACTCAACGGCCCACGATTGAGATTGAGTACTGTCGGCAATGCCGCTGGCTGCTGCGCGCCGCCTGGATGGCGCAGGAGCTGCTGAGCACCTTCGAGGACGAGATCGGGGCCGTAACCCTTCGTCCCGGTACCGGCGGCGTCTTCATCGTGCGCCATGGCGAGACCGTGATCTGGTCGCGCAAGGCGGAGGGCCGCTTTCCGGACATAACGGAGTTGAAGCAGCGGGTGCGCGACCGGATCGCGCCGGAACGCGATCTCGGTCATGCGGAGCGCAAATTGCGATGATGCCAGCCCGTCAAGTCTCGGCGGTGCGCTGCGGCGAGGACTTGCGTGCCTATTTTTTAGGCGTGTGGCACTTGGCCCGGACAATCGAGGATCGCCGGGATCAGCGGCATGGATTTCTGCGCGGTAGCGCCGTGTTCGAGCCCGACAGCCTGGACCTGTGTTACCATGAAACCGGGCGCTTACGCCTGGGTTCCTATGCTGGCGCCGTCGCACAGCATTATCGTTATACCTTCCCGTGGCCGGGCCATGCTTCGGTTCGATTCGCCGACGGCCGGCCGTTCTTCGACCTCGAACTCTCGCAGGGACGCAGCGCTTTCCTGCACAGGTGCGGCGCGGATATGTATCGCGGCATCATTGAGATTCTCGATGTCTCCTGTTTCGCGATGTCCTGGCGGGTCTCGGGCCCACGCAAAGACTATGTCCTCCGCAATCGCTATCGCCGGCGGCACGTTTCGGCGGTGTAAGGCCGTTGCAGGCCGGCGCCGCTTGCCGTATTGAATGGCTGGTGTGCATGTCGGCGCGCTTACCTGGACATTGGGGATGTTGAAATGACGGCACTATCCGGATCACGCGGAACCCTCGCGCAAAGTCTTTGGCCGAGCGCAGACGACACGATGCCGGTGCGGCGCTGGCTGCGCCTCGGACTCTTGGCCCTCGCTGGATCCATCCTGTTGACGATATCCGCCAAGATCCAAGTGCCGTTCTATCCTGTGCCCATGACCATGCAGACTTTCGTGGTCCTGTTGCTCGGGATGGCTTACGGCTGGCGCCTGGGAGCGGCGACCGTCCTGTTCTATCTGGCGCAGGGCGCGATGGGCCTACCGGTCTTCGTCGGCACGCCGGAAAAGGGCATCGGCCTGGCCTACATGGCGGGCTCGACCGGAGGCTATCTGCTCGGGTTCGTTGCGGCTGCGGCCCTGGTCGGCTGGCTCGCGGAGCGCGGCTGGGACCGGAACATCGTCACGACGGCACTCGCTATGCTGTTGGGCAATATCGTCATTTACCTGCCGGGGCTGTTGTGGCTCGGCACCCTCTTCGGCTGGGACAAGCCGATCCTGGCCTGGGGCCTGACCCCCTTCGTGTTGGGCGATCTGACCAAACTGGCCCTGGCGGCGGTTCTTATGCCGCTGGCTTGGCGAGCGTTCCGCAACTGGAAGGGGAACTAGGCCCATGATCTTAAGCTGGGCGGCGCGGGCCGAACCGGCTTGAGAGGGCGGGAGCCATTTGCTACCGTCCCTCGAATCCAACAAACAACACTTCACGGCATAATCATTGGGAGGCTAAAAATGAAAAGACGTGAATTTCTGACCAAGGCCGGCACCGCGGGTCTTGGCGGCGCGGCCGCGGCAACCGCTCTGGCGGCGCCGGCCGTCGCTCAAAAAAGAACCGACATGGTCATCGTGTCGACTTGGCCACGCGATTTCCCCGGTCTCGGCACCGGGGCGCAGCGCCTGGCGCAGAACATCTCGGACCTGACCGAGGGTCGCATCGCCGTCCAGTACTACGCCGCCGGTGAGCGCGTCGGCGCTTTCGATTCTTTCGACGAGGTCGCGTCCGGCAACGCGCAGGCCTATCATGCCGCCGACTACTATTGGAAAGGCAAGCATCCGGGTTGGGGCTATTTCACCTCGGTTCCCTTCGGTCTCGTCTACACCGAAATGAACGCCTGGATCCGCTTCGGCGGCGGCCAGCAGCTCTGGGACGAACTCGCCGATGGGTTCGGCCTGAAGTGCATGATGACCGGCAGCACCGGCTGCCAGATGGGTGGCTGGTTCAACAAGGAAATCAATTCGCCCGACGACCTCAAGGGCCTGAAGATGCGCATTCCGGGCCTGGGCGGCGACGTCATGGCCAAGTTGGGTGCATCGCCGGTGTCACTGCCCGGCGGCCAGATTTACGAAAACCTGGTATCCGGCGCGATCGACGCGACCGAATGGGTCGGCCCGTGGAACGACGGCTTCATGAAGTTCTACGAAGCAGCCAAATACTACTACTTCCCGGGCATGCACGAGCCCGGCTCGATGATCTCATTCGGCGTCAACAAGTCCTTCTGGAGCAAGTTGTCCAAGACCGATCAGCTCATCATCGAGGCCGCGACCAGCATGGAAAACGACGTGATGGCGTCGGAATTCAATGCTAAAAGCGGTTCCTCCTTGGTGACTCTGATTCGCGACCATGGCGTCAAGCTGCGTCAGTTCAACGACGACGTTTACGACGCCTTTGGCGATGCCGCGGAAGAAGTCTTCGAAGAGACGCGGGGCCATAGCGACCTGGCCAAGCGGATCGACGACAGCTTCCGTGCCGCGCGCAAGGATATCGGTGCCTGGACGAAGATCTCCGACCAGGCCTATGTCGCTCAGCGCAATCGCGTGCTCGGAGTTTAATCCGAACCGGTTCGACAGCATGGGAAGCGGAGCCTGAAGGCTCCGCTTCTTGTGTTTGGCTGTCGGTGGCACTGGTCAGAGGCTAGGCCCCGAGTTCAGAGGCATCATAGTGTCCAAGCCGCCATCGCATGGGAACGCGACGGGGTCGTCCGGTGGGGCCGGGACTTCGCCGCGCGCCGAGGCTACCGCCACGCATCTGATCGCCGATCCGCTGCTGCGCGTCTTCGCGATCTCGGTCGCGGCGACCGGCATCGCCTATGTCGTGAACAATTATTTGGTGTTCTGGCGCGGGTGGCCCGGACTAGGCGGCCTGTTCGGGCACTATGGCTGGTTCGGCATTCCTGATCCCAATTCGGCTCTCGACGGCAATGCCGTGATTCTGGGATGGATGGAAGTGCTCCTGTTCCTGGGGCCCATCGTCGCAATCGCGGTTTGGGTTTTCCGCAGTCAGGATCGCACGCTGCATTCGGATTCGGAGCTTCGCTCGCGCCTTGGCGCTCGTGTTAGTCGCGGCTTTTTTTTGGGCGTCTTGGTCGTTGGGCTGGCCGATGCCTTTATCTCGTTCCTTCGGGTCGAGAATATGCTCCCTCAACTGGTCGGTCAGGCCCTGGCCCAGGATCTCGGACGGGCAAATTTTCGCGGCGACTACATCCATTATCCGCTGATCGCTCTAGGATTTGTCGTCGGGCTGTTCATCCGCTCGATCGGCTTCACTTGGTTGGCCGCTCTGGTGGTCGTTGCCGAACTGCAGATCGTGATTCTTCGCTTCATCTTCTCCTATGAGCAGGCTTTCATGGCCGACCTGGTGCGGTTTTGGTATGGCGCGTTGTTCCTCTTCGCCAGCGCCTACACCCTTTTGCACGAGGGGCATGTACGCGTCGATGTTCTCTACGCGAACATGAGCGCGCGCACCAAGGCCTGGTCCAACGCCATAGGCTCTCTGATACTTGGCGCACCGGTGTGCTGGGTCATTATGGCCATCGGCATGTCGGACAAGAGCAACATCATTAACAGCCCGCTGATCAACTACGAGGTTACGCAGGCTGGCTTCGGTATGTATGTGAAATACTTGATGGCCGGGTTCCTGGCCGTCTATGCCCTGACCATGCTGATTCAGTTCATGAGCTACTTTCTGAATAGTGTCGGTATCCTGTTCCAGGAGTCCGATGCCCAGGCCGCGCCGGCCGAAGAAGCGCATTTCTAGAGCATAGCGGGCGGAAGGCGGCAGCCAATGGAACTCTTCTTCCTCCTGGTCTTGATTCTCCTCATGGTGGCGGCGCTTGCCTCCGGCTATCCGGTCGCATTCGCCTTGCCCGGCTCGGCGATCATCGCCATCGCGCTGGCCGGGTTCACGGGATATCTGTTCGAGGGCGATACCAGCGCCTACTTCGCTCACGGCGGCCCGTATCAATGGCTCAGCGCCGGCGTCACGAATTTTCGCGGCATATACTGGGAGGCGGAGCGGGATACGTTGATCGCCATCCCGCTGTTCGTGTTCATGGGTATTATGCTCGAGCGGTCCAAGATCGCCGAGGACCTGCTTGTGACCATGGCTCAACTGTTCGGTCCGATTCCGGGCGGGCTCGGGATCTCGGTCGTGGCGGTTGGCGCCCTGCTGGCGGCGACAACGGGAATCGTCGGCGCGACCGTGATCGCGATGGGCCTGATCTCGCTCCCGGTCATGCTGCGCAACAACTATTCCAAGACGCTGGCAACCGGCACCATCGCCGCGTCGGGTACCTTGGGGCAGATCATCCCGCCTTCCATCGTGCTGATCATCCTCGCCGACCAGCTATCCAACGCGACCGACCAAGCCTTGACCCTGCGCAAAGCCGATTACAAGGCAGCGACCGGGGAATCCTTCTTGCCGCCTGAATTCGGGGTTACCTCGACGAGCGCCGGCGACATGTTCCTGGGCGCGCTTTTGCCCGGCCTCGTGCTGGTCGCGATGTACATCGTCTATATTCTGATTCTTGCCCTGATAAGTCCGCGGAATGCGCCACCCGTTCATCATGGCGGCAAACTCGACACGCAGTTCGTCTTACGCGTCCTCCTCGTACTGGTGCCACCGCTGACCTTGATCATTGTCGTTCTCGGTTCCATTCTGCTGGGAATCGCGACGGTCAATCAGGCTGGCGCGATTGGCGCAGTCGGCGCCATGATCATGGCGGGTTATCGCTTGGCGCAGGGTAAGGAACACGCCTTTACCCCGGCCATTCTGGCGGTGGTTTCCATCGCTGCGGTCCTGTTCCTGATCAATACTTACGACATCAACGTCAAGGCCATCGCCGACACCGAAGACCGCGTCGTGGTCGCTATTGCGACCCTCGCCGTGTCCGTATTTCTCGTCGCGATGATTTGGAGCGGTTGGCGGATCTATAAGATCGACAAGACGCTCGAATACGTCATGGTCGAGACCGCCAAGACCACCTCTCTGGTTTTCATTATCCTGCTCGGCGCGGCTATGCTGACGTCCGCGTTCCGCGCATTCGGTGGCGAAGACCTGGTTCGCGAGCATCTGAGCGGGCTGCCCGGAGGATTCATCGCCAAGTTCATTCTGGTCATGGCGGTCATCTTTGTTCTTGGCTTCTTCCTCGATTTCATCGAGATCGCCGTCGTCGTGGTGCCGATCATCGCGCCTATTCTGCTGGCGGACCCTTCCGCGAACATCACCGCGGTCTGGCTGGGGGTGATGATCGGGGTCAATATCCAGACGTCGTTCCTGACGCCGCCATTCGGCTTTGCCTTGTTCTATCTTCGCGGTGTGGCACCGCCCGAAGTGAGGACTTTGCATATCTACCGCGGCGTGATTCCTTTCATTCTGTTACAGCTTGGCGCTCTTGCTGTCGTTGGTGCGTTTCCGCCCTTGGTCAACTATCTGCCGAATCGCGTATACTTATCCTCGGAGACCGCGCCGCCGCCGATCAACCCGCGCCTGCAGTCGTGTCTTGAGACTTGGGTCTTCACTAGCTATGAAGAACGCGGCGACGAGTTGCGCGTGGCGATCGAAAAGATCGCCACCCAGGACCTGAGTATACTGCCCAAGAAGTGGCAAACGGAACTTAGCGAGGCTCTAGATTCCGCGCGCGCAACCTTTGACCATGTCGACAAGGTGAAGGCGGCGGAAGCGGCCGTCGCCGCTTTCGTGCCGGCGTATCGGCAGTTGCACGACGAGGTTCGTAGCCATCGGATCAATATCGCGAACCTTGAGCGAGACCTCGAGAACCTGAACAACGATCTTGGTCGGCTGCAGCGAACCCGACCGGACGACATCGCCGATATTCAGGCGCTGGAGCGGGAGATCGCGGCGCTTGAGGCCGAGATGAAAGAGGAGAAGGCACTGATCCCATCGACCTGGGAAGAATCGCGCAAACGTTATCGCGAACTGGCGGAGGCCGAGAAGAAGGCCCGCACCGCCTATCGGCGCAATGTCGATTCCGCCTATGAGAAGATTGGCGAGCTTAGGATGATTCTAGAGCGCGCGGATGAATTGGCGGCCCTGTCCAGCAGTCTGGCTGACTTGGCGCCGGTACTGGCCACAGCGCCGGCCGAAGAGGCAAGCGAAGCCATCAAGGCGGTTCAGGAAGTGCTCAGGCCAATCCCCGAATCGAACGCGATCAATTCGCCAATGTCCAAGGCTCGGCGTCTCTTCCGGGGCGATGACGCGGACCGCGAGCAGGCCGCCACTCTTCTTGCCGAGGCGCGCGAAAAGCTCGCCGAGGAAATGGCGTGGCGCCAAGCGGCGGTGGCGACGCTCGGGCCTCAATTGCAGGAGTACGACGAAACGATCCGCGACACGATCGGTGTTCGGCTGCAGGAGAGGCTATCCCCCGATCAGGCGGCCGACATCGCGGCTTGCTTGTCGCATCATCGCGACATCTCTCTGGACTTCTAGCCGAGCGGTTAGTCCGCCGTACACACCAGGATCAGGGACAGCGGATCGGCCGAAGCTTTGGTTCTTGGTTCGATTTGCTGTGCCACGCGAAGGCCGGCCTCGTGCAGCGTATCTCGCCACGCCTCTAGGCTGCGCGCGTACCAAGGCATGGGTTCCCAACCGGGATCCTGAAAGACCGCGAAATCCTCAAGCTGCCATCCGCCATCCGCGTTCCTGTCATCGCCACGAAACGCGGGATGCAGTGTCTGGATCACCATGGCACCATTCGGCTTCAGTCGCCGCCGCAAGGCTTCAAGTAGCGGTGTAATATTTTCTTCGAACAGCCCATAATTACAGACAATACAATCGAAACCGCCACCCAGATTGTCCTTGCCGCCGACGATGTCATCGTATGCGGCGATTTCGTAGCGGCCCTGGGGATCGGCCGCGCGCGCCGCTTCAATCAGCGCCGCGCAGGCGTCGAAACCCGTGCCCGCACAGCCGGTCATTTCGCGCGCCCGGCGGACCAGCCAGCCTGCGCGGGAACGCACATGCAGCAGCAGCTTGGGCTTGCGTGCCGCGATGTGGTCGAGTACCGTTTGGTCGGTACCGGCAGGGCGGCGCGCGATCAGACCCTCGCGGACGGCGCGAAGCCATAGGCCCGCGTTCCGGTCCCACGACTCTTTGATTGCCTTGTTTCGCTCCATTGATCGAACCTGGGTTTCGCGGCGGACAGGTGGGCACCGGTCGGTCGCCTGATACCACGCCGCGCGCCTCTTCGGGCCATACGCAAGGCCATGACGCATTGCTTTGTTGTTTCTCTTCGCTATCTTGATGCCCGACGGTGCCCTTGGGGTAAAGACCTTGGGTGAAACGGGAAGCCGGTGCGATGCCGGCGCCGCCCCCGCGACTGTGATGGGTATCTTCGCGTTCACAATGCCACTGGCTGAAATGCCGGGAAGGCGGATGCGAACAGGGGCCCGAAGCCAGGAGACCGGCCGTCATCGGTTCACATGCATGGGGCGGCGGGCCCCGAAAGGAGACCTTATGCGCGCACTTCTCGTTGCTCTCTCTAGTCTTGCAATATCCGGCACAGCCATGGCCCACACGGGGCTCGGTATGGAAGCCAGCTTCGTTCACGGCTTTAGCCATCCGATCCTGGGAACTGATCACGTTCTGGCGATGCTCGCGGTCGGACTCTTGGCATTCGTCCTGGGTGGATGGGCGCGCTGGTCAGTGCCGGCGGCTTTCTTGGTTGCCATGGTTCTGGCCGCGGTTGCTGGCGCACAGGGGATGCGGCTTCCGCTTGCCGAGGCGGGCATCGGCCTCTCGATCGTGGTCATCGGGGCGGCGGTGGCGCTTGGCAGATCATTGCCCGCGAGCCTGGCCGTGGCTCTGGCCGGCGGATTCGCGCTGTTTCACGGCCATGCTCATGGCACGGAAATCGTCGTGGGTGCCTCTGGCTTGGCCTATGGCTTTGGGTTCGTGCTTGCGACCGCGCTTCTGCATGGGGCTGGTGCCGCTCTAGGCTTCGCCGTTGCGCGCCTGGCCGGTGCCCATAGCCCGTTCGCCTTGCGTGCCGGCGGCGCAGCCGTCGCCCTCACCGGTGTGGCGCTTCTGGGGGGCGCGCTTTAGCAGGACGGCCAAATACCCATGGGAATCAGGCGAGGGTTTTCCAACCCTCGCCGCCCAAGGCTTCCAGAGGCTGGAACTTGAGCTTGTAGGACATCTTGGGCGACTCGGCGATCCAATAGCCGAGGTAGACATGCGCCAGGCTGCGGCGGCGTGTCTCCTCGATCAGCCATAGGATCATATAGGTCCCGAGGCTGCGCGCGCTCAGCGTTGGATCGAAGAAGCTGTAGACGGCCGACGGACCATCATCCAACCAGTCGATCAGGCAGACCGCGACCAGGTGCCCATCGGGGTCGCGGAACTCGGTGAGCCGGGAATCGATCCGGCTGTGGTGTACCATGCTGCGGTAATCGACCAGGGTCATCCCGGCCATCTCGCCGTCGCCGTGGCGCGAGGCGATGTAACGGGCAAAGAGGTTGTACTGTTCGATGGACGCGATGTGCGACAGCTCGCGCGCGCTTAGATCGGCATTGGCACGCAGAACCCGCCGCTGGGAGCGGCTCGGTGCGAAGCGCCCGACCGGGATGCGCACCGGCACGCAGGCCCGGCAGGCGTTGCAGGCGGGCCGGTAGGCGAAATGATGGCTGCGTCGAAACCCGGCACGCGACAAGGCGCTGTAGGTCCTGTTTGGGTCCCGCTCGTCGATTTCGGTGATCAGCTTCTTCTCGCGCCGGCCCGGCAGGTACGGGCAGGGCGTATCGGACAGCACGAAAAACATCTGCTGCGGCAGGTCGAGGCCAGCCACACCATGTCGTGGATCGAGTCCGATCGGGTCGCGTCCCTGTCTCATCTCGCGGCTTTGTTTGTCGTTAAGGACCGGCGCCGTCCGGTCGCCCGGTTCGGTGCACGGCTTTGCCGCTTGGCCCGGCCATGAGGGCAACGAACCCAGGGCTCTTGCCAGCCCTGTTTCGTTAAGGAATATGCCTAATTTGGGGCCGGTTTAGGACCTTAAAGGACTAGGCCGTGGCGGTGCTGGCCTGGCTGCGCCGGATTGCGACGGTGCCGGCCAGGATGTCGTGCAGCGTGCGGTTCCGCGCGGTGAACAGGGCCACGACCAGCACCAGGCCGCTGGTCACGGCAATCGTGGCATAGAACAGGGCGGTCTGCAGGAAGGCCTGCAGGTAATCGACTCGGTTCCCATTCCAATTGCGCAGTTCGACGTCGAACAGGGACATACCCGGGGTGCCGCCGTCGCGGCCAATGAAATAGGTGTGATAGGCCAGCGGCAGGACGACGCTGATCATGGCGACGATAGGCCACAACAGGCCCAGGGTCAGCACGCCGATCAGCCACAAGCAGGCATTCGCGCCCCAGACCAGCACGACATCGAGAGCGAAACCGAAGACCCGTCGCCAGATCAGCCCGTCATAGTAGCCCGGCTCCGCCAGGGGATCGGGCGGAGACTCGTCCCAGGTGGCATCGTCGAGGCCCAGGCTGGGGAGGTTGCTGCGCGAAGTCATGCGTGCGGCCCTGTCCGAAGATGAATCCATTCGTCTTCTGACATGGGAGCGGCGCGGCTGCCCTTCAAGGCGGTGGAGCAGGGGCCGCTTGGGGGATCAGTTGGCCGGTGTGTCGCTGGGCTCCGCGCCATTCGGCGCGCCGGCGGTCTGCGCTGTGCCATTGGCTTCGCGCAGAAGGATGATCGAAATCCGTCGGTTGCGGGCCGAATATGGGTTGGCCTTATCCAGATGCTCCTTGTCCGCCAGGCCGATGACCGAGGCAATCCGCTCCGGCTTCAGGCCGCCGCCGATCAGGGCCCGCCGGCTGGCGTTGGCGCGGTCTGTGGAGAGCTCCCAGTTGGTGTAGCCGTTCTTGGCGTTGAAAGGCGTCGCGTCGGTGTGGCCCTTGATCGCGATCTGTTGCGGCAGTTGTTGTATGGCATCGACAATCAGCGACAGGATTTCGCGCGTGTGATCGAACATGTCGGCGCTGCCGGACGGGAACATCGACTTGCCGGCCTCGTCGACGATCTGAATGCGCAGGCCTTCCTGGGTCTGGTCGATCAGGAGATTGCTCGACAGCTTCGCCAACTCCGGCACGTCGTTGATGGCCCGCCGCAAAGCCTCTTCGACGCGCGCGAATTGCTCCGACTCGCGTTTAGAGAGGAAATCCTCGAGCTGCTGATCGACCGGTTCCGGCTCATTCTCCTTTGGCGAGTCGGAGCCGCCGGCGCCGGTCTGGTTGGTCGCGGTGTTTTCTTGTGGGTCGCCGGTCTTATCCCAATCCGGGGGATTGGTCGGCAACTGGATCATCACCCCGATCGGCGATTGGTCGTTTGGATTGGCGCCTTCCTTGGTGAAGGTTCGCCCGCCCAGCACACCGTCGGCGCCGCTGGTGGAACGCGAAACGCTGGTCGGCGCAAAGTACTCGGCGATGCCGAGTTTCTGTTCCTCGGTCGTCGCTTGCAGCAACCACAACAACAGGAAAAACGCCATCATCGCGGTCACGAAGTCGGCGTAGGCAACCTTCCACGCGCCGCCGTGATGGGCGTGGCCACCCTTCTTGATCTTCTTGATGATGATCGGGGCTTCATTGCCCTTCTCAGCTTTTTCGGCCATGACGCCTTGTCCCTGCCGTTACCGGTCGCGCGCGGCTATGCCGCAGCCGGGGACATGTTCTCGAAGGCTTCCTCAAGCTCGTAGAACGTCGGCCGCACGTCGGACGATAGAGTTTTACGAGCGAACTCGACCGCGATCGCCGGCGGGTGGCCGGCGACATGCGCCAGGATGCCGGCTTTGATGCAGGTGTAGAAGCGAGCAGCGGCGGTGGTGATAAAATTGAGCACAGAAGCAAGTGGACCGCAGCAGCCGTAAACCAAGAACACGAAACGGAAGGATCCGACAAGTGCGGCGCCGATCAGGCCGCCCAAGATTTCAGGCGGCTCGGTAATCGAGGCCATGGTTTTGATAACACCGAGAACCGCTGCGACAATACCCAGCGCCGGCATGCCGTCCGCCATGGTTTGCACCGCCGAAGCCACCGCATGCTCTTCCGCATGATGGGCTTCCATATCTTGATCCATCAGTGCTTCGAGCTCGTGCGGATTGTCCGAGCCCATAGTCAGTAGCCGCAGGTAATCGCAAATGAATTGCATCGCGTGGTGATCGTTCTGCACGGTCGGGAATTGTGAGAAGAGGTCGCTTTCCTCCGGTGCTTCGACGTGTTTTTCGAGCGCCAGGTTGCCCTTGGAGCGGGCTAGCTTGAACATCTGATAGAGCAGGGTCAAAAGCTCGACATAGGCGTCGCGCTTGTGCTTCGGTCCCTTTGTGGCGCGGCCGACTGCCTTAAGCGCGCCGGAAAGGATCGTCTTAGTATTGGCTACGATCATGGCGCCGCAAGCAGCACCGCCGATGATGACCAACTCGAAGGGCTGATAGAGCACGCCCAGCTTGCCGCCCATGGCCATGTAACCGCCAATGGTGCAGACAACGACGACAATCGAACCGACAATGATGAGCATAAGGACTAAGCGCACCCCGGTGTAGCCAACCCGGATATCTTGGCGAAGCCTAGTTAAGAAGGGTTTAACCTTCTGATTTTCAAAGTGGAGTTGCGCTCATTTGTATTACCGGAAGGCCGTTGTGATCAGGCCAGGGCCTGCACCAAATCCCCGATCAGATCATCGGCGTCTCCGACGCCCACCGAGAGCCGCCCCAGCCCGTCTGAGATGCCCAGCCTGGCCCTGATATCGGCCGGGATCGAGGCATGGGTCATGATCGCCGGGTGCTCGATCAGGCTCTCGACCCCGCCCAGGCTCTCGGCCAGGGCGAAGATCTCGACCCGCTCCAGGAAGCTCCTTGCGGCATCCAGGCCGCCCTTGAGGATCGCCGTGACCATGCCGCCGAAGCCATCCATCTGGCGCCGAGCGAGGGCGTGCTGCGGGTGGCTGGCCAGGACAGGGTAGTAGACCCGCTCGATCTTGGGGTGGCCTTCCAGGAACGCGGCCACGGCCGGGGCGTTGGCGCAGTGCCGCTCCATCCTGAGGGCCAGGGTCTTCAGGCCCCGAAGTGCCAGGAAGCTGTCGAAGGGGCCCTGGACGCCGCCCACGGCGTTGTGCAGGTAGGCCAGGCGCTCGGCCAGGTCCTTGTTGGCCCCGACCACGGCGATGCCGCCGACCATATCCGAGTGGCCGTTCAGGTACTTGGTGGCTGAGTGCATGACCAGGTCGAAGCCCAGCTCGATCGGCCGCTGGACCCAGGGGCTGGCGAAGGTGTTGTCGGCCACGGTGACGATGCCGCGCTTGCGGGCGAATGTGGCCACGGCCTCTAGATCGACCAGGCTGAGCAGGGGATTGGTCGGGCTCTCGACCCAGATCAGCTTGGTCTCGGGCCGAACCGCGGCCTCCAAGGCCTTGGGATCGCTCAGGTCGGCGAAGCTGACATTCAGCCCGGAGGTCCGCTTGCGGACGTTCTCGAACAGCCGGTAGGTGCCGCCGTAGAGGTCGCTCATGGCGACCACGTGGGCGCCGGCGTCGAACAGCTCCAGGATGGTCGCGGTCGCCGCCATGCCGGAGGCGAAGGCGTAGCCCTGGGTCCCGCCCTCCAGGTCGGCGATGCAGCGCTCGTAGGCCATGCGGGTCGGGTTCTGGCTGCGGCTGTATTCGTAGCCCTTGTGGACGCCCGGGCTCTCCTGGACGTAGGTTGAGGTCGCGTAGATCGGCGGCATGATCGCGCCGGTCGAGGGGTCGGGCGATTGGCCGGCGTGAATGGCGCGGGTCGCGAAGGCGGGCCGGTTCGGGCGGCTCGTGGGCTTGGTCATCTGGGCCTCGGGTCGGGACTTGGGTTCGGTTCGGCGCACCATGTGGTTCCGGGGCCGGACTTGTCAAACCACACCGGTGCCGCTGGAGCCTCGCGCGCCGCGCGGCGCATATTTTGCCGGATTTACGGCCGTGCCATAGTGCCGCCCGGCCGGCCCAGCACGCGCGGGCGCGGCCGCATGTTCAACCGCACAGGCATAATCCATGAGCACCCGCATCGACGAGATCGGCGACGGCATCTACCGCATCTCCACCTTCATGCCCGAAGTCGCGCCGCCGGCCGGCTTCACCTTCAACCAGTTCCTGATCGACGACGAAGAGCCGCTGCTGTTCCATTGCGGCATGCGCGGCATATTCCCGCAGGTCTCCGAGGCCGTGACCAAGGTCCTGCCGGTCGAGCGCCTGCGCTGGATCGGCTTCGGCCACATCGAGGCCGACGAATGCGGCGCCATGAACGCATGGCTGGCCAATGCACGCCGCGCGCAACTGGTGCACAGCGAGATCGGCTGCGCGGTCTCCCTGAACGAC
>ERZ869936.933-NODE-933-length-23622-cov-6.014300_pt1 | contig 23622 bp, 19 predicted proteins | sample MGYA00520876_ERZ869936 | MGnify/ENA primary metagenome ERZ869936 (study PRJEB32218, sample SAMN09650985) | biofilter metagenome | isolation source: enrty point of leading RO module | place: Saudi Arabia: Thuwal, RO plant located on Red Sea | collected 2016-02-17 ...
TTGATCAAAATATTTCCAAAATTATCAACGCCTTTTGTGTACCCTTCGAAGTAGATTTGTAGATTATAGTTTCCGGGTGCTATGTCACCAATACCGTTGTTATTCAGCATGTTTTGCGTGCCGGACGTGATCTGCCAAAAGCGATTATTACCTGATTTCGAAGGGGCAGGGAATATCTGGATTTGGTGGGTGTTGGCGAAATTATCCACTGTCCAAAACATGTTCATGTGAGTGATCACCGAACCGTTGTCCTCAAATGTATTCAACTCAAAGCCGTTGACCGTGAAGGTTCCACCCTCTGGCAGGTCTCCGAACCCCGCGGACAGGTCAGGGTTTCCCGTAGACGTCGATCCCACATCATAGAAGGTCCCGCCGTTGGCCACGAAAAACGTGTTTCCGAAGAAGCCTGTGGCAGCGTAAGCCGATGGCATCAAAATGGAGACCGCAGTCCAAAGAGCGACTGTAAGCGAACGTTTCATAGGTTTGCAGTGAATTTCAGCTGGAAATGTCGAATCCGGCGGGGCGGTTTACAAGAAAATTTGCGGGCCTCTCATTTCGGATTAATCGACCTTTTCCGGGAGCAAACTGATCTCGGTGGAGCCCACGTCGTCGGGCAGTTCCGGTTCCTCGAAATCGACCGGCGGGCCGAAGATCCAGAAGCGGCGCTGGCGCTGCTTTTCCTGGTAGGCGAGGGCGCGTTCGTGGCCGCTGGGGAGTTCCTTCCATTCGTCCTGGCGGGCCTCGACGACCGGGACGCCGGGCTTGAAGGGCGAGGTGGCGAGGTCCGTCACCTTGCCGAAACCGCTGCCGATGCCCTCGCCCATTCTGCTCACGCCGGCCACGGTGCCATCCTTGATGGCGGTCATGGTGCCGCAGGAACTCAGGACGAGGACGAGCGGAATCCAGCTTGAAAAACGAAGCGTCATGGGCGGATTCGGGAACGGAGGGCGGGAGGAAACCCCGGAGACTGCCAAGAGCATAAAATGCTTGGTCGGCGAGTCAATGCGTCAGTGGCGCGGGCGGAGGATCAGGAAGTTGCGGACCGGCTTGTTCCACAGCGGTCGGGTCAGGGTTCCGCCGCCGGGGATCGCGTCGGAAACCCAGATTTCCGAGGACCGGCCGCCGTCGAGGTTGAGGGCGGTTTCGATGGTCACGCCGCCGATGGAAGCGCCGTGGAGCGCCCGGGCCAGGTCGGCGAGCGAGCAGCCGCCGGTGCGGGCGATGATCCAGCCGTGGCGGCCGTCGGTGGCGACGAAGGTGCGGGCGGACGAGGCTTTCCGGCTGAGACCGGCGACGGGTCGGTCGTTTTCGACCAGGAAAGGTCCGGCCTGCAGTGCCTGGGTGCCGCCGGAGAACCGATCGCGGCGGATGAGTTTCGGGCGTTCCTGCTTTTCGACGTAGAAGCCGGAGCCGAGCGACGAGGCGCGGTTGATCCCGCCGGTGGAATTTCCCGAGGCGGTGACCCGGCCGAGCGGGGCGCCTTCGGGGGTGAAGAAGCCGCCGTTGACCGCGGCGAGACCGCCGAGGGCGCGTCCGGCGGCCCGGGCGTCGGGCCAGCGGGAGCCGGGGCCGCCCGGTTGGTCGGCGACGACGAGCTGGTGGCTGCGGGAGTCGAAGGCGACGGCTTCGACAGAGATGCCGGCGAGGGTGGTCTTGGAAAACCGGGAGGCGCGGACGGGAGATTCGGGCCGGGGAGGTTCCGGCGGAGGAGGTGGGTTTTGCGCGACCGGGGTCGCGCGGTCCTTTCGCCCGGGCTCCGCGGTGCCGATTTCATCATCGGCGCTCCTTTGCTGGGGGGCGCAGGCGGCGAGGAGGAGGGCGAGCAGCGGGAGGAGGCGGATCATGCGAACGCGGCGTGGAAGTGCGGGAGGTAGGCCTCCGCGAAGTCAGCGACGCTGACGGGGCGGTCCGCCTCCTGTTCGACGCAGGTCATGCTCACGCCGTCGATGCCGCAGGGGGTGATGGCGAAGAAAGGCAGCAGGCATTCGCGGGTGATGTTGATGGCGAAACCGTGGCGGGTGATCCATTTCGAGACGCCGACGCCGATGGAGGCGAGCTTGCGGTTTTCGATCCACACGCCGGTCATGGATTCGCGGCGACCGGCATCGATGCCGAAGTCGCGGCAGGTGAGGATGAGCGATTCCTCGATCCGGCGGAGGTGGTCGTGGAGATCCTTGCCGCGCCGGCGGAGGTCGAGGATGGGATAGCCGACGAGCTGGCCGGGGCCGTGGTAGGTGGCCTGGCCGCCGCGGTTGATCTCGAAGACGGGGGCGGGGAGCTTGTCGCGTTCGCGGAGCGAGCTTTGGTCGCGGCGGCGGCCGATGGTGTAGACGGGCTGGTGCTCGAGGAGGAAGAGGGTTTCCGGGCCGGTGGCGTCGAGGATGGAGGCCGCGGTGCGTTCCTGGAGATCGAGGCCCTCGGCGTAGGGGAGCGGGGCGGTGAGTTGGCGGATCTGCATGGGCGGGGCGAGTGCCGAGTAAAAAGTGGAAAGTAAAAAGTGCTCCGGGGCGGTCGGTGAGTTTGAGGCGGGATGCGGGGGGGAAAGCAGGGCGGAAGACGCATGGGCCGGGCCTTCAGCCCTCGGGATTCGAGGTGGGGCCCATTCCTGGGGCTTCACCCCAGGCTGGTATCTGTCGGGCCTTTGGCCCTGTGGGAGAGGGATGGCCGGGTCTTGGGCTTCGGCGGACCTTGGACCTTGGAACTTGGAACTTAAATGGGATGGCGGTCGAGGGCTCTGGCCTTGAGGGGATCGGAGGCCTGGAGGTGGGCGAGGCCGATGGCGAGGGCGTCGGCGGCGTCGTGGGGCGGGGTTTCGGCGAGGCCTAGCAGCGCACGGATCATGAAGGCGACCTGCGCCTTGTCGGCTTTGCCGTTGCCGACGACCGCCTGCTTCACCTTGCTCGGCGCGTATTCGTAGATGGGCAGCCCGGCATCGGCGGCGGCGATCAGGGTCGCGGCGCGCGCGGCTCCCATGCTGATCGCGGTGCGGTGCGACTGGACGTAGATGATGCCTTCCACGGCGACCTCGTCGGGCTCGTGGGTCCGGATGACGTTGGCGATGTGGGTGCGGACCGCGGCCAGCGCACCGGACTGGGAGAGTTGCTGCGGAATGCGGATGACCTCGTAGGCGATGACCTTCGCCTGCCGGTGGTCGCCCTCGACGACCGCGTAGCCGGTGTTGCGGATGGCGGGGTCGATGGAGAGGACGCGCACGGCTGAAGTTCCAAGTGAGAAGTTCCAAGTGCCAGGCCTCGAACCCGAGCGATCCCGGCGATTTGCGACTCAGTGATGAAGCGAGGTGTCGTTTCCCGGATCGTAAGTCTTCCAGTTCGTGGTCCGGAGAATACGGAGGCTGAGCCAGGAGAGGAGGATGAAGAACGCGAGCCCGCCGGTAAAGCTTCCGAGCAGGACGCCGAGCGCACCCTCGGGTCTATCGCCGGGCGGTGTTTGCCACAAGCGCCACAGCCCGTAGCCGGAAATGGTCGCGAAGCCGAGCGGGACGGTGGAGAGGACGCCGGTGAAGCAACCGAGTGGTGAGCCTCGCGTGGCGTGTCCGTCCATGGCCTCAGCGTCGGCGCTTTTTGCCGCCGCCCTTGCGCTTCTTGCGAACGGGCTTGTGGTCTTCGTCGAGCAGGGCGGTGTAGATGTAGTCGAAGCCGTCCAGCTTACGGCGCGGGATGGTCTTGTCGACGAAGACCTCGACGGACTTGGCGAAGTCGAGTTCGTCGGCGGTGAGCAGGGTGAAGGCGTCGCCGGTGGCCTCGGCGCGGCCGGTGCGGCCGATGCGGTGGACGTAGTCCTCGGCGTTCTCGGGAACGCGGTAGTTGATGACGTGCGAGACGTCGGAGATGTCGATGCCGCGCGCCGCGACGTCGGTGGCGACCAGCACCTCGTACTTGCCCTCCTTGAAGCCGGCCAGCGCCTTCATGCGGTCGGCCTGGGCGATGTCGGAATGCATGGCGATGACCTTCGGGTGGCCCTTGTCGGCGAGCATCCGGCAGACCTGGTCGGCCTCCTTGCGGGTGCGGGTGAAGATCATCACCGAATGGTAGTCGGTCTGGTCGAGCAGGGCGATGAGCAGTTCGTCGCGCTGGTCCATGGAGACCGGGTAGAAGGCGTGGTTGACGCTGTCGGGCACCGAGCGGCGGGCGATCTCGACCTCGACGGGATCGGTGAGGCACCACTGGGCGAAGGTCTGGATCGCCGGCGGCATGGTGGCGGAGAAGAACAGCGTCTGCCGGCCCTCCCACGGGCAGAGATTCACGATCTTGCGCACCTGCGGGAGGAAGCCCATGTCGAGCATGCGGTCGACCTCGTCGAGGATGAGTGTCTGGATCTCGCCGAAGCGCATGGTGCCGCGGTAGAAGTGGTCGACGAGGCGGCCGGGGGTGGCGACGACGATGTCGGCGTTGGCGAGCTGGTCGGTCTGGGTGCCGTAGCCGACGCCGCCGTAAAGGAGGGCGACCTTGGTGCCGGCGTGCTTGCCGTATTTCTCGAACTGCTCGGCGACCTGGTGGGCGAGCTCGCGGGTCGGCTCGAGGACGAGGATGCGCGGTTTGCCGGTGGGTTCGATCTTCGAAAGGGTCGGCAGGGCGAAGGCGGCGGTCTTGCCGGTGCCGGTCTGCGACGCGCCGATCACGTCCCGGCCTTCCAGCACCAGCGGTATCGCCTGGGCCTGAATGGGGGTCGGGTTTTCGTAGCCCGACTCGCGGACGGCCTGAAGGACGGTCTCTGCCAGACCCAGTGAATCAAATCCCATGCGCGCGAGGCGTAGTCCGCCCCTAGGTTGCGGTCAAGGGTGGTCTTGCTCGGGAAATCCCGGTCAGTTGGGGATGCGGGCGGGCGGCGAGTGGATGAGAAGGCACTCCTCGAGCAGCGGCTGGATCTCCTGGAGCAGCGGTTCGCCGTCGGCGAGCGGGCCGGCGAACCGGGATTCGATGCGGTGCAGCGCGTAGTCGAGATCGCTGCCCGCCAGCGGATCGGGCCGGCCGCGGACGAGTGCGACGAGGAAGGAGAACTCGCCGGGGCGGATCATGGCGCGGAGCTTCTTCGAGAAGGTTCTCTCGCAGGCATCGTCGGGTGGATCGTCGGCGAGGATCGAGGCGATGCGGCCGCCGGTGCCCAGGACCTTGCGGGGATCGGCGTGGCGGCCGGGATCGGTGCTGGCGAAGGAGACGGGGCCGAACGTGCGGCGATCGAGGAGGTGGATTTCCTCGATGCGGAAGCGCCGCATCCTTTCATCGACCGTTTCCTCGTAGCTGCGGCTGCTGAAAAGCGCGTCGAGGCGCCACATGGCGCGGTGCCAGAGCCCGGGCGGGTCGAAGGGTCCGCCGGTGTGCTCGGCGAGGGTGCGGCGGAAGGCGGCGCGGATGAGGGTCTCGAAGTCATCGGGATTCGGCAGCGCCGCGCCGCTGCCGACCAGGGGACGCAGGGCCTCGGCGAGTTCACGGTCGAAGTAGTCGCGGGTGCCCTGGCGCGACGGCTCGGGCAGCGGGCTGAGGTCGGGACGGGACGGCGGGATTTCGCGGCGTTCGGCCGGCTCGGTGGCGAGCGGTTCGCGAAGCACGGGGCGGGGGCGGGCTTTCGCCGGGAGCGGGGCGGAGGCGGCCGGCATGCCAGGAAGCGGCCGTGACCGCGCGGGGCCGCCGACCGGCACGCCGAGGGGGAGCGGGGGGAGGGCGAGCGAACTCATGATCGGGTGGGGAAGCTGTCGGCGATCTCGCGGGCCGAGGCGGCGAGCCGCTCGAAGGCCCGGTGGAGGCGGTCGGCATCGGCGCGCTCGGAGAGTTCCTCGCGGATCCAGGCGCGCATGCGGTCGAGCTCTTCGCGGAGCTGGCCGATCAGATGGCTTTCGCGGTCGCGGAGCTGGTCGAACAACTGCTGCTGCCAGCGCTCGAAACCGGGGCGGAGCTGCGCATCGACGGCGCGGCGCGCTTCCTCGGCGACATCCTCGCGGCTGCGGGCCACGCTCTCGATCCGGCGGGCGAGCTTCTGGGTTACCTCCTGCTGGCGGAGCCGCTCGGCATCGAAGGCGTCGCGCAGCGTCACGCTGGCCTCGCGGCACTCGCGGCGGAGCGATTCGAGGTCGCGCGACCAGGTGGCGTCGGCGGACTCGACCGGCATCGGCTGGAGCCGCGATTCGAGGCGCTCGAGGCGTTGTTCGACGGACTGCATCTGCCGGCCGACAAGGATTTCCCGGATTCTTTCGACCTGCCGGGACGGGTGGGGGGTGGGGGGTGCGGGTGGCATGGGTGAATGCGCACGGGATGAACCCTGCAAACCTACGAAGCATCCGGTTTCGGGGAAAGAGGAAGATCGCTGGTTCGCATGTCCGAAAGGTCAGGGACTGATGACAAAATCCGGTCCCGGGTGAGTCGGCGGGAGACAAGCCCGCGGTTCCGTGTTATGTGCCATCCTGATGGCCAGAAAGGTGGACACGGAGGACGACAACGAGGACGACGACAAGGCGGCCGACGAGGAGCGCAACAAGGTGCTGAAGGACGCCTACGAGAAGACGCGCAAGAGCCTGATCGCGCGCCTCGACAACTGGGAGGACCAGCGGACCTGGGACGAATTCTACCAGACCTACTGGCGCCTGATCTACGCCGTCGCGATCAAGGCGGGCCTGCGTCCGGAAGAGGCGCACGACTGCGTGCAGGAAACGATTCTCTCGATCGCCAAGCAGTCGAAGAAGAAGCTCTACGATCCGAACCAGGGTTCCTTCAAGACCTGGCTGATGAACATGACGCGGTGGCGGATCAACGACCAGTTCCGCAAGCGCAAGAAGGACACCGCCATGGCGGGCGGCGACTGGATGGACGACCGCAAGACGGCGGTGATCGACCGCTTCGAGGATCCGAAGGGGGACCTGCTCGAGCGCTTGTGGGACGTGGAGTGGAAGAAGAACATCGCCGACGCGGCGCTGGCGCGGGTGAAGGCCCAGGTCTCGCCGAAGCAGTACCAGATCTTCGACTACTACGTGGTCAAGCAGTGGGAGGCCAAGAAGGTGCAGAAGCGCCTCAATGTCAGCATGGCCCAAGTCTATCTGGCCAAGCACCGCGTCGGGGCTGTATTGAAAAGGGAGTTAGCCCGCCTCGAAGAGAATGCCGACGACCAGAGTCCGTCCTGACCCCCAGATTCCGGACCACGAGGTCCTGCGCCGGATCGGTGGCGGCGCCTATGGCGAGGTCTGGCTGGCGCGCGGGGTGACCGGAGCCCTGCGGGCCGTCAAGGTGCTGTGGCGGGAGGATTTCGAGGACGAGAAATCTTTCGAGCGCGAGTTCGAGGGCATCCTCAAGTACGAGCCGATCTCGCGCGACCATCCGGGGCTGGTGAACGTGCTGCATGTCGGCCGCAGCCTCGATGGTCCGGCGTTCTACTACTACGTGATGGAGCTGGGCGACGACGTCGTCAGCGGTGGGGACATCAATCCGATCGAGTACGAGGCGCGGACGCTGCGGTCGGACGTCCAGCGGGCCGGCGGCAAGCCCCTCGACACCGGGTTCTGCATCGAGGTCGGCGAGCGCCTGGCCGAGGCGCTGCACCATCTTCACGAGCGGGGTCTCGCGCACCGCGACGTGAAGCCCTCGAACGTGATCTTCGTCAACGGCAAGGCCAAGCTGGCGGACATCGGGCTGGTCGCGGCGCGGGGCCAGCGGACCTTCGTCGGCACCGAGGGCTTCGTGCCGCCGGAGGGGCCGGGTTCGGCACAGGCCGACGTCTACTCGCTGGGCAAGGTGCTCTACGAGGTGGCGACGGGAAAGGACCGGCTCGATTTCCCGGAGCTGCCGGATGAGATCCCGACGGGCACGGACCGGCGCCAGTGGCTGGCCCTGAACCAGATCATCTGCGAGGTCTGCGAGCCGCACGTGTCGCGGCGGACGATCCGCACCGCCGGCGAGCTGGCGGAGGCGATGAAGCTGCTGCGCACCGGGCGTCGCCGGCGCCGCCGGAAGCCGGTGGGCGGCATCCTGCTCGCCCTGCTGCTGGGCGGCGGTCTCGCGTGGGCGGGCTGGGAGGCCGCCCACCGCGGACCATGGGCCGAGAAGCTCGGCCTGGCGCCGCCGGTGATCAGGCCGGAGCCTCCGCGCAAGGCCTTCCTCAAGGTCACCAGCACGCCGGATGGCGCCGATGTGATCGAGGTCGTCGATGGTGCTTCCGGGGCGGGCGAGTTGATCGGCCGGACGCCGACCGACGTGCTTGACTGCGTCGTCGGCGAAGAGGTCTCGCTGCGCATCCTGCGGGACGGCTACCGGCCGTACGAGGTGACCGTCGAGGTGCCGCCCTCCGCCGCCGAGGAACCGCTCGTCGTTTCCGCGGCACTGAAGGTCTATGCGCCGCCCGCGCTCAACGAGCCTTGGAACGACCAGCTCGGTGAGGACTATCGTCCGCTCGGCGAGGCGCACGAGAGCGTGAGGCCGGTGAGCGAGAAGGCATGGAACGCCTACCTCGCCGCCACCGAACGGCCCGCGAATGTGGGCCAGATCATCGAGATCGACGACGCGGGCCGCAAGCGGCGGGTGGTGGTGACCAGCGAGGGCGAGGCGATGGCCTACTGCGTGTGGCTGGTGCGGACGGGGATCGAGCTTGGATACCTGACCGAGGACCACGAAGCCGTGCCGCGGTTCGTGGACGACTTTCCGAAAAACCAGCTCAGCGGCCCCGCTCGCAAGCAGGGATGGAAGCCTTTCCGCGTGTTCGTCCAGCGGATCCCGTACGGCCGCATCATGGTGAGCAGCGAGCCGGTCGGAGCGGAGATTTATCTCGACGGCGTGATGCAGGGCTCGACGGACGGACCGCTGTTGCTCGAGCAGATCCGGCCGGGCGAGGTGGAGTTGATGGCCTCGCTGGAGGGCTACAAGTCCGAGACGCGCCGATTCGAGCTCAAGCCGCTGCAGACGCGGGAGATCTCGCTGAAGCTCCAGCCGAACATGAGCGCCGTTCCCGACCAGCCCTGGGAGAATTCGCTGGGGATGCGCCTGGTGCCGGCCGGCGAGGGCTGGATGGCCTCGGTGTGGGAGACCCGGCGTTCCGACTTCCGCGCCTATGCCGAGGCGATGGGCCAGCGGATGCCGCCGCCGGCGGACTGGCCCTTCGAGGCCGATCCCGCGGGCGACGACCAGCACCCGGTGGTGTCGGTGTCGCGGACGGAGGCCCGGGCGTTCTGCGATTGGCTGACCGAAAAGGAGCTGTCGGAGGAACGGCTGACCCGCTCGCTCGAGTATCGCCTGCCGACGGACCTCGAGTGGTCGTTCCTCGCCGGGGTGAAGGAAATCAAGGGGACCTCGCCCGCGAAGCGGGACAAGGACAAGGTGAAGCGGTTCTTCTGGGGCCAGATCTGGCCGCCCCCGGCGGGTGCCGGCAATCTCGGCGACGTGCCCGGGTTTGCGGACGGCTTCGCCGCGACCTCGCCGGTCGGCAGCTTTACCCAGAATCAGCTCGGGATCTTCGACCTGTGCGGCAATGCGCAGGAGTGGGTTTCGGATTCCTACAGCCGGCTCACCGATGAAAACGGCCTGCTCCGCGGTGGCGGCTGGCGGAGCTATCAGGAGAAGGATCTCTACATCGGTTCCCGCAACCCGCAGCCTCCTGATGCGGTCGATCCGACCTACGGCTTCCGCGTGGTGCTGGCCAAGAAACCGACGGAACCGGAGGACGATCCCGAGGCCGACGCGGAGGAAGACTCAACCGAAGAAGACGATGGTCCAGATCCAGATTGATTACGAAGGGGAACTCCACTGCAGGGCGGTCCACGGTCCCTCGGGATCGGAGATCGCGACCGATGCCCCGGTCGACAACAACGGCCGCGGCGAGGCCTTTTCGCCGACCGACCTGGTGGCGACCGCGCTCGGCGCCTGCATGGCGACGGTGATGGGCATCGCCGCGCGGCGAAAGGAGATCCCGCTCGAGGGCACGAGGATCACGGTGCGCAAGATCATGTCGGCCGACACCCCGCGGCGCATCGCCCGGCTCGAGCTCGATCTCGTCGTGCCGCTGCCGCCGGATCATCCGGAGCGGGCGTTCCTCGAGGCCACCGGCCGGGGCTGCCCGGTCCATCACAGCATCCATCCCGACATCGAGGTCGAGATGAACTGGAACTGGGCGGGGTAGGCGGACCGAAAACCGCCTCCGGTTTCCCGGAGACGGCTTCGCACGGCAACATGACGACTGAAAGGCGGGTGGGCGCTCAGAAGCGCCACACGAGATCGAGCGTGAGGCGGCTTTCGATCACGCTGTTCTCCTCGCTGGTGAGGGGGAACTCGTAGGCCACGCCGGTCTGGATCCGATCGGTGATCTTCGAGCGGAAGCCGACCGCGGCGGTCACCAGATGCCGGTTGTTGTCGGCGTTGGCCGCCCCGATGTTGAAGAAGTCGCTGCCCTCGAATTCGGCGATCACCGGCACCACGCCGCCGGCCTGGCCGTTGAAGGCGCGACGGCCGTCGCCGGCATCGATCACCGAGAACCAGTTCAGCTCGACCAGGGGGATGAACCAGGGTGTCACCTCGTAGCTGACGTGGGTGCTCAGGAAGCCGGTGGTCGACTGCTGGCCGGAAAACGGCAGGCTCACCCCGGCGCCGCCGGCGAACTGCCAATCATCGAGCGTCTTCACGCCGGAGAGGATGAGGTTCACCGCCCCGTCCCCGGCTCCCTGGAAGACGTCCGAGTTCCCGGTGGGAAACTCGAAGGTCATCGATCCGCTGAGCGCGTGCCCCGCCTCGGGATCGAGGATGAAGGCATACTTGAGTCCGCCCCCGAGGTTGGCGAAACCGGACTGGTCGGACAGCGTCGCATCGGGATTGAAGTCGATGTAGCCATCCTTGGTGGCGACGATCGAAAGCCGGTCCGTGAGCGCGTATTCGAACTGCAGCGCGTAGACCTGGACGTCTCCCCCCACCGGCAGGTTGCCCGCGGTCGTGTTCACGAAGTCGGGCAGGGCATGGTAGGCGAAGATCGGCCGGATGTTGGTCGACGGCACCGCGAGGTCGAAGAGCGTCGGATTGGTCATCGGTCGCCTCAGATCGTAGACCCAGTCGCCGCCGTTGGAGGCGGGCACCGGTGAGGTTTCGATGCTGCCGGCGAAGGCCGGGTAGGCGAGGGCGAGTGCGGCAAGGGATGGAAGGGTGTGTTTCATGTCAGGAGTTGGTTGAGTTTCAGGGTCTCTGCGACCGCGCGGAACAAAGGCGCGAATTGACGGAGACCCAATTGGAATCGGCCCCTCGATTTTCCAATTAGGCGAAAAGAAACACACGAAACAAAATACGCTGGTAAGATCGGGGAGACGGAGGTGGCGAGTCGGCAACGCCAGGCTGTAAATCGTGCGGTCGGCTCGGCCCCCGGATCCGCCGACGGCCCCTGCCTGAAAAACCACTTGCAGTCAGGCACCGGACGGTGGACTCTCCGGCGCGAAAGATTACAATCTTAGGTAAATCAATAATGTAATGATTCCCGAGCATGCTCCCCTCACCCCGCAAGAGCGGTCGGCGCTGGACGCGCTGCTGGCCGGTCTGACGCCGGGCCAGCGCCTGTGGCTGGGTGGTTTCCTGTCGGCGGAGACGTCGGTGCCCGCCCCCGCCACACCGGCTCAGGCCGAGCCGCTGTTGGTCTTGTACGGCACCGAATCGGGCAATGCCGAAGGCCTGGCCGACATGAGCGCCAAGCAGGCGAAGAAGCGCGGGTTCAAGCCGAGCGTGAAGAACATGGCCGACCTCGCCCCGGCGGATCTGGCCAAGGCCGGCAAGCTGCTGGTGATCGTGAGCACCTGGGGCGACGGCGATCCGCCGGAGACGGCCACGGATTTCTACAACGGCCTGATGAACGAGGCGGTGGATCTCTCCGGCGTCGAGTTCTCGGTCTGCGCGCTCGGGGACACCTCGTACGAGCAGTTCTGCAAGACGGGCAAGGAGATCGACGCCCGGCTCGAGAAGCTCGGCGCGAAGAGGATCCTCGCCCGGCAGGACTGCGATGTTGATTTCGAGGAGGACCACGCATCGTGGCTCGACGCCTCATTGAAGGCGCTCGGGACCGCTCCGGCGGCCGCCGGTGAAGCTCCGATGATCGTGATCCCCTCCGGTCCGTCCGTCTTCGGAAAGAAGAATCCGTTCGGCTCCGAGTTGCTGGAGAAGGTGCTGCTCAACGGCGAGGGGTCGAAGAAGGAGACCTGGCACTACGAGTTGTCGCTGGAGGGATCGGGCCTCGGCTACCTTCCCGGCGACACGTTGGCGGTCGTGCCGGTGAATGCCCCCGACATGGTCGAGGAGTTGCTCAAGGCGGCCAATCTGCGGGGCACGGAGAAGGTCGAGATCAAGGGCGAGGGCGGGAAGGTGCTGGCCGACGCCCTGCGGGAGGACCTCGAGATCACCACGCTTTCCAAGGCGATCCTCAAGAAGCTGAACGCCGTGGCAAAGTCCCCGAAGCTCGAGAAGCTGCTCGACGACGGATCGAAGGACGCGCTGAGGGACTACCTCTGGGGTCGGTGGGTGGCGGATGCGCTCCGGGACTTCCTGCCCAAGGGCATTTCCGCCACCGATCTGGTGGGCCTCCTGCGCAAGCTCCCGCCGCGCCTCTACTCGATCGCATCGAGTCCGCTGGCCCATCCCGACGAGGTGCATCTCACCATCGCCTCGGTGCGCTACGAGGCCCACGGCCTGGCGAGGAAAGGGGTGGCCTCCACCTATCTTTCCGACCTCGTCGAAACCGGCCAGCCGGTGAAGGTCTACACGCACGAGAACAAGAACTTCCGGCTGCCGCACTCGGACGACACCCCGATCATCATGATCGGCCCGGGCACCGGCATCGCGCCCTTCCGTTCCTTCGTCGAGCACCGCGCCGAGACCGGAGCCAGGGGCGAGTCGTGGCTGATCTTCGGCGACCAGCGGTATTCCTACGACTTCCTCTATCAGCTCGAGTGGCAGGATCACCTGAAGAGCGGCGCGCTGAGCCGTCTGGATGTCGCCTTTTCCCGCGACCAGCCGGAGAAGGTTTATGTCCAGGACCGCATCCGCGAGAACGCGAAGGAGCTCTACTCGTGGCTCGAGCGGGGCGCGCACTTCTACGTCTGCGGCGACGCCTCACGCATGGCCCACGACGTCCACGAGGCCTTGGTCGAGGTCGTGGAAACGGCGGGCGGCAGGAGCCGCAAGGATGCCGAGGCCTACGTCGATGGTCTCAGGAAGACCAAGCGCTACCAGCGGGACGTGTATTGAACTCGAAACTTTGAACTCCAAACTTCAAGAGGACATGTCTGACGAGAAACTATCGGCGAACGAGGGGATCAAGACCCGTTCTAACTACCTGCGCGGGACGATCGCGGAGGGTCTGCGCGACCTTTCGACCGGCTCGCTGAGCGAGGACGACCAGCAGTTGCTGAAATTCCACGGCACCTACCAGCAGGACGACCGCGACCTGCGGGCGAACCGCCGCAAGCACAAGCTGGAGAAGGCGTTCTCGTTCATGATCCGGATCCGCGTGCCCGGCGGCGTGGCGACGCCCAAGCAGTGGCTGGAGACCGACCGCATGGCCGACCAGTTCGCCAACGGCACGATCAAGCTGACCACCCGCCAGGCCTTCCAGCTTCACGGAATCATCAAGTCGAACCTCAAGCGCACGATCAAGGAGATCAACGACACCGCGATGGACACGATCGCCGCCTGCGGCGACGTGAACCGCAACGTCATGTGCAATCCGAACCCGCATCTTTCGGCGGTGCACGACGAGGTGCTGCGGGCGGCGCAGGAGATTTCGGATCACCTCACCCCGCGGACCCGCGCCTACCACGAGATCTGGCTCGACGGGGAGAAGATCGAGACCTCGGAGGAGGAGGTCGAGCCGATCTACGGCAAGACCTACCTGCCGCGGAAGTTCAAGATCACCATCGCCGTGCCGCCGAGCAACGACGTCGACATCTACGCCAACGACCTTTCCTTCATCGCCATCGTCGAGGACGGCGAACTGGTCGGCTACAACGTGGCGGTCGGCGGCGGTCTCGGCATGACCCACGGCAACGAGGCGACCTTCCCGCGCCTGGCCGACGTGATCGGCTTCTGCAAGTCGGACCAGGTCGTCGACGTGGCCGAGAAGGTGGTGCTGGTGCAGCGCGACTACGGCGACCGCGAGGACCGCAAGCACGCGCGGCTGAAATACACGATCGAGGACCGCGGCGTGGACTGGTTCAAGGCGGAGCTGGAGAAGTATCTGGGCTACGAACTCGGGGTCGTCCGCGACTTCGAGTTCACCGACAACGGCGACCGCTACGGCTGGATCGAGGACGAACGCGGGAACTTCCACTACACGCTCTTCGTCCAGGGCGGGCGGGTGCTCGACACGCCCGGTTACCCGATGCGCGAGGGCCTGCGCGAGATTGCGAAGGTCCATGCGGGCGATTTCCGCCTGACCGCGAACCAGAACCTCATCATCGCCAATGTCGCCGTGGAGAGGCGGCCGGAGATCGAGGCGCTGCTCGAGAAGTACGGCATGCACCGTAGCCACGAGCGCAGCGCGCTGAGGCTGGCGTCCATCGCCTGCGTCGCCCTGCCCACCTGCGGGCTGGCGCTGGCGGAGGCGGAGCGCTACCTGCCCGACGTCATCACCGACCTCGAGGAGAAGCTCGAGGACCTGGGACTGCGTCACGACGCGATCACCATCCGCATGACCGGCTGCCCGAACGGCTGCGGCCGTCCCTTCATCGCCGAGATCGGCTTCGTCGGCCGCGGCCCGAACCGCTACAACCTCTACCTCGGCGGCGGCCACGCCGGCCAGCGCCTGAGCAAGCTCTACCGCCAGGACCTCGACGCCGCCGACATCCGCGCGACGCTCGATCCGGTCCTCGAGCGCTATGCGAAGGAGCGGAACGACGACGAGCGCTTCGGCGACTTCGTGATCCGCGCGGGGATCGTCAACGAGACGGTCCAGGGTGCGGATTTTCACCACAACATCAAGGAGGAGGCGCTGGCGAAGTGACCATGGAGACCACCGCGGACATGGCGGCCGGACTTTCGGCCGAAATGGAGGGGCTCAACGCCGGCGAACGGCTCCAGTTGCTTGCCGATCGTTTCGGCGGCCGCCTGCTGGCCTCGACCAGCTTCGGCATCCAGTCCGCGGTGATGCTCGATCTCCTCTCCCGCCATGCGCCGGAAGTGCCGGTCGTCTTCATCGACACCGGCTACCTGTTTCCCGAGACCTATCGCTACGCCGAGCAGCTCGTCGAGCGCTTCGGCACCGACCTGCGGATCTACCAGCCCCGCTTGAGCTCGGCGCGGATGGAGGCGCTCCATGGAAAGCTCTGGGAGCAGGGCGGCGAGGCGCTCGAGGAGTACGGCCTGATCACCAAGATCGAGCCGATGAACCGGGCGCTCGGTGAACTCGGGGCCGACGTCTGGATCAGCGGCGTGCGCCGGAGCCATTCGAGCACGCGCATCGACCGGGCCTTCGCCGAGCGGCAGAAGCGCACCCTGAAGGTGTATCCGATCCTCGACTGGGCCGACGCGCAGGTTTCGTCCTACATGCACGATCGCGGCTTGCCCCCGCATCCGCTTGCGGCGCAGGGTTACGTGACCATGGGCGACTGGCACAGCACGCGACCGGCAGAACCCGAGACGGGCGCCGAGGCGACCCGCTTCAACGGCGAGAAATACGAGTGCGGCCTGCACCTCGAGTCGCTCAACAACGATTTCCAGATCTAACGACAACCCCAACGAACCATGCCCATCGCACAGAACATGGTTGCCACCGTCGGCAACACCCCGCTCATCAAACTCAACAAGGTCGGTGCGGATCTCGGAGCCGAGATCTGCGTCAAGGCCGAGTTCTTCAACCCGCTCTTCAGCGTCAAGGACCGCATCGGCAAGGCCATGATCGAGGCCGCCGAGAAGGACGGATCGCTGAAGCCCGGCGGCCTGATCATCGAGCCGACCTCCGGCAACACCGGCATCGCGCTGGCCTTCGTCGCCCGCGCGAAGGGCTACCGCTGCATCCTCACGATGCCCGAGAGCATGTCGATCGAGCGCCGCGTCCTGCTCCGCCTGCTCGGCGCCGAGATCGTCCTCACGCCGCGTGCCAAGGGCATGGGCGGCGCGATCGCCAAGGCCAAGCAACTCATCGAGGAGAACCCGGGTTCGTTCGGTCCGGGTCAGTTCGACAACCCCGCCAATCCGCAGGTCCACCGCGAAACCACCGCCGAGGAGATCTGGCGCGACACCGAGGGCGAGATCGCCGCCTTCGTCGCCGGCGTCGGCACGGGCGGCACCATCACCGGCGTCGGCGAGGTGCTCAAGTCGCGCTGCGACATCAAGGTCATCGCCGTCGAACCCAGCGCCAGCCCGGTGATTTCCGGCGGTGATCCGGGTCCGCACATGATCCAGGGCATCGGTGCCGGGTTCATTCCGGGAAACCTCAACGTCGAGATCATCGACGAGACCATCCAGGTCAGCAACGAGGACGCCTTCGCGACCGCGCAGAGGCTTGCGCAGGAGGAGGGACTGCCGGCGGGCATCTCGACCGGGGCCAACGTCTGGGCTGCGATGCAGGTGGCGGCGCGGCCGGAGTTCGCCGGCAAGCGCATCGTCACGGTCGGCTGCTCGTCGACCGAGCGCTACCTGTCCACGCCGCTCGCCGAGAGCATCCGCGAGGAGGTCGGCCAGCTCCCGGTGGCGGAGATCTGAGGTGTGGCGCAAAGCTGCGCTTTGCGAACCGGTCCCCATGGCACCGCCATGGGGAGGCCCGTGCATGACAAGCCATGAAGCGGAGTTCGACCTGCCCCAAATGCGGTGGCGCCGAGATCATCGCTGATGCGAAGGTGTTGGACCGGAATTACCAACCCTACGAAGACGAGCTGACGGTGGCCGCGGACCGCAAACCCGATGCGCTGCTCTTCAAGGGCCGCCGGAAAAGCACGCTCTCCGCTTGGATCTGCGCCGATTCCGGCTTCACCGAGTTCTACGCGGATGAGCCCGGAAACCTCCGGAATTGATTCACCATCAGCGAAGTCCCCGGCTATGGGTAGCCCGTCCCTTCGGGACATCCGTTCGTGCGGCTTGGGGAAGTGTCATTCCGGCCAAGCCGCTTGCTCTGTCGGGCGGAGGGCTCGTTGTTCGGGCTGTCTGCTAGAAAAGATTGCCCGTATCCTGCTCCGGCTTGACCCGTCGCGAGCGGTGGTGTGCCTTGATAGCGCGATGGTTGGTTTCAGCGGGTTTCAGCGGGTTTCAGCGGGTTTGATGGCAGTGATGGTGGGGCTGTCGGGCGGCATGGCCCGGGCAGTGGAGGCTCCGGTGCTTACGCCTCAGGTGGCCGATTCGCCGACCGCGCTGGATGTCGGGGTGGACAGTCCCGAGACCGGCGTGGTGCTCCGCTACACGCTCGATGGTCGCGATCCCGAGGTGTTTGATCCGGTCGTGGAAGCGGGAGGAACCCTCACGGTCGCCCGCTCTGCGGTGGTCAAGGCGAGGGCATGGCTTGGGGGAGCGGCCAGCGAGGTCACGACGGGGGATTATCGGATCACCGGCGCGGTGGCGTCGGGCTACCAGCATGGACTGGCATTGAGCGTGGGAGGGAAGGTCTGGTCGTGGGGCAGGCGCGACAACGGAAGGCTCGGCAACGGCTCGTTCGCCACGGGCAACCAGCCGGTTCCCGCTCCGGCGCTTGCGCCGGATGGCGTCTCGAACCTTGGCGGGGTCGCGGATATCGCGGCCGGCCACTATCATTCGCTGACGCTCGGTGCCGATGGGCGGGTGCGGACCTTCGGCTACAATCTGTATGGTGCGCTCGGCGACGGCACCTGGACGAGCGCCGCGTTGCCGGTCGAGGTACTCGAAGGTCCCGGGGCACCGCTGGCGGATGTCGAGGCGATCGCCGGCGGACAGGACTTCTCACTGGCACTCGATGCCGGGGGCGGGGTGCTGGCCTGGGGTTCGAATGGCAGCGCGCGCACCGGCCAGGGACTCACCTGGGGCAGCACCTACTTCGCCCTTCCGGTGCTTCGTGGCGACGACCCGGCGTTTCCTCCCCTGGACGGAATCCGGGGCATCGCGGCCGGCATGGGCTTCGGCATGGCCCGCGAGCCCAATGCCTTGGAAGAGCCGGCGGGAGAGGGGCGGGTCGGGGCCTGGGAGGCCAACTCGCAGGGCCAGCTCGGCCAGGGCAACACGATCCAGTTGACGCGGGCCGCGTTGATGCGCTTCGCGGACGGGACGCCGGTCGATCACGTGATCGCCATGGCCGGTGGAGAGCAGCACGCCGCAGTGGTCCGCTGGGATCCCGATGACGCCGCGCAGCAGGGAACGGTCTGGTGCTGCGGCAATCGCTACTACGGTCGCCTGGGGAATGGCGCCGGCGGCTATGGCCAGCAGACCTCGCCGGTGCAGGTCGTGCGCCTCGATGATGGCCAGCCGCTGACCGGCATCGTCGGGGTCGCGATCGGCGCCGCCCATACGCTGGCCGTCGACCTCAACGGCGGAGTCTGGGCATGGGGCGCGAACGACTACGGCCAACTCGGCCAGGGCGACACCACCGACCGTGCGGCGGCGGTGCGGGTGAAGAGCCGGGAGGACGACGAATTGCTCGAGGACATCGTTGCGGTCGCCGCCGGAGGGCTCGGGGTCCAGGGAGCGAGCATGGCGCTGGCCGCCGACGGGACCATCTGGGTGTGGGGACGCAACGACCAGGGGCAGCTCGGCACCGGCTACACCAACTACTGGGTCGGTCTTCGCCTCCCGGTCGAGCATGACGAGAACATCATCGATGAAGGCGCGCCCTCGGTCTCGCTGTCCGGCACCGTCGTCGATCCGGTCGAGGCCGGGGAGATCCTGCTGGCGGCATCGCCGTCGCACAGCGGCCCCTTCGGCGCGGCTCACATCGCGCGCGTTGATTTCCATGTGAATGGAAGCTTCGCCGGTTCGGCGACCGGCTCTCCGTGGCAGCTCTCCGTTGATTCGCTGCCTGCCGGGACCGGGAACGCCGTCGCGGTGGTGACCGACCACGACGGGGTGCAGGCGATGTCGTCGCCATGGAGCTTCGAGATCGAACTGGACCCGCTGCTTGATGCCGACGGCGACGGGCTGAGCAACGGCGCGGAGATCAATGACTATCTGACCGATCCCCTGAATCCCGACACCGATGGAGACGGGATGGAGGATGGCTACGAGAATTGGCACGGCTTCTCACCGCTGTCGCTGGAACTGGGAACCAGCAAGGCATCGACCGCTGACTTCGACGGCGACGGGATGTCGAACAAGGACGAGCATGATGTTGGCAGGGTGGCCCTCATGGCGAACGAGAGTTTCGCGCCGCTCGATTTCATCTTCACCCATGAGTTGCGGTGGTTTGGGCGCAGCGACTTCTGGTACACCGTCGAGGTTTCCACCGACCTCCAGCAGTGGCAGGCATTCGAGTATGGATTCATCGGGACCAACCACGAACTTGTGGTCGATATCGACCAGTGGTTGGGTGGTCTTCCAAGTCCGAGTGGCTTCTTCCGCCTTCGGTACGGTCCAGCCACCCTGTACGATGCGGATGGCGACGGTCTGTCCGCCGCAGTAGAACTCGCAATCGGCACGGACCCGACGAGAGCCGACACCTCGGGCGATGGGATCTCTGATGGATGGGCAGTTGCCCATGGCCTCGACCCCTTGGCAGACAACGCCGACGGCCTATTCCAGGGAGGGCCGACCACCAATCTGGAGGCGTTCCAGGCCGGGGTGCAGGCGGCGGTCGGTGCCGACATGGACGATTTCGATGGCGACGGCATCATCAATGAAGAGGATGCGGATCCTCGCGACTCGGACGTCACCTGGCCACCAGCGGTCGCGAGTGCCTATGCCCTCATCGATATTGAAGCGCCGCTTGCAGAGGGTCCCGGACTTGAACTGAACGACAAAGGTGAGGTGCTATTCGAAAACGGGATCTGGGCATCAGGGGCATGGGAACCGAGGGAGGGCTTCGAACCGATTGTGGAAACTTACCAGGGAGAAGAAATGACGATCACCTGGTCGTCCTGGAAGCACTTCAACACCGGGCGGGATTTGCTGGGTCTGGGTGAAGGCACCGACCTATGGGGCTCCTCAAGTCTCACGGTGCGATCGTTGTTCGGTAGCCCCCCGGACTATCTGGGAACTTTGGACGATGGCTCTTACCCCGATCCTTTCGGAATCGAGCCGCGTGGGATCGATGAAGCAGGCAGATCCTTCTGTGTCTATTCGCAGATCGTGGCCTGGCACCTCGGCGGCGGATCGGAAACCTTTTCCCGTCTTCTCATGATCGAACCCGCAAGCCAGTTGGGTGTTGAATACGCGGCGAGAGATGATTGGTATCCCCTGCCTTTCGAAGACCCCGAAAGGTTCGATGTGAGTCGAAATGGCTGGGTGACGCTGAATACCGCGGAAGATCTGGATGATGAACAGACACCGTTCCGCCCCGAACTCTGGAACCACGAAGGACAGCGTGTGGCGCTGCCTGAGGAACTGGCGGGCCTTTGCACGCAGCTTTCGATCACTGAACTCGTCAATGGAGCGACCGTGATGTGCGCCAAAGCAGACGGGGCGCTGGCCCGGGTGCTCGTGGGGCAGACCTCGGGTCAGGGGGGCGGTCCTGCGATGGACCTTGCCGACAAGCTCTCGCAGCATGGAATCATTCGTTTTGCACCGGATGGGACGGGCATGACGGCAGACAACCGGATCTGGAGGAACGGCATTCTGCATCCGCTGGGCGACCTTAGCCCGTTGATCGCCGACTTGATCGCCCAGGGAAGGCAAATCTTCCCGATCGACTCGAACATCGATGGTGCCTGGCTGGTCGAGGTGCGCGATCCCTCGCAGGCTTCTCCGGGCCTGACGAAGCTCCTCCTGCCTGTGGAGGTAGCCCCCGAGGTGCTGGCCGTGAATTCAGATTTCGACGAGGGCCGGATCGGAGCTGTTGGGCCACAGGACACGGGAGCGAATGAAGATCGGCAGAACACCAGTCTGATCGCCGAGCGCGATAGCGTCGATGGCCGGATCAAGGCGGGAGATGTAGTGACCGACGATTTGCACGACGGTTGGTTCGGCGTCCCGCCCGACACGCTCCCCTCCGACTTTTTCGATGGGGCGACCGTGACGATCAAAAAGATCGAGAAAAACGATCCGGAAACCGGCGAACCCGAAAAGGGCCAGGTCCGTTTCTACGCCACGTGGGCTGACAACAGCGAGATGATGATTGAACCGTACAGCATCTTGGGGAGCATCGCCGGAACGCACCCGCCGCCAACCAATCTTGTCGGCATCGTGTATGGCGGGAGCGCCGCGGTGCCCGCCGGGGCGGAGTTCTGGATGGAGGGAACCCAGCCGGGGAAGATCACGCTCGAATGGCGTTTGCAGAAAGGCTCCATCGACGTCCGCCATGAACAAACGTTCCTTGTATGCAGCCAATGGTCGCGGGAAGAATGGCAGGCGGTGGTTCGGGACGAGCTTTACCTGGATGGTCTCGCATCAGTGGGCGGACTCGCGGTCAACGGCTGGAATCCGGGCGTTGTGGATATCGACAACTACGTGGTGGGCAACGGCTTCTTGAACAACCGGGCCTACCTGTATTCGGTATACGAGTATTACGCCAAATTGCACGACGACGAACCGGACCAGTGCCTTTGGGCGGGGCGCGCGAAATTGGCCGGCGCTCCGGTCTACGCGGGATTGAGCGACGCGCAGAACGGCCGCTCGGGTCTGGCGATCGGCTCGTTCGGAATCATCGATGATCCGATCCTCGCGGAGATCCAGGATCTTCTCATCGAAGCCAATATCAATATCTTCGAGGACTTGGCTTACCAGTTCGTCGCTTATCGAAGTAGCGGGATTTGTGCGCTGGAACACCTTAATGAGGAGGGTGTCATCCCAAACGAGATTTTCGCAGGATGGTGGAGCATTCACGATGGCTTCGACGACAACGATTTTTCGGCAGTCGCCGATGGGAATCAGCAGCTTCTCCGCCGTGAGCAAGAGGAAATCCTCAAGGAAACTTACGAAGCCCTTGATGAGGCAGAAGCTCTGTTTGGAACCGTGTCCGTTTCTTGGTTGTTTTCATTGCTGACGGACAATCCGGTTCCAGGAGGGCCTTCGTTCCAAGCCGTCGTGCCGGACGGAAACATCGCCGTGTTCGCTGACCGCTGGCAATGGATCACTGACCCAAACGTGGGGATGTGGAAACTCTGGACGGGAACGGACAAGCCCAGCCGCCGCGCTTGGGCTGGGCTTCCGCTCCGGACGAGAGCTGATCAATTCAACATTGTGGCGCCCCTCCGGTGATCATGCGGGTTCCATTGACGGTGTGCCTGATCTGGCTCTTCCATCTTGCGGAGGGCGTCCTGGCGCAGAGAAGCCCCTCCGATAACCTAGTAGAGCTTGATTTCACGCGCTCCCACGACTTGGAGAGCGTCCTTGACGCCGGGTTGGCTGTCAGGGAATTCCCTGATTCCCAGGGCCGGACATTTATGCTGAGCCCTCAGGAGGTTCTTTTACACCTCCCGGGGGGCTTGAGCATTCAGCAGAGGATCACCCATGGGTCGATGGATGCGGATGAAAAAGGAAACCTTTCAAGTCTGAATCTGTATGGAGACCTCATGCCGATCGAGGAGGCTTTCAGAACGGCCAAGAGGGTCCATTTCGCACTCGGGAAACCGACGACAAACCTCGAAAAATGGTTCGTGGAGAACCAAGGCAAGGGAGAGGTAAGGGAGGGAGAGTCGTTTCCATTTGGAGACAACACGGGGCGTTACCCCTCCCTCCACTTCACGATTCGGAGCAGCATGAACACCGCCTACCCGTGGGCGTTTTCCTTTTCGATGGGGTGGAACCTTCTTCCGCGAAATAAGGATCGCGACGAGTCGTGGGCGGCCTCGAACAACCCGCGCCCACCCGAGGGGTTCGAGAACCTCTCGTTGAATCCGCCCAGCGGACGGATCTACGATGGGAAAGACGCCTACCGTCACTTGGTGGGTCGGCAGGAAGAGGTTGATCGGATCCACGGGCAGGTCCGGGGACCGGACGGCCGGTTGATCGAACCTCCGAGTGTTCCCGAGCCGGAGGAAAGGTCTGAGTTGCCGGGTCTGGACAGTGATACGGAGAACCCGGGGCTTTTCCCTTCTTTATGGATCATCGGCGGGGTTCTTCTGCTCGGTGTGGTGGTCATCCTCGTTCGAGCGTTGAGACGTGGTCGGCCGTCGTAGGCTGGCGCAGCGGCGAACTCCACCCGGTCAAAGAGCTATCGAACGCTGCGGCACACCCCGCGCTTTTGAGGTGCCGAGTGCGGCTTGCGCCGATTGAACGAAGACAAAACGCCAGACAAAACGCCAGGCATGCTGTGCGGTACGATGACCGCATTTACGCAGGAACAGAGATTTGAGGGAGATGACGAGAATCACAGCGCGCAATTCCGCTCGATCAACATGAGACGCTGGGAATCCTGGGATCGGCTATTGCGTCATGGGGAGCTTTTTGATGTTCAAACCGACTACCCGGAAACCCAATGAAAAAATCACGGATACTCATTGGGATGTGCATCCTGCTGTTGGCAGGGCTGATTTGGTGGATTTGGTTTGATCAATCGAGATCAGAACAGCCATCAGCCTTTTCGGAGACCGAACGCAATCCTGGGCCGAAAGCTGCGGCT
>ERZ869936.934-NODE-934-length-23610-cov-7.935003_pt1 | contig 23610 bp, 19 predicted proteins | sample MGYA00520876_ERZ869936 | MGnify/ENA primary metagenome ERZ869936 (study PRJEB32218, sample SAMN09650985) | biofilter metagenome | isolation source: enrty point of leading RO module | place: Saudi Arabia: Thuwal, RO plant located on Red Sea | collected 2016-02-17 ...
CCGGCGGCTACGCCGAGGTCGCGAACTACTCGCTGGCCGAGCGCGAGGCCGCCGCCTGGCCGCCGTACTCGCGGCTCGCGCTGCTGCGCGCCGCGGCCGTCGAGCGCGCGCACGCGCAGCGCTTTCTCGAACGCGCACGCGAGGAAGCCGAGCGGCTCGCCGTGCCGCAGGTGCGCCTGCTCGGGCCGGTCGCGGCGCCGATGGAGCGGCGCGCCGGGCGCTACCGCGCGCAGTTGCTCCTGCAGAGCAGCACCCGCCAGGCGCTGCACGCGCTGCTCGGGCCGCTCGTCAGGCGGCTGGAAGACAGCCGGCTCGCGCGCCGCGTGCGCTGGTCGCTGGACGTGGACCCGGTAGAGCTGTTCTAGCCGCGCTCCGGCGGCCCGTCGGGCACGCCGGGGCGACCTGGTCCGGCATCGCCCGGGTGCCCGTTACCGCGATTGCCATGGCCATCGTCCTTGCAATCGTTCGGGCGATTGTCCGGCGCGGGAGGCCTGCCGCGGCGGCGACGCCGCGGCCACGGTCCCTTGCCACTTGGGCTGGCCGCCGGCGCAGGGGTAGAATGGCGCGCTTTCAGCGCAGGGCACGCCGGCGCCGCCCGGGTGCGAATCCGACCCTTGAAGAGCAGCATTGCAGACCTCCTGCGGCAGGCCATCGACGGCCTGCCGGATCTCGACGACGCGCCGGAGTTCGCGTCGCTGTCGACGACCGTCGAGCGCGCGCGCGACCCGCGCCACGGCGACTTCGCCTCGAACGTCGCGATGCGCCTCGCGAAGGCCGCCGGGCGCAAGCCGCGCGAGCTGGCCGCCGAGATCATCGAGCGCCTGCCGGCGAGCGAGCTGGTCGCGAAGGTGGAGATCGCCGGGCCCGGCTTCATCAACTTTCACTTAGGACCCGCCGCGTTCCACCGCGAGGTCGAAGCGATCCTCGAGCAGGGCGCCGACTACGGCCGCGGCGAGCGCCGCGACACGCCGCGCGTGCTGCTCGAGTTCGTCTCGGCGAACCCGACCGGCCCGCTGCACGTCGGCCACGGCCGGCACGCGGCCTACGGCGCGACGCTCGGCAACCTGCTCGAAGCGGCCGGCTACCCGGTCGCGCGCGAGTACTACGTCAACGACGCGGGCCGACAGATGGACATCCTCGGCGTCAGCGTCTGGCTGCGCGTGCTCGAGCGCGAAGGTATCGCGATACCGTTCCCGCAGGCGGGCTACCGCGGCGCGTACATCCGCGACATCGCGGCGGCTGTCGACGCCGCGGCGCTCGCGAAGGTCACGGCGGACGACGTGAGCTCGGGCCTGCCGGCCGACGGCCCGGACGGCGACAAGGAAGCCCACATCGGCGCGCTGATCGACCGCGCGGCCGAGCTGCTCGGCGAAGACGGCTTCCTCGCGCTGCGCCAGCAGGCCCTTGAATCCATCCTCGACGACATCCGCGACGACCTCGCCGAATTCGGCGTCGTGTTCGACCGCTGGTACTCGGAACGCAGCCTGACCGACGAGGGCCGCATCGACGCCGCGCTCGAGGTCCTGAAAAAGCGCCGCATGCTGTACACGAAGGACGGCGCCACCTGGTTCCGCGCCACCGACTTCGGCGACGAGAAGGACCGCGTCGTCGTGCGCGAGAACGGCAAGCGGACCTACTTCGCGTCCGACATCGCCTACCACTACGACAAGCGCCAGCGCGGCTACGACCACCTGCTGGACGTGCTCGGCGCCGACCACCACGGCTACGTCGCGCGCGTGCGCGCGGGCCTTGAGGCCATGGGCTACGCCGGCGACGACCTCGAGGTGCAGCTCGTGCAGTTCGTCACGCTGTACCGCGGCGGCGAGAAGATGCAGATGTCGACCCGCTCCGGCGAGTTCGTCACGCTCAGGCAGCTGCGCGAGGAAGTCGGCAACGACGCGGCGCGCTTCTTCTACGTCATGCGTTCGAACGACCAGCACCTCGATTTCGACCTGGAGCTGGCGAAGAGCCGCTCGAACGACAACCCGGTCTACTACATCCAGTACGCGCACGCGCGGGTCGCGAGCGTGTTCCGGCAGCTCGCCGAGCGCGAGCTGGAGTTCGACGCGAAGGCGGGCATCGCCGCGCTCGATCGTGCGGTCGAGCCGCAGGAGAAGGCGCTGATGTCGACGCTGTCGCGTTACCCGGAGATCATCGAGCTGGCCGCGAGCAACCGCGCGCCGCAGCACCTCGTGCACTACCTGCGTGATCTCGCGAACGAGTTCCACAGCTACTACAACGCGCACACGTTCATCGTCGACGACGACGCGCTGCGCAACGCGCGGCTCGCGCTGGTGACGGCGACTCGCCACGTCATTGGCAGCGGGCTCGCGATTCTCGGCGTGTCCGCGCCGGACTCGATGTAGCCGTGGCGCAGAAGCGACGCAGGCGGCCGGCGCGCCGCGACGAGCTGCCGGGCTTCGCCTGGATGCTGTTCGGCCTCGCGATCGGCCTCGCGGTCGCGCTCGCCGTGTACCTCGCGGACTCGCCCGGCGCGGGCAGCACGGCGCAGGCGCCGCAGCCGGCGTCGACGACGCCGGCGCCCGCCGTCGCGGCGCCGTCCGTGCCCGCCTACGACGACAACGACGAAGTCGCCGAGCCGCCGGAGCAGCGCTTCGACTTCTACGACTTGCTGCCCAACTTCGAGGTCGTGATCCCGGAACAGGAGCCCGACGTCACGACCGACAGCGAGCCGCGCGCGGTGGTCGAGCCCGGCAGCTACATCCTGCAGGCCGGCTCGTTCACGCGCTACGAGGATGCCGACCGGCGCCGCGCACAGCTCGCGCTGCAGGGCATCGAGTCGAACATCCAGCGGGTCGCGATCGACGACCGCACCTACCACCGCGTGCGCATCGGCCCGATCAGCGATCTCGACGAGCTGAACCTGCTGCGCAGCCGGCTGCGCCAGGCCAACATCGATGTACTCCGGATTCGCCTCGACGAACAGTAGGCTCGCCGCGCTCTGCCTGCTCGCGCTCTGCGGCTGCGCGGGGCAGCCCGGGGCCGACGGAAACGGGGCAGCGCCTGCAGCGAGTGCCGGCACCGATCCTGCCGGCTCCGCGTCCCCGAACGCATCCGCGGCCGAAGCTGCCCCGGCGACTTCGTCGACTCCGGCCGCTGCTGCGAGTCGCGTGGCGATCCCGTCAGCTGCCGAGACCGGGGAACCGGCAACAGCGCCGGCGGCCGGCGCGGCGAGGAGTTCCGGCCGCAGCGCTGCTGCGACGCCGGCGGCCAAGCCCGACATACGCCGGCTGCGCGTGGCCATGGTCGGCGACATGATGCTCGGCACCGACTACCCGGAGAACCGGCTGCCGGACGACGACGGCGCAGGCTTCCTCGCCGCGGTCGCGCCGGTGCTGCGCTCGGCCGACCTCGCCATCGGCAACCTCGAGGGGACGCTGGTCGAAGGCGGCACGCCGGCCAAGGCCTGCACGAACCCGGACGCCTGCTACCTGTTCCGCTCGCCGCCGCGCTACGCCCGTCACTACGCCGATGCCGGCTTCGACGTGCTGAGCGTCGCGAACAACCACGCGCGGGACTTCGGCGAGGACGGACGGACGGCCACCATGGCGGCGCTCGCCGCGCACGGCATCCGCCACACGGGTCGCGAGGGCGATTTTGCGACTTTCACGGTCCACGGCCTCGCGGTCGCCGTGCTCGGCTTCGCCGTTACGCGCGAGTCGAACCTGGTGCACGACTACGAACTGGCGGCGACGACGATCCGCGAGTTCGCGGAGCGCCACGACATCGTCATCGTGACCTTTCACGCCGGCGCCGAGGGCCGGGGCGTCGATCGGCTGCCGTTCGCCGAGGAGAGCTACTACGGCGAGCCGCGCGGTGACGTCGTGCGATTCGGGCGGCTGGCCGTCGATGCGGGCGCGGACCTCGTTTTCGGGCACGGTCCGCACGTGGTGCGCGCGGCGGAGCTGTACCGCGACCGGCTGATCGCCTACAGCCTCGGCAACTTCGCGACCTACTACGGCATCAGCGTCGAGGGCGACCGCGGCATCGCGCCGATCCTCGAGGCGGAGCTCGACTACCAGGGCCGCTTCATCGAGGGCCGGGTCGTCTCGACGATGCAGGTCAGGCCGGGCGGCCCGGTGCCGGACCCGGAGCAGCGCGCGCTGCGGCGCCTGGCCGAGCTGACCCGGCTCGACTTCGGCGAGCGCGCCGGGCTCGAGTTCATGGCGGACGGGCGGCTGCTGCGCGCCGAACAGCGCTGAGCCGGCTCCCGGCCCGCGAGGGCGGCCGGCCGATCAACTCCGGCATGCGCCGAGCGCGAATGGATAGCACTGAGCGCTCCGGCCAATCTCTTCGGCAGGCGTTGGTTGTCACCGGGTGTTTCCCGGGCGAGCGGAACGCGGGGTACATGCGCGGCTGACCAGGCCCGCCGCTGCGGGCGCGGCGCGCGGCAGGTCGCCGTGCCGGTCGGCGTTCGGGCGGGACCGCCGTCTCAGGTCGCGCGCCGCACCAGCTCGGTCGGCAGCGTCTCGGTCTCGGGCGTCTCGCCGTCCAGCATCAGCATCAGCTTGTCGACCAGCAGCTTGCCGGCCTCGTAGGTGTCCTGGCGGACCGTCGTGATCGGTGGATTGAAGTACGCGGCCGACGGGATGTCGTTGTAGCCGACCACCGTGACGTCTTCCGGCACGCGGTAGCCGCGCTTGTCGAACGCGCTGATGAAGGCCATCGCTGCCGTGTCGCTGTAGGCGAAGATCGCGTCCGGCACGGCAGCGGCCTCGTCGATGTAGCGGTTCGCCGCGTCGAAGGCATTCTCCCAGGAGAAGTTGCTGATCGCGACGTCGTCCAGGCTCACGTCGTCGCGTTCGCGCGCAACGCTCGCGAGTCCCTCGTAACGCTGGCGCAGCTCGGCGTGGGTGCGGTCGCCGACGAACAGGAAGCGCCGGCGCCCGCGCTCGATGAAGTACTCGCCGGCGAGCCGCCCGCCGCGCAGGTTGTCGCTGCCGACCACGCAGTAGGGCGTGTCCTCGCCGGCCGCGCCCCAGACGACCAGCGGTGCGCCGCTGCGGGCGAAGTCGTCGAGCATCTGCTCGCGATGGCCCTGGCCCAGCACGATGAAGCCGTCCGCGCCCTTCGAACTCAGGATCTCCTGGAACGCGTCGAGATCGTTGTGACCGGGCGCGAACAGCAGCAGGTCCTGATTGCGGTCGCCGAGCGCCTCCGAGACGCCGGCCAGCAGGTCGAAGATGAACGGGTCGGAGATGTGGTTCTGCCGGTGCGACAGGAAGTCCAGCGACACGGCGATCGTGTTCGTGCGCTTGTTGCGCAGCTTCTGCGCGTTGCGGTTGACCGAGTAGCCGTGCTCGCGGGCGATCGACAGGACCCGCTCGCGGGTTTCGCGGTTGACCAGCGGGTTGTTGGACAGCGCGCGCGAGACGGTCGGCTTCGAAACGTTCGCCAGGCGGGCGATGTCGGCCATGGTTATCGTTGTTTTTTCCGTCATCTGCCTGCGTCCGCGGCCCGCGTTAGGACGGCGGGCCTGCGTGAGCCTGTGTACCCGGCCGTGCGCGGGCAAGTCAAGCCGGCGGCGGCCCGGGGGCGAGCGCGGCCGGCCCGCGGCGCCGCCGGAGGCGCGTAAGTTGCTGATTGAACGTACATTCCCGCTTATGACTGCAATGCATTTCAAAATGATTGAAATGCATTTCACCGGGGAGTAACGTTAGCCCGTCCGATGAATTCCCGGGGGGGACCTCTCGGCGGCCCGGCACACCCGCCCGCCAGGCGGGCGGCTTCGACGGGCCCTGCTGCCGCCGAGCGCGTCCGCAACCGCCATCCTTCGCTTGAACGAAAAAAAAGGTGCGGATATGAACACGCTTAGAGACACGCTACGACGCGGCGCGCTCGCGCTGCTGCTGACGCTGCCGGCCGCGGCGGCGGTCGCGCAGGACGACGCCGACGACGATGACCGGACCGGCACGATCGAGGAGATCGTCGTCACCGGTACGGCGGGTGGCGCAGAGCTGCGCAAGTTCGATGCCAGCTTCGCGATCACGACGATGAGCGACGAGGACATCACCAAGTACCAGCCGCAGTCGACGGCGGACCTGCTGAAGCTGGTCCCGGGCGTCTGGTCGGAGAGCTCGGGCGGCGTCTCCGGCGCAAACGTCTTCGTGCGCGGCTTCCCGGGCGGCGGCGACGCGCCGTTCTTCTCGCTGCAGGTCAACGGCGCGCCGCTGTACCCGCCGCCGACGCTGTCCTTCCTCGAGAACACGACGCTGTTCCGCATCGACGAGACCGTGCAGCGCGTCGAGGCGCTCAGGGGCGGCCCGAATCCGGTGTTCTCGAACGGCCAGCCGGGCCTGACGACCAACTTCATTCTTCGCGAAGGCAGCGAGGAGACCGAGGGCCTGGTCAAGTACACGACCTCGGACTACGACCTGCGCCGCTTCGACGGCTATCTCAGCGGCGAGATCGCCGACGAGTTCTACTACATGATCGGCGGCTACATCGCGAGTTCGCCCGGCCTGCGCGACGCCGGCTACAACTCCGAGGAAGGCAACCAGCTGACGGTCAACCTGACCAAGGACCTGTCGAACGGCTCGATTAACGTGTTCCACCGGGTCACCGACGATCACGGCCAGTGGTACCTGCCGGTCGCGCTGAACGTGCCCGGCGTCGACGCGGGCTACAACCAGCTCGGCGCACTGAACCGCCAGCGCGAGGTGCGCTTCGGCGAGAACAGCGACCCGAAACTGCTGGACCTCGCCGAGGGCCGCGGCTGGGACGGCTCGATGACCGGCGGCTCGGTCGTGCTCGAGATCACCGACGAGTGGCAGCTGACGGACCGCTTCAGCCACACGGCGGGCGACGCCGACACGCTCGGCCTCGTGCCGGACGGCGGCGCGGTGCTGGTCTCCGACCTGCTCGCCGACCCGACCGTCGATTCGCTTGCCGTCGTAACGGGTCCGCTGACCGGTGCCGTCACCGGCCGCGCGATCGGCGGCAGCGAGTACATCCAGCGCTTTGGCGCCTGGGAAGTGCGCAAGGACATCGAGGCCTTCACGAACGACCTGAGCATCGCGCGCGGCTGGGACCGCGGGACGGTCACGGTCGGCTTCTACGCGGCCAGCGCGAAGTCCAACGACTGGTGGAGCCTCGGCAACCACAAGTACGAGGTCGTACAGAGCCACGGCGAGCTGGTCGACGGTATCGAGTGCAACGAGCCCGACGTCGACAGCTGCAACTGGAACTACGACATCAACTCGGTCGGCGACGCGACCACGACGGCGCTGTACGCGGCGACGACCTTCGACATCAGCGACCAGCTGACCGTCGACGTCGGCATTCGCGCGGAGAGCCACGACGTGCAGTACTCGGTGGACGAGGGCCTCGACGGCCAGGTCGATCTCGCGGTCGACTTCGACGAGTCCGAGTTTTCGTGGACCGCGGCGGCGAACTACATCTTCAACGACTCGATGAGCGCGTTCGGCCGCATCAACACGGGCAGCAAGATGCCCTACTTCGACGACTTCCGCGACAACCGCAACGCGTTCGCGAGCGGCAACGACCTGATCCAGGAAGTCGACCAGTACGAGCTGGGCTTCAAGTGGGTCACCGACTACGTAAGCCTGTACGCGACCGGCTTCTACACCGAGGTCGACCCGACCTTCTTCGTGCAGCTCACCGGCCAACAGGCGACGATCCAGACACAGGAATCGACCGGCGTCGAGCTCGACGCCATCTGGGACACCGACGCCGGCTTCTCGGTCTCGCTCAACGCGACGATCCAGGACACGGAGATCGTCAGCGGGCCGAACGACGGTAACGAGACCCAGCGCCAGCCCGGCTGGCAGCTGCGCCTGACCCCCAGCTACGAGTTCGAAGCGGGCCGCATCACCGGCGTCGTGTACGGCACGCTGTCCGCCGTCGACGACCGCTGGGGCGAGCCGGAAAACGTGAACCGGCTGCAGGGCTACGAGAAACTCGACCTCGGCGTGATCGTGCGCATCGACGAGCGCTTCAGCGTGCAGGTCTCCGCGGACAACCTGACCGACGAGGACGCGCTGACCGAGAGCGACCCGCGGACGATCTCGGCGCCGAACGGGCGTTACATCATGCCGCGCTCCTTCGAGCTCTCCGTCGGCTACGAGTTCTGAGCCGGCGAGCGGCGGCGGCCAGGGGGTCGCCGCCGCCCGATTCGCCCCGCGCCGCGGGCGCGGGGTATCGTCACGCATCGCGCCGGCGAGCGCACCCGGGGAGCGTCCATGCAGACCAGGCTGATCAAGCTGTCGCTGTTCCTGAACTATTTCGTCTTCGCGATCCTGCTGAACAGCGTCGGCACCGTGATCCTGCAGGTGCAGAACAGCTACGGCGTCAGCGAGTCGGCCGCCAGCGTGCTCGAGGCCTTCAAGGACCTGCCGATCGCGATCACGTCGTTCCTCGTCGCGTCCTTCGTCGCGCGCATCGGCTACAAGCGCTGCATGCAGTTCGCGCTGGTCCTGATGACCGGCATGCTGCTCGCGATGCCACAGCTGCCGGCCTTCTGGATGGCGAAGCTGCTGTTCGCGACCACCGGCGTCTGCTTCGCGCTGATCAAGGTCTCCGTGTTCGCGACGCTGGGGCTCGTCACCGCCTCACGGCGCGAGCACGTCAGTCTCATGAATTTCCTCGAGTCCTTCTTCATGGTCGGCGTGCTGTCCGGCTACTTCATCTTCAGCGCGTTCGTCGACGACCTGGACCCCGGCGGTGACGGCTGGCTGCTGGTCTACTACCCGCTGGCCGCGCTGACCGTCGTCGCGCTCGCGCTGCTGTCCGTTGCGCGCCTCGACGAGTCCGCGCTGTCCGTCGCGCGCGAGCAGTCGCTGGCCGAGGAGTTCGGCGAGATGCTGCGGCTGTGCGCGCGGCCGCTGGTGCTGATCTTCGTGACGGCCGCGTTCCTGTACGTGCTGATCGAGCAGAGCATCATGTCCTGGCTGCCGTCGTTCAACAGCCGCATCCTGAACCTGCCGGCCTCGCTGTCGATCCAGATGGCCAGCATCCTCGCGGCCTCGACCGCGCTCGGCCGCTTCGTCGCCGGCATCGCCTTCCGCCGCGTCGACTGGTTCCGCGTGCTCGTCGTCGGGCTCGGGCTGGCCGCGCTGCTCGTCATCGTCGTCTTGCCGCTCGCCCGCCAGGCGAGCCCCGTGCCCGTGACCGGCTGGAGCAACGCGCCGCTCGCGGCCTTCGCGTTCCCGCTGATCGGGCTTTGCATCGCGCCGATCTACCCGGCGATCAACTCGGTCGTGCTGTCGGCCCTGCCGGCGCCGCAGCACGCGCCGATGGCCGGGCTCATCGTCGTGTTCTCCGCGCTCGGCGGCACGACCGGCTCGATCATCACCGGCACGCTGTTCGAGGTGGTCGGCGGCGAGCGGGCCTTCTACTTTTCGCTCGCGCCGATGGCCGCGCTGCTGGCGATGCTGTGGCTGCTGCGCCGCCGCACGGACGAGCAGCGGCACGCGCCCGCGGCGGCCTGAACGCGGCGCCGATGGGCAGGTCGACGCAACCCGGCAGGACGACGGTCATCGATCCGGCGCGCGATTTCGCCGGGCTGTTCGAGGCCGTGCAGCAAAGCGGCCGGCTCGGCGACTCGAAGACCTTCGTCGATGCCGTGCCGCGCGAGGCGCCCGCGGCGATCATGGATCGCTACCGGCGGGAGTCGCTGCGCGAGGGCTTCGACCTGCTGCGTTTCGTCGAGACGCACTTCGACCTGCCGAAACCGGCCGCCGCCGGCCTCGCCGCCGACCCCTCGCTGCCGGTGCGCGAGCACATCGAGCGCCTGTGGGTCGCGCTGACCCGCGAAGACAAGCCGGACGAGACGCCGGGCTCGCACATCGCCCTGCCGCGCCCCTACGTCGTGCCGGGCGGCCGCTTCCGCGAGATCTACTACTGGGACAGCTACTTCACGATGCTCGGCCTCGCGGCCTCGGGGCGCCAGCAGCAGGTCGCCGACATGGTCGAGAACTTCGCGTACCTGATCGACAGCGTCGGCTTCGTGCCGAACGGCAACCGCTCGTACTTCTGCAGCCGCTCGCAGCCGCCTTTCTTCGCGCTGATGGTCGAGCTGCTGGCCGGCCTCGGCGACGAGCAGGCTGTGCTGGCCCGCTACCGGCCGCAGCTCGAGACCGAGTACGCGTTCTGGATGCGGGACCCTGTCGGCGGCCAGGCATCGCGCGCGTTGCGCTACGGCGACGTTCGCCTGAACCGCTACTGGGACGACGAGCCGACGCCGCGGCCCGAGAGCTGGCTCGAGGACGTCGAGACGGCGGAGACCAGCGGCGGCAACCCGGACACCTTGTACCGGGAAATCCGCGCCGCCTGCGAGTCCGGCTGGGACTTCAGCTCGCGCTGGCTGTCCGATCCGGGCGAGTTCTCGAGCATCCGCACCACCCGGCTGCTGCCGGTCGACCTGAACTGCCTGCTCGCCGAGCTCGAGCGTGTGCTCGGCCGGGCGCGCGCGGCCGTCGGCGACGAGCGCGGCGCGGCCGAGGCCGCGGCGCTTAACGAGGCGCGCGCCGAGCTGATCCGTGGGCGATTCTTCCGGGACGAGGCCGGCTTCTTCACGGACCTGTACGTCGACGACCTCGCGCCGTCACCGCGCCTGACGCTGGCGGGCGCGATGCCGCTGTTCTGCGGCATCGCGAGCGAAGCGCAGGCGGCGTCGGTCGCGCGCGTACTCGCGCGCGAGTTCCTCGCCGCGGGCGGCTGGCGGACTTCGACCGTCGTCAGCGGCCAGCAGTGGGATGCCCCGAGCGGCTGGGCGCCGCTGCAGTGGATCTGCTACGCCGGGCTGTCCCGCTACGGCCACGATGAGGAGGCGCGCGAAGGCGCGCGCCGCTGGGTCGACAACAACCTCGCGCTCTACGCAGACAGCGGGCGACTGATGGAACGCTACGACGTCGTCGACGTCGGCCGCCGGGTCGCCGGCGGCGAGTACGTCGTGCAGGACGGCTTCGGCTGGACGAACGGCGTGCTGCTGAAGCTCATGGACGAACTCGGTATCGACTGACTCCGCCCCGGATACCGCGGTCGCTCGGGCGCTGCGACACACGCTGCCTCTCCGCTGTTGTGCTGCCAGTGGTGGCCCGCTGGACACGGCAGGAAAGTACGTAGTTCTCACGAGGTGCCGCGCAGACAGCGCGTGCTATATGTTGCCTGCGGGGACTGGGAGCGCCGGCAATGTCTGTTCCTTCCCGAAGTCGCGCCGGTAATCGAAGACGCGTCAGCTCGGTTCGGCTGCTGTTTCGTGCAGCGGCCTTCGGCGTCCTTTGGGCCCTGCTCAGCGGCGGCCGGGCCTGGGCAATCGGCATTCCGGCCGTGCTGCTCGCAACGGCAGCGGTCCCGCTGGCAGCGCCGGCAAACCGCTGGTCCCCTGCCGGCGCGGCCAGGTTCGTACCCTACTTTCTCTGGAACTCCCTGCGTGGCGCAATCGACGTCGCAGTTCGCGCCCTGAAACGCGGCCTGCCCATCGATCCTGCCGTGGTGCGATACGAAACGCGGCTCGACAGCCCCGCGGCCCGGGTGCTGATGGCGAACACCGTGACCCTGCTGCCCGGCACGTTGAGCGCCGAGCTGGACGGCAAGGTCCTGCGCGTGCACGTACTGAATGCCGCCGGCCCGGTGGCCGACATGCTGAACACACTGGAGGAGCGGGTCGCCGGTTTCTTCCCGCAGGCCGAACCGCCGGAGAGACGATGACGGTCTTCCTGCTCCTCGTGGTAGCGATTCTGCTCGTCTCGCTCGGCGGCGGCATGATCCAGGCGTTGCGCGGTCCGACGCGCGGCGATCGCATGCTCGTCGTCCAGCTGCTCGGCACCGGCGCGGTCGCGGTGCTCGTCCTGCTGGCGGAGGCCGGTCACGACCCCGCGCTCGTGGACATCGCTCTCGTACTCGCGCTGCTCGCGGCCATCACGATGGTCGCTTTCGTACGCTGCGCATGGCCGCTCGAGGACGCCGATGAGCCTGGCAGCTGACATCCTCACCGTCGTGCTGCTGCTGGCGGGCAGCCTGTTCTTCGTCGCCGGCACCGTCGGCCTGCTCAGGTTTCCCGACCTGTACACCCGCATCCACGCGCTGACCAAGGCCGACAACGTCGGCCTCGGGCTCGTCGTCTTCGGGCTGCTGCCGCAGGCCGCGTCGCTCGCGATCGCGCTCAAGCTCGTCCTCGTCTGGCTGCTGATACTGCTGGCGTCATCGACCATGGGCCACCTGCTCGCCCGCGCGGCCCTGCGGAACGGCATCCGGCCGTGGACCAGGCCTTGACCGGGCCCGGTTTCCTCGTCGACCTGCTGCTCGCGGCCTTGCTGCTCTGGCTCGGCTGGCAGACGCTGGCGAGCCGGTCGCTGTTCCGCGCCATCGTCCCGTTCGTGGCGTTCGGTTCGTCCATGGGGCTCGCCTGGGCCCGGCTCGATGCGCCGGACGTCGCACTGGCCGAGGTCGCCGTCGGCGCTGGCCTGACCGGCGCGCTGTTCCTGGCCGCGTCCGGCGTCGCCGGCCGGCTTGGGGGCGACGATGAATGACGGCCACGCGAAGCGGCCCGGGCGCCTGGCGGCAACCGCGCTCGCGCTACTCGTCGTGCTGGTCTTCGCCGGCCTCGTGTCGGCGGTGCTGGCATTGCCGCCCACTGCTGCGGGGCTCTCGGCGGACGTCGGCGCAGCGCTTCCCCGCGTCGGCACGGACAACCCGGTCACCGCGACTCTGCTCGCCTTTCGCGGCTACGACACGCTGCTGGAGATGGCGGTGCTGCTCCTCGCCGCCGTGGCTATCCGGGCACTGCGCCACGGCCGGCTGCCGGTCATGCGCTCGGGCGACGAGATCCTGGCAGCGCTCGCGCGCGTGCTCGTACCGGTCATGGTGCTGGTCGCGGCCTACCTGCTGGCGGCCGGGCTCGACGGACCCGGCGGGGCCTTCCAGGCCGGCGCGATCGCAGCCGCCGCCGGCGTTCTGCTGGTGCTCGCCGGCAGGGGACTCCGGCTGCTCGACGACGGCCTGGCCGTCCGCCTGGGCCTCGCTGTCGGCCTGCTGGGATTCGTCGCGGCGGGCATCGCGGGGATGCTCGTCGCAAGTGCCTTTCTCGACTACGCGCCCGGCAGGGCGGCGACCGTCATGACGCTGCTGGAAGTCGCCGTTGCGGTGTCTGTCGCACTGACGCTGTTCGAGATGTTCGTCAGCGTGCTTCGCTGCCCCATTCCCGGGAAGGCGGCGGACGCGGCCGACCGGGGGCGACGATGAGCGCGCCGCTGCTCTACGCACTCGTCGGGGTTGCGCTGTTCTGCATGGCGCTGCACTGGGTCATTGCCTGTGCAGATCCGCTGCGCAGGATTCTCGCCGTCAACGTGATGAGCAGTGGCGTGTTCCTCGTCCTGGTGGCACTGGCGCGCAGGGTGCCCGGACCGTCGCCTGACCCGGTTCCGCACGCGATGGTTATCACCGGCATCGTGGTCGCGGTCTCGGCGACGGCGCTCGCGATCGTGCTGGCCAGCAGGATGCGATCCGGTGCTGCAGGCCGCTAGAGACGCGCGGTGAATGCGACGCTCACGGGGCCGACGTTGGCCGTCCTGCTCATCGTCGCTCCGCTCGTCCTGGCCATCGCGGCATTCCTGGCACCGCGGTTCGCCGGCCGATTCGGCTTCGTCAATGCCGCGCTGATGCCGGCGGCCGCTGCCGGCCTGCTCGCCGCTGTCGCCGAGAGCCCGTTGAGCTACGCGCTCGGCGACTGGGGCGCACCGCTCGGCATAAGGCTTTATGCCGACTCGCTGAGCGGCATCCTGCTGCTGGCGACGGCGGTCATCCTCGCTTGCGTCACCGTGCATGCGCGGGGCTACTTCGCCCGTAGCGCGATCCGCTCATCGTTCTGGCCGCTGGTGTTGTTCCTGCACGCCGCCCTTAATGGCATTTTCCTGTCCGCTGACGTGTTCAACCTGTATGTCGCGCTGGAGTTGCTGAGCCTCGCCGCGGTCGCGCTCGTGGCGCTCGGCAACGAGGCGGCAGCGGTGGCCGCGGCATTCCGCTACCTGCTGGCGAGCCTGGTCGCGTCGCTGTCTTACCTGCTCGGCGTCAGCTTGCTGTACCACGGCTACGGCACGCTCGACCTCGCGCTGCTCGCCGAACCCGGCCGCCACGGAGCTTTCCCGTGGGCGGCACTTGCACTGATGACGGCCGGACTCGCGATCAAGGGCGCGCTGTTCCCGGTGCATTTCTGGCTGCCGCGCGCGCACGCGGAGGCACCGGCCCCGGTGAGCGCGCTGCTGTCGGCGCTCGTCGTCAAGGCGCCGCTCTACGTGCTGCTGCGCCTCTGGATCGGCCCCTTCGCGGACGTGCCGCAGGCCGTGGGCGAGTTGCTGGGGCTGCTAGGCTGCGCGGCCATTCTGTGGGGATCCGTGCAGGCGCTGCGCCAGGAACGGCTAAAGCTCCTGGTCGCGTACTCGACCGTGGCGCAAATCGGTTACCTGTTCCTGTTTTTTCCACTGGCGCGGGCGACCGCGGTACTCGATGCCGTCGCGCTGTTCGTCCTCGCGCATGCGCTGGCGAAGGCCGCAATGTTCCTCGCGGCGGGCAACATCCTCGCCTGTCTGGGTCACGACCGCATCAAGGAACTCGACCGCGTCGCGGGACGCCTGCCCGTTTCACTTGCCGCATTCGGCGTCGCGGGCGCCTGCCTGATGGGCATGCCGCCGAGCGGTAACTTCGTCGCCAAGTGGCTGCTCGTCGCGGCTGCATTCGAGAGCGGCGAGTGGGGCTGGTCGCTCGTCGTCATCGCGGGAAGCCTGCTGTCCGCGGGTTACGTGTTCCGGGTCGTCGGCCACGCGTTCACCCCAGAGCAAGCACGCGAGGGCGGCGCTGCCATCTCCGCATCGATGAGCGTCACCCCGTTCCTGCTGGCGCTGCTGGCGTTGCTGCTCGGGCTGATCGCGGCGCCGCTCGTCGAGCTCGTCGACTCGCCGCTGCCTGGCGCAGCGACGGTAGTCGGCCGATGAGCTGGCCGGAACTCATGCCGCTGCTGGTACTTGCCAGCTCGTTCGTGCCCGGGCTGATCATTTTCGCGCTGCCCGAGGACAGCCACGTACTGCGATCGACGCTCAACATCGGCGGCGCGACCGTCAAGCTCCTGCTGGTCGCCTGGATGATCTGGAAAGCGGGCGCAGGCGTGCACTACGAGTTCCGCACCGAGCTGCTGCCCGGTCTCGACTTCGTGCTGCGCAGCGACGAGCTGGCGCTGTTCTTCGTGGGCCTGTCGGCGTTGCTGTGGCTGGTCACGACGATCTACGCGGTCGGCTACCTGGAGGACTCGCCGCACCGCAGTCGCTTTTTCGGTTTTTTCAGCATCTGCGTAACGGCAACGGTCGGCGCGGCGCTGGCAGGCAACCTCCTGACCTTTCTCATTTTCTACGAGCTGCTCACGCTCTCGACCTATCCGCTGGTGGTCCACCGGGAAACGGACGAGGCACGGCGTGCCGGCCGGGTCTACCTGGCCTACACGCTCAGCGGCGGCGCGCTCGCTACGCTAGGCACGCTGTGGCTGTACTACGTGACCGGCACGCTGGATTTCGCAACGGGCGGCTTCGTCGCGCCTTTCGTTCCTGCGCATACCGGCACGCTCGCCGGGATCTTCGCCGTCCTGGTCGCCGGCATCGGTGTCAAGGCGGCGCTGGTGCCGCTGCACGGCTGGCTGCCGCGAGCGATGATCGCGCCGGCGCCGGTGTCCGCGCTGCTGCATGCGGTCGCCGTCGTCAAGGTTGGCGCATTCGGCCTGGTACGCCTGGTCTTCGATGTCTACGGCGTCGGCGTCACGAGTTCCCAGGGACTCGCGCAGGGCCTGGCCGTGGTCGCGGCCATTACGATCCTGTACGGGTCCTTGCGCGCACTCGCCCAAAGCAACCTGAAGCGCTTGCTTGCGTACTCGACCGTGAGCCAGCTCTCCTTCATCGCGCTGGGGGCGGCGCTGGGCAGCCCGGTTGCCGCAACCGGCGGCATCGTCCACCTTGTGCACCAGGGGCTGATGAAAGTCACGCTGTTCTTTGCGGCCGGCAACCTGGCGGTCACGCTCGGAATCCACGAGATCCGCGACCTGCGCGGCGTCGGGCGCCGCATGCCATGGACCATGGCGGCCTTCACGCTTTGCGCATTCGGCATGATCGGCGTGCCGCCGCTGGCCGGTTTCGTGACCAAGTGGACGATCGGCGTCGGCGCGCTGGACGGCGACATGGGCTGGGCGGTCTGGATTCTCGTTGCGTCGAGCGTACTCAACGCTCTGTATTTCCTGCCGATCCTCTACAGCGCCTGGTTCGCGACCCCGCTGTCCGTCTGGCCGGAGGAGCGCTCGTTCCCGCGTGCGGAGACCTCGCTGGTCCTGCTGCTGCCGACCCTGTTCACGGCGGGTGCCGCGCTCATCGTCGGCCTGTTTGCCTCTGCGCCCTACAGCCCGCTCGAATGGACGCAGCTGATCGTCGGGAAGTATTTCCGGCCATGATGATCAACGCGACGCTGTGGATCACCGGGCAATGGTGCTGGCCATGCTGAGGAACGCAATGCTGCTGCTCGTACCCCTGTGGCCGGGACTCCTCGCGCTGACGTCACTGGCATTGCACGGGCGCCGTCTCGGCGGCCTGCTGGCAGTCGCGGGGACCGCACCCGCGCTCCTCGTCGCGCTGAATGCCGGGGCATACCGAGAGGAAACGTACCCCTGGCTGCTGTTCGGCACTCGCCTCGGACTCGATCGGGCGGACGCCGTCTTCCTTTCGTTTGCAGCCATCGTCTGGATACTCGCGAGCGTGTACGCGCTCGGCACGATCCGGCGCGAGTCGGGACGAGAGCGTTTCTTCGGCCTGTTCCTGCTGACGATGTCGGGCAACCTCGGGGCGCTCGTGGCACAGGACATGCCGAGCTTCTACGCGTTCTATGCGCTGATGAGCTTCGCCGCGTTCGGCATTATCGTCCACGAACTGACCCGCGAAGCGCGGCACGCTGCGAAGATCTACATCGTGCTCGTGGTGATCGGCGAGGCCGCGCTGGCCGCGGGGATGATCATTGCTGCCGGGGCGACCGGCTCCAGCGACTTCCTCGCGGTCCGGGCCGGGCTGGAAGCAGTCCCGCTGCGTCATTTCGTCATCGCGCTCGCGTTCGTCGGTTTCGGCATCAAGGCCGGCGTCCTCGTACTGCACGTGTGGCTGCCCCTGGCTCACCCGGTAGCCCCGGCCGCGGCCAGCGCGGTGCTCTCGGGAACGATCATCGTCACGGGCCTCGTCGGCTGGCTGCGCATCCTGCCGGTCGGCGAATGGGCGCTCCCGGGCTGGGGCGCCGCGTGCATCGGCCTCGGGCTGGCCGCGGCATTCTACGGCGCGATCGTCGGCATGGACCAGCGACGGCCGAAAGTCGTGCTGGCCTACTCGAGCATCAGCCAGATGGGGATCATGACCGCGGGGGTCGGCATGCTGCTGATGGAGCCTGCGCTGGCGCCCGCCCTGCGCGTGGCCATCGCGTTTTTCGCCCTGCATCACGGCCTCGCGAAGTGCTCGCTGTTCCTTGGCGCCGGCCTCGCCAACAGCGTCGTGCATGCGCGGGCACGACGCTGGCTGGTCACCGGCCTCGCGCTGCCCTCGCTGGCGCTGGCGGGCGCGCCGTTCACCAGCGGCATGGTCGTGAAATCCGCCATCGTCGCCGCCGAGGCGCAGTTGCCGCCGCCATGGGCGAGCGCGTTGTTCTATCTCCTGCCGCTGACGTCGGTGGCGACCGCGCTGCTCATGGCCCGATTCCTGGTCCTGGTGCGCGGGCTGCCCGCCGGTACGCGTCCGCGGGCATCGGCTGGGCCCTGGCTCGCGTGGTGCGCATCGCTGGCGCTGGTGCTGCTCCTACCCCTGTGGCTGGCGCCAACCGTCGGCTATGCCTGGGCTCCCCCGACCTTCGTCGACAGCGCATGGCCGCTGGGTCTCGCTCTCGCCGTGGCGCTGGTCGCGATCGGCCTGTGGCGCAGGGCAGGTCGACCGGCGCTGCCGGAAATCCCTGCGGGAGACCTGCTGCTGCCGGTGGAACGGCTGATGCTGCGTGCACAGCGTGCGCTGGCCGCGACCGCGGCGTCCGTTCGCCCGCTCGGCGAACGCGTCAAACGCGCAGGTGCCGCCGGGCGCAGGCGTGCCTGGGCATTGATCGAGGTATCGGGCTCGGCCGAAGCGCTGCTTGACCGGTGGCGCACGGCGCTGCTACTCGCGCTGGTTCTCGGCGCCGTCCTCGCCCTGCTGGCCCGCTAGCGGCGCCGAGCCCGCCTGTGCTTCTTCCCTGCTGCCCGGCATGCACGCGGAGCCGCGACCGCGGCGGAGCCGCTCAGTCATCCCCGGCCGCCACCGAGCGGAAATCCACGCCCAGCGAGCGCAGCTTGCGGTACAGGTGCGTGCGCTCCATGCCGACGCGCTTCGCGAGCTTGCCGACCTTGCCATCGCAGAGCACGAGCTGCTGCTGCAGGTAGGCGCGCTCGAACTGCTCGCGCGCCTCGCGCAGCGGCAGCGACAGCAGGTCCTGCTTGACCAGCGGCTCGTCGGCGCGCGCGCCGGCCGAAACTTCGCGCTCGACCTCGTCGAGCGTCACTTCCTCGCCGGTCCCCGTCATCAGCAGCCGCCGCACGAGGTTTTTCAGCTCGCGCACGTTGTCCGGCCACGGGTAGTTGCGCAAGCGGTTCTGCGCCGCGACGCTGAAACGCCGGAACGGCAGGCTCTCGGCGTCGACCAGCTTGTCGACGTAGTAACTCAGCAGTTCCGGCACGTCCTCGGAGTACTCGCGCAACGGCGGCACCCGCAGCTGCAGGACGTTCAGGTTGGCCAGCAGCTCGCGACGCAGCTCGCCCGCTTCCACGGCGGACTCGTAGTCGGCGCTGACACTCGCCAGCACGCGCGCCTGCAGCTCGACCGGCTGGTGGCCGCCCTTGCGCACGAAGCGACCCTGCTCGAGCACGCCGATGATCAGCTTCTGCGCGTACTCGGACAGGTCGGTCAGTTCCTCGATGATCAGCGTGCCGTTCGCCGCGCGCTCGAAATACCCCGGCTGAACGCTGCCGCCCTCCTCGCTGCCAAGCAGCTGTTCCTCGGCGTTCGAGTCGGTCAGAGAGGCCGCGAGCAGCGTCACGAGCTCGCCGTCCGCGCGCTTGCTCATCGCGTGGATGTAGCGTGCGAAAGCGCCGCGGCCGGTGCCGGGCTCGCCCGACAGCAGCACCGCCGAGTCGTGGCCGGCGTATTGCTGCACGGTTTCGCGCAGTCCCTTCATGAGCTGGCTGCGGCCTACCGGTGCCAGCAGCGACGGCAGCAGGTTGCGCGACGAGCCGGCGCGGCGGCGCGCGTCCTCGAGCGCGCGCTCGACCGTGCGCAGCAGCTTCGCGATCGACAGCGGCTTTTCGACGAAGTCGAAGGCGCCGAGCCGCGTCGCTTCGACCGCCGTGTCCACCGTGCCATGCCCGGACATGATGACGACGGGGCAGTCGAGCGAACCCTGCTCCGACCACTCGCGCAGCAGGCTGATGCCGTCGGTATCCGGCATCCAGATGTCGAGCAGCACGAGGTCGTGGCCGCCTGCGGCACGCGCCTCGCGCGCCGCCGCGGCGTCGCGCGCCGCCGTGACCCTGTAGCCCTCGTCGGTCAGGATCTCCGATATCAGCGCCCGGATGTCCGCCTCGTCGTCGACGACCAGCACGTGTGCAGTGCTCATGCTCTTTCCCTCCGTTTCTCCCCGCGTCCCGGCATTCTCGCGATGATGGCTTCGCGTGCCGCTTCGGACACCGGCAGGCGGATGCGGATGACCGCGCCGCCGTCCTCGCCGTTTTCCGCCTCGATGATTCCCGCGTGCTCCTCGACCAGCTTCTTGACGATGGCCAGCCCGAGCCCGGTGCCCTTAGGTTTTGTCGTTACGTACGGATCGAAGACCTGGCTCAGCGCCACCGCGTTGAAGCCGGGCCCGTTGTCCGCGACCGTGATCTCGGCCACGTCGGTATCGAGGTAGCGTGCCCTCTGCACGTGCACGTCGATGCGGCCGCCGGCCGTGCCGTCCAGCGCCTCGACGGCGTTGCGCAGCAGGTTGTGCAGCATCTGGCGGACCCGGCCCTGATCCGCCTCGATCTCCGGCAGCCCGGGTTCCGTTTCGAGCCCGAGCTCGATGCCGCCGGTCTCCTGGCTGCGGTACAGGTCGACGACCTCGTGCGCGAGGCGCGCGAGGTCGAAATGATTGATATCCAGGTCCGGCGCACGCGCGTACTCGGAAAACGCGTTCACCATCTCCTTCATCGCCTCGACCTGCTGCACGATCGTGTGCGTCGCGCGGTCCAGGATCTGCGCCTCGTCCGCCGGCATCGAGCGCAGGTACTTGCGCCGCAGCCGCTCGGCCGACAGCTGGATCGGCGTCAGCGGGTTCTTGATCTCGTGCGCGAGCCGGCGCGCCACCTCGCCCCAGGCCGCGTCGCGCTGCGCCTGCAGCAGCGCCGTGATGTCGTCGAAGACGACGACGAAGCCCGGGTCGTGATCCTCGTCGCCCGGCAGCGTCGTGCAGGCGCAGGTCAGCACCCGCCGGCCAACCTCGCCGCGCAGCACGATCTGCTCGCGCCACTCGCGGTCGCCGGCGTCGAGATGCACCCGCGCGACGTCGACGAACTGTTCGAGCAGCGGCGCGTCCTTCGCGACCTCGGGCAGGTATTCGCCGACCCGGTTCTCGAGATCGACGTTCAGGATCGCGCCGGCGGCCTGGTTGGCGGTGCGGATGCGCAGGTCGGACTCGAGCGACACGACGCCGGTCGACAGGCGCGCGAGAATGACTTCGAGGTTCGCGCGCTCGGCCTCGACCAGCGCCTGGCTCAGGCTTGCCTGCCGGCGCGCCGTCGACAGCCGCTGCGTCATGTCGTTGAACGAGCTGATCAGGAAGCCGATCTCGTCGCGCGACGGCGCCGGCAGGCGCATGTCGAAATCGCCCTTCGCAACTGCGCGGGTACCGGCCACCAGGTCCTGGATCGGCGCCACCATGCGGCGCGTCAGCACGAAGGCGCCGTAGATCGACGCGAGCAGCGACAGCAGCAGCACGACCGACAGCGTCATCGTGAACGTGCGCTTCAGCGGCTCGCGCAGGTACTCGGCGAGCTTGTAGTCGCTGTAGGACGAGTCCACGCTGTCGGCCATGCGGCTGATGCGCTCGGGAACCGGGAAGCGCGCCTGCAGGAGCCCGGCCAGTTCCGGCCGGTTGCGGCTGCCCATCGGCACGGCAGTGCGGATCTCGTAGCGGCCCTCCTGCAGCGGGAACAGCCGCACGTAGGGCCGCGCCTGCTGGATCTGCAACAGCACTTCGTCGCTCGGCGCCTCCGGCACCGCCCCGGCGGCGAGGTCCGAACTGGTCGCGATGATCTGCCGGCTGCGCCCGTACAGAGTGATCTCGCTGGCGCCGGCCTGGCGGCGCAGGTTCGACAGCTCGAAGATGATCTGGCCGTAGCTCACCTGTTCGAGGTGCTCGGCGATCGCCGTCGTCGACTGCAGGTGCTCGCGCATCTGCAGTTCGAGCGCGGCACGCGACAGCGCGAGCGCGTCGTCCAGGCCGGCCTCGACGTCGACGTTGAACCAGGTGTCGATGCCGCGGTTGATGAACTGCATCGAAAAATAGAAGACGACCAGCAGCGGCACGACGGCCAGGCCGACGAACATGCCGACCATGCGCGCCTTCAGCTTCGAGCCCGGCACGTGCGTGCGGTACTCGCGAAACAGTCGGGCGAGGTTGCCGACGAACAGCGCGAACAGCACCAGCACGCCGGCGACGTTGATCAGCAGGATGTAGACGTAGAGCCGGTCGAACTCCTGCGAGTCCTGCGCCGTGCGCGACAGCAGGAACAGGGCGACCAGCGTCAGCGCGACGCCGAGCGCGCCGAGCGTGCCGTACAACAGTCGCTTCAGCGGTCGAGTCGCCATTCGAACCAGTCGCTCCGCAATTGCCACTGATCGCGCCAGAAAAACAGGATGCGCAGCGGCGCCGGGTACTGCTGCGTGCTGAGCAGTGCCTGCAGGCGCATGCGATAGCGCGCGTCCGCCTCGAGGATGGAGTCGTCGACGACCGGCAGGCTCTCGATCCGGCCGAGGCTGTTCAGCGCCGCGTACAGCGTGGCGAACGAATCCTGGTCGGCGCTGTTCAGGTTGCGCACGATGTAGCGCTGCGACAGCGGGCGGTATTCGAGTTCGTAGCGGACGTCGAGCTCCGCGTCCACGGCGTCCGGCATGAAGCGGCGCATGCGAATGACTTCGAGCCGGAGCTCGATGATCAGCGGCACGCCGCTGTTCAGCGCGGCCAGCGCCTCGTCGGACAGCACCAGCTGCAGCCGCGCGTCGAGCACCTGCACGCCGTCGACCAGCCGCGTGTCCGCCGAGCGCACGTTGAAGTACCCCTGCCGCTCGCGGTTGTCCTGTGCCAGCGCCGCGGCCCCGAGCGCGACGAGCAGCGCCAGCGCGGCGGCGATGCGGAATGTCGGCGATGCGGTCATGAGCGCGTGTCGGACACCTTGCCGAGGCAGGCGAAATAGAAGCCGTCGAGGCTGCGGGTTCCAGGCAACACTTGCCACCCGCAGGCCTTGCGCTCCATTAGATCGCGGATGTTGTTATCTGGCAACAAGTGCTCTTCGCGGGCGTCGCCGGTACGCGCCAGGAAGGCGCTCGTCACGCCGTCGTTCTCGTCTGCGAACACCGAGCAGGTCACGTACAGCAGCCGCCCGCCCGGCGCGAGCAGCGGCCACAGCGCGTCCAGCATCGCCGCCTGGCGCGCCGCGAGCGCCGCGATGTCCGTGTCGCGCCGCAGCAGGCGGATGTCGGGGTGCCGGCGGATCACGCCGCTCGCCGAGCACGGGGCATCGACCAGTACCCGGTCGAACGGCCGGCCGTCCCACCAGTCCCCCGGCGTGGATGCGTCACCGTGCAGAACGGTCGCACGGCCGCCGGTGCGCGCGAGCGTCTCGCGCACGCGCTCGAGCCGGCCCGCGTCCGCGTCCAGCGCGACGATCTCGGCGGCATCGCCGGCGTCGCCGGCAATCTCGGCCAGGTGCGCGGTCTTGCCGCCCGGCGCCGCGCAGGCGTCGAGGATCCGCCGCCCGCCGCCGGCCAGCAGCCACGGGGCGGCGAGCTGGGCCGCGCCGTCCTGCACCGAGACCCGGCCGTCGGCGAAACCCGGCAGCGCGTCGATCGCCAGCGGCTCGGCGAGACAGAGCGCGTCGGGCAGTCCGTCCAGCGACCACGCGTCCCTGTCGAGCTCCCCGCGCAGCGCCTCGCGCGTGGCCCGCCGCCGGTTGACGCGCAGCCACATCGGCGCGCGCTCGTTGTTGGCCGCGACAATTTCCGGCCAGCGCTCCGGCCAGTCGCGCTCCAGCCGCGCGAGCATCCAGGCCGGGTGGTTGCTGCGCGCCTCGTCACCCGGCGTGCCCGCCGGCTCGCGCTGGTGCCGACGCAGCACCGCGTTGACCAGCCCGGCCATGGCCGGGCGCTTGAGCAGCCTGACGGCCTCGACCGTCAGGCTGACCGCGGCGTGCGGCTGGATGCGCGCGTGGTCGAGCTGGGCAAGACCTACGGCGAGCAGGTCCTCGACGTGCAGGCGGGCGCCCCGCGCCTCGAACTCCGCCCGTAGGAG
>ERZ869936.935-NODE-935-length-23606-cov-4.671946_pt1 | contig 23606 bp, 18 predicted proteins | sample MGYA00520876_ERZ869936 | MGnify/ENA primary metagenome ERZ869936 (study PRJEB32218, sample SAMN09650985) | biofilter metagenome | isolation source: enrty point of leading RO module | place: Saudi Arabia: Thuwal, RO plant located on Red Sea | collected 2016-02-17 ...
CCACCACCTTTTCCGAGTAGCCGTTTTCCACCAGATAGATGGAACAGAACGTGTTGTACGGGCCATGCGCGACCTGCATCAGGAAAAACCCCGACAGCAGCCCGACAACGCCCGGGCGTGCCAGCACAGCGCGCACTGACACCCGGGCCACGTCGCGCGAGAAACTGCGTTCGCGCGGCATGGCAAAACTCACCACGGCGGTGACAGTCAGCAACAGCAGCACCAGCGGCTCGAACGTGCGCACGCCGAAACGCTCGAGCGCGTAGCCGCCCGCCACCACCACCACCACGAAACCCACCGATCCCCACAGCCGGATGCGTCCGTACACCCCGGCGCGGCCGCCGAGCAGTCCCATGGTGCTCGCCTCGGCGATCGGCATCACCCCCGACCAGAACAGATTGATCACCGCGAGCAGCACGAACATCGCCCAGAAACCCGGGTGCAGCAGGACGCCGACGAAGATCACCGCGGTGGCCAGCGTGCAGAAGCGCAGGAAGGCGCCCGGGGCGCGGTAGCGATCCGCCAGCCAGCCCCACAGGTTCGGCCCGTAGATGCGCGACACCGGGTTGATCGCCATCAGCGCGGCAATTTCCAGCGGCGCATAACCAAGCGACTGCAGGTACAGCGCGAAATACGGCATGAAGGCGCCGATGAACGCGAAGTACCAGAAATAGAAGTTGGAAAGCTGGAAGTACAGCGACACGCGCGGCATCGGTCAGCGCAGGCGTTTGCGAACCGCGCGCTCAGGCTTCGTCCGGCTCGGGATTCTCGGTCTCGGCTGCGCTCGCGCGCCGTGCAGCCGCGTCTGCCGGCGCCTGCGCCGGGATTCTGGGCGTGGTTACCGTCACGTCCGCGTTCTGCGCGCGATGCCGCAGCGCGTGATCGATCAGCACCAGGGCCAGCATCGCCTCGGCAATCGGCGTCGCGCGGATGCCCACGCAGGGGTCGTGGCGACCGTGGGTGTTGACGATGACCGGGTTGCCGGCCTTGTCGATGGAGCGCCGGTCGAGACGGATGCTCGAAGTCGGCTTCACCGCGAGATTGACCACGACGTCCTGCCCGGTGGAAACGCCGCCGAGAATGCCGCCCGCGTTGTTCGAAAGAAATCCGTCCGGTGTCATCTCGTCGCTGTGCTCGGTGCCGTGCTGCGCCACTGCCGCGAAGCCGGCGCCGATTTCCACGCCCTTGACCGCATTGATGCTCATCATCGCGTAGGCGATGTCGGCGTCGAGCTTGTCGTACACCGGCTCGCCCCAGCCCACCGGCACGCCTTGCGCCACCACCGTGATCTTCGCACCGCAGGAGTCGCCTGACTTGCGCAGGCGGTCCATGAAAGCTTCCAGCTCGGGGACAATGTCCGGGTCCGGCGAAAAGAACGGATTGTTGCCGACCGCCTCCCAGGACTTGAACGCAATCGGCTGCGGTCCGAGCTGCGACATGTAGCCGCGCACCTGCACGCCATGGCGCTCGCGCAGCCACTTCTTGGCAATCGCGCCTGCGGCCACCCGCACCGCGGTCTCGCGCGCCGACTGGCGACCGCCCCCGCGGTAGTCGCGGATGCCGTATTTCTGCCAGTAGGTGTAGTCGGCATGCCCCGGGCGAAACGTCTCGGCGATGTTGCCGTAGTCTTTCGAGCGCTGGTCAACGTTGCGGATCAGCAGCGCGATCGGCGTACCGGTGGTTTTGCCTTCGAACACGCCGGACAAAATCTCGACGGTGTCCGGCTCGCGCCGCTGGGTGACGTGGCGCGAGGTCCCGGGGCGGCGGCGGTCGAGCTCCTGCCGGATATCCGCTTCGGTAAGCGCAAGCCCGGGCGGGCAGCCGTCCACCACGCAGCCGAGAGCCGGCCCGTGGCTTTCGCCGAACGAGGTCACGCAGAAAAGCCTGCCGAGGGTGTTGCCGGACATGAAGAAGAACGCCTGTGCGTCAGGCGGCGCAGTCTAGCACAGGGGTATCGGCGAACCGTCGCTATCCCGGTGAGAGCGCCCGAAGATCTTCGCCGCGCAAACCGGTGAGTATCATCTCGCCGTGGTTGTCGACGCGAAACTCTCCGAAGCGGGCCGACGCGTATGTCCTCGCCTCGCCTTCCTGGAAAAAGTACGCGTTGGTGGCGAACTTCATCTCTCCGCCACGCACCCGGTAGCGCAGCCGGATCTCGTCCGTGGCAATTGGCGTCGAGTCGTCGAGACGCCGGAAGCGGCCGATGCCCCGCTCGTCCAGCGCCACCACGAGATGGCCGTCGGTTCCGGCGCTGCCGGCAAGCGATGCCTGAGCCTCGTTTGCCGCCTGGAAGCGCAGCGCCATGTAATCGCCCTGCATCAGCGAGCGCGGGTCGACCGGCGCCAGCTCCAGAAATACGACCTGGCCGGACGAGATCAGCCGTTCGCGCTCATAGATGCCGACATTCACCACCGCCAGCACCGCAAGCACGGCGACGATCACGAGATGTCTACGCATGCCCCGTCTCCCGCGCGGCCGCCAGCCGCCGCAACGCTGCGCGCACCAGCAGCAGCGCAATGCCGCCTGCGGCGAGATAGCCCGACTTGGCAAGCAGCGTGGCGTCGAGCCGGTAGTAGTAGCTCGATACGAAGCCGATCAGTCCCAGCAGCCCGAGGCCGAGCAGTACCCGGTTGCCGTTGGCAAATCCCAGGACCAACAGCAGGCCGGCGGCGGCAAGGCCCGGCATCTTCACGCCCAGCAACGCGACCACCAGCGCAGCAGAGCCGGCAGCGATCGCGGCGCGCGAGGTCAACGGCACGCCTTCGCGGGCGAGCAGCCGCCACGCGACGGCGCACAGCACCAGCCCCACCAGCAGTCCCGATATCAGCAGATCGCGCGACTGGGCGTCCCGTTCGGCCAGCATCACTGCCGCCGCACCGAGCCCCCAGGCGGCGAATCCCTGGAACTGCAGCAAGGCAAGCGCCAGCCCGTAACCGGCGGGCCGCGCGATCGACGCAAACCGTCCCCAGCCGTACTCGCGCAGCCACAGCGCAGCCGCTGCCGCGGCGATCAGCGCGGGCGCCACGGAGTCCAGCGACAACTGCCCCAGCGCCACCGCCAGCGCGGCACTCGCGGCCCAGGCGGACCAGACGCGATGGATAAACAGCGGCATGGCAATGGCAAGACCGGCTTCAAACAGGCTCACGAGCAGCAGCCGGGCGACCTTCGACCCGCCCACCTGCCAGGCGCCCTCCATCACGCCGATGACGAACAGCACCTGGCCCGCCAGGCTCAGCGCCAGCGCAAACTGCAGCAGGAAATCGTTGCGCCCCCCGGCGCGCAGCAGGGCGTAGGCCGCCACACAGCCGATCAGTCCGACCGCGATGCCGGCCGATGGACTTCTGAACACGAACGCGAGCGCCGCGCCGACGAACCCCAGCAGGAACAGAGCGCCGATCCAACCGGCGATGCCGAGCATCACGCGAACATACCAGGGCGAAAGCGCGTTATCGGCCGGCGGTGCCTGCCCTTCGGCAAGACCCGCCTCGCGCAGCCGCGCCCAGGCCTCGTCCCGCGTCAGGGCGCTCATGCGTGCAGGTCCTTGGCCACCGCCCGCAGCCAGAGACTGCCGGCGGCTGAAAGCCCGATCACCAGCAGCCCGATCAGCAGGAGGGCGCCGGCCTCGTCGCTGCCGCTCGCCAGCAGCCCGCGCGAAAGCCAAACCGCGAGAACGACGACTGCACCCAGCACCCCGCCTGCCAGTACGAACAGGTCCGGCCGCCGGTGCCGGAACCAGACGTACGCCGCCGCAGTCCAGGCGCCCCAGGCCGCAAGCGTCGCGATGCTCACCCGGTCGTCGATCGCGCCGGTGACTGCCAGCATGGCCGCGGCGGCGCCGCTGGCGAACGCCACGCAGCGGCGCGCCCACTGCGCGCGCAACCAGTCGAGCCAGTGCCCGCCGGCCTCCCAGGCGACCAGCGCGGCCGCGTTGAAGCCGAACAATGTCCACGGCATGGGGTCTTTCGTCAGCGCGAACGCCCACAAAACGCCGTGAAACGTCTGGAAGTACGTAACGATCGCCAGGTCGACCAGTAACAGCAAGAGCAGCCACAACGCCGGCATGCCGGCAAGCAGCGCCAGCGGCAGCACAGCAATCGCCCAGGCGGAAAAAAGTTCGTAAGTGTCCGCGCCGGTCTGGTAGGTCTGCCCGACGAGCGCGAGCAGAGCGCCCACCAGCAGGGCCGCCGCGAACAACGCCGCCTGGCCGGCGAGCCGGTCCAGGCCGAACCGCCATGCGGCAAGGGCCGCGACGATGAGCGCCGCCTCGACCAGGGCGAACTTCGCAAATCGCCCCAGCCCCTGCCAGTTGTAGGCAATGAAGAAGATGACGGCAAAGGCGAGAGACAGCACGCCGAGCCAGAGGAACAGCCGGTCGGCAAACCGGGGCCAGTCGTCCGGGTCGGGCAGCACCCGCGCCAGTCGCGCGGCCCGAAGTCCGGACCCGGCCGGCAACTGGCCGTGTTCCAGCCAGCTGACCACGTCGCTGCCTCGAATCTTCATTGCCGTGGGCACCGGACGAAGAAGTGGAAGGAATTCTCCACGAAAAGCGGAGCGTCACCAAGCAGGATCGCGGCCGCGGGCCGGTCAGGCGCGCGGTCATGCGGTAAACTTCCAGCCGCTCACCCAAGTTCCGCCGGTCCGTCATGAAACACTACCTCGACCTGATGCGCCACATCCTGGAGCACGGCACCCGCAAGGCGGATCGCACCGGCACCGGCACCCTCAGCATTTTCGGCGCGCAGTTGCGCTTCGACCTGCAGCAGGGCTTTCCGCTGCTCACCACCAAGAAGGTCCACCTCAAGTCGATCATCCACGAGTTGCTGTGGTTTCTGCGCGGCGAGACCAACACCGCGTATCTCAAGCAGCACGGCGTCACCATCTGGGACGAATGGGCCGATGCCAGCGGCGAGCTGGGGCCGGTCTATGGCTATCAATGGCGCTCGTGGCCGGCCGCCGACGGGCGGCATATCGACCAGATCTCGCGGCTGATCGACGAAATCGGGAAAAACCCCAATTCGCGGCGGCTGATCGTCTCGGCCTGGAACGTGGCCGATCTCGACAAAATGGCGCTGGCCCCCTGCCACGCGTTCTTCCAGTTCTATGTGGCGGACGGCAAGCTGTCCTGCCAGCTTTACCAGCGCAGCGCGGATTTCTTTCTCGGCGTGCCCTTCAACATCGCTTCGTACGCGTTGCTCACGATGATGCTGGCGCAGGTGTGCGAGCTGAAGCCGGGCGATTTCGTGCACACCTACGGCGACTGCCATCTCTACCTCAACCATCTCGAGCAGGCGCGCGAGCAGCTCTCGCGCGAGCCGCGGCCGCTGCCGCGCATGATCCTGAACCCGGAAGTGAAAGACCTGTTCGCCTTCAAGTACGAAGACTTCACCCTGGTCGGCTACGATCCGCACCCCGCCATCAAGGCCCCGGTCGCGGTCTGATCCGCGACGCCGCGCATGACTGGAGCGGAAGCGAGGCCGCGCGTCGTCATCATCGTGGCGATGGCGAAGAACCGGGTCATCGGCAAGGACAACAAGCTGCCCTGGCATCTGTCCGAGGATCTCAGGCGTTTCAAGGCGCTGACCATGGGCCATCCGATCGTGATGGGCCGCAAGACCTTCGAATCGATCGGCCGTCCGCTGCCCGGACGGCGCAACATCGTCGTCAGTCGCAACCCCAAGCTGTCGATCGACGGCGCAGAAATCGCCGCGTCGCTGGAAGACGCGATCGGCCGCTGCGCCGGCGCGCAAGCAGTGTTTGTGATCGGCGGTGAGCAGATCTATCGGCAGGCACTGCCGCTGACCGACCGCATCGAGTTGACCGAAGTGGATTGCCTGCCGGAGGGCGATGCACTCTTTCCGCCGCTCGACGACAGCGAGTGGCGGGCGTTGCGGGCCGAGCCGCATGAATCTGCGGCGAACGGGTTCGCCTACCGGTTCCTCACCCTGGAACGCCGGCGTCCGCTGCAAGCAGCGCGCTAGCGTTCCCGGCGGCCGATCAGAACCACCGCGGCGCCGCGCGTAACGGGTTTGCCGGCGTCACATCAAAGGCAGTCGGCGCCTGGCCCGCACAGTGGCGGCGCCACATCGTCTCCAGCGCACGTTCCAGGTGAGCGACCGTGCGCGCGCAGTCGAACAACGGCGTGCGCCCGAAACCCGATCGCAGCCGCTGCTTCAGTCCGGCAAGGCGCGACTGGTCCCGATACAGCGCCAGCGCCAGCGCCCGATACGCCTCGCGGTCCGGGCAGATCAGCTCCGGCAGGCCGGCGGCCGTGAGCAGGCTCGCGCCGACCCGGGCATGCATCTGTTCGCCCGGGCAGGTAATCATCGGAACGCCCTGCCCGAGCGCGTCGACGCCGGTGCTGTGCGCGTTGCAGACCAGCGTGTCCAGGAAAAGATCGACGAAACCGTAGCGGGCGAGATGGCGTTCGTGCGGCAGCACGCCGCCAAATACGAGTCGATCTGGCGGCACCCCGCGCTGCTGCGCCTCGCGCCGCAGCTGATGCTCCACGGCGGCCGCCGGCGCGAACAACCACAGCACCGCGTCCGGCGCCGCCGCGAGAATCTCCATCCATAGATCGAACACCCCGGGTTCGATCTTCCAGCTGTTGTTGAAGCAGCAGAAAACAAAGGCGCCTGCCGGCAGCCCCAGGCTCTCGCGTGTAATGCCCTGCGGGTCGACCTGTTCACGATCGTTGGTCATCAGGTAGCAGTCGGGCAGGCGGACGAGCTTTTCCTGCCAGTCGCTTTCGCTGCCCGGCGGGCATACCCGCGCATCGACAATGGCGTAGTCGAAGAACTCGGCACCCATCGAGGCGGGATGACCGAGATAATTGACCTGCAGCGGCGCCGCGCGATGCGCAAAAGTCAGCGGCTTCGCGCCGCGGGTGTATCCGGACAGATCGATCGCGATATCGATGCCATCCTCGCGCAACCGCTGCGCCAGCGAGCGCCCGTCAAGCGCCGCCGCCTCCACGAAGCGGTCGCAGCCGCGCCGGATCTCGCCGCGCACTTCCGAGCCGTCGTCCGGCGAAAGCGCATAGGCCCACACGTCGAAGCGACCGCGGTCGTGCAAGGCGTACAAACGACGGGTGAGGTAAGCGCCGGGATGGGCGCCGAAATCCGGGCTCACGTAGGCCAGGCGGATGCGCGAGCCGTCGGCGCGCCGGGCCGCGTCGGACGCAAGCGGCCGGCTTGCCGCCTGACTCGACAGATGCCGCGCCACGCTGCGGGCCAAGGCAAGTCGCGTTGCCGCAGGTACCGACAGCCCGAAGCCGAGAAACGCGAGGCTGTCGTCGGCCGTGCCGTCCGCCGATTCCGCCACCCGGATGAACGCCTCGACCGCCTCGGGCAGCCGGGTCCAGTCGCAGCGCTCGAACTGCCGGCGCAGGGCGTGCAGATGCACGCTGCGCAGGTCGACGGTCTCGGCGCTGATGCTCTCGGCGCCGGGCGTCGCGCTGCGAAAACCGGCAAGCGCGTGCCCGTCGATCGCGCGGGCACGCTCGAAATCGGCGCGCGCCGCATCCAGTTCGCCCAGCGCCGCGCGGGCGAATCCGCGCACGATCCAGGCCTTGGCATACTCGGGCGCCAGCGCCAGCTGATCGTCGCAGGCTGCCGCAGCCTCGCGATATCGCTCCAGCGCATTCAGCACTGCGGCCAGATTAAGATGTGCTGCCGGCTCGCGCGGCGCCTCGGCTGCGAAAGTCTGGTTGTTCTCAAGCGCTGCGACCAGGTCGCCCCGAGCCGCAAGCAGGACACCCCGGTTCATGCGCGCTGCCGCGGGCGTTCCCGGCAGTGCGAGCGCTCTGTCGTATGCGGCGAGGGCCGCATGCATTTCGCCAAGCTGCTCGTTGCTCACCCCGAAGTTAGTCCATAGCTGCGCATTGTCCGGGAGGCGCTCGACCGCGTGCCTCAGCCTGTCGGCCGCCTCGCGCGCGCGCCCCAGCCGTCCAAGCGCTGCCGACAGCGCGCTCACCGCACTGGGATCGTCTGGTGAGATCGCAACTGCTTTTTCGAGGAGGGTCAATGCCTCCCCTGCACGAGCCGACGCAAGAAGAATACTGGCAAGCAGCAACCGCGCGCCGGCATCGCGCGGGTCAGTTGCTGCTGCACGCTGCAGCAGAGCCTCAGCGTCGGAGACGCGGCCTCCCCGAATCAACTCCGCTGCGCGAGCAAGGACTGCCAGTCGGTCACTCATGCACTGGCGCTAGGGTCTTTCACATACGAACGGGCATATCGCGAAGGCACGGCAAACGCTTCAGTGGCTATGGTGACCGGGAGTAGGCCTGAAATTACCCCACCTGATCTCGCAGGTGACCGGCCGAGCGATGATGGTCTTCGGGGCCGCGGTTGAGCTATCGTGCTAAGGCGGCCGCGCCCAGGTAGTCGTTGCCAAAGCCTTCAATGACTTCATACACGATGCCAGCGCGCTCGGCGTTCGCGCCGGCGAAGAACCCTTCTACAGACAAGCTGGCTGGCCCGGAAAAGAAAAGCGTTGGCGCAGTAACCGTACCGGATGCGGCCAGGGTAGCGTCGGTTCTGTTGATGGCGCCATTCGCAAACGTTCCGACCGCAGTCTGGCCCGAAATCGTCCAGTTCATGGCGCCCGACACGCTTCCCACGCCAAAGTCAGCGGTCAACGTCGCCGAGTTCAGGGTGCCTACCGGCGAGCCGGTAGAGGTGTTGGTGGGTTTTGTGGCACCAATGAGGCTGTAGGTCGCGATCAGGCCACCAATCTTACTGACCTCAACCGGAACACCAGCCACATAATGCAAGGCGCTGCCCGGAGAATACTGCGGAACCGCTCCGCCACCGCCTCCCGACGCAGCACCCCACGCGATGTAACCGTCATTACCCGCGTCCACCACAGGTGAGATCAATGATGCCGTCACACCTGATTCAGTGAAGGAGCCGAGAACGCCGGCGGCGCTGAAGAATGCGCTCGTCTTTACGCTAACGCGTCTGCCAGTTGCGTTTTGAACAGTGGCAACATGCGCGGTCGCATTCCCAACTAACGTCGCGAGCGGAATGCAGGTCGACGGAAAGAGCACGCAGTATTCGCCATTCTCGTTGACGTTTTCGCCCTGGGCGAAATTGGTCGGCGGATTTTCCGGCGGCGCCGGCGGCAGGTCAGTACCCTTGTTGGTCAGCACCGGCTTCACGTCCTGGTTTTGCACGTAATAAGCCTCGCCGTTGGTCACGTTCAGGCAGCCGGCACCGTTGCAAACCTCGATCTCGCCCTCGCCGACAGTGCCGGTGATCGAGCTGCCGTACTGGATGGTGTATTCGGTGCCGCGGATGCCGATGGTGGCGACGGTGGTGGTGACCTGGTATGCGTCGCGGTTGTTGCGGCCGACCAGCCCGGTGATGGTACGCAGCCCGCCTTTCAGCAGGCTGAGGAAGGTGCGCTCCGACCCGTCCTGCCGTCCTTCGAAGCGATACTGATCGATGCGGAACTCCGATTCCGGCTGCAGCGACACATAAGCGCCGTCGGTAAATCGAAGCTGGGCACGCCCGTTGTTGGTGGCGACTGTCTCGCCTTCCTCGATTGCAGTGCCCTTACTCAGCTGTCGCGCCTGGCCGTTGGGCGCGATCGCCTGCACGTTGCCGACCGCGAAATCGACGCGCGCGGCAGGCGCCGCCTGGGCTGCGACTGGAAAGCAGGCGGCGATGGAGGCGAGCAGTGCCGCCTCCCGGTTCAGTCTCAGTCGATGTCTGGCCATGGCGCTTTCTCCCTTGCCGATGCCCACCGGGCGTTACAGATCGTGCCGCAGGGTCAGCGACACCACCCAGCGGTCGAACTCGTTGATCGGGATGTTGGATTGGTTGTCGATCCACGATACCTGCGGCGTCAGGCGCAGGTTCTTGATTGGCGTGATATGCAGGCCGGCCGAGGCGTTGTATTGCTTATCTTCGCGGTCCACGGAAAAGAACGGGTCGGGTCCGTGGTAGTCGCGTTTCTCCGCGCTGGCGCTCAGGAAGATCGTGAATTTCTCGCTGAGAAACTGTTGGGCGCCGATGCGCACGCCGTACAGGTCGTGCCCGAGCTGCGGGAACAGTTCGTCTTTTTCCTCTTCGGCGCCGCCGTAGACCCCGAAATGAGTGATGAACCCGCCGCGGCGGCCGAAGGCGTGCGCGTAGCCCAGCCCGCCGACGAAGCGGTCTACGTCGCGCGCATGCTGGTCGGGATAGCGCAGCTGTGCGTACTGGGCAAAGGCGCTGACCTGGTTGCGCGCGTTGAAGTCATGCTGCCACTGGAGAATGCCGCCCAGCGCCTCGCGATAGGCGTTGCGATAGAGCTGGGGATTGTCGACGAAGAAGTGGCCGAGTTGCGCGCCAAGAGTGAAGGTGTCGCGGTCCAGCTTGTACGACACCCCCGCGGTCAGGTCGTAGGAATAGGTCGAGAAATCGTCCTCGTCGATGTTGGTCTTGTTCACGTACGAGACGCTGCCGAACATGGACAGCCTCCGGGTTGCCGGCCCGCTGATGTTCACGCCGCCGCCAAAACTCAGGTATCCGTCGGACTGCTCCTGGGACGACCCCGCCAGATTGAAGATCAGGCCGCCAAATGCCGGCACCGCTACCGTCGCATCGGAGGTCGCGCTGTTGACGTTGCTGTCGTAGCCGCCGCCCACTTCGATATAGCCCCGGATCGTCACCCGCTGCGCATCCTCGATGCGTTCGATCGCATCCAGGAAGCGGTCGATGGTCAGGCTAACTTCCGGCGGCAGCTCCTGCTTGCGCACGTTCTCGAACTCGCGCTTGGCGGTCTGCGTTTCCTTGAGATTGAAATAGGCGCGGGCGATCAGGGCGCGCGCGGGCGCCGCATCGGGGCGCACCGCCAGCACCCGCTCCAGCGCGAAAACCGCCTCGGTGTTCTTGCCCAGCTGAAATGCCGCAGAGCCCAGCAGGAAGTCATAGTCGGGATCGCCGGCCCGCTCGCTTTGCAGCGGGAGGAGCAGGTTGTAAGCCGCCTGAGGATTGCCGCCGTCGAGAAGACGCTTCGCACTGGACAGCATCTCGTCCGCAATCGCGCTGAGCGCAGGCCCCAGGATCAGCGCCACTACGGCCGCAAGGTGCGCTATGCGGAACATGCCAAATCTCCCTTCCTACATAGTCCAGCCGGCGAGCGGTGGCCAGCAGACCACAAGCCCGGTTTGTTGACGGCATTTTTCTCGCCGAACGGTAGCAAACCCGCATGCCATCGTCAAAGTTTGCGGCCCGTATCAGACGCTTCCGCCGCACGCCCGACAAAAAAGGGCGGTGGCTCATGGACCACCGCCCCAATCAGCCGAGCCGCCGGACCGCTAAAGCAACCGCACGGCCGGCAAGGGGAACCCGTTGAATTCGCTTGCGTAGGCCGTGGTATACGCACCGGCGTTCGGAATGTAGATGAAATCCCCGTCCTGCAGGTCCTCCGGCAGCAACTGGTCCTGCAGCAGCACGTCGACCGAATCGCAGGTAGGGCCTGCCACATGCCAGGGCACCAGCGTGCCGGCGCGGTCGGTGCCGAGTTCGTACTGCAGTCCCTGGGTGCTTTCCAGCAGGCCGCCGAACATGCCGGTATCCAGATACAGCCAGCGCTTGCCGGCCCGGGTCGCGGTGCCGATGACGCGACACACGAAGTACGCCGAGTCGGACACGAGGTAGCGGCCCGGCTCGGCGATGACGCGGATTTCGGCCGGCAGGTCTTCCAGTCCCTGGTTCACCACTTCGCCGATCACCTCCACCGACGGAATCGGCTTGGTCAGGCGCACCGGGAATCCACCCCCGATGTTGAGCAGCGCGGGCGTCAGCCCCTTGATCTTCATCCGCCGGAAGATGCGCTTCGCGCCATCGATGGCGGCGCGCCAGTTGTCCGCGTTGCGGCACTGCGACCCCACATGGAAGGTCACGCCGCACAGGTTGGCGCCGATCGCAGCGGCCACGTCGAGAATATGCTCGGCCTCGGCCGGCTGGGCGCCGAACTTCCCGGACAGCGGCCAGTCGCTGCCGACATTCGGCACGTCCATGCGCAGGTACAGCCGTGCGTCCGACTTGACGTCGTGGATCTTTCTGAGTTCCTCGACACTGTCGAGCGCGAACCACTCCACGCCTTTGTCCGCGGCGTAGCGGATGTAGGCGCGCGACTTCACCGGATTGCTGTAATGCACGTCCGCCGCGGCGATGCCCAGCGACAGCAGCATGTCGAGCTCGGCCACCGACGCGATCTCGAACCCGCTGCCTTCCTGCGCCAGCACGCCCACGACCCGCGGATCGGGGTTGGCCTTCACCGCGTAGTGCGGGCGCACCCGCGGCATGGCGGCAAGAAAGCGGCGGTACTTGGCGCGGATGATGTCCGGATCGATCAGCAGGAACGGGCGCTCGTAGCCGTTCGCGAGCGCTTCGCGGACGCGGCGAAAGTCGAGGCTGACTTCCGGGTGGGTGTCGAGCGGCAGTTCCGCTCGTTGGGTCTTGGTTGCGACGGAGTGTGCGGTCATCAATCGGGTCCTTGGGGCAGCTAGGTCACGGGTTTGTGCAAGGTGATCGCGCGGCTGGAAATGCCCGGGTGTTTCGTCTTGCCTGTCATGATGACCTCCTATCCTTGAGAAACGCTTCTAAGCCGCACACCGGAAAAAAAAAACCCACAAAAAAGGAGGGTCGCATTATAGGCCCCCCCCGGCGGGGGTCAAGCCTTCCCGCAAGCCGCGCCAGGCGGGGCCGCGGCGCCCGGCTACATGCGCGGCAGCGTCACGCCCTGCTGGCCCTGGTACTTGCCGCCGCGGTCGCGGTACGAGACCTCGCACACGTCGTCCGCCGCCGATTCGAAGAAGATCACCTGGGCCACGCCCTCGTTGGCGTAGATCTTCGCCGGCAGCGGCGTGGTATTGGAGAACTCCAGCGTCACGTAGCCTTCCCACTCCGGCTCGAACGGCGTGACGTTGACGATGATCCCGCAGCGGGCATAGGTCGATTTGCCCAGGCAGATAGTCAGCACGTTGCGCGGGATGCGGAAGTACTCCACCGTGCGCGCGAGGGCGAAGGAATTGGGGGGAATGATGCACACCTCCCCGGAAAAATCCACGAACGAGCGTTCGTCGAATGCCTTGGGGTCGACGATCGTCGAATTGATGTTGGTGAAGATCTTGAAGTCGTTCGAGCAGCGGATATCGTAGCCGTAGCTCGATGTGCCGAAAGAGACCACCCGGTGGCCGTTCACATGCTTGATCTGGTTCGGCTCGAACGGCTCGATCATGCCGTGTTCGAGCGCCATGCGGCGGATCCACTTGTCGGACTTGATGGTCATTCTCGGCTCGCGTGATTGGAGGTCAATGTTCGACCCGCGCGGCGCGCCGCAGCGCGCCGACGGGGCCATGCGATCGGGCGACCCTCGCCCGCTAGGTATTCTGTACGACGATTTTCGGGAACGCGGTGCTGTAATCGCGCGAAAGCCTGGCGATCTTCGCGGCCACCTTGCGCGCGATCTCGCGGTAAGTCGCCGCTGCCCGTCCGTCCGGGTCGGCCACCACCGTGGGCTTGCCCGAGTCCGCCTGCTCGCGGATGCGGATGTCCAGCGGCAGCTGCCCGAGCAGGTCGACGCCGTAGTCCTTGCACATGCGCTCGGCCCCGCCGCTGCCGAAGATGCGCTCCTCGTGCCCGCAGTTCGAGCAGACGTGCGTGCTCATGTTCTCCACGATGCCGAGGATGGGCACGCTGACCTTCTCGAACATCTTCAGTCCCTTGCGTGCGTCGATCAAGGCGATGTCCTGCGGGGTGGTGACGATCACCGCGCCGGTCACCGGCACCTTCTGCGACAGGGTGAGCTGGATGTCGCCGGTGCCGGGCGGAAGATCCACCACCAGGTAATCGAGCGCCTTCCACTGGGTGTCGCGCAGCAGCTGCTCCAGCGCCCCGGTCACCATCGGCCCGCGCCACACCATCGGCGTATCCACGTCGATCAGCATGCCGATCGACATCGCCTGCACGCCGTAATTCTCCATCGGCTCGATGGTCTTGCCGTCGACCGACTCCGGCCGCCCGGTCAGCCCCATCATCATCTGCTGCGAGGGACCGTAAATGTCCGCATCGAGAATGCCGGCACGGGCGCCCTCGGCCGCCAGTGCCAGCGCCAGGTTGACCGCGGTCGTCGACTTGCCGACCCCACCTTTGCCGGAGGCCACCGCGATCACGTTCTTCACCCCCGGCAGCAGTTTGAGCCCCCGCTGCGCCGCGTGCGCGACGACCCGCGTGCTCACCTCCACCGCGACGCGCTCCACGCCCGGCAGCGCGCGCAGCGCCTCGCTCACCCGGCCGCGCAGGTCCTCGGCCACGGTTTTCGCCGGGTAGCCGAGCACCAGCTCGAGTCGCACGCTGCCGCCGTCGATCGCCAGGTCTTTCACATCGCCGGCCGACGCAACATCGAACCCGGTTGTGGGATCAACCACTTGCGCTAACGCCGACCTGATCTGCTGTTCGCTGATTGCCACGACACGCACCTTCCTGGAAAGAATCGGCAATTCTAACGAAATCCCTTTCGCACGAACACGTTACGCCAGCATGGGTTTGCTAGAATCGCAGCTTTTCCGCGACGCCCCACGATGCTCCGCAAGATTCTCGTCACCTCGGCGCTGCCGTACGCCAACGGCAGCATCCACCTCGGCCATCTGGTCGAGTACATCCAGACCGACATCTGGGTGCGCTTCCAGAAGATGCAGGGCCACGAGGTGCACTACGTCTGCGCCGACGACACCCATGGCACCGCCATCATGCTGCGCGCCGAGAAAGAAGGCATCACCGCCGAGCAGCTGATCGAACGGGTCTGGCGCGAGCACAAGCGCGACTTCGACGGCTTCCTGGTCGACTTCGATCACTACGGCTCGACCAACGACGAGGCCACCCGCGCCGTGTCGTACGACATCTATCGCAAGCTGCGCGACCAGGCGAAGCTGATCGCCACGCGCTCGGTCGAGCAGTTCTACGACCCGGTGAAGTCGCTGTTTCTGCCCGACCGCTTCATCAAGGGCGAGTGCCCCAAGTGCGGGGCGAAAGACCAGTACGGCGACTCCTGCGAGGTGTGTGGCTCTACTTACGCGCCCACCGATCTGAAGAATCCGTACTCGGTCGTGTCCGGCGCGAAGCCGGTGCGAAAGAGCTCCGAGCACTACTTCTTCAGGCTCTCGGACCCGCGCTGCAAGGCTTTTCTCGAACGCTGGACGCAGGAGGGCGAGCGCCTGCAGCCGGAAGCCCGAAACAAGATCCGCGAGTGGTTCGAGCAGGGTCTCAACGATTGGGACATCTCGCGCGACGCGCCGTATTTCGGCTTCGAGATTCCGGACGCGCCGGGCAAGTACTTCTACGTCTGGCTGGATGCGCCGATCGGCTACCTCGGCAGCTTTCGCAACCTGTGCGAGCGCAACGGCATCGACTTCGCCGCCTTCACGCAGGAAGCCGACGTCGCCCGCTCCAACACCGAGATGGTGCATTTCATCGGCAAGGACATTCTGTATTTCCACGCCCTGTTCTGGCCGGCGACGCTGAATTTCTCCGGCTACCGCACGCCGACGCGCGTGTTCGCGCACGGCTTCCTGACCGTGGACGGGCAGAAGATGTCGAAGTCGCGCGGCACCTTCATCACCGCCGAAAGCTACCTGCAGCAGGGGCTCAATCCGGAGTGGCTGCGCTATTACTACGCCGCCAAGCTCAACTCGACGATGGAAGACATCGACCTGAGCCTCGATGATTTCATCTCCCGGGTGAACAGCGACCTGGTGGGCAAGTACGTGAACATCGCCAGCCGCTGCGCCGGCTTCGTCGGCAAGCGTTTCGACGGAAAGCTGAAGGCGGCTTCCGGCAACCCGGTGCTTGCCGAGCTGAAGGCGGCCGCCGGGGCCATCGCCGCGCATTACGACGCGCGCGAGTACGGCAAGGCCCTGCGCGAGGTGATGCTGCTCGCCGACAAGGCCAACCAGTTCGTCGACGCCGAGAAGCCGTGGGAACTGGCCAGGCAGCAGGGTGCGGATGCCCGACTGCACCAGGTGTGCTCGGACGCGCTCAACATGTTCAGGCTGCTGACGCTGTACCTCAAGCCGGTGCTGCCGAAGGTCGCGCAGTCGGTGGAAGCTTTTCTGGACATTGCGCCGCTGTCGTGGCCGCAGGCCGGCGAGACGCTGCCCGAAGGTCATCGCATCCGCGCCTACAGTCATCTGATGACCCGCATCGAACGCAGGCAGATCGATGCGCTGGTCGAAGCCAACCGGGAAAGCCTGCAACCGAGCGTGCAGCAGCACTCGCCGCAGCGTCATGCCCAGCACCAGGAGAACATCGTGGAACAGCAAAGCCAACCGGCCTCGGCGTCCTCGCCGGCGAAATCGCCCTCGACCCCTGCCCCGGCGGCAGAGGGAAAGATCAGCATCGACGACTTCATGAAGGTCGACCTGCGGGTGGCGCGCATCGCCGACGCCGCGCATGTGGAGGGCGCGGAAAAACTCATCCGCCTGACGCTCGATCTCGGCGGCGAGACCCGCCAGGTGTTCGCCGGCATCAAGTCGGCGTACGACCCTGAGCAGCTCAAGGGCCGGCTCACCGTGATGGTCGCCAACCTGCAGCCGCGCAAGATGCGCTTCGGCGAATCGCAGGGCATGGTACTCGCCGCCAGCGGCGAAGGTCCCGGCATCTTTCTGCTGTCGCCGGACAGCGGCGCCGAACCGGGCATGAAAGTGAAGTAGATCCTCGGGGCGCACCGCATGTCGCGGATCACCCGCCACCTGATCGTTCATGGCCGCGTGCAGGGCGTGGCCTACCGCGATTCGATGCGTATCCAGGCACATGCCCTGAATATAACCGGCTGGGTGCGCAATCGGCGCGACGGCACGGTCGAGGCGATGGTGCAGGGCGAACCCGAACAAGTGGAGCGCATCGTCGGCTGGGCGCGCCGCGGCCCGCCGGCGGCGAAGGTGACGAACGTCGACGTCACCGATGGCGAGGGGGACTACGCCGCGTTCGAGGTCTCGCCGACGCTCTAGGCCGGCGGCACGTTCACTGGTAGTAGATCTCGACGTTGCCCGGTTCGAGCCACTGCGACAGCGACGATACCAGCGCGTCGTCCAACCGCACCTTCCAGTTCTCGCCCAGCTCGATTTCCGCCTGCGCGCGGCCGTTGGTATAGACCACCGACACCGGCACCGTGCCGTTGCGGTAAGGCGCCAGCATGTCCTTCAGCTTCTTGCCGCTGGAGCCGCCGTTGCAGTGCAGCCGCATGCCGCGCGCGAAGTGGTTGCGCGCCGCCGTCAGGTCGAACAGCCGGTCGGCCGTCAGCCGCAGGCTTTGAGAGAAGTTGTCGAAGCTCGCCTTGCCCTCGACGATGAGCAACTGGTCTTCCTTCAGCCACGGCCTGTGCTTCTCGAACAGCTCGTTGAACACCGGGATCTCCACCCGCGCCGTGCCGTCGTCGAGCACCAGCACCGCCATGCGGCCGCGCCGGGTGTTCTGGGTGCGTATGGCGTAGATCACGCCGGCCACCACCACGGTCTGGCCCTGCGGCTGAATCGCGCCCAGCCGGGTGCGCGCGAAGGACGCCACTTCAACCCGGTAGTACTCGAAGGGATGGCCGCTGTAATAAAAGCCCAGCGCCAGCTTTTCGTTGGTCAGCCGTTCGCGCAGGTCCCATTGCGCGGCATCGATCAGTTGCGGCCCTGCGGCCGCGCTCGCCGCGTCGCCGAACAGGCTCACCTGGGCGGCTGCGCGGCTTTCCTGCTCGGCCGCCTCCATGGCGACCCCGACCGACGCCAGCAACCGCGCGCGATGCCCGTCGATCGAGTCGAACGCGCCCGCGCGCACCAGCGACTCGATCACCCGCCGGTTCACGATGCGGCGGTCGACCCGGCGGCAGAAATCGAACAGGTCGGCGAACGGGCCGGCGGTGCGCGCCTCGATGATGTTGCTGATCGCCGCCTCGCCGGTGCCCTTGATCGCGCCCAGCCCGTAGCGGATTCGCTGGCGGTCCATCGGCACGAAGCGGTACTCGCTGTCGTGAATGTCCGGCGGCAGCACCTCCAGCTTGTTGGCCACGGCGTCTTCGTAGAACTGCTGCACCTTGTCGGTGTCGTCCATGACCAGCGACAGGTTGGCCGCCATGAACGCCGCCGGGTGGTGCGCCTTCATGTACGCGGTCTGGTAGGCCACCAGCGCATAGGCCGCCGCGTGCGACTTGTTGAAGCCGTAGCCGGCGAACTTCTCCATCAGGTCGAACAGCTCGTCGGCCCTGGCCGCCGACAACCCGTTCTTCGCCGCGCCTTCGCGGAAGATGTCGCGATGCTTCGCCATCTCTTCCGGCTTCTTCTTGCCCATTGCCCGGCGCAGCAGGTCGGCGCCGCCCAGCGAGTAGCCGCCGATGATCTGCGCCATCTGCATCACCTGCTCCTGGTAGACCATGATGCCGTAGGTCTCGGCCAGCACCGGCTCGACGCGCGCATCGGGATACTGCGCGCGCTTGCCGTGCTTGCGCTCGATGAACTCCGGAATCAGGTCCATCGGGCCCGGGCGGTAAAGCGCGACCAGGGCGATGATGTCCTCGAAGCGGTCAGGCCTGGCGCGGGTCAGCAGCTCGCGCATGCCGCGCGATTCAAACTGGAACACCGCGGTGGTGTTGGCGTTTGCAAACACCCGGTAGGCGCCCGCGTCGTCGAGCGGCAGCGTCTCCAGGCTGATATCGGCCTGCGGATCGAGCCGCTGGATGTAGCGCAGCGTCCAGTCGAGAATGGTGAGCGTGGTCAGCCCGAGAAAGTCGAACTTGACCAGCCCGATCTGCTCGACGTCATCCTTGTCGAGCTGGGAGATGACCGAGTCCGAGCCCGACGCGCTGTACAGCGGGCAGAAATCGGTGAGCTTGCCGGGCGCGATCAGCACGCCGCCGGCGTGCATGCCGACGTTTCGCGGCAGCCCCTCGAGCTGCTCGGCCAGGGCCAGCAGCTCGCGCGTTTCTTCCTCGGCCTCCTCGCGTTCTTTCAGCCGGGGCTCCATTTCGCGCGCCATCTGCAGGGTGATGAGCTTGCCCGGCTGGAAAGGAATCAGCTTCGCCAGCTCGTCGGTGCGGCTGTAGTTCCATTCCATCACCCGCCCGACGTCGCGCACCACGGCCTTCGCCGCCATCGTGCCGAAGGTCGCGATCTGCGACACCGATTCGGCGCCGTACTTGTGGCGCACATACTCGATCACCCGGTCGCGCCCGTCCTGGCAGAAATCGATGTCGAAGTCCGGCATCGACACCCGTTCCGGATTGAGAAAGCGCTCGAACAGCAGGTTGTAGCGCAGGGGATCCAGGTCGGTGATCCCCAGCGAGTACGCCACCAGCGAGCCGGCGCCGGAGCCGCGGCCGGGGCCCACCGGCACGCCGTTGTTCTTCGCCCAGTTGATGAAGTCCGCGACGATCAGGAAATATCCGGCGAACCCCATCTGCACGATGGTCTTCGCCTCGAACTCCAGCCGCTGAAGGTAGCGCGGCCGCTCGCGCGCCGCCGCCTCGGCTTCCGGATACAGTTTCGCCAGCCGCGCTTCCAGGCCCTCGCGCGCCCGCGCGAGCAGATAGTCGTCCAGCGCCATGCCGTCGGGCGTCGGAAACAGCGGCAGCTTCGCCTTGCCCAGCTCGAAGGAAAAATTGCAGCGCCGCGCGATCTCGACGCTGTTCTCCAGCGCCTGCGGCAGGTCGGCAAACAGTTCCTGCATCTCGTCCTGGCTGCGGAAATACTGCGCCTCGGTGTAGGGGCGCGGGCGCCGCTGGTCCGATAGCACGTAGCCTTCCGAAATGCAGACCCGCGCCTCGTGCGCCAGAAACTCGTCCGGACGCAGAAACTGCACCGGGTGCGTGGCAACCACCGGCAGCTTCAACTGCGAGGCCAGCCGCAGCGTGTGCTGCAGCAGCGGCTCGCCCTGCGCATGCCCGGCGCGCCGGGACTCGAGGTACGAGCGGCGGGGGAACAGCGCCGCCCGCTCCGCGGCCAGCCGGCGCGCGCCTTCCAGATTGTCGGCGAGCAGCGCCTGCGCCACGTCGCCCGACGCGGCGCCCGACAGGGCGATCAGCCCGTCGGTCGAGCCTTCCTGAAACCACTCCCTGCGCAACTCGGCGCGCCCGCGATGCTGGTTGCCGAGATAGGCGCGCGACAGCCAGTCGCACAGCCGCAGATACCCGGCGCGGTCCTGCACCAGCAGCAACAGTCGGGAGGGCCGTTCTCGGTCGGCGTCGTTGCCGATCCAGACGTCGCAGCCGATGACCGGCTTAAGCCCCTTGGCGCGCGCCGCCTGGTAGAACTTCACCATGCCGAAGAGATTGCCGAGATCGGTGATCGCCAGCGCCGGCATTCCGTCGGCGGCCGCCGCGGCGCAGGCATCGTCGATCCTCGCGATGCCGTCCGAGATCGAAAATTCGCTGTGCAGGCGGAGGTGAACGAAGCGCGGCCGTGCCATGCGCGTATTCTACGACGCCATCGCGCGGCCCACGCATACCGCCGCCGGTCGAATTGCGTAGAATCACCGCCTGTGTTCGCGACCGGCGGCAAATGACCGGTCGCGTTCGCTTTTTTCGCGCCCTGAATCTTCCGACCAATGCCTGAATACTCGACGGCCGCCGCCGCGCGCTGCCGTGCCGCCCGCCTATGATGGACGGACAAACGCGACGTGCCTGGGCGGTGATGCTGCTCCTGGTGCTGATCTGGGGCTACAGCTGGATCACCTCGAAGATCGCGCTTAACTACGCCAGCCCGCTGGATTTTTCGGCGGTGCGGTTGGTGATCGGTACGGTCTCGCTGCGGCCGCAGCATTTCCGCTGGGTGATTGTCATCGGGGTCGTACAGACCGCCGCGTTCATCGTGCTGAACACCTGGGCGCTGGCCGGCGGCGGGCCGGGCAAGATCTCGGTGCTGGTGTTCACCATGCCGTTCTGGGTGGCAGCCTTCGCGTGGCCGGTGCTGGGCGAGCGCATTCGCGGCTGGCACTGGCTGGCGCTCGCGCTCGCGCTGACCGGCCTGGTGCTGGTGTTGCAGCCCTGGAACCTGCATGCCTCGCTGCTCAGCCGCTCGCTGGCGGTGGCCGCGGGCATCTGCTGGGCCCTGGGCGTGGTGTTCGCCAAGCGGCTGCACAACCGGGCGAAGGTCGACGAGGTATCGTTCACTTTCTGGCAGATGGCGATCGGCCCGGTGCCGGTGCTGATCGCGGATGCGCTGTTCGACACCCACACCATCGAATGGACGCCGGTGTTCACGCTGTGCGCAATCTTCAACGGCGTGATCGCCACCGGGGTGGGCTGGGCGATGTGGCTGTACGTGCTGCACCGGCTGCCGGCCGGCACGAGCAGCTTGTCGTCGCTGGCGATCCCGGTGATCGCAGGGCTGTCGTCCTGGCTGCAGCTCGGCGAACGGCCCACCCGGCTGGAGCTTGCCGGCATGCTGCTGATCGGCGCGGCGCTGGCATTGATATCCTGGCTCACCATCCGCCGCCATGAAGAGCCCGAGCCGCTTACCGGACAGGAGTAACCCATGAAGCAGGCCGACTGGTATTTCGACTTCATTTCGCCCTTCGCCTACCTGCAGTGTGCAAAGCTGCCGGAGATCTCCCGGCACGCAACCCTGACCCTGCGGCCGGTGCTGTTCGCGGCGCTGCTCGACCATCACGGCCAGCTTGGCCCGGCAGAGATTGCACCGAAGCGCGACTTCATCTTTCGCCAGGCCCTGTGGCTGGCACAGCGCAACGGCATCGAGATGCGGCTGCCGCCGTCGCACCCGTTCAATCCGCTGCCGGCGCTGCGACTGGCGATCGCGCTGGAGGCGCGCGCCGACGCGGTCACCGCGATCTTCGAATTCATCTGGCGCGAGGGCCGCGATATCGGCAACCCGGCGGAATTCGAGGCGCTCGCCGCCCGCCTCGGCGTGCGCGATGCGGCCGCCCGCATCGCAGAACCCGCGGTCAAGGATGCGCTGCGCCAGTCCACCGACGCAGCAATCGCGCGCGGCGTGTTCGGCGTGCCGACGGTGACGGTCGACGGCGAACTGTTCTGGGGCTTCGACGCCACCGGCTTCTTCCTCGATTACCTCGACAGCCCGCAACAGGTGCGCTCGACGCTGTTCGAGCCGGTCGCAAAGTTTCCTCAAGGCGCCGCGCGGCGGCGGCGCGCCCAGTGAAGCCCTCGCGCAGCCGCTTTCTCGAGGTGCGCGGCCTGCGCTACCACCTGCGCGAATGGGGCGATGCCTCCGCGCCGATGCTGTTCATGCTGCACGGCTGGATGGACGTGTCGGCCTCGTTCCAGTTCACCGTCGACGCCTTCGCGCGCGACTGGCATGTTTTGGCGCCCGACTGGCGCGGCTTCGGCCTGTCGCAGCGGGCGCCGGGCGGTTACTGGTTTCCCGACTACATCGCCGATCTCGATGCGCTGCTCGAGGCCTGCACGCCGGATGCAGCCGTGCCGGTCGTCGGCCACAGCATGGGCGGCAACGTGGCCGGGCTCTACGCAGGCATTCGCCCGGAGCGCGTCTCGAAGCTGGTGCTGGCCGAAGGTTTCGGCCTGCCGCGCACCGTGCCCGCGCAGGCGCCGGGGCGGTATCTCAAGTGGCTGGAGTCGCTGAGCGACCCGCCGAAGCTGCAGCCGTACGCGAGCTTCGAAAAGGTCGCCGCCCGGCTACTCGCTAACACCCCCGGCCTCGGCGAGGCGCGCGCACGGTTTCTTGCAGAACACTGGGCCGAGGAAATCGCACCCGGCCGCATCGAACTGCGGGCCGATCCGCTGCACAAGGCGCCGAATCCGGTGCTCTACCGGGTGGAGGAAGCGATGGCCTGCTGGCGGCGCATCACCGCGCCGACGCTGTGGGTGCACAGCGGCGGCGACTGGCTGCTACGCTTCATGAAAGATGACGGCGGCGAAGCGCTTGCCGCCTACCGCGGCGCTTATCGCGCGCTGTCGGAGTGCCGCATCGAAGGCGCCAGCCATATGATGCATCACGATCAGCCGGAGCGGCTCGCGCAGGCAATCGAGGCGTTCCTCGGTTAACAGCTCTGGCGCCCGCGGCCCGGCACTGGCGCGGCAGCAGGCAACAGGCAACAGGCGGACAATCGAGGCGACGCAGGCGCATGTGCGACCAGCGCTTGCGCAGTCCCGGTTCCAAGGGCGCTCATGAAACGACGCGATTTCCTGAAGTCTTCCGCCGCCGGCATCACCCTGCTGTCGTTTCGACTGCCGGCGCGGGGCGAACCAATGCAGTCCTTTTCGCCCAACGCGTTTCTCGCGATCGGCAGCGACGGCAGCATCATCGTCACCGTCTGCCAGGCGGAGATGGGCCAGGGTATCGGCACCGGCCTTGCGATGGCGCTGGCCGAGGAACTGCGGGTGCCGCTCGCCAGGGTGAGCTACCGGCTCGGTGCCGGCCGCGACGAGTATCACAACCGCGCACTGTCGCCGGACGAGCAGATCACCGGCGGCAGCCGCAGCATGCAGGCATTTTTCGACGTCTACCGGCGGGCCGGTGCCCAGGCGCGCGCGCTGCTGACGGTGGCCGCCGCCGGGCGCTGGCGGGTGCCGCCGGCGCAGTGCGAGGTGCGCGATGGCCGGGTGCATCATCCGGCGAGCGGACGCAACGCCGGCTTTGCCCAGCT
>ERZ869936.936-NODE-936-length-23587-cov-4.466089_pt1 | contig 23587 bp, 25 predicted proteins | sample MGYA00520876_ERZ869936 | MGnify/ENA primary metagenome ERZ869936 (study PRJEB32218, sample SAMN09650985) | biofilter metagenome | isolation source: enrty point of leading RO module | place: Saudi Arabia: Thuwal, RO plant located on Red Sea | collected 2016-02-17 ...
CGTGGACCATCAAAGACGGCTCAACTGGACCAGAAGCTGGCGCGGCTATTCACACTGATTTCAAAGATAAATATATCCGGGCGCAAGTGGTCACTTTTGAAGATTTCGTACAATACGGTGGCAAGAGTAAAGCTCGTGATGCTGGCAAGATGCGCACCGAAGGGAAGGAGTACGTGGTTGCTGACGGTGACATCATTGAATTCATGCATTCGTAATTGATGCGTTATACTGAGTATCGTATGGTGGTACGAACGACATTTATAGTGCTCGGAGTATTGTTAGCAATATGCCTCTTTGTCGTTGGCGCCATGGCCGCACTTGGGTTGTCTATACATATTGATTTCTCTAGCCCAGGGCCTATTAGTGGTCCAGACCGTCCACAACTCGAAGCCCAGGTGAAATCATCGATTGAAAACAACAAGAAACTCTTTTATATAGAAGAAGCGCCGAGGTTTAAATTTAAAGATTAAGAACCTTCACTCGGTGGATTATGTCGCTGCACCGGACTAATGACATTAGGATTCCACTCGGCTGTAATCTCGCCGTGCTTTTCCTCGAAGCTCTTAATTTCATGTTCGATGTACTGCTGGAGACGCTTCATGTGACCGGGCGTCAGAGAATAAATCTGCGCCTGCTGACCACTTGAGATAGCCATCACAAAATACTCTGGCGATTGACCAATCTTAATATTTTCGGCAAACATCTTAGGGGCTTTTTGTAAGTCTTCTGCTTTCATCTACCTATTCTCCCACACAATCACAACTGCGCAAAATTGTCGTATAATAGTACCAATGAACAATCTACCCAAAAACTTCGTTATGCAGTTGGGCTCGTTGGTGGCTTTATACGTATCAATCACCGCCCTCCTAACGCTTATCTTTAGCACTATTAATATCGCCATTCCTGATGCCGCCGCTGGCAGTTGGGAATGGGATAGTAGTCAGTCATCACTACGTTTTAGTCTCGCACTTCTGGTCGTCTTTTTCCCGACCTACCTGGCGCTAACACGTGTTGTTAACCAAACCAGACGGGAGTCTGAGGAATCCTACGCAACCTTCACCAAGTGGCTTATCTATATATCACTCTTGGTAGGTGGGCTTGTTATGCTGGTCGACCTCGTGGTCGTCATTATGACCTTCCTCGAAGGGGAAGTAACCTTGCGCTTTATCCTTAAGGCCGCCTCTGTGCTGTTTATCATCGGGGCCGTCTTCTGTTATTACCTCAAGGACGCCAAGGGGTACTGGCAAATGCGTCCGCAGATGTCTATCACCTACGGCGCGGTCGCCACAGCAATGGTTATCGGTATCGTCGTATCAAGCCTCTATCACATGGAAATGCCAACTGATGCTCGTGAACGCAAGCTCGATAATGAACAAGTCGGTCATATGCAAGACATGCAGTGGCGCATCGAGGACTACTACCGTACAAATGAAGCACTACCAGAGAACATTACCGCGGTATACGTAAACGACGTACCAAAGGCACCAGACGGACGTGAGACCTACGCATACAACGTTACTGGCACCACGACCTACGAACTCTGCGCGACATTTGCGAAACCGTCACAACCAGACACCCAAACTCGACCAGTCACACCACCTGGACTTGAGAAGAATTACAACTGGGACTATAAAGCCGGCCGCTGGTGTTTCGACCGAGAGATTGATGGAGAGTATCGGCAATAGCTAGAAACCAAAAACAGAAAGCGGTCAATGGTTAATTGACCGCTTTTTCTGTATAAGTCAGAGATATGTATGACCTGATTTTAGACTACAACTCGTTACTTAATGATGTAATGATTACCAATGCTACATATCTCGGCATTAGTGTCTTAGTTGTTTTGGCTCTTGGAGGTATAAGTGGCGCAGCTGTATATTTTATATCAATTAAACCCTATCAAATTAAAATATCAGAAACAGCTGACGAATTAACATTTTTGAGAACAGAAATTGAGACATTAGTTGCTAAAAACGAACATATTGCTGCAGAACTGGACAAAAAATATATTGAGATGGAATCACAATATAGTGAGCTAAAAGAGGCTGCAGAAAAAGAACAGCTGGAGAACGAAGAAAAATTAAGTAAATTAGAAATTGACTTACAGAGTAGCGCATATGCATTAAAAACCGAGATTGAAAATCAAATTAAAAAAATTGACGAGAAGATCATTTCATCTGAAATTTTAAATGACTATCGGGAACACTGGGTATGGGATTCTCGCGATGTACCTATAAATACGATACGTAGTCTAGTGATAGCTCTTCATAAAACAATCATTAACAACTCGAGTGTTTGGTTGCAAAAACTGATTCTTGATGAGATGGAGTTTGTACTTAGTAGAAATCTTGAAAAGCTCAAAGAAGACTCTGATATTCAAGATATTTTAGAAAACATAAAGGAGTTGTTGCCAAAAGTTGATAAAAAATACTCAGAACAAAGAAAACTTGTTGAGGAGGAATTAAAAAACTTTACAAGTTAGTAAACAAAGGCATAATGAACCCTACGTTTATTACAGCTCATAGGGTTGATTTTTATGCACAAACGATTTGACCACAAAGACTTCGAAAAGAAATGGCAAGAGAAATGGGCGAGCGCTGGCATCTACCGTACCGAAGACAGTGACAAACCAAAGACCTTTGTGCTCGATATGTTCCCATACCCCTCTGGTGAAGGGCTGCACGTTGGTCATCCTAAAGGTTACATCGCGACCGATATCTACAGCCGCTTCAAGCGCATGACCGGCCACGAGGTGCTCCACCCGATGGGTTGGGACGCTTTTGGTCTGCCGGCTGAGAACTTCGCCATCAAACACAAAGTCCACCCGCGCGTGGCGGTCGATAAGAATATCGCGAACTTTAAATCACAGCTTAGTAAGCTCGGCTTTGACTACGACTGGAATCGAGAAATCAACACCACCGACCCAGAGTTCTACAAATGGACACAGTGGATTTTCGTTCAACTTTTTAAGAAAGGTTTGGCGTACGAGAGCCATGAACCGATTAACTGGTGCCCGGGGTGTCAGACCGGACTCGCCAACGAAGACCTCGAAGCCGACGGCACCTGCGAGCGTTGTGATAGCGTCGTCGAGAAGCGGCCGATGCGACAGTGGGTCTTGAAGATTCGTGAGTACGCCGACCGCATGCTTGAGGATTTGGATACCCTCGAGTGGCCAGAGCACATCAAGGAAGCGCAGCGAAATTGGATAGGTAAGAGCCAAGGGGCTGAGATTGATTTCAAACTCTCGACTGGAGACAGCGTGACTGTCTTCACGACGCGACCTGATACGCTCTTTGGTGCGACCTACATGGTGTTTGCTCCTGAGCATGAACTTGTGGTTAAGAACAAGGGAAATATCACCAACTGGAGTGATGTCGAATCGTATATCAAAGAAGCTGCCAACAAGAAGGAGATGGACCGACTTGATAACACCAAGGAAAAAACCGGTGTAATACTTGAAGGTATTGTGGCGATTAACCCAGCCAACAACGAGGAAATCCCGGTCTATATAGCTGACTATGTTCTTGCTGGGTACGGCACCGGTGCCATCATGGCCGTACCAGCACACGACGAACGTGACCATGCTTTTGCCGCTAAATACGATATACCGATTAAAGAGGTGGTGGTACCGGAACGAATCGATAAGCGCAATCCGCCAGTTGATGGCAAAGAGAAGATTGAGCGCCAAAATGTCCACGCCTACGTAACCGACCCAAAGACGGGCAAAGTATTGTGTCTAGAGTGGAAAGAACACGATTGGCGTACGTTGCCGATGGGTGGAGTCGAAGAAGGAGAAACACTGATTGAAGCCGCTCGACGTGAAGTGCGAGAGGAAACTGGCTACACCGAACTATCCCAAGGCAAGGTCGCTGGCGGACAGGTTCGCGCTGAGTACTTTGCTGCGCACAAGGATGTGAATCGGGTTTCCTTTACTAATCTGGTGTGCTTTGAACTGGTTGGCGATACTCAGGAAGCACTATCACCCGAAGAAGCGGCCAATTACGACGTCAAGTGGCTTGACCCAAAGGACGTTACGCTTGAATCCATGACTCACGCTGAGATGGATATCTGGCTCGAGCGAGTAGCACTACTCGACCAGGCTGAGCATCTTTTTACCGGTGCTGGAGTACTCGTAGATTCAGGGGACTTTACTGGTATGGACTCAGAAGAAGCCAAGCAGGCCATCACTGAAAAAGTCGGTGGACGCATGACCTCAACCTATAAAATTAAAGACTGGGTGTTCAGTCGGCAACGCTACTGGGGTGAACCATTCCCGATGGTTCATCTTGAGGATGGCACGGCGGTGCCAATTGCTGAGGAACAACTGCCAGTCAAACTCCCTGAGGTGGAGTATTACGAGCCAGCTGGCGACGGGCGTTCGCCACTGGCGAATATCGAAGACTGGGTCAACGTAACTGGCTACCTTGATGATGCTGGTGATTTTGTGGTCGCCGATGAGGCACCAAACGGACAAAAACTTATCAAGGCCACCCGCGAGACCAACACTATGCCCCAGTGGGCGGGCTCGTCGTGGTACTACCTGCGCTACATCGACCCGAAGAACAACGATGCGCTCATCGACCCTAAAAAAGAAAAGCAATGGCAGCCAGTTGATGTGTATGTCGGTGGTGACCACGCCGTGCGACACCTTATCTACGCGCGCTTCTGGCACAAGTTCCTTTACGACATGGGAGTGGTGTCAACCATTGAGCCATTCCAGCGTCTGGAGTTCCTCGGCTTTATTTTGGCTGAGGACGGTCGCAAGATGAGCAAACGGTGGGGGAATGTGATTAATCCTGACGACATCGTTGATTTGGTCGGAGCAGACACTATGCGCGTCTACGAAATGTTCATGGGGCCGTTCGAGAACACCATCGCTTGGAGCAAAGATGGCCTCGCCGGTGCCCGTCGTTTCTTGGAAAAAGTGAACGGGCTCTCTGAACACATCACAGACAACGAACCAAAAGAAGTGACTGCGCAGCTGCATAAGACCATCAAGAAGGTAAGTGAGGATATCGAGAACTTTAAGTTCAACACGGCGGTCAGTGCCATGATGATTTTTGTGAACTTGGCTGAGAAGGAAGGGCTGACGCAAGCAAGTTACAAAGCCTTCCTGAAGCTTTTGGCACCATTTGCACCGCATTTGACGGAAGAGTTGTGGGCGGAGATGGCCGGGAATTCAGGCAGTATTCATACTGCCGAATTCCCGGCCTTTGACCCGGCCTTGGCCGTCGATGAGACTGTCACCATTGGTGTGCAAATCAACGGTAAGGTGCGCGGAGATATCACCATTGCACCCGATGCGACCGAGGAAGAGGTGATGGCGGTAGTGCGGGCAAGCGAACAGTTGGCCGCGCGATTGTCCGAGAACATTATCAAAATCATTTATAAGCCGGGTAAAATACTGAATATTCTGCAATCATGACCCCAGTATTAGTCCAAGGAAAAATACTTGACGCATTTCAATATGCGTGATACAAATGCCAGAATACATTCTACAAATGGTAACCCATTGAAAGTCTTAGAGAGTGTTGAAGTATACGTATGATTACATTTAAACCAAAACAAGTAACCAAAAAACTCGTGGCAGCGTTGCCAGATCGAGATCGCGACGTTCTTGAACGTCGTCTTGGACTCGGCAAAGATGGAAGCATTCCCACCCTTGAATCAATCGGCCAGAATTACGGTGTCACCCGTGAGCGTGTGCGACAGATTGAAAATTACGGCATCCAGTCCATCCAAAAGTCTGAGGTCTACCAAGAGTTTGCCGAGGTATTCCAAGAACTCCAAAATGCCATTGATGCCCTTGGTGGTGGCGTGATGGCTGAGCAAGTTCTCCTTGAAGAAATTACCAAGGATGAGACGCTGCGCAATCACATCTACTTCCTCTTGGTGCTTGGTGACCCGTTCTACCGCAGCAAGGAGAACCCAGCCTATGTACATCGCTGGTACACTGAGCGCAAGATTGCTGAGACCGTCGAAACTGCTCTCAAAAACGTATACAAAACACTAAGCGAAGACGAACTCGTCTCAGAGGATGAAATTCTCAACCGTTTCCGCAACGAACTTATCGAGATTGCTGACAAGTACGATGACACCGTCCTCAAGCGCTGGCTCATGATTTCTAAGGAGATCGGTATGAACCCGCTCGGAGAATGGGGGCCAGCCTCAAGTCCGAACGTCCGCGTAAAAGGTATACGTGACTACGCGTACCTCGCCGTGAAGCGTCACGGTTCACCAATGCACTTCAAGGAAGTAGCTGGTGCTATCAATGAACTCTTTGGTAAGAAGGCACACACTGCCACTACTCACAACGAGCTCATTAAAGACGAACGGTTCGTTCTGGTTGGCCGCGGACTCTACGCACTCTCAGAATGGGGGTACTCAGCGGGTGTGGTGAAGGATGTGCTCCGCGATATTCTTGAAGCACACGGTCCACTGACACGCGATGAAATTATCGACCGTGTCCGCAAGGAACGCTACGTGAAAGACAACACCATTGTGGTGAATCTCCAAGACATGAATCTCTTCAAGCGATTGCCAAATGGTTCATACACTGTCGCTGAATAAATTCACACTCCAAACTTTTACAAACGGCCGCCTGATTGGCGGCCGTTGTTGTTGTACAATAGAACAAAATGAATTCGTATCAGAGCTTTACCGTCTGGATATTCTTGTTGGGCGTCTTCATGGGTGTCTATCTATTCTTTGAGTATCTGGGCTTCAGTACCAGTCGCGTCTTTTCCTATGTGCTGTTGTTAATGCCGATTTGGTTGCCGCTCATTACGTTCTTTCTTTTCTATGAGACCTGGGTAAATTTCGTCCGCTACCAATTTAATCGCAAAGCCGGACGAACAACTCTCGAAATTACCTTGCCACAAGAGATTTATAAATCTCCCGTCGCCATGGAGCTCGTTATCAACCAACTCTTTCAAACGGCCGGTATCGACAATCATGTGCAGGCCTACTGGGACGGCAAGCATCCACCGGTGTTTTCACTGGAACTTGTCTCGAGTCATGGACAAGTGCGCTTTTGTATCAACTGCCAACCAAAGTTCCGGAACATGATTGAGTCTCAACTCTATGCACAATATCCAGGTATCATGATTCGCGAACTCGATATCGACTACACTGCAGAAATCCCTGAGAATGGTGACGGCTACGAATCATACGCTTTTCACTACAAGTTGAAGAAAGCGGACGCCTACCCAATTCGTACGTATTTTGATTACGGCCTTCAAGCCAACCCGAAGGAGGAAGAAAAAATCGACCCGCTTTCCGTTACTCTTGAGACACTAAGCTCACTTGGGCGCGGTGAGCATATGTGGCTCCAAATTCTAATTAAGGCCAATAAAGGCTACGATTTTAAATCCGGTAGTTTGAAAAAAACCGAAGACTGGAAGAAGGACGTGAAAAAAGAAATGGAGGCTATCATTGAGGGTGCTAAAGCACGCAGCGGTGAAGCCGGCGGGCCACCTCAGCTTACAGAGGGCGAGAAAGATAATCTTAAAGCGCTCGAGCGTAGTCTCTCAAAGTACGCGTTTAATACGTATGTCCGTGCAATTTACCTTGCCAAAGAAGAAAATTTTGACGGTACTAAAATTGGTAGCATGGCCGCAATTTTTCGGGCCACTGATGATGTTGCGCGCAATTCACTCGGTATCATTTGGGATACCAATACTCCGTGGCCGTGGTGGCAGGACAGAGGTGGCCGCAAAACCGCTCGCTGGAAACGGGAGGAGATCGAGGATTACAAGCGACGTAGTTACACCGAACGACACCGGGGTGATACGGGTATGATTCTTACGACCGAGGAGTTGGCAACTCTCTTCCATCTGCCTGGTAGTGTGGTACTCAGTCCAAACGTGCAACGTATCGGTTCAACCCGCGGTGGTGCGCCAAGTAACCTACCAATTTAATCGAACACCATGGAGATACACCATTCAGAATTCACCACTGACGTCAATTACCGCGTACCGCTGTGGGTTCGTTTGATGCGTTGGTCAATGATGTTGCTCGGTGCTTTTGTACTTGGTGGAGCCACCACTGGCATTCTGATTTGGCAATTAACCGGCCCACCAAGCCACTTCCCAGTCAATGAACCAATTGAGATTGCTGAAGGCACCTCAGCTCGTGATATCGCTTTGCAGCTTAAAGAGCAAGGTGTTGTGAAGTCTGACTTGGCACTTTATTCAATTCTTATACTCCTTCATGACCCCACTGCCATCAAAGCCAGTACGTATAAATTCAAACAACCACAAAATGCCTTTGCTATCGCGTCGCGTCTCATTGCTGGTGAGTTCGGCATCGATTTAATACGTTTTGTGCATTACGAAGGGGAGCGGAACGAACTCTTGGCTGAGCGAGCGGCTGAAGTCCTACTCGATTTTGATGTCGAAGAGTTTTTACGTCTCACTAAAGACAAGGAGGGTAGGATGTTCCCCGACACCTACCTCATCCCTGAAAGTTATACGGCCAAAGAGTTGGTGACGCTCCTTGAAGATACGTTCAATGCCAGAATTGAACCACTGCGTCCGGCGATTCGCGAGAGTAACTACACCGAGGACGAAGTCATTATTATTGCGTCACTTATCGAACGCGAAGCCAACACCCGTGAGAGTAAGCGCATGGTAGCCGGCATCATTAATAACCGTTTGAATGAAGGGATGCCACTGCAGCTTGATGCGTCGATTGAGTACTCACTCTCGACACCACTGAATGAACTCGCTCCGGGTGAGTTGGCGGCCGAACTTAAGGCTACTGACACTCCGTACAATACCTACCTCAATACTGGTCTCCCACCAACACCGATTGGTAATCCTGGTCTGACCTCCATTGAAGCCGTACTGCGTCCAATTGAATCCAATTACTTTTTCTATTTAACCGGTCGTGACGGTAATTTCTATTATGCTGAAACTGGCGCCGAGCATAACCGGAATGTGGCAAATTATTTACGATAATTGACTTTTTTTAATTAAGTTGTATTATTTATTTAGCTCCACTTTGCTAGTGTAACGGTACGCCCTATTGCGGGTACGCCAACCCAAGGATTTCACGATGGGCGTTTTCGTTACGCACGAAGAAGTCATCTCTGGCGGAACGCTCGAGTTTGCTGCCAAATGGCTTGGGTGCATCCCACGCGATATCAGTCTCGCTCTACGTAAACGAGTCAGCGCCAAGCCAGCACAGCTGCGCGAGGCGGTTGAAGCAGCTCTCGACAACACTTCTGAAGACGGCTACACCATCGATGAGATTATGAGTTTCATTGCTCAACCTGAGTACATGGCATGCGACCGTGTGCTGTACTGGAACGAGAAGCTTGATGTAAAGCCGTCGTGGACAATTAAACTGAATAATTTTCTCATCACAGAAGAATGGGGAAACCAATTCGGTATTCACGCTCGTGGTGCAAGCCCTCAGGAGGCTATTCTCAATCTTTGGCGGCGGTTGTCAAAAAGTAAACTTGTCTTAGTTCAGAAGCAAAGTAGTGACAAAGACTATTTCTATGCAGCTATTTGCTGGGATGAAAAGCGGTGGATAGATCTGGCACTTACGCAGGAAGAAATGAGAAAAATTGTAGAAAAATTGCGTAAACGTAACATATATCTCCCAGAAGAGACTCAGTTTGTCAGCTATAGACACAAAACTCATTGAGAAGTACATCTGTAGGGGCGCGTCGCAGACGCGCCCTTTTTCATTTGGCAGGCTCGTGCTAGCGTAGTGTGCATATGGGGCAAAAAGGAACGGTATTTGTAGGACTCTCTGGTGGGGTGGATTCGTCGGTGGCGGCCGCGCGCCTTAAGGCGCGCGGCTACAATGTCGTCGGGGTCTTCATTAAAGTCTGGCACCCAGAGTGGCTTTCCTGTAACTGGGAGCAAGAGCGACTCGATGCCATGCGTGTGGCTGCTCGGCTTGATATTCCGTTTCTGACCTGCGATGCTGAGCGTGCCTACAAAGATGGCGTGGCTAACCACTTCATCCAGGAGTACCAAGCCGGGCGCACCCCCAATCCAGACGTGCTGTGTAATAAGGAGGTGAAGTTCGGTGCCTTCCTGCGCTTCGCTGACGCTCACAAAGCTGATTTTGTGGCCACTGGACACTATGCGCAAAAAATCACTACTGAGACCGGTTTTGAGCTTCACCGCGGAGTTGATACCAACAAAGACCAATCGTATTTTCTCTGGACGCTAACTCAAGCACAGCTCAAGCGTATTCTTCTACCAGTCGGCGACACGAAGAAAGAAGACATTCGCAAGGAAGCAGCCAAAGCTGGTCTCATCACCAGTGAGAAAAAAGACAGCCAGGGTATTTGTTTCCTCGGTCATATCGATATTAAAGAATTTCTCGGTCATTACACCGAGCTCGTACCGGGGCCAGTTGAGAATGAGCGTGGTGATGTGATTGGCGAACATGATGGCGCACTTATCTACACCATTGGCCAGCGACATGGCTTCACCCTCCATAACAAGACTCCCGAGAGTCAGCCGCACTACGTCAGTCGCAAGAACATGGAGCGCAATACCATCGTGGTTTCGACTCATCCGCCCAAGGCAGACAAAACCAACCACATACACCTACATACCTGTAACTGGATAGGGGAGCAACCGCAAGCAAACAGTAATTTTGAGCTACAAACTCGATACCGCCAATCACCCAACCCGGCTCGTTTCACTGAATTAAACAATGACACTGCCACTCTAGAACCTCAACAACCAATTGACGCCTTCGCTTCAGGACAGTCTGCTGTTTGTTATCTTGGCCAACGCTGCCTCGGAGGTGGTATCATTGGCTGATTATGTCTGTACTGGTCACCAAAGCTGACGGCACACAAGAACTATTCAAAGTCAATAAGTTGCGCAACTCATTGCGCCGCGCCGGTGCGACTAAACAGGAAGTCGCAGCCATTGTGACCGAAGTCGACACCAGTCTCTACAGCGGGATTAAAACGCAAGAAATTTATCGCCACGCGTTTGAATTATTGCGTCAAAGCGAAGAACCTGCGGCAGCGCGCTACTCGATGCGACGCGCGCTCTTTAATCTGGGACCAACCGGTTTTCCGTTTGAGGATTTCCTGGCCAAACTATTCCAGGCCGAAGGGTACACTATCCAAACTCGCGTTACAGTCGAAGGCAAGTGTGCCTCCCATGGACTCGATGTTGCCGCCTACAAAGAAGACGATAGTTTTGTGGCTGAAGCTAAATTTCATAGTCGCCCAGGAGTAAAGTCAGATTTGCAAGTCGCGCTCTACACCTATGCGCGCATGATTGACTTGCGAGAACAGAAGATTTGCAAAGCGGATAACTGTGGTATCAAAGACGTGCTCTTGGTCACCAACACCAAATTCACCAGCACTGCCATCAAGTACGCTGAGTGTACTGGCTTGTCACTGTTGAGCTGGAATTACCCAAAAGGAAACTCGCTTCAGGACAGAGTTGAACGCTCGGGTATTTATCCAGTTACCACGCTCTCAGCCCTCACTCAAAGCCAAAAACGCTACCTACTTGATAATGGCGTTGTGCTGTGTCGCGAATTAATCCAGAAACCCCAGTTTTTAAAGGAATTAGGTTTATCGAGCAAAAAAGTAAACACCGTACTAACGCAGGCTCGTCAACTCTGCAAGGCCACCAGCTAGTGATATAATGCTCGCATATTAGCCGTTATATCCATATTTTGTTGATATGTCAGAAGAATCTGAAAAGCAAGAGGGACAGAAGACCGTTGTCGCCTTTATTGCCGGTTTACTTATAGGCGGTCTGTTAGTTTGGGTATTCTCAAGTCCACAGGACACTGTGACACCTGAAGTTGCCGATGGTGAGGCTGAAGTATCAGAGAATGCAGGTGATGACACCAGCACTGATACCTCAGGCAACACCACGCGCACTGGTGAAGACAGCGATACTACTCCAGACGTACCGACTCTCCCAGTTGGTGACGGTGCGCTTTCAGTAGCTGATCAGGAAGCCGGTTCAGTTGTTAATCTTAACAGCGCTGAGTTTCCAACCGCTGATGGTTGGGTAGCAGTGCGCACCTACTCTGATGGTGCTATCGGACGCATTCTTGGTGCTGCTCGCTACTCTGAGAGTCAGGGCCTTATTCCGGAAGCTGTTGAGCTCTTGCAGCCAACTGTTTCAGGTAACACCTATGCTGTCGTATTCTTCACTGAAGACGGCGCTGTTGATGGCAATGGCAATCTTACCTTCGACCCAGCTGGTGACCAGCAAATCGACGGTATCCTTGAGACCTTTACGGCTCAATAACCATTTCTGGGCGATGTTTTGAAAACCGGGCGCTTATGCAAAAAGCGTAAAGAAAACTCTCCGTTTGGAGAGTTTTCTAGCTTTTTGAGGCGGAGCGTTGTGAGGTCTATACCTAATGCCCGAACCGTGTTGAAACAGTGTTTAGACACTGTTTCAAGGGAGGAAGTTCTTATGAGCGTAAGCGAATTAGAAACTTGACCCCAGGCTTTTGCTATACTAGTGCTATATGGCTGAATACGTAAAACGATACAACCCCAACCGCAGTGCTGAATGGAACTACGGGGGAGCCAAGTGGCGTCTCTCTCGCTCCAAGATAGATTTTTTCATAGAATGTCCACGTTGTTTCTATGTCGATAATAAACTTGGCACCAAACGACCAGGCTTCCCGTCCTTTAATCTCAATATTGCGGTAGATGAACTTTTTAAGAAAGAATTTGATCATTACCGAAAAAAACAGCAGCCGCATCCGATTATGAAAAAGTACAAAATTGACGCGGTACCGTTTGCTCACAAAGATATGGACATGTGGCGAGACAATTTTGTCGGGCTTGAAACCACTCATGAAGCGACTGGGTTAGTAGTAAGTGGCGCTGTCGATGATATTTGGGTCACTCCGGAAGGAAAGTTAATTGTAGTTGATTACAAATCAACATCTAAGGACGGTTCGATTACAGCCCTCGGTGATAGTCCATGGGAAGTGCAGTACACCAGACAGCTTGGTGTCTATCGCTGGCTCTTAGAACAAAATGGTTTTGAAACAGAGGATACTGGATATCTGGTTTACGCAAATGCCAGTAAAGAAGAGCCAAACTTTGACGACAAGCTCATATTTGAAACGACAGTGGTACCCGTAGAAACTGACATGAGCTGGCTTGATGACACACTGGCTGCTATCAAAACATGTCTTGAAAGTGATACCATTCCGGCGGCGGGAGATATGTGTGAGCATTGTCCGTACCGTGAAGCGGCCGGGAAGACACTCTTGCAACTGAATCCAGACACTAAAAAGAAGGAGCACGATGGCTGAGTCCACCGAAAAAGTACGTGCTGTTGTACGAAAGATACCAAAAGGGGAGGTGATGACTTATAGTGAGGTCGCGGCGGCGGCCGGCAAGCCGGCCGCCGCCCGTGCTGTTGCGAACGTCATGGCGAAAAACTACGACCTTGATATACCATGTCATCGCGTCATTCGGAGCGACGGGCAGTTAGGTGGCTATAACCGCGGTGGTGTCGATACAAAGCGTGCTATATTACGAGCTGAAGGCGTTAATATATGAGTCGTGACATATCAAACATCTCTGAGGAGGTCGAGCGCGTTAGACACGAGCTCGAGCACCGCAAACGTTCTCGCACCGCTCTTGAGCGAAGCAAAATTCATATCGACCACAACATCGATCAAGCTCGTGTAACGCTTGACCGCGCGCTACAAGTCGCGAGGCGAGCACAAGACGACGTACAAGAAGCCCAAAAGGCATTTGATGAAGCGATGCGCCGGATGCGCGCAGCCGACCAGTCGATGGAGCAAATTGCTGACGAGGAACTTGAACTCGCCAACCAACTACGTGACCTCTCACATGAGATGAGTCGCTTGCCGAAGGACGAGCTCAAGAATACGAATAATAGCAATGTGATTAACGGTAGACGTTTTAACTAAATTCATGGCCTATTCATACAAAGTCGAACAAGCAATCCGCGCCGCCGCCGTGCTACATAAAGACCAGCTCCGTAAAGGGGACATGCCATTCCCATACGTAACCCATTTGGTTTCAGTCGCTATGATTGTGTCTGATTACACTGAAGACGAAGACGTTATCACAGCCGCACTATTGCACGACACCCTTGAAGACACCGACTACACTGCCGAAGAGTTACAAGAAGATTTTGGTGGAGCGGTGCGCGACATGGTCGAAGCGCTTTCAGAACCACAGCGCGAAGTCACTGGCTCAAAAGTGCCCTGGAAGAAACAAAAAAGCGCCTACGCCGAACAATTAAGTAAAGCCCCCGATGGCTCGCTGATGATTGCGGCCGCCGATAAGATCCACAATATGCGCGCCATTGTCGAAGATTATTTTGAAGATCATGCCAAATTCGTGGCCAACTTTGGCGGTAAACTCGACGAACGTATCATCGCCTACCAATCCATTGCTGACGTACTCAACGAACGACTCGAAAATGCTATACTCGAGGAGTTCAACCAGGTATTTACTGAATACAAAAATTTCATCATCGATGTCAAAAAAACCCGCGAAGAGTTCTAAATTTAACTACACGACAATCAACCCACTTCCCAAACTGGGCAAAATTAAAACAGAATGGGACCTCAAAAAGCATTACTATACATCTGAAAAGGACCCGCAGATAGAAAAGGATTTAAAAAAAACTGAAGCAGCATATCGACGGTTTGCTGCTCGTTACAAAAAGTCAGCCTTTACCACTAACGCCAAACTCCTGCGCAAGGCCCTAGAGGAGCTTAATGCTTTGAGCATGAACCCAAGTACCGCTCGTCCGGGGCGATATTTTAGTCTCCGTACAGCTCTCAATTCAAGCGATGAGACTGCGAACAAACGACTCAATCAAATCGATGAGCGTCTCACCAAGGCGGCCAATGAAATTTTATTTTTTGATTTGGAGCTCGGTAAGATTCCCAAGCAACAACAACGAAAATTTCTCAAGGACCCGGCATTATCTAACTTTACCTATTATCTCAAGCGAGTGTTTGAGGAAGCACAGCACGACCTGACTGAGGCAGAGGAGCGCATCATTCGTCTTATCTCCGGCCCATCGTACAGTATGTGGGTTGATGCGACAGAGAAGATGCTTGGCAAGCGCACTGTTCGATACAAGCAGAAAGACATCCCACTCAATGAAGCGATTGACTATGTTGGTGTCCTGCCGTTTGCTGAGAAGCCGAAATTATGGAAACTCATCACGGCTGAATTAGATACCCTCACTGAGGTCGTCGAAAATGAAATCACCGCCATTTGTACACGCAAGAAAATTGGGGATGAACTGCGTGGTTTCAAAAAGCCATACAGTGCGACCGTCATGAATTATGAGAATACCGAGAAAAGTGTCGAGTCGCTTATCGCTGCCGTCAGTGATATTGGTTTCAAAAATAGTCAACGTTTTTATAAACTCAAGGCCAAACTGCACAAGGTTGAGAAACTACAGTACGCCCAGCGCGGAGCGCAGATTGGCATAACACCAACGATTCCATTCTCTGACGCCGTCGCTATTTGTCGCGATGTGTTTTACGCTGTCGACACAACATACGGCACCATCTTTGACACTATGCTTACCAATGGCCAGATTGATGTGTATCCAAAAGAAGGGAAACGGGGTGGAGCCTTCATGTCGGGTGAATCTGCCCAACCGACTAAAGTTTTTCTCAACCACGTCAACACGTTTGGCTCACTGACCACTCTCGCGCATGAAATGGGGCACGCCATTCATACTGAACGCTCAAAAACTCAACCGCCACAGTACCAAGGCTATTCGACCACCACTGCCGAAACCGCCAGTACACTTTTTGAGGGTTTCCTATTCAATGCCGTGTACGACCAAGCGAACGAAAAACAACGAACGGTTTTGCTTCACGACAAACTTTCACGCGACATAGCCACCATTCAGCGGCAAATCGCATTCTTCAATTTTGAACTTGAAATGCATACAGCTGTTCGTGAACAAGGAGCGATTACGCGAGAGGAACTGAACACCATGATGCAAAAGCACCTGCGCTCATATATGGGGCCAGCGGTGAATGTCACAAAAGAAGATGGCCATTCATACGTGTATGTCTCGCATTTCCGCTATGGGTTTTATGTCTATAGCTACGCGTTTGCCATTTTGATGAATAGCGTCATGGCTGAGCGGTACAAACACGACCACTCATATCTCAAAAATATTGACCAATTGCTGACATCCGGTTGTAGTGCCGATGTAGCGACCTTATTTAAACGCATCGGCCTTAATACCGAGTCTGCCACCACTTTCATAAAAGGACTCGAGGCTCAAACCAACGAAATCAATCGACTGAGCAAGCTCACACAATAGCGCTTATATCGACAAGGAGAGTGATACAATTAACATACGTATGAATGTACTTTTTTGGGGACTGACGGTCAGTGTGGCAGGAAAAGTGTTCTTGGCAGTTGGTGTCCTTTGGGCACATCGGGAGCTAGCGCACGAACATAAAATTGACGCCCGGGTCATTCGTTCGTTTCGGCTTGAACGCTGGCTTACCATCACTGGCCTCGCCCTGATTGTCATCGGGTACGCTATGGAAATCTATTTCTATGGCTTTACCACCATGCTCACCTGTGATGGCGATGAGTGTGCTGCTGCTCTTGGTGCACTCATGAACTAACGAGGAGTACTTTGTAATTAGCTAGGATATACGGTATTCTGAAAGCCTATTTTATGTCAGGCAACGAAATTCGCGAAAAATATCTTAAGTTCATGGAGGCCCAAGCGCATGCGATCATTCCGAGTGCTGCTCTGGTGCCTGAGAACGACCCCACCACGCTTTTTACCGGTAGTGGTATGCAACCACTCGTGCCGTATTTGATGGGCGAGACGCATCCGAAGGGCACCCGACTTACTAACTCACAAAAGTGTTTTCGCGCTGAAGATATTGAAGAGGTGGGGGACAACCGTCACACCACGTTCTTTGAGATGCTCGGCAACTGGTCACTCGGTGACTATTTCAAACGTGAACAACTCCGCTGGTTCTTTACCTTTTTAACTGAGGAAGTTGGTCTCGACCCAAACAAACTCTACGTCACCGTCTTCCTAGGTGACGAGGCACACGGGGTACCGAAAGACACGCGTTCGGTAGAACTCTGGGAAGCACTCTTCATTGAAGCTGGTGTGACACACAGTGTCGCTGAAATGGGTAGCGAAGAAGCCGGTGGTCAGCGTGGTATGCAAGAAGGCGAGCGAATTTTTTACTATGATGCCAGTAAAAACTGGTGGAGTCGGGCTGGTGTACCGGAGAAGATGCCGGGTGGAGAGATTGGTGGCCCGGATAGCGAGGTCTTTTATGATTTTGGCACTCCGCACGATACGAAGTTCGGTGAGCATTGTCATCCTAACTGCGATTGTGGTCGGTTCTTAGAAATCGGCAACTCTGTCTTCATGGAGTATCTCAAGGAAGATGATGGTTCATTTTCTAAACTCCCGGCCGAGAATGTCGACTTTGGCGGTGGGCTCGAGCGCATCACGGCAGCCGCCAACGGCACGCCTGATGTATTTCAGATTGATCTGCTTGGTGGCATCATCGGCCAAGTCGAAGCGCTCTCTGGTAAGAAGTACGCTGATGAGCAAGAATCCTTCCGCATCATTGCCGATCATATTCGTGGCGCGGTCTTTATGGTGAGCGATGGGGTCCTACCAAGCAACACCGAGCAAGGGTACTTTGTCCGCCGTCTGTTGCGTCGAGCTGTGCGTCACGCTGATAAACTCGGTGTCCCAGCTGGTCGCTTCAAAGAATTAGCTGAGAGCGTGGTCATCACCTACAAGAAACATTACGTGGCGCTTGAAGATAACAAAGAACAGATACTCGACTCGATTGAAGCCGAAGAAACCCAGTTCCGTAAAACCATTGAGAAGGGAATGAAGGAGTTTGAAAAGCTTGTGGCTGCTGATAATAACCACTCGGGGGAAGAGGCTTTTGTGCTTTTCACCACCTTCGGTTTCCCCTTTGAACTCACAAAAGAAATTGCCGATGAACGCAACATTCCGGTTGACGAAGTTGGCTTTAAGCAAGCAATGCAAGAACACCAAGAGAAAAGCCGCGTGGGCGCTGAACAGAAGTTCAAGGGTGGCCTGGCTGACCAATCCGAGAAAGTGGTGCAGTACCATACTGCGACTCACCTCATGCTCACTGGCCTACGTAAATACCTTGGTGAGCATGTGCACCAAGCCGGAAGTAATATTACCGGCGAACGACTTCGTTTTGATTTCACCCATCCCGTTAAAGTAGAGCCCAAAGAACTTGAGCAAATTGAAGCGTTTGTAAATAACGCCCTTAAAACCGGCGGGGAAGTAACAATTGAAACCATGGCCAAAGACAAGGCAGAACAAGACCCAACCATCGAAGGGAGTTTTTGGGACCGGTATCCTGATGAGGTGAAGGTCTATACCATTAAAGGTAACGACGGTACGATTTTCTCCAAAGAACTCTGCGGTGGCCCGCACGTCGAAAAGCTCGAAGATATCAAAGGCACCTTTAAAATCAAAAAAGAAGAATCATCTTCAGCTGGCGTACGCCGCATCAAAGCAATACTTGAGTAATTGATACAGCAGCCCCACGCGAAGCGCGGGGCTTTTTCGTTCTCAATAGCTCACACCACCAAACACCACATGAATACTTTGTTGGTATACTGATAGAAATGTTTGGTATTGGAAGACATGGTCCAGATGGTAAATATGCCATCGTGCTTGATATTGGTTCGGCCAGTGCCGCTGGTGCTATTGTTGCGTCTGACACCATCACCGATGTGAATCCGGTGATTTTCTCACACCGTGAATGGGCGGTCATCAAAGACGCCGACGCTGAAAATCCAACTGGGTTTATCGAAGAGGCTATTCTGCGTATTTTCCTCGTGCTCAACAGCCAAGGCCTTACAGCACTTCGAAGCTACGATAAACACGCCAACATCTCTTATATTCAAGTTGCCATATCCGCACCCTGGGCACATACCGTCACCCAACAAGCAGAATACGAAGGGGAGGAGCCATTCACCATTACCAACAAACTGGTTGAATCCCTCGTTGAAACAGCCAAGACTGAAACCATGAATAGTGATGACACGACTGCATTTCTTAAGAAGCAGGGTCTGGAAGTCATTACCGATCAGACCCTCCACATGACAGCCAACGGTTACACCATCAAGCACCCGGAGGGTCTTGAGGCTAAAAAACTCTACATATCACACTCATCCGGTCTCGCTTCAAGTAGTATCATTGAAGCCGTCAAAGAACACACCGAGAAAACCTTTTCCGGCGCCCGTATCTCACTCAATACATTTATCCTCGCCTACTACACCGGTATTCGCGACCTGTTTCCGAATATGACAGATGCCTGTCTCGTGGATATTACTGGCGAAGCCACTGAAATTGGCGTCGTACGCAACACCGAACTCACCCGCGTCTCACATTCACTCATTGGCATCCAAACCCTCAGCCGCATGCTAGCTGATTCACTCAAAATGCCTGAAGGTACGGCCCGGTCACTCTTGTTTTCTGGTGGATTAGACCTGAATGAAAAACAAAAAATTGTAGCTGAATCTGTTTTTGATGAGTATAAAGAAGAAATAGCTAACCTATTTAAGTCACTTGGTGACAACCTTAGTGTCCCCAAGAACATCTACCTTCATACTGATAGGGTGACGGAGGAATTTTTCCGTCCGATGATAAAACGAGCGGCTGAGCGCGCTACCGGCGGCACACATACGGTTATACCAGTAACCGCGAGTTTGTTTGAGCAGAAAAACGTCAATGATACAGCCATATTATTCTCCTCATATCTTTTCCACAAGCTTCATAAACAGGGGACGCTCACGAAGTAGTGATTTAAGGGTATACTAAATAGACCGAAGCCCGTTGGATGTTTTCCAGCGTGTACGTAGAGAACATGACTAAAAAGTGGAACCTCCAAGATATTCAACCCGCCAACCGTGCTCGACGGAGCGCGAAGCGTATTGAACGAAAAAAGACAGCCGCCGAACCAGCTGATGAATCTCTGTCAGTTGATATTCATGTTGACAATTCAGACGCGAAAGAAGCACCGAAGCAGGCCCCACAATCGGCAGGCCGCCCCGTAGCAGCTGATGTCTCCGACGAACAACCTGAAGCTGCAGCCCCACAAATGCGACGGCGTTTACGTCGACGACCAACTGATATTGAATCTGCATCTGATGAAGGACACTTTGATACCGTTGAAATTGTAGACGGCACAAGTTCACGACGCTCATCGATGATTATCGCCGGCGTCGTGTTTATTTTTGTGGTACTAGGTGGTGTAGTCGCGAGCGCACTGATGGGCGGAGCCGAAGTGGCCGTCACTCCACGCTTCACAGAAAAAAGTGTAGCCGCGACTTTCACTGGTTCAATCACACCACAACAAGACACCATTACGTATGAATTACTTACTCTTGAGGCGGACGGAGAACGACAAGTCGAAGCATCGGGTCAGGAGGAAGTGAGTGAACAAGCTGAGGGTACCATTTTGATTTACAATGAATTTAGCACCAGCCCGGTTCGCTTAGTAAAGAACACTCGATTTGAATCCCCAGCTGGTCTTATCTATAAGATTAAAGAATCGGCGGTTGTACCAGGTTACACTGAAGGAGATAACGGCATCGTACCCGGGGTGGTGACTGCTGATGTGTTTGCTGAAGCCCCAGGTGAACGCTACAACGTTGGGCCATCTCGCTTTACAATTCCTGGTTTTGAAGGCTTCCCTGAATACGAATCTGTCTACGGTGAATCAACTGGTGACATCAGTGGTGGCTTCTCAGGACAGAAGTTCATTATCGATGACGCCGAGCTTGAGACAGCCCGCCAAGCACTCCATACTGAATTACGTGATGCACTCTTAGAGCGACTCCCCGGTGAACGTCCAGCTGGATATGTACTCTATGATGATGCCGTCACCTTTACGTTTAACTCACTCCCTGCCGTCGCCTATGGTGATAATTTAGCAACCATTAAAGAGCAGGGGGTACTGCGCGTACCACTGTTCCAAGAGTCGCAGTTTGCAAAGTTTTTAGCAGAGAAGAGTGTACCTGGTTATGAAGGCCTGCCGGTGCGCCTCGAGGATTACCAAGCTTTGAGCTTTAGCTACACCACTCCAACCACGACCGTTAGTGACATTAGTGCCCAAGCTGAAATTCCATTCACTCTGACGGGTGACATCAAAATCATCTGGGAATTCGATGAAAATGAACTCAAGGCTGATTTACTCGGTGTTGAAAAGACAGCTATTTCACAGATACTCGGTAAGTACCCAGCTATCGAAAGTGCCGAAGCCGTCGTGCGACCATTTTGGCAAACGAGCTTCCCACGAGAGATGCGCGAGATTGAAGTCTTTGAGGTGATTGAATGATATGTGGGAAAAGGTATTGACGCTTAGGGATAGTTTTGTTAAACTCGTGCTCGTTTGATGTCAGATCAGTTAGAGAAAGAGGATCTCGTCTATGGAGTAGTCGAGGAGGCGCTTCCGAACGCGCTTTTTCGTGTTCTAGTCGAGGGTAACGAAAAGCCTATTTTGGCTAATCTTTCTGGTCGTATGCGGAAATTCCGCATACGTGTACTGGTCGGAGACACCGTGGGTATGGAAATCGATCCGTATAGTGGTCGAGGTCGCATCACCAAACGTCTCTAATAAACATCGAGCCTATTCATATGAAAGTCCGTTCATCGGTTAAAAAAATGTGTAAAGACTGTCAGATTGTGAAGCGTGAAGGAACGGTGTATGTTCGCTGTATTAATAAACGACATAAGCAACGACAAGGATAATTATGCGTGTTTCTGGTATTACCATCCCTGATGAAAAGCATCTCGAATTCGGACTAACAGCCGTCTATGGTATTGGACGTGCTCGTGCCAAAGCTATTTTGGCCGAAGTTGGCATTGGTGAACACACCAAACCAACCGCGCTCTCAACGGAGCAAGAGAACGCTATTCGTGAAAAAATCGAAGCTTACACGATTGAAGGTGAGCTCAAGCGTGAAATTTCAGGCAATATTAAGCGTTTGAAGGACATTGGCACCTACCGTGGCTCTCGTCACGCCAAGCGTCTCCCAGCTCGCGGACAGAGCACCAAGACCAACGCTCGTACCCTTAAGGGTGTTAAGAAGACCATGGGTAGTGGTCGTCGTAAGCTCGAGAAGACTTAAAATTATCATCAATCTGCATTGACCTATGGGTAAGAAACGCATCGCACGTAAATCAGGAGGATCAGATGTAGCGGGAACATCCCGCGCGCTGAATCGTATTCCAAAGAAAAAAGTGGCTATCGGCACACTGAATGTTCTTGCTACCTTCAACAACACCATCCTCACTCTCTGTGATGATAAGGGTAATTCGATTATCGCTGCTTCTTCTGGCGCTGTAGGTTTCAAGGGTTCTCGTAAGAGCACACCATTCGCGGCTGCTAAGGTTGGCGAAATCATTGGTGAAAAAGCTCAGCAGATGGGCATGAAGGAAGCCAATGTCGTGGTTCGTGGCGCTGGCGCTGGTCGTGAGTCTGCGCTGCGTGCGTTTGCTGGCAAGGGTATCACTATCACCAAGATTACCGACCGCACCCCAATTCCATTTAATGGTCCGCGTCCTCCTAAGGCTCGTCGTGTTTAATCTATTTGCGTATGAAAATCGGTCCTAAATTCAAAATAGCTAAGCGTCTTGGTGCCCCTATCTTTCCAAAGACCCAGACTCAGAAGTTTGCGCTCTCAGAAGCCCGCGGTGGTCGCATGAAGAAGCGCCGTGGTCAGATTAGTGACTACAACAAGCAGCTGCGTGAAAAGCAGAAGATGCGTTACACCTACGGCATCTCTGAGAAGCAACTGCGTCGCTATGTGAACGAGGCAGTGGCCAAGAGTCAGCAGCCTATCACGCATTTGATGCAGAGCCTCGAGTCACGTCTTGATAACGTTGCTTTCCGTCTTGGTCTGGCGAAGACCCGTCAGCAGTCTCGACAGATGGTTTCTCACGGTCATATCGTCGTCAACGGCAAGAAAATTACCGTACCATCCCACCGTGTTCGTCCTGGTGACGTCGTATCAGTCCGTGAAGGAAGCAAGCAGATTGGACTTTTGGAGAACCTGACCGATGAACACAGCATGCAGGGTGTACCAGGATGGCTTAAGTTTGACCTGAAAGCACTAGCAGGAGAAGTGAAGAATGTACCGACCTACGACCCGGCAGAAATCATGTTCGATCCTGAACAGGTGATGGAATACTACAGTCGATAGTGAATTATTTAATAAATTAAAATTGTTCTATGCTCGAAAAAAACATTGCCCTACCAAGCAAGCCACGCATCGTTAAAGAGGAGGAATTTAGCGGCGTCTACGAGATTGACGGTCTGTTCCCAGGTTACGGTCACACCCTCGGTAACAGTCTACGCCGTATCATCCTATCTTCACTACCGGGTGCTGCGGTTACCCAAGTCAAGATTGACGGTGTCGAGCATGAATTTTCCGCTATGGACGGTGTCCGCGAGGCTTTCAACTGCTGTGTCATGGCTATCCACCACTCTGGCAAGGACAATAGCAGAGGGGCCAGGGGAAGTTCCGCCATCCTGGGTGCTGTCGATGCGTCCATGAAGA
>ERZ869936.937-NODE-937-length-23571-cov-6.051582_pt1 | contig 23571 bp, 16 predicted proteins | sample MGYA00520876_ERZ869936 | MGnify/ENA primary metagenome ERZ869936 (study PRJEB32218, sample SAMN09650985) | biofilter metagenome | isolation source: enrty point of leading RO module | place: Saudi Arabia: Thuwal, RO plant located on Red Sea | collected 2016-02-17 ...
TTCTATCACGGGCATCATGCCTATCAGCACAAGGGCTGGTACTACCCGAGGTTGCTTTCCGCCATGAAACGCGGCATCAAGACAAACGGCGGCGATTTCTCGCCGACTGCCAAGCTTGGCGCACTCCTCTACGGGTACATGACCGACCACTACCACGGCGTCTTCTATGCCCGTGCGCGCAACTTTTCCAACCAGATCCAGGCGGCGTACGATAAGGTTTTCAAGGCATTCGATCTGGTGGCGATGCCGACGACGCCTCAAACAGCGCACAAGGTCCCCGAGAGCCCCGAAATAGACCGCAAGACCTGGGTGCGGCAGGCACTCAACATGGTGGCGAACACCGCAACCTTCGACCTGACAGGACATCCCTCGTGTACTGTTCCCTGCAAGGACGTCAAGGGTCTGCCGGTGGGGCTCATGTTGACCGGCCGTCATTTCGAGGATGCGACGGTGCTGCGCGCGGCGCACGCCTACCAGCGATCTTAGGTTCGGCATCAAGGGAGTCTCAGTAAATGAACGCGGCTGTGATGGATAAGGTCATCGACCAGTACCGCATTCGCACCGAGCCGTATTACCGTGCGATCGGCGATGAGGTCGCGCTGTACGAGGCGGCGTACGCGGTGCGAATGCCGATGATGCTGAAAGGCCCGACCGGCTGTGGCAAGACGCGATTCGTCGAGTACATGGCCTGGAAGCTTGGGAAGCCGCTGATCACTCTGGCCTGCAACGAGGACATGACCGCGTCCGATCTGGTGGGCCGTTATCTGCTCGATGCCGACGGCACCAAGTGGGTGGACGGGCCGCTCACGCTGGCGGCGCGCTTCGGCGCCATCTGCTATCTCGACGAAGTGGTCGAGGCGCGGCAGGACACGACCGTGGTCATCCATCCTTTGACCGACGCGCGCCGCGTGCTGCCGCTGGAAAAGAAGAACGAACTGGTGCAGGCGCACCCCGACTTCCAGCTGGTGATCTCCTACAACCCCGGCTACCAGAGCATCCTGAAGGATCTCAAGCAGTCGACCAAGCAGCGCTTCGGCGCACTGGATTTCGGCTATCCGTCGCGTGATATCGAGATCGAGATCGTGGTGCACGAAGCGGGCCTGAGCCCGGAAATGGCGGGCAAGCTGGTGTCGATCGCCGGGCGTTCGCGCAATCTGAAGGGGCACGGGCTGGATGAAGGCATGTCGACCCGCATGCTGATCTACGCCGGCTCGCTGATCGCCCAGGGCGTCGAGCCAGTCTCGGCCTGCCAGGTTGCGCTGGTCAAACCCATCACCGACGACGCCGACATCCGCGACGCCCTCGGCGCGGCCATACGCGCCTGCTTTTAGCGGGACCGAACTTCGGCACGGAGGACAACCGCTCAACGCGAAACACGAAGGCACGAAGACACGAAGAAATGCATGTATCGGGATGGCAGTTCTTTGGTGTTCTTGTTGCCCTTGTTGATACGCGTATCTTGTTGTTGTCGTTCTCCTCCGCGTCCTCTGCGCTGAGAGTTGCTTTTTCAAAGAATGCCGCAGCTTGACGACTATCGGGAACTGATCGACGCGCTCGGACCGCATGCGCGGCAGCTGGTGCAGGCGAGCTGGCTGGAGGCGTCGCGTTCGTTCAGCCGCGACGGCATCGCGCGATACCTGCGAGGGGCGGAGGAAATCGCCGCCGCCGGGTTGGGGTGGGGCGCGGTGCTGACCTATCTGCGCGAACTGCCGGCGCTGGCGCGCACGGTGGGTCAGGAGCCAGCATTCAAGTCGATCGACTGCGCGCTGACGGTGTATTCGCGCACCGACGCCGCGACCGCGGAACAGGTGTTCGCCACGCTCAACCTGGCTGCCCGCCGCCTCGGCGATCCCGGACTGTTCGCAGCCTACCTCGAATTCATTTCAGAACTGGCACAGACCGCGCCGCTCGGCATCTCGCCGATCCTGAGCAGCATGGACCAGTTGCTGTCGCAGCTTACTTTCGACGGACTGAGGCGATGGGCGCTGCTCGGCGTGCAGTCGCACATGAACGATGCGCAGGTGCAGGCGCGCTACTTCCGGCTGGAGAGCGAGGAAGGCCGAAACCTCCTGCGCAGCGAGGCGGACGGCACCGTGTTCGCCGACGTCGAGCGCCGCCTCTCGCTTTATCTGCGTGCGCTGTGGGGCCGCGGCATCAAGCTGCGGCCGGTAGTGCATGCGGCCGGGCCGTCGGCGGGGCGGCGCGCCACCCTGGACGGAACGCTGGTGCGCCTGCCGCAGTCGTTCCGGGGTTTTGCCGGGCAAAGCGGCGTCGCCTTGTATCGCGCGGCGGCGGCGCACGCCGCGGCGCACATCGCGTTTACCGGCACCCGCTTCCCGGTCGGGCAGCTCAAGCCGCTGCAGGTGGCGCTGGTGTCGCTGATCGAGGATGCGCGCGTCGAACGGCTGGCGATGCGAGAGTTCCCCGGCCTGAGCAAAGTATGGGCGCCATTTCATGTAGCGCGGCCGGGCGGAGCGATCACCGCGATGTCGTTGTTTGCGCGGCTGGCGCGGGCGCTGATCGACGAGGACTACCAGGACGACGAGCCGTGGGTGCAGAAGGCGCGACGGATGTTCTTCGAGCAGCGCGACTATTGGGAAGACCAGTCGATCTCCCGCACCATCGGCAGCCTGCTTGGCAACGACCTGGGGCAGATGCGGGTGCAGTTCAACTTCAAGACCTACGTGGTCGAACCGGCCTACCGCGACGACAACTTCGGCATCTGGGACTTCGGCGACGCCGCCGAAGCGGGCGAGGATGACGAAACCGCCTACCAGGGCGCGCGCCTGAGCGGCGGGGACGAGGGCCGGCAGCGCGAGCAGGAGGAAGAGGAAGACGGCACGCCCGACGGCGAGGAAGAGAAGGTAAAGCTGTCGGCGCCGGTCCGCCAGAAGGAGATGCCGGAAGAGCCGCTGTCACCGCCGATTCGCTACGACGAATGGGACTACCTGATCGGGCGCGAGCGGCCGGCTTGGTGCACGCTGCTCGAGCGCGCCGCCGCCGAGGGCGACGCGGCGCGCATCGACCAGGTGCTCGAACGCAATCACGATCTGGTCAACCGGGTAAAGCAACTGGTGCGCGCGGTGCAGGTGCAGCGGCCGGTGCGGCTGCGAAAACGCCTGGAGGGCGACCGCCTCGATCTCGACGCCTGCATCAACGCCAGCATCGACCTGCGGGTCGGCATTCCGCCCGACCCGCGCGTGCACGCGGTGGTGGGACGCCAGCAGCGCGACCTGTCGGTGCTGGTGCTGCTGGACCTGTCGCAGTCCACCAACGACCTGGTGCCGAACGCGGGCACCACCGTGCTCGAGTTGGCGCGCGAAGCCACCGCGCTGCTTGCAGACGCCATGGAACGCATCGGCGACAAGTTCGCGATCCATGGCTTTTCCAGCAACGGCCGGCACGATGTCGGCTACTACCGCTTCAAGGAGTTCGATCGGCCTTACGGCGAACTGGCCAAGGCCCGGCTCGCCGGCATGACCGGCCAGCTCTCCACCCGCATGGGGACCGCGCTGCGGCACGCCGGGTACTACCTCGACAAACGCCGCGCCCACAAGAAGCTCATCCTGCTGGTTACCGACGGCGAGCCTTCGGACATCGACGTGCACGACGCGCAGTACCTGGTGCTGGATGCCAAGAAAGCCGTCGAGGAAAACCAGCGCCGCGGCATCTACACCTACTGCATGAGCCTGGACCCCAAGGCCGACCGCTACGTGAACCGCATCTTCGGTCAGCGCAACTGGACCGTGATGGACCATCTCCGCCGCCTGCCGGAAAAGCTGCCGATGCTGTACATGCGCCTCACGCACTGAGCGCCGCGCGGATATCAGGGCCAGCGTCTGGGGTGGCCCCCCGATCATCCGGCCTCAGGCCAGACCCGAGGGGCACACGGAAAAGCACTCGGGCCGCTTGTCTTCCGCGATGCAACGACTTATTTTCGCGGCTTGATCGTGTGCAGCGCAGCTAGCGCCTGCCTTTGGAGGGGCCCGATCCGGATTTCGACGCAGTCGGTGGCATTGGGCGGGCCGGGTCCCGCCGTTCGCAAACAAAACAACTCTGATAATCGGGAGAAGACAGCAATGAGCGACAAGCCCGCGGTCGGTTTCATCGGCGTTGGTCTGATGGGCAAGGGCATGGCGAAGAACGCCGTGGAGAAGGGCTTTGCGGTGACGGTGGTGGCGCACCGCAAGCGTGATGCCGTGGAAGATCTGCTCCGGCGCGGCGCAACCGAGGCCGCCACCGCGAAGGCGCTGGCCGCAAAGGTCGACGTGATCGTGCTGTGCGTGACCGGCGCACCGCAGGTGGAGGAGATGCTGCGCAAGCCCGACGGCATCCTCGCCGGCGCCAGAAAGGGGCTCACGATCATCGACTGCTCGACGTCGGAACCGGACGTGACGGAGCGCCTGCACAAGGAACTGGCGGAACGCGGCATAACCTTTATCGATGCGCCGCTGTCGCGCACGCCCGCGCATGCCTGGAACGGTGAGCTGACGACTTTTGTCGGTGGCCCGCAGGAACTGGTCGAGAAATGGCGCCCGCTACTGTCGACGTGGGCCAGCGTCATCCTTGCCACCGGCGGGCCGGTGGGCTCGGCGCATGCGCTCAAGCTGATCAATAATCTGATCAGCATCGGCTACGCTGCGCTTTGGTCGGAATGCTACGCGATGATGGGCAAGGTGGGCCTCAAGCCGCAGGTGCTGCGCGAGCTGATCGCCAACACCGGCATGAACTGCGGCAATTTCCAGAATTTCTCCAAATACATCTGCGACGGCGACGCCAATGCGCACCAGTTCTCGCTGTCGAACTGCCTGAAGGACATGACGTACTACAGCCGGCTGGCCAGCAAGCACAACGCCGCAACGCTGATGTCGGCCAGTGCGCTGGAATTGCTGAAGCTCGGCAACAACATGGGATTCGGCGAGCGCAATATTCCCGAAGCGGTCGATATCGTGCTGCGCCTCAACGGTCAGAAGGAGGGTCCGGCCACCGCGAGCTGATGCGGTTCGGGAGGTCGGGTGCGTGGTTACCCGTGACGGACTGCCCCGGTGCATCTGGCGCAAGGGGACTCGTTTGCCGCCATTAACGTAGGTCTGGCAGGCCGTGGATACGTCGGAGACGACCCTGCGCTCGAATCCGGAGCGGATGGAAGAAACTTGGGCGTAGCGCCAGTCGGGGGAGCGGGCCTCTTGTGGCGCGGCGCCTTGGCTTCAACCCTGCTTTCGGTCGCACTTTGCTAGTCGCCCATCACCGCACCGCGATCGGCCGCCACATCAGCAGCAGCTTGGGCAGCAGCGTCAACGCGGCCAGCAGGGCGATGAACATCGCCAGGGCGGTCAGCACGCCGAAGTAGATGGTCGGAATGAAGTTCGACAGCGCCAGGATCGAAAAGCCCAGGATGATTGTGATCGCGGTGTAGAACACCGCCTTGCCGATGTTGGCGTGGCAGTAGTGCATGGTCTTCACGTAGTCCTTGTGGCGGGGCAATTCCTCGCGGAACCGGTAGATGTAGTGAATGCTGTTGTCGACGGCGATGCCGATAGTGATGGCGGCGATGGTGATGGTCATGATGTCCAGCGGAATGCCGGCCAGTCCCATCAGGCCGAGAATCATGCCGGCGGCCAGGAGGTTGGGAATGATGCCGATCACCGCCAGCGAGACCGACCGGAACAGCAGGACCAGCATGAGCATGATGCCCAGCATGACCACGCCCAGCGTCATGATCTGCGACCGGAACAGGCTCTGCAGCATGTTGTTGTAGAGCACCAGCACGCCGGTCACCTGAACCTCGTCCTCGGCGAAGCCGAGCTTGCCGTGCAGGTCGGCGCGAATCGTCTTCAGCAGCTCATTGCGGCGCAGGTCAGGCTGTGAATCCAGAATTCTCAGGTTGATCCGCGCTTCGTTCTCCTTGAACGAAACATAGGGATCGACCACGCTGCTTTTCAGTTCCTCCGGCATGCGCTTGTACATGAGGCCCAGCTCAATGCTGCCAAAGGTGCGGCCCGGCTCGACCGATTCGGCCACCCGGATGACCGAGGCGAGCGACAGCACCTTGCCTACCCCGGGCAGGCCGTCGAGATAGTCGTGCACGGCCTTGATGCGTTCGATCTTGTACGGCGTGAACCAGTAGTCGGGGGTGTTGGTGTCGATCTTGCCGAACAGGCGGGCGAACTCCTCGTCCTCGTCCTCGTCGGCCAGGGCCTCGTCCTCGAACTTGAGCAGGATATCCAGTGGAATCGTGCCACCCAGCTTGTCGTCGATCAGCTTCAGGCCCTGAAAGATTTCGGTGCTCGGGCTGAAGTAGCTGACAAAGCTGTTTTCGACCTGAAGCCGCGAAATGCCGTAGACGCTCAGCACGGTCAGCAGCAGCGAGACCGCCAGCACGGCGACGCCGTGGCGCTCGGTCAGTCCCGCGAGCGCGGACGAGAACCGGTACTGGCGATCGCCCTCGATGTCGGCGAGCGATCGCGGCAGCAGGACCAGGATGGCCGGAAACAGCAGAAACGTCGTCAGAAAGGTGACGGTGAGGCCGATCGTCATCATCCAGCCGAAATCGATTACCGGCTTGATATCGCTGACCACCAGCGAGGCGAAGGCCAGTATCGTAGTCAGGGCGGTGTACAGGCAGGGCCACACCATCTTCTGCACGGTCATCAGCACCAGGTCGCGCTGGGTCTGGTCCGGATAATCCTTGCGCAGCTGCCGGTAGCGCACCGCCAGGTGGATGTTCATCGACATGGTGATGAACAGCATCAGCGCCAGGAAGTTGGACGAGATCACCGTGACCCGCCAGCCGGTGAAGCCGAGCACGCCGATCATCAGCAGGCCGGCATACACGCAGCTCGCCAGAGGCAGCAGCACCCAGCGCGGCCGGCGGAAGATCACCGACAGCATCACGACCAGCAGCACGAACACGCCGGTGCCGAACACCGCCAGGTCCTTCTTGATGAAGGTAATCATGTCGTCGGAGATCATCGGCACGCCGCCCAGATGCAGGCTGGCATCGGCGCGGTAGCGATCCATGATCTCTCGCACGGCCACGATGGTCTGGTGCCGCCGGTCGTCCAATGTCTTCTTGGCTTCGTCGTACTGCCGCAGCGTGGCCTCCAGCGCCTGTGCATCCTCTTCGGTGAGCGAGCCGTCGCGGCGCTTTGCCAGCAGCGCATCGCGCGTCGCCCTCAGCGCGTCGAATTCCGGGGTTGGGCGAAGGTCGATGCGCAGCAGCGTGGGGCGCGCATCGCTGCTGACGATCAGGTCTTCGTAAAGCGGGCTGGTGCGCAGTTCGTCGCGCGCGCGCGCCATGTCGACGTTCGCATCGGTCAGCGTGCGCACGTTGTCCGGCAGGTCGACCAGCGGGCCGGGCACGTTCCTGACCAGGGGCACGTCCAGCAGCGTGACGACGGAGTCCACGTCGGGAAGCTGTGCCAGCTCCCGCTTCAGTTCGCCGATGCGTGTCAGCGTGGCTTCCGCGAACAGCTCGCCTTCCGGCGTGTAAGTCAGGAACAGGAATTCCCGCGTCTGGTAGCGTTCGCTGACTGCACGAAACGCCTTCAGGTCGCGGTCATGCTCGAGCAGGAGCGAATCGGCGGAGGCGTCGAGGCGGAAATCCTTGGCGTGGTAGGCGAAAAAGGCGAAGAGCCCGGCCAGCACGAGCAACACCAGCACCGGGCGGTGCAGCACCGCCCGATCGTAGAGCCGGGCGATCCAGGCCCGAATGGCCAGCTGTGTTGTTGCCGGATGGGGGGACATCATTGCCTCCAGATCGGTGCTGAGTGGTTGCGTTGCCGGTCGCCAGCAAGGGCGAATCGGGCCGGCACGGGTGCGATCGCCAGCGGGTGAGGATAACCCCGTCCGCCAGACAAACGCCAAGAGAACAAGCTTGCGCGGTTGCGCTTGCGCCGGTTTCGTTCGGGTTCAGCGCTCGCCTTCCTGATTCCCGGTGCAAGGGCGGAAAGGGCGGATATCGCGGATTGCGTCCAGCAGCGCCGCGTCGAAACCATCGGAAGCGATGTCCTGCGCGGACTCAAGCGCATCGAGGCCCGAGCGCACGTCCTTTTCCAGGATGCCGATGGTATTGGCCGGATCGTAGCCTTCGCACGCCCAGTCGATGCGCTCGAAGTTGTCGCCGAACCAGGTCGAGCCTGAACTCGCACGCATCACCTTGCGCAGCGCTTCCAGGTCAACGCCGAGCACCCGGGCGCGCTCGTAGACCCGCCGCACCACGACGGCCGAGGTGGCCGCGACATAGTTGTTGAGCACCTTGGCGGTCATGCCGGCCCCGAGCGGACCAAGGCGGAACAGCTGGCTGCCCATCGCTTCGAACAGCGGCATCAGCCGGTCGAGCGTTCGCTCCGGGCCGCCCAGCATGAAGCTCAGCCGCCGTTCGCGCGCCGCAGCCGGCGCGCCGGACATCGGCGCGTCGACCAGATCGACATCGGCAGGCAGCTGGGCGCGCAATTCGTGAATGAAGCGTGGCGACACCGTGGAGCTGACGATCAGCGTCTTCGGGCGGGCGTCCGTTTTGAACAGTGCCTGTCTGTCGAAACAGAGTTCGCGGGTCTGCGCGATGTCGCGCACCACCGAGATCACCACCTCGACGCGCCGGGCGAATTCGACCGGATCCCCGATCATGCGCGGCTGAAAGTCGCCAAACTCCCGCGCCGGGCGGACATCCAGCCCCCACACCTCGTAACCGGCCTGCTGTAAAGCCCGGGCCATCGGCAGCCCCATTGCGCCGCAGCCGGCGACGCCTACCACTGTTGCTGTGCTCAATCCGCTCTCCACGGCGAAATCTGCTGGGGCATTCTAGCCGCGCGGACTCGGGGCCGACGCAGAAGTCGGCCTACTCCGCAGACGCAGATCCGGAAGACTCCTGCTGCGCTTTTCGCAGCTTGTCCGCCATCTGAAGATTTGCTTGCGAAAGCCGCTCGATGCGGTCGTGGAGGATGCGCAAAAAAGCGCGGTTGAACTGCTTCTGGCAGGCATCGCTCGACTTGCGGAACGCCTCGGCCTTGACCTCGATCACGGTCATCGGCGTCACCGAGGTTACCGAGCTGGTGCGCGGCCCGCGGTCGGCGAAGTAAGGCATCTCGCCAAAGCAGTCTTCGTCGCCCAGCACCGAGACGGACTTGCCGCCCTTGCTGACCCGGGCGCCGCCTTCGACGATGAGAAAGAAGCTGTCGCAGGTCTCGCCCTCGCGCACCAGCGTTTCCCCCGGAGGCACACGGTGGAAGCTGGCAATGCGCACGGTTTCCCAGGCTTCCAGGTCGGCAAACTCCCTGAAGAACTTGACCGCCTTCAGGGCGCTGAACTTCTCGGTATCGGTGATGGTGTCCTGCGGCAGGGACAGGTCCTTGTTGAGTCCGGCCAAGTCGCGCGCGAATTCAATCCAGGTCTGGTAGCGGGCGGCCGGCTTCTTGGCGATGGCCTTCATCACGATGCGATCGAGCTCTGCCGGCAGGTCGGCGCGGTGCACGCCGGGCGCCGTCGGCTCGGCATTGAGAATCTGGAACAGCAGCGTCACGTTGTTCGAGGCGCTGTACGGCAGCTTCCCGGTAAGCAGTCGGTACAGAACGATGCCCAGTGCGTAAATGTCGGACTGGTGAGTCGCCGGCTTGTCTTCCAGTTGCTCGGGCGACATGTACAGCGGCGACCGGATGCTTTCAAGCTGGGTGCCGGCGGTTTCCTGCGGAATCACGAAACCGAAATCGGTGAGCCGGACCTCGTTGTTCTTGTCCAGGAGTACGTTGGATGGCTTGATGTCGAGATGCAGGATGCCCTGGCGGCCCGCGAAGTCCAGCGCGAGGGCGCATTTGAAGACCAGTTCCACCACGGCGTGCAGCGGCAGCAGCGAGTCCACCTCGCAGTGACGCTCGATCGACCCGCCTTCCACCGGGTCCATCACAATGTAGAAAAGGTCGTCCTCGATCGCGGCATCGTGAATCTTCACGATGTGCGGGTGCGCAAGCCGGCGGGCGATCGATGCCTCGTTCAGGAACACGGTTTCGAAACGCTCGCGCACGATGCTGGGCATCTGCCCATCCTTGCGGATGGCCTTGATGGCAACTGCCCGGTCGGCGAAGGGGTCGTGACCGAGAAACACCCGGCTGATGCCCGCCCTGCCCAGTTCCCGGTCGATGCGGTACTTGCCGACCCGCTCCGGTACGGGGGCGACGGGGGGTTCACCCTGAACTGTGGTAGTGCTCATCGTTGCTTGGCTTCGAGTGACGCAGAGTTCATGGAGCGCTTGCGCCGGCAAAGCAACGCGCCCTGGCGCGCGGACTCAAGTCGCCGGTTTCCTGCGGCTCGGGCAGCTATGGTGCCATTGATGCGGCCGGCCTGGGCGGTCGGCGCGAAGACCGGCGTCAAGGCGCTTGCCTCGGCGCTGCCTGGTGCCGCTCCGCGGCTGGCGATGCCTGCGCTACCGGTAGAACACATGGGCGCCGATACGCGCGACCGGTTTCATGCTGCGAGACCAGCTCGGCCGGATGCGCCTGGCGTGATAGTGGAGGGCACCGTCGACCAAGGGTGGCACCTTGCCATGGTACACGGCATGGGCGGCGTCCCAGGCGATCCGCCAGTGCTTGCCCTCGGGATGGGGCACCACGTCGAACTCTGTCCACGAAAAGGCGCTGACGTCGCGCTTGCGCAGCCAGTCGTACTTCTTCTGGTACACCACCTCGCACACGGTGTCCGGGTAACGCCTGGAGGCAACCCGATTCATCGTCACCTCCGCCACCGCATGCATGCCTTGCAGCGGTTCGCCGCGCGCCTCGTAGTAAACGTTCATCGCCAGGCAGGTCAGTTGGCGCCGCTCCTCGGCATGCGACGACACCGAATAGAAAAGATAACCCATGGTGGCGATGCCGAGCCCAAGCACCCCGACGACAATCCACGGCGCCTTGTTAGAGGCATGCCAGTGGAACTGCAGGTCGGTCCAAAGCCTGGAAAAAAGGGAGGGTCTTCGCGAAACGTAGCGTTTATACGGGCGTTTCCGAAACATTTGCTCGCGATGGGGCGTACGCTGGGCGCTCTGGGCTGGCTGTGGGCTGAGCCCTGCCGCAAGATTCGCGCCGAAACCGATATTGAAGGCGGACACCCAACTCCTGTCGTGCGCCGGCGACGCCGTATATACACGGGCGGACTTGAGGCCTGCAGGGCGAGCGCGGGTTACGGGTTCAAGAGGCCCGTTTCAGGTGGCGATTGCGACGTGCGGGCTTATTCACGGGCGGTTTCGATTTCTCGATGTCGAGCACCGCGCCGCCCTCATTCGTATGATCGGCATCTGGGAAAGGCGCATCTGTGCGTTGACGGGCAACCATCTGCTGGAACAGGTGCTGGGATGAGGCTGATGGTGGTACGCCGAGCACCGCCGAAAGTGTGTGTGTCAGTCGACGATATGCGCTCAATGCCTCCGAGCGGCGGCCAGCCTGCTCATAACAACGCATCAAGCCTTGATAAAAAGACTCTGCGACGGGATCTGCTTCGACTCCACGCAGGTAGCAGGCGGTGGCGCCAGACAAGTCGCCGGTTTGTTCGAGTCGTTGACCCTGCGTACACAGCAGATCCACAAATCGAGCTCTCAAGCGCTCTCGTGCCGACACGCTCCACGGTTCGCCTTCTTCCTCGGGCAGGAAGGTTCCACCATACAAGTTCAAAACGGCGTCGAGCGAAGCACCGGCGCAAGCGCGTTTCTCGAACTCCCATGCGTCCACCCAGCACACATCGGGATTAAGTGAAATCCTGCCGCCCTGATAGGTAATGCTTTCCGTCCGGCCCAAAAGCTTCCTGAGGCGTATGACCGTAATCCCAAGCGCGTTCTGGGCGGCATCCGCTTCTTCGTCGCCCCATAACGCATCGCACAGAGACTGCTCGGGCACACTTCGGCCGCCATGTGCCACGATGGCCTTCAGGAGAAGCAAGGTCTTCCGCGGGAGCTTTCGGGAGAACTCGATGGGCTCGTCATCGATCAAGACCTCGAATTTCCCCAAGGTGTAGATCTTCACCGGCCATGGCCAACTGTCGGGCACAAGTGCATCGGGTTTCAAGCGGAAAAGCCGTATGATGCTCCGGACCGTGCTTACTCCGATGCCTTCGGCCAGGGCCAGTCGAAACATCGGCGGCATCGCACATTCCATGAATCGCAGGTGAAGCTTGCCCGTGCCAGAGGCCACCATGTCCAGGCACTCGAGAAGCCTTGCAAGCGCTCGATGTTTGTCGCCTTGCTTGAGAGCCATCCAGCCCTCGACAAGCAGCAATGAGGCGCGGTAGCACCTGTACATTGGGGTACGTTCAATCAACCTCCTCGAGTGCTCCAACACGGGTCCCGCGCGAGCGGTCCAACCTGCCGCAATCATTACGTCAGCATTCACGAGTCCGAAAAACATCTCTTGAAATATGGACCCCGTGCGTTCCACCGCCTCGTAGCTCAGTGCCGCCAACTGGGCCGCCTCTTCCTGGAGCCCCATGTGCATCGCGCGTCGGGCCCTGTAGATGCTGACAAGCGCTTCCGTCATGGGGCGGCTCGTGGGAGGCATAGCTTCCGCTTCGGCGAGCGTCGCGTTCGCAACGGACCAACCAACGACCCGAAACTCGACGGCGAAACGCTGCAAAAGCGCCTCCCGGAGAGAGAGCTTGAGGCCGTTGGCCTCGATGACGGCCCTGCACTTGGCAAACAGGTCGAGCGACTCTTCGTATCTTGCCTCTATGAATCTTAGATACCCAACCCAGCAAAGCCACCAGGCCGCCTCCATCGGATGGGTCTCGACCATCTCCTCGTTACACTCAATAAGCGACACTATTCGCGCCCCTCGCTCGACAGCTCCACTGAAGCCGCACACAGCCACCGCTCCTGTTGCTGCGACGAGGGCGCTTTGTGTATGCCGATGGGTCCTAAGCAGTTGCTCTACGCGATCCAGAGCTTTCTCTGCGTATGGATGCCAGGGTCGAACATAGAAGAGGCTGAAGCTAAGCACCCCGACGACACGCAACTCTTCATCAGCGGAGTCAAACTGAGTCGGCTCTTCAATCAAGCCGAGCAGTTCGTCCAGCCAGCCGTTCATCTGGTAAGTTGCCGCGTATCCGACAAATGCGCGACTCAGCAGCAAGGTGAGGCACTGCGCGCAGCCCTTCTTATCGGAGGCCTTGCGAAACGCATCCAATGCTCGGGTGAGCGTAGCTATGCTGATCTCAGGCGCTGTACGGTGCTGAGAAAACCCGAGCAGGTACAGCAGGCGGGGATGCTGATCGACCAGGCTCTCTGGAAGCGTCAGTATCCATCTGGACAAGGTCTGGCTTCTTCCGCCCTCAATGCATGCAATGGATTCCGCGATGATCGTATCGGTGGCTGCGTGCCAATCTTTGGCGGCTACCTGAACTTCGAAAGCCCCGTCCGCATCGCCAGCCCCTTTGAGCGCAAGGGCCGTGCGCTTCATCAATAAACTCAGGTCAGAGGGGAGGAGTCGCTGTCGCGCGCGATCGACGAGAAACTCTCGAAACAGGGCATGAAACTGATACACCGGCTCCGGTCCGGGCCGGCGGTCCGTAAAGATCCTGCGTCGATGGAGGTTCTCGAGTAACTGCGCGGTTTCATCACGTCCGCTCAGTTCAACCGCCAGCTTCGCGGGTATGAGAGGCAAGAAGGCTATGGAGAGCAGGGCCTGCTGGCTTTCAGGTGGCTCGTGGTCAAAGAATAGATCCGCGAAGTAGTTGAATACGGAGGCTCGCAGAATCGAGCCTCCTGTGGCTTCCGGTCGACTCAGTGCCCCGATGTTTTCCAGCATCAGAGTGATCCCGGCTGCCCATCCTCCGGACTCCCGATGAAGGCGCTCTGCCACCCGGTCGTCCATCAGTCCGCGCTGACGAGCCACCATTTGCACCTCGTCCACCCGCATTTTGAGTTCCTCCCAGCCGACGAATAGGACGCTTCCGCTTGCAGCAGCTCTCACGAGGGAGGCGGGGCACTCTAGGCGGCTGATGCAGATCAACGAGCTATCAGGCGGCATCTCTGCCGCGCACTGGGCAACGAGGTCGTGGACGGTCGACTCGCGGGGAATCTCTTGAAAATTGTCCAGAACGAGGACGGCGCCGATCGGCAGACGGGAGAAAAACGTCCTGAAATAAAGGGAGGAGAACGTTCCAAGGTCCTCCATGTGTTCGGGTAGCAACCGAGGCAACGCTGGTTGTTGTCGCCGGCGCAACGCTTTGGCGGCGTCTCCCAGTAGTTCGAGGAACTTGGCCGGGTCGGCATCGCTCTGGTCTAACTGATACCAGATGGTTGGCAGGCCTCTGGAATCTAGGTAACTCGCGACTAGCGCAGTCTTGCCCGAGCCTGGGGCGGCGGAGATCCAGATCAGCGGACGGCCGCGATTGCGGTCAAGCAATTCGAACAGACGCACTCGCGGCACCACGTCAAAAAGTCGTGGCCGGCTGATCTTGGCTAGCACTGTCGATTTGCCCATCCCGGGGTCCTCTGGATCCGCGGATGCACATTCGCCGGACACCAGCTCTGAGTGTCCACAAAGCTCAGTATGGCACGCGCGGCCCGTCTTCCAGTTGGGCCGCGCCTTTGCCGGTCGGCTACTTCAGCTTGTAGGTTCCCGTATTCGGGTTACACCCCTGGAAGCTCACTTCCCTGGAGATGCTGCCCCAATTGTTATCGATGCGATATTCGCCACGGAGCGCCATGCCCTCGTACTTGCCCGTTCCGTGCACTGCGATATACGTGCCGCCTGTGCCGTCGGGGTTGCCGCGGTAGTCCATCCACCACTTGTCTCCGTCCACGTCGGTGAGCTCACAGAAACCAGATTCCTGCTGGCGCGTGTTGATGTTCGCGTAGATGCCGAAGCAGCGTGCGCCCATCCGATCGAAGACCTCGCCGGACGGCGTCGTTCGCAGGATAGCGTCCAGGTCATAGTTCATCACGAAAAGTCGCTCGCCGGCTGAAAACGTCTTTCCCCGCCCCACCGGACAAAAATCGAATGCGAACTTGCCTTCCTTTGGAATATTGACCCTAGCCGCCTCGACCAGAGAAGGTGTGGCGATGATTGCGATCAATGCGGCACAGATAAGCATGGTTTTCATGGCTCTGCCTCTTCATTTGGGATGCCGGCATTCGGACTTCGACAAAGGGAAGGCAGTGCGCTCACGGCTTGCCGGAACTGATTGTGGATTTGAAGGGCAGTTTCTCGCCGCTTTCCATCAATTCCACGAAGCCGGGCATCCGGGTTGCGTTCCTTCGGTACCGCCGCACTGCGTAGATGGCTACTGCAGCCATCGTGCTGCCCTTCCCCGATTCATCGGAAAGGCTACGCGTCAGGCGGGTACGTATTGGCTACATATTGGCCGTTAGCTGACTTGAGGGAGCCCAGGTTCCCGGGGAGGGGCGAGCCGGTTCGCGTTCGGCACGCTGGCCGGATCGTTTCCATGAATCGTTTCCATGACTATGCCGGCGGGCGGTCTCGCGAAGCGCAACCTGCGCGACTGGGGGGGCATTCCACTCAGCGATAATGCGCAGTGAATCGCCTGCCCGTTTATGCCGGTAGAGCGTTCCCGAGCAGGGCGGGCGTTGGCAACAGCGGTACGGTCCGGCTTTCCCTGTGGGTACCGATGCGCCCTGGGGTTACACCGAACACCCGCTTGAAGTGACGCGTGAGATGGCTCTGGTCGTAGAAGCCCACCGCGGCGGCCACCTCGGACAGACTGCCCGGGTCGTGACGCGCGAGCAACTCGCGCGCCGCGCTTACCCGCTTGCGAATCAGGTACTGGTGCGGCGACAGCCCGGTTTCGCGCTTGAACAACCGGGAAAAGTGATACGGGCTCAGGCAGGCGGCATCGGCGATGTCTTCGATGCTCATATCGGTCTGGTATTGACGTTCGATGAAGGCGACCGCTTTCGCCACCGCCCGTGAACGCTCCGGCTGGGCGAGGGACTCGCGGCCCGGTACTTCGGCGGCGTAGTTGCGCAGAAGGTGCAACGCCAGCACCCGCGCCAGCGAGTCGGTCCACACCGTATCGCGTGCCTCGCCCTGCGCAGCGGTAAAGCCGGCCAGCATGCCGGCGATCGAGGCAATCGCCAGGTCTTCATCGCGCTCGACAAACTGCAGCTTCGTCTGCCCGTCGCCGCCGGCGAGCTCGAGGCCGGTCAGCTGCGTCACATAGGAGTCATCCAGCGCCAGCACGCTGCAACCCAGCGGTTCATCCCACCACCAACCCACCGGCGTGCCCTTGGGCACCACCGTCACCGCGCCGGGATGCGTTTCCTTGAGCGCTCGGCGCCCGTGCACCTCGCGCGTCAGGCGACCATGTGCGTTGCTGAGAATGACCAGGTGGCAGGGTGCGCCGTCGGGAAAGACTTCGGAGTCGTTCGCCGAGTCGCAGTAGAAGTAGTGGAGACCGGATTCCCCGCCGGGGCCGCTGGCGCTGGCGGTGGCGTTGCAGGCTGCGGATTGACTGCCGTTCATGTCGACGATTCCTCGGAAGTGATGTTCGGGCGGGTCGCCGTCCTGCCAGTCTGCAGCGGGCGCCCGTCCTCACTGCCCAGTATCGGGCGGGTCGTGAACCCCAGTATTGCTGCGATGTAAAGCTCAGCCGGATTCCCGGCGCGGAGCTCCGGGCGGCAAGTTGACTTCAGGCGGGAGAAGAACCATTTCCTCGGGCCGGTTATTACTTGCAATTTGCAAGTTATAGTGAACGGTAGCACAATGCTTGCAAAATGCAAGTGACGGTTTCATGACAAAACGCCCCTCCATTTCCGGCGAGCCCTGCCGGTCCCCTTGCCCGGTGGCGAGCGCGCTCGACCTGATCGGCGACAAATGGTCGCTGCTGGTGGTGCGCGACCTGTTCTACGGCAGCAAGACTTACGGCGAATTGCAGGCTTCGCCCGAGCACATTCCCACCAACATCCTGGCGGACCGGCTGAAACGGCTGGAAGCGGCCGGCCTGATCGCGGCCGAGCCATACCAGGAACGCCCCGTCCGCTATGCCTATTCGCTGACTGAGTGCGGCGCCGGCCTCAAGGACGTGCTGCTGGCAATTGCGCGCTGGGGTAACGAGTACATTCCCGGCACTTTCAAGCCGAAGGTCGCGGCGGCAAGCGGCGCGAAACCCCGCCGGCCGTCGAAGCGCGTGCGCGGCTGACGCCGCCGCTGCGAGTTGGAAGCGCGGTCGGAGTCCGTATCGGCGGGCGGCCGACGCCGCCGATTCGTCGCACCAGCGCTGTGCGCGACGGTCGGGGCGCGCCTCGCAACGGGGCGTTAATTCAGGACAGGCATTTCGCCCCGGATGAAAAACCCTTATCGATCAACCCTCCGCGCGATGGCACGCGGCTTGCGGAATGGCTCGGCCAAGAGAGGCGCGATGAGTGCATCGTGTCCGATCGTTGTCGGCTAGGGTTCCGGGTGCGCCCGCGCGCATCGACTGGTCCGAGAGCTGACGGTCCCGCCTGTTTGCGTTCGCGGGGCTCCACGGAGGGATAAAAGCCCGGGAGGCCGAGCGCACCAGTTCGCCCTCTCACGGCATTTATCGATAACCCGGACAGGAGTCCCGCCGATGAACATTCTGCTTTCTGCCGCGCGCGTTGCGCTTGCCGCAGCCCTGTGCTCGTTCATGCTCTCCGCGCCCGCCCGGGCCGAGGTCAAGGTCGGAGTCAGCGACTGGCCCGGCTGGGTCGCGTGGTACATCGCCGAGGAAAAGGGCTTTTTCAAGAAGCACGGCGCCGACGTGAAGCTCGTTTGGTTCCCCACCTACACCGATTCGATCTCCGCGCTTTCCGCCGGCCAGCTCGACGCCAACTCGCAGACGTGGTCCGACACCATGGCGCCGCTGGCCGCCGGGCTGCCGCTGAAGGTGATACTGGTCAACGACAACTCGGCGGGCAACGACGCGCTGATGGTCAACCCGAAGATCAAGGGCTTCAGGGACCTCAAGGGCAAAACGGTCGCGCTGGAAGAGTTCAGCATCTCGCACTTCGTACTGGTCACTGCGCTGGCGAAGAACGGCATGTCGCAGAAGGACGTGAAAGTGGTGAACATGACCGCGGGCGATGCCGCTGCCGCGTTTCTCGCGGGGCGGGTCGATGCCGCAGTGGTGTGGAATCCGTGGGTGAACCAGATCCAGACGAGCGGCAAAGGCACCGCGCTGTTCACTTCCAAGGACATGCCCGGGCTGGTGCCCGATCTGCTGGTTGCGCAGGAAAAATCGCTCGCCGCCAAGCGCAAGGACTTCGTCGGCATGATCAAGGCCTGGTACGACGTCGAGAAGTTCCTGCGCGAGCGCCCCGACGAGGCGGCGAGGATCATGGCCAAGGTGGTCGGCATGGACGCGGCGGAGTACAAGGTGTTCCTGCCCGGCACGCGCTTTTTCAATGAGAAAGACAACCTCGCTGCCTTCGGGCCGGCGTCCGACGCGCAGTCGCTGCTGGGCGTTGCGCCGACCGTCATCAAGTTCCTTACCGAGAATAAGCTGATCGAGGGCAAGCCAGACGCAGCCAAGGGCATCGACGCCTCGCTCGTCAAAGAGGTCGCAAAAAAATAATGGCGACTGCCCGCACGGCGCGCCCCGGCGCGTGGGCGATCCGCGGCCCGATGAGCCAGCGCCAGTACTGGGTGCTGGCGGCGGTTGGCCTGATCGTGCCGTTTGCCGCCTGGTGGCTGCTCGCCTCGATCGAGCTGATGCCCAAGGTGTTCATGCCCGGTCCGGCGGACGTGTGGGCGCGCGCCGGCGCCTGGCTGCGCGAGGACGACCTCGCCGGCGACACGCTGATCTCGATCTCGCGCGTGGTGATCGGCTGGGGGCTATCGCTGCTGATCGCGCTGCCGCTGGGCCTGCTGATCGGCACCTACAAGCCGGTGCAGGCCCTGCTCGAGCCGCTCACCGATTTCATCCGCTACATGCCGGCGGTGGCGTTCATTCCGCTGGTGATGCTGTGGATCGGCATCGACGAGCCGTCGAAGATCGCCATCATCTTCATCGGCACTTTTTTCCAGATGGTGCTGATGATGGCGGAAGACGTGCGCCGGGTGCCGCTTGCGCAGATCGAGGGCGCGCAGACCCTGGGCGCATCGAGGGGCGAGATCATCCAGCTGGTGCTGCTGCCGTCGGCGAAACCGGCGCTGGTCGACACCATGCGGGTGACGATGGGCTGGGCCTGGACCTACCTGGTGGTCGCTGAGCTGGTGGCGGCCAACTCCGGCCTGGGCTACTCGATCCTGAAGGCGCAGCGCTTCCTGCAAACCGACAAGATCTTCGCCGGCATCATCATCATCGGCCTGCTCGGGCTGATCATCGACCAGCTGTTCCGGCTTTGGCATCGAAAGGCGTTTCCATGGATGCATCGGAAGTCGTGAACGCACAGCCGAAGGTGCGGCTGCGCGGGGTGGAGAAGATCTTCGGCGAAGGCGATGGTGCCACCGTCGCGCTGGAGAAGGTCGACCTCGACATTGCGCCCGCCAGCTTTACCACCCTGGTGGGCGCCTCGGGCTGCGGCAAGTCGACACTGCTGCGCATCATCGGCGGGCTCGACTACCAGACCGGCGGCGAAGTAATCGCCAACGGCCATCCGGTCACCGGGCCGGGCGCCGACCGCGCGATGGTGTTCCAGCAGTATTCGCTGTTTCCGTGGCTGACGGTGATGCAGAACATCCGCTTCAGCCGGTTGCTCAAGGCGAATCGCGGCGAATGGACGTCGGCCGAAGTCGAGGCCGCCTCCGGCCGCGCCGAGGCGCTGCTGAATCTGATGGGACTGGCCCGCAACGCCAACGCTTATCCCAATCAGCTGTCTGGCGGCATGCAGCAGCGGGTGGCGATCGCCCGCGCCCTGATGCCGCGCCCGCCGATCCTGCTGATGGACGAGCCCTTCGGCGCGCTGGACGCGCAGACGCGCGAGGTGATGCACGACCTCATCCTGCATGTGTTCAACCTGGAGAAGTCGACCATCATCTTCGTGACCCACGACGTGGAAGAGGCGATCTATCTCGGCCAGCGGGTGGTGGTGATGGCGCCGCGCCCCGGCCGCATCGACAGCGTCCACACCGTGCCGCTTCCGGAAAAGCGCACCCAGGACATGAAGCTCGCGCCGGAGTTCATCCGCATGAAGCGCGACATCGTCGAGCGCATCCGCGAGACTTCCGGCATGAAGACCGATTACGACCTGCTGGAAAAACTGAGCCGGCAGGCATCCCTGTAGAGGAGAAACATCGAATGCAAGCGCTGGCGACCCGCGCTTCCGACGCGCCGGTGTTGTGGGAGGAAACGCTGCCCGGCGGGGCGCACTGGTCCGGCGTCATGCGCCGCGGCACGGCGCTGCGCCTGACCGACCTGGAGGGCGGCGCCAACGTCTCGGCGCTGTTCTGGAACTTCGAGGAGAAGCTCGAACGCTACAACATGCCGGACACGCTGAAGGCGCAGCACACCGCCTATCTCACCTGCGGGCACTGCGGCTTTTCCGACATGGGGCGGGTGCTGTTCTCCATCGTCGGCGACGGCGCCGGCTGGCACGACACGGTGTGCGGCCTGATGGACGACCGGCTGATGGCGGAACGCTTCGGCGAGCGGCGCTTCCAGCAGGCGCGCAACGACATGTACCGCAGCGCCAAGGAAGGCCTGCTCAAGGAAATGGGCCGCTGGGGCCTGGGGCGGCGCGACCTGCACGCCAACGTGAACTTCTTCAGCAAGGTCGTCGCCGACGAAGCCGGTGGCCTGCATTTCGCCGCCGGCCATTCCAGGCCGGGCAGCACGGTCGATCTGCGCTTCGACATGCATGTGCTGGTCGCCCTGTCGAGCTGCCCGCACCCGCTCGACCCGGCAACCGAGTACCGGCCCCGGCCGGTGAAGCTGACCGCCTGGCGTGCGGGGCTGGCCCCGGCCGACGATTACTGCCGCAACTTCCGCGGCGAGAACCAGCGCGCGTTCGAAAACACCGCGCGCTACTTCGCAGACTAGGACCCGCGCCATGCTCAAGGAAAGCACGCTCGATCCGCGCCATGCCGCCGTCGACGAAATCTGTCCGGCCGGCGAGCCGTGGATGAGGGAAGTCCGCAAAGGCCAGGTGTTCCGCATTCTCGACCTGGAGGGCAACCAGGCGGTCGATACCCTGTTCTACAACGCCCGCGACCCGGAAGAACGCTACAGCGCGGTCGACACCATCCAGCGGCAGAAGAGCCTGTACCTGACCGTCGGCACGGTGCTGTATTCCAGCGAAGGCAATCCGATGCTGACCATCGTCGCCGACACCTGCGGCCGTCACGACACGCTCGGCGGCGCCTGCGCGCAGGAAAGCAACACCGTGCGCTACGCGCTGGACAAGCGCTTCATGCACGCCTGCCGCGACAATTTCCTGTCGGCGATGCACCACGACCACCACCATCATTTGGGCAAGCGCGACATCACCCACAACATCAATTTCTTCATGAACGTGCCGGTGACGCCGCAGGGCAAGCTCACGTTCGAGGACGGCATTTCCGCGCCCGGAAAATACGTCGAGTTGCGCGCGGAGATGGACGTGGTGATCGTCATTTCCAACTGTCCGCAGCTCAACAATCCCTGCAACGGCTGGAACCCGACGCCGGTGCGCCTGCTGGTCTGGGATCAGGCTCAGTGAGGCGCAAGGGAATGAAAAAGACTCAGGCGCACCACCAAGGACACCAAGAACATCAAGTACACCAAATGAATGTGGTTGAGGGGTTTTCCTGGTGTCTTGGTGACGTGTTGGTTCGAACGGTTTCTCAATGTTCGCCAAAGTTCTGATCGCCAACCGCGACGCTATCGCCTGCCGCATCATCCGCACGCTGAGGCAACTCGGCGTGAAATCGGTGGCGGTGTACTCCGAGGCCGATGCGGCGTCGCTGCATGTCACGCAGGCCGACGAGGCGGTGTGCATCGGCCCGGCGCCTGCGGCGGAGAGCTATCTCGTGGCGGACAGGATCCTCGCCGCGGCGCGCGACACCGGCGCGCAGGCGATTCACCCCGGCTATGGCTTTCTGTCGGAGAACGCCGAGTTCGCGGAGGCCTGCGAGCGCGCGGGCGTCGCGTTCATCGGTCCGACGCCGGCACAGATGCGCGCCTTTGGTCTCAAGCACACTGCGCGCGAGCTGGCGCAGGCCAACGGCGTGCCGCTGCTGCCGGGCAGCGGGCTGCTTGCCGACGCCGGCCATGCGCGGACGGAAGCCGCGCGCATCGGCTACCCGGTGATGCTGAAGAGTACCGGGGGCGGCGGCGGCATCGGCATGCGGTTGATCTGGAGCGAGGATGCGCTGGCGGAAGCCTGGGCCTCGGTCGAGCGCCTGGCGAAGGCGAATTTCAAGGATGCCGGCATCTATCTCGAGAAATACGTCGAGCAGGCGCGGCACGTGGAAGTGCAGGTGTTCGGCGATGGGCGCGGCGCGGTGGTGGCGCTTGGCGAGCGCGATTGCTCGGCCCAGCGGCGCAACCAGAAGGTCATCGAGGAAACGCCGGCGCCCAATCTGCCGGACGCGGTGCGCGCCCGGCTGCTGGAAACCGCGGTGCGGCTGGCGAAGGCGGTGGATTATCGCAGTGCCGGCACGGTGGAGTTCGTGCTCGACGCGGGCAGCGGCGAGTTCTGGTTTCTGGAGGTAAACACGCGGCTGCAGGTGGAGCATGGCGTCACTGAGGAAGTCACCGGCATCGATCTGGTGGACTGGATGGTCCGCTGCGCGGCCGGCGAGCTGCCGCCGCTCGAGCAGGCGGCGATTGCGCCGCGCGGCGCCTCCATCCAGGTGCGCCTCTACGCGGAAGACCCGGCGCGCAACTTCCAGCCTTCCAGCGGCACGCTGACCGTGGCGCAGTTTCCGCCTTTGGCACGTGTCGAGACCTGGGTTCAGACCGGCAGCGAAGTACCGCCTTACTACGATCCGATGATCGCCAAGATCATCGTGACCGCGCCCGATCGCAAAGCGGCGCTGAAGAAACTGCGCGAGGCGCTGGGCGAAACGCGCATCGCGGGCATCGAGACCAACCTTGAGTACCTGCGCCAGGTGATCAGCGGCGAGGTGTTCGCGCAGGGTCGCCAGACGACCCGCGCGCTGGCGAGCTTTCATTACCGGCCGCAGACGATCGAGGTGATCGAGCCGGGGGTGCAGACCAGCGTGCAGGATTGGCCGGGGCGGCTCGGCTACTGGGATGTGGGCGTGCCGCCGTCCGGGCCGATGGATGCGCTGGCGCTGCGGCTGGCCAACCGGCTGCTCGGCAACGCCCAGGGTGCGGCGGCGCTGGAGTGCACCGCCTCCGGCCCGACGCTGAAGTTCAACTGCGACAGCGCGGTCGCGCTGGCCGGCGCGCCGATGGAGGCCACGCTCGATGGCGCGCCGCTCGCGCGAGGACCAGCAGCGGCTGGAAGCCACCGACACGACGGTGCACCGGATCAAGGCCGGCAGCGTGCTCAGGCTCGGCCGCGTGCACGGCGACGGCCTGCGCGCCTACCTGGCCGTCGCCGGCGGTTTCGACGTGCCGGAATACCTCGGCAGCCGATCGACCTTTACCCTGGGCCGCTTTGGCGGCCACGCCGGGCGCACGCTGCGGGTGGGCGACGTGCTGCCGCTCGCGAAACCGAAACGCCTGCCT
>ERZ869936.938-NODE-938-length-23565-cov-5.439302_pt1 | contig 23565 bp, 23 predicted proteins | sample MGYA00520876_ERZ869936 | MGnify/ENA primary metagenome ERZ869936 (study PRJEB32218, sample SAMN09650985) | biofilter metagenome | isolation source: enrty point of leading RO module | place: Saudi Arabia: Thuwal, RO plant located on Red Sea | collected 2016-02-17 ...
CCCTAGATTCGATCGGCGATCATCAAGAGAAGGCTCCGTGCGTTTGCACGGAGCATTTGATATTGGAAAAAAAGACTTGATGCGGTCGTTGATCACATGGAGCGTGATGGTCACGTTGTAGAAGCCCCTTCAGGAGATTTTAGGTATGCCCTCTTAAAAAACCCCGTAGAATTAGCCACTTATTTGCGTTCAGAAGGAACAATACATGCTTTTGATTTTCCACTGTGCGGTTCCTATCAAATTATGCACTCGACTTTTGGTCGCCCTATTGGTTATGGCATCACGGGCTATACTTCTTTTTGGCTGTTGTATGACTACGAGTATCGGGTTTTCTACTCTATTCATGTGCCAAACGCGGTTGCGTCTTCAATTCCAAAGGGAGGATTGAAGAGTAATTCTTTGGTTTATTTCAATAACACGGCGTACAGGGTTGTTGGGCTTAAAACCAAGGACAACCCCATTAACTTAAAGGGTGCACCAATCGCTGATGTGGTTGTAAATCACTTGCCCGAGATCATTAAAGTACATCAACTTCCACTTCCACGCCCCGTCTCGACAACAGCCGTTTCTAATCTTCCTGTATTCGATGACGAAGAATTATCGCTTGTGGAATATAACGGCAAAGCGGCATTGGAGTATGACAATCTCTCGTTCGAGTTTGTGGGCATGATGCCTTTGGATGTATCGTTTGCCGCTATTGCCCCGATTGCGGAGCGGATTAATGATTTACGCACAAGAATCATCAGGTTATACCCAACCCTCGACTCGAGTAAAAAAGGCTTTCGACAATTAGCGGCGCAGGAGCGTGAGTTGATCATGAGGTTTGGTAAGTTGGCGGACACTGACGGTACAAAATATTTTACTCCGTTACAAGACGCGCTACAAATAGCCCCAATCGAATATACTGCTGAAATGAGTCGTTCAGAGACGGCAAAAGGCATTAAAGAATTAATCGACAAATATTTAAAAGACTAAAATTCCACGAAAAATGGCAAAGAGCAACCTACAAACTAGGCTAGAGGACGCCATCGACTATTTCAAGTCGGAGCAAGACCCCAAGACAGCTTCAGCATATAAGCAGTCGGCGATTGAGTTATTGAATGATTTGGCAGAAGCCGAGTCGCGACCTATTGAAGAGGTCTACAAGGAGATCGAGGGGATGTCCGATGTAGCAACCATCGAAGAGGTTACTGCGGGGGAAGTTACTACCGAGGAACCTGAGGATAAAAAGGGGGTGACCATTGAGGTTCCTGAAACAGAGAGTGTCAACGAGTTGACTCAGGCGTTATTGAATATGCTGAGTGAAACCACTTCGGGGGTTGATAAAGAGCAGGTCAAGCAGATCATGTTTGAGAGCATTCCTGAGATCACAATAACCCGAGAAAACTTATCTCAGGAGTTGGTGCAGTGGATCAACTCAAAAGTGAGCACCAAATACAAGGGAACGCTTCCTTCGGGGCAAAAAGCGAGGGGTAAGGCGGTTAAGTTCACTCCCATTATGTATTGGCTGCTGTCAGATCATTTTGCCCACAACAATCCGTACTTGTGGGGTAAGGCAGGAACAGGAAAGACTTTCACCTTTCAACAAATTGCCAAGGTTCTCAATTACGAGTACATCGAAATTTCCTGTAATCAATATACCTCAGAACTTGAGATCAAGGGTGGTCAGACCTTGGAGGGGTACCAACAGGGAAAGCTTCCACGTGCGTGGGAGGGAGGCTCTTCAGAATATGATGGGGCGGTACTTGTCTTGGATGAGTTGCCGAAACTTGATCCGAACACCGCAGGGATGCTCAATAGTGCCCTTGCTCGAATGAAGACCGAGCCAATGAGTGAGGCAAGTGAGATCGAGGACGGTCGTGGTCGTAAGATCAAGCGTCACGCCAACGAGCTTATCGGTGCCACAGGTAACATCATCATGACTCGCGAAAACCCTGACTATGTGGCAAACTTCCAACAGGATGCTTCGCTTCAGGATCGATTTGTAGGTAGCATCTACCAAATCTTTGATGATTTGAATGCGCAACGTGGTGTGATGGAAGGGGGTGCCCTTTTCATCTTCAACTTCATGCAGCGGGTAAGCAACGTGATTCGGGAAAATGCGTGGGACAACTTTGCCTTTGTTTCCTTCAGGATTTTGGAATCCCTTCGCGACACCTATTACTTGTGGCTTGACAACAAGTTGGAAGGCAACACCGACAAGGAGAAGTACGGGTATAAAACCGTCATTGATGGGGTGGACAGCTTCATAAAAATCTTCGAGCCTGAACAGCGCAAGGTAATTGTCAAGGAAGCGGATTACGATGGCTTTGTGGAGCGTTACAACAAGTTTCACCTCGATCAGAAAATCGATACACCTGAAGAGGTCAAAGAAGCAGATCAGATTGTTGCTCAGTACAACAAAATGATGGAGGAGAAGGAAAAGTTGGTGTAAGTGGCAAAGCGCAAACTCGATATTGATTTTCCTGACAACTCGCAATTGCTTGGCGATCCGAGCACCTATTATTTTAATTCGTGGAAAGATTACCTCGTATTTGGTGATTACATCAACGCTGACTTACAAGTTGCTCAAAACAAGGAAACGCTCTCAGAGGTCAGGTCGAAAATGACTAATCCATCTTGGGTTCGTGAGCGAGCCGAATGGTATGGCACTGATAGCGTGGAAGACCTTCTAGTAACCCCAACACAGTTCATAGAGCCTGAGGTGATACAATTGGCTGCTGATATTTCAAAGGACATTGCCACCTCGATTCAGTTTGGCGACAATTTCAAAAAGCCTGTGCTTGTGGCGGACAGTTTGCCAATAGGGGTATTTTCTTTCTCCCTTGCGAGTAAAGGCATGGAATACGTGATAGAGTATTACTGTCCCAAGTTTAACCAACTCGCTGACCCAAGTGCAATCCGAGATAAACTTGTTAATCCTGATGGTTTTATCAAGTTCGAGGATGGCGAGTTGTATCAGGACAAACGCGAGTACTTTATTCTAAGAGAGGGTGGTAAAGTGGAGTGCACTCCACGGGTGAGTTATCAAAAGGAGTACTTCGTTCCTAAGTTGGATGGTATGGTGGTGGATGGAAAGTTTATCACTCAACGCGTAAACAAGGGGCTGATTGAGTTTGTTTACACCGATGAAGATGGAAAGGAGTTCGTTGCTGATTTTCGTCGTGCTGTACAGGAGGGAAAATCGATACCGAATGTAAAAACCCGCACCAAGAAAATATACTTGCGCCGAGAAGCCAAGGTGAAAAAGGAGCGAGTCAAATTGCTTGTCGGAATTGGGGGTGTAGCAAGTTGGTCTTCCTATGACCTTGCTTACAGACCTCTTCCTGCAATTATTTTGGCAAGCTTTTTAGAGATGTCAAACATTGATGTAGGCATTGACTATGCGATGCTTCAAAAGGAAAGTGACCGCATGGATCGTGCAATGTGCGTAGGGGTAAAAGCCAAGGAATATGGCGATAAGATTGACTATAATCAGATTTTGATACACACCTCTGACAGCCGTGAATTTCGAGCGCAGGGGTTCATGAGCATAATTGCCAACTATGATTCTATAGGGGTGGGAATTGGTATGGGTTTGGGGCAAACTATGAGTCTTGGAGATATTACAGAGGGTCGTGGTTTAGCTTACGAAAAATTCGAACAATTCAAGCGTAATTACATGGAAAACTACGCTCGAGATGGGGAGATCAGGTCGGAGTTGATTTTGGCTTCACAGATGCCCGGGACACCTGCACGTGGTGACGAACAAGAAAGAAAAACCGAGTACATCTCTCGTGCTGTCGGGGAGGTTTATCGCACTCTTGCGGTGACCGATATGCTTTTGAATGAAAATCCACGTTCCACTCTTGAGACCTTTGTTCGTGTGGTACGGGAAAACCGCAACGGGTACCTCAAAGACGACTTAAAGCGCAATATGCTTTCAAAGCAGTGGATTGAAAACGGGGTGCTTAATGCTATTAAGGTGATGAACAACGTGCCCTCAAAGACTTCTGAGGAGCGTAGAGCGGCGGAGCGCAGATCACGAATTCTCCTTAAAGCAACTGATGTGTTGAACGAAATTGAAATTGCATAGACCATGAAAATACATTTGAATTTCAATAGCAAGCAACTCGCACGGGCTTACAACATCATTGAAAGCTTGAACGCGGCAAACCGTGAGGGCAATTCCTTTCGAAACATCCGTTATATGTACAACAAGACCATGGATTGTTGTTTGATTGTGGCTTATGAAGAGTTCGGTCATGATGCTGATGGGGTTTATCAGAGCAGTGTGTACAAGTGCATTGATAAGGATGCCAATGTGCAGGATTGTGGTGTGGGGCTTGATCGTTCGCAGTTTTTGACCTTGTTGGGTCAGATGGTGGAGATTGAGTTACGAGGAGGCAAGTTTCAGATCAAATTTGATGAGGAATGAAATTAACGCAGGGTGAATTTTTCGAGTTAGCCGAAAATCGGATCGAGGAACTTGGTTATGATGCCGAGACTGAGGGTCTGATCACAGAGGCGATCAACACTGCTACGCAATTACGCATCAAGGGCAAGCCTGAGCAAGCCAAGGCACTCTATCGCTATGTCTATGGGGCGTATTTACGGGGAACAAAACTCCCGCAGAAGAAGAAAAAGCCATTGAAGTTCATCAAAGTGGAAAGTGTGACGCTTGATTGGGCGGAACAGTTCTATGATGATCAGATTCCAAAAACCCTTGGATCATTCAGGGAGATGACGCGGTGGATACGTGAGAACATTGACAGGGAGGACTTTGAAAGCACAAAAGAGGGTGGTTATATCAAGCATGGTTTTACGTATAAATACCCTAACGACAAAGAAAATTCACTGAGAATTGACATTGGTTACAGGGATGAAAATCCTTTTGAGAGCGATAACATTTTTGGGTATATTTTTTTGTTAAAATATTTTTTTATATTGTTGCTTTACAAGTTTAGCAATGATACTGACAAAAAGCTATATGTCCTTATTCACGAGGGATGGGTCGAAGGATGGAAAAAATATGATGGAGAGGTCAGCTATTCTCAGGCAATGCGTGCTGTAGAGAAGGCTTCAAGGCTTTTAAAAGACGGTCATTGGGGCGACGTGGTTGAAGAATCTCAGGCGGTAAGGGATTTTCATAGTCCAAACGCGCTGATGGCGTATGTGGAGGACGAGTTAGGAAGCGATGTGATCGAATTATGGAAGTCTTATGACCAAGCACCGTCTGAGCCATCCAAAGAGGAAGAGGGCGATGATGAACTTGACGATTTACTCGATGAAATTAAAGAGTTGGATGAGCAAGCCCCGAAGTCGTTTGATCAGAATAACTTGGATGTGCTGAAGCAAATTTCTGAGCATGAACTTGAAAGGGCAACCGAGCCTCCTTATGGGGTGAAAGGGGCGAGCATTCATGTGAGTCAGTTAAAAAACACGAGTGCCGAGCATTTAGATTCCTTACGAAACCTTCAACTTATTTCGGGAACCACCGATGTACGCCTTACAGAGCATGGCAGACAGGCGGTCATAGATGCACATAGAAAGAAGGTTGATCAGTGGATCGACAGTGGGGTTGCTTTCCAAAAGCCCATAATTGAAATGCTTGATCCATATCAAAGGTGGAGTGTTGAAAATAAATCAAGCCATGTGTATTTACGCTCTGAGGTGGTTGCGTGGAAAACCAAAGACGGCACCCCGTATCAAATCCAAATGTTTGTAGCAAAGAATGAGGGAGAACGCCCATCTTTTTCAGTAGACTTACTCAACCTAAAAACAAGGGGCATCTATGGGTCTGTTGATAAAAAGACAACAGAACGTGCTGATACTCTATTGGGCAAGTTTGCTTCTGATCATCCTAGCGCATGGGATAATGCTACGTCAAACATCGACGAATCAACCCTGCATGAGTTGAGTGACGAGGCTTCTTTTAAGGTGGGTCTAAAGCAACTCATGGAGGCTGCAATGAGCAAAAAGCCTTCACCGAAGAAAAAACAGCCCGCGAAAAAGCCTTCGGGTGGTACTAAGCGCAAGAAGCCATGGTTCTACAAGGGGGTAGTAAAAAACAAGGACGAAGATTTTTACGTGTATGACTATACGCAGCGCACGCACCACAAGGCAGTAGATGCGAGAAAGGCAGTAATTCCTGACTATGAACACATCAGGGCGTTTTATGTCAAACAGTCAGGTGGCTACTTCATTTACGAAGAAACCACGGGTCAAAAACTCGCAGATGGCAAAACCTTAAAGGGCGCAAAGGCAGAGGCAAAGCGCAAAATGGACAGTGCGGGAAGAGAGGAAGTTGGCAGACTAATTCGCTTGGGGCAAGACTCCTCCCTGTCTCCTCGATATCGAAAAGCGGCTTCGTGGAAGTTACAGCAGCAATGACAGGAGCACGTCCATATATCACAGATTTGACCGAAATCAGGTTGCAGAGAGCTTTTGGGCTTGCCCCTGACAGCTTGTTAACCTCAGGTTTCCCTCCAAGGGCAATGGAGCGGTTTTTAGAGGAAAACAACTTGGATGGTGAACTTGCCTACTCTGTGGACTTGGTGTGGGAGGTTGAAGACGGAGAGTTCAAGCTGTATTACTTGGGCGATTCAGATGCCACAACACAGACCAAGGAGCATTTGGTGTACAACAGGGAAGTTGATCCCGAAAAAGCCCGATCAGCCCGCGAGCGAGAAAAAGAAATGAAGGTCGGTGGGTTAACTAAAGGGGCGTCTCACGAGGAAGGGGGAATTCCAATGGTTGTAAAGAGTACGGGTCAGCATGTAGAACTTGAGGGTGGAGAGGGAGTTGTTAACAAGCACTCCATGGCAAGCGAGGAGCAATATGATTTTGAAGGCAAGAAAATGACCACTTGTGAGATTGTCAGCCATTTGAATCAGCAAAAGGGTGATGGAGTAGCTTTTTCGTGTGCCTCAGTTGAAGGTGAGCAGTATGGGCAAGGTGGCGATATTCAAAAGGCAGAGCAAGGGGGCGAAGTTTTTGAATCGAGCAGCGGGGTTGTTGTAAGGAAAAAACCAATTGAGTGGGTCTACCAAAAGCAATTGGAGGACGGCTCATGGACACCAATTTCAAAAGACGAGTATGACGGACTTCTCTGACATATCAGGTGCAACTCCGCAAGAGTATCGCGAGAGGTTAAACTATCGCGGGGAGACCTCTCTTCAGGTTGGGGGTGAAATAGCCCCTGAGAAGGTTTTTGGTGGCAAGCATGCAGACAAGCTATTTCACTTACCACAGGAGACTGCTGTGTATGTACCAAGTACGCAGGACGTGGATCAGGTCATTAGCCTTGATCAGATGGAAGATCGGGTCAATGAGGTAAAGCGGTACCTCGCAAATCTTTTTGGCGGTTATACTGCCTCTGAGACCGTGGGTGGATTTGTGGACAGCAAGGGTAATTTGGTCAATGAAGAGGTGGTGAAGGTGACGGCATTTGCTCAGGGCGAGAAGTTTGCTGCTGCCAAAGACAAACTACTGAAGCAGTTGTCCAAGTGGGCAAAAAAGTGGGGTCAGGAGGCTATTGGCTTTGAGTATGAGGGTGATTTGTTTTACGTTCCTGAGTCGTTTGAGAAAGGCGGTGTATTGCTTCGCAAGGGCGGGGAGTTGCCGACAATTAATTGGCGGGCGAAAGTCAGGCATGGCACTTTGAGCCGCAGGAAGGTTCAGCAAATCCGTCAGGAACTTATGGACTTGTTGGCAGAGCGTGGACTTACTCCTGCTGATGCTCAGGCTGTTTTTGGTTACAACCCAATTTTCGATTATGAACTTGGGGGTCAGCGCAACAATCCCAATTCAAAGTATTTCACACGGTAAGTAGCGAAAAGATGAAAAGATACGAGCACATGCGTCCTAATTATGAAGCCCTGACCTACGAATATCGTTTGGAGGATCACACCGAACGCTATGAGTTAGAGTCATGGGAGGAGGCTGTGGACAGGTTCCACAAAATACGTCTTGCTCATCCCCACTCTCACGTGACCATGGCATACCATGAAGCACCTTATTTGGAGGAGTCTATAATCAGTGAGCCACCTGTTTCGATTTCGAAGCCTCGGGTGATGGAGCAGGGAGGTGAGGTAGACTCGCCCAACGAGGTTAAAAAGACCTTGGTCTACAAACTGATGATGCAGTGTATGGGTGATATTGAGGGGGTGGTTATTGACAAGGGTGATTCACACTACCTGATAAAATTAAACCCGAGCATATCAAACGCTGAATCCCTTGAACTGATCGACTGCATTCAGGAGGATGAGCGCATGACGCTCTTTAATGTGTACTCTTTTGCAAATGATCGTTTCATCGAGGTGATTGTAGCCACCGACCCTGAGATGAATGAATTGGTGGAGACCTACTATCAAATGCTTTTGAAGGGTCGCGATTTGTTTCTTGCTCGTCAGGCAAAGAATTTGGGTGCGTGGACAATTGTGCTGACGCAAACAGGAGGTGTGTTTCACGCGGACATGACATTGATTGAGGAGGACGAGCAGGGCAATCCTGTTGCGGCAGCTAAAAACCTGCTTGTGTTTACCGATGAGGCGATCGTTAAGAAATTTTTGAGGGACAATTACGGATATGTACTTGAGGTGATGGCTCAGGGAGGAGTGGTGACTAAGATTGACCGCATCAAAGACATCCCCGCTACGTTTCAGTTGGTAAACAATCGTCCGAGCGTATATGCGGTGCTTGACCGACTTGCCCCCGAGATGGAGGAATGGAAGAAGCAGGTTGGAGGATTGTATGTGTCTTATACCAAAAAAGGGCATCCAAAACGGATTTTGGTCTATGAAGGTGAGGAGCCAACTCCTGACAAGCCTGTGTGGGAGGTTTACCCGAAGACCCAATATATGCGTCGCGGTGGCAATGTAGATGGTTTCAGGTACGCTCGAGGAGGTGAGACCAACCGTTACTTTGTCAGGTACAGTTCGGATTCAAACGAGTACGATGAGTACTTCGGGTTTGGGAGCAACCCACCAGAGATATTCAACGCAAGTAGCATTGAGGAGGCACGTCGTTTAGCCGAGCAGGACGCCCCACCTAACGCTCGGGTCTCTCAAGTGGCTTTAGCGAGTGAGTTTGCAGATGGGGGTGAGATTGATAAGTTGATTTATGACATTGATGAACTTGCTCGAGGGGGTGAAATTGAAAGCTTGATTGATGAGATTGACAAGTTGGAGCGAGGAGGTGCCATTGACGAGGCAACCGACGACTCTCTTGATGATCTTGAATCGCGCATTGAAACATTAGAGTAATGAAAGAAGAACCGAACATATTCACAGAAAACGCAGGAGGTGCCATTGAAGAGGCTGTAGAGGAATTGGGCAGTGGGGGGCAAATTTCTCTTGAGGACAACCTGATGTATGAAATGTACATAAAGGAGCCACTTGATGAGTACGAGCGTCGCGTTTATGTTGACGACGATGCGGATGCGGTGGAGGATCACAGGTTCTATGAGTCTATGGATGAGTTTGTGCGATTTATGGCGTCTAAAGGCTTTGAATTGGACTCCGTAAGCAAATCATCGGTTAGCCGCAGTCATTATTTGGATTTCAGCCGTGAACATCCCTCGGGCGAGGACGATCTGATTGAAATACGTTTTTCCGATCATGAGCGAGGAGCCATTGGAGGCGACTCAGACTATGATTATCGAGTCTATACACGTAGCAACGATGAACATTTCAAGAGAATCATGGAGATATTAGCAGAAAAAAGAGAAGATTTTGCCAAGGGAGGCACTACGGGTTCAAAGGGTGCGGAAAAATTCCGTCAGGTAATGCGTGAATTCCGTCAGGGAACCCTCAAGAGCGGAGGAAGCGGCAAAAAGGTCACCGACCGTAATCAGGCAGTTGCCATTGCTTATAGTGAAGCAAGAGAAGTCGAGCCGTACTACGGGTTGTATGCCAAGGGTGGTGAGTTACCTGAAAACGCTGAGTACGTTGATCGGTATATGATCAACAAAATTGTTTTGACTGATGGCACTGAGATTGATCCTGCTGAAGAAGGATTGGCATCAGGAGTTTGGTTTAACACCAAGGGCAATGCTCCTCGACCTGCGGATGAGGATCAAATTGTGATGGAGTTCGGAAACGGTGGTATATCTGATGAAGCGAAGTATATAAAGCGTTATGAGATAGACGAAGTACACACCGAAACACATGGTGTAATTGGTGGTTCAAGGCTGTACAGTGGCGTTTGGATACCTAGCTTTAAGACCGAGCGTCAAAAGGAACTTGAGCGTAGGTACAAAGAAGAACTTGCGCAGCGCAAGAAAAAAGAGGCTGACCCATGGTTTTTGAAGGGAGTAGGATCAAAGGGCTTGACCAAAATAAAAGAGCACTCGCGTAAGCATCCGAAAGACATATTTTTGGTCACTGATGATAACTATTCGAACATTGGTTTCTTTTACTTGAAGAACGGCAAGCTTGCCAAGCGCACGGTCGCCAATCCGAATTATGACTTCGCGCACAACAAGGTCAATATGCGCGGCAAGTCTGATGTGATCTACAAGGTGCGCAAGTTGGAGAAAGAGTCCGCACAAATGGCGCGGGGCGGTGAGGTAGACGACCGCATTAAGCTTGTGGTTTACCGTGAACACACCCTTGGTTACATTCATCCTGAGCAACCTCGTTGGGTGCATCCGTTGCATAGTTCAGTTCTCAAAGGGGGCACAGGTGGCGATGAAAGTATCTACGTCACTGACAAGGAGTGGCGTCTAGCCACCGAAAAGGACTTTGAAGATTTCAGGGTGGTGTTTGACGGATATAACAATCCCGAAGAATATGAATGGGAAGGCTCGCAATCAAGCGGCTCTACTTATGCAACAGGCGGCACCATCAAGCCTGAGTTAAAACGTAATGAACGAGTCACCCATAAGAAGTATGGACGTGGGACGATTCGAGAAGTAGGTCAGACAGAATTCTACATCGAACTTGATGAACCTTACGATGATCGTGCTTTTATATTTGTCGATCATGGTGATCTTGGAGAAACCTTGTTCCAAGATTTTAGGATCGATGGCAAACCCGCAATGTCACTGCTTGGAACACCAGTAGCATGGAAAGAAGACGGCACAGAATACTCAGGTGAATTGATTCACGACTCCAAAAAAGGGTTTGCGGTCAGTATAACGAACGCGACAAGTTCTGATGGTACCACCAATCATGCGCTTGAAGGCGTGATAATGGTTCCTGACAATTGGGAGGATGTACACACATTTGATTATTACCGAAAGAAAGACAAAATGGAAAAAGGAGGAAAAATAACGACAAATCAGAAGGAATTAGTTGACATGGTTTACGATACTTTGGTGGGCAACAAGCAATGGCCGCAAATCAAGGTTGAAAACATCATTGATAGCGAGGTGATACCCTCCCAAGGAGCCATCTACTTGAAATACAAGTTAGACGAGAGGGTTGTAGGTGAAGGTAAAATTGAAAAGATGAAGCCAAAAGAAGTAAAGCTTGTGTTGAAGGCGTCTGATTCAACAGAGTTTTCCAAAGGTGGCACAACCTATGCAGGTGGGGGAGAGATGGCTGATTGGAATGAAGACGAATTTTTAAGGTACGCTCATTCAGAAATATCAGCGTTCATACTTGTTGAACTTGGAGCACACCTTTCAAAAGATTGGACTTTTAAACACAAAGGAATCGAATACCGAATAGAGCCGATGTATCATTACGAGCAGGGCAAGTTGAAAAAAATGAGGGCTGCTACCTTTACTATTTACAAAGACGGACAAGATGTTGGCTCTATCGACTATCTTCAAAAAGGATTTGCGAAGGGGAAGCACTTTGTTCCCAATTCAAGTCATTTTGGTTGGACAGGAGAGAGATTTGGAGAAGGCGGTCAAACAGGTTATGCAGCGAAGTTCGCTAAGTACGACCTGTCGAAGTTGCCTGAAAAGGTAAGGGATGCGGTTGAGAAGGTGCGTGAGAAGACCGATGGATTTAAGGACACTTCAGGCAAGCGTGGTGAGTTATTGAAGCGGACGTTGGGTCTGCTTGATAACAAGCACAAGGATGCGCTGAAATCAACTAAGAAGCCCGCGCCGAAGAAGAAACCCGCTTCGAAGAAGACTACAACCAAGAAGAAAGTTGCCCCGAAGAAAAAGGCTGCTCCGAAGAAGAAAGCGGCTGCAAAGCCAAAGATGAAGCGTAAGAAGACTACCAAGAAAGCGGCTCCGAAGAAGAAAGCGGCTTCGAAGCCTAAGATGAAGCGTAAGAAGAAGGGGGTGGTGTCGCATCAAACCCCGGGCAAAGTGAAACTAACCGAAGCCCTCAAGTCGCGTGGCATTACTCAGGCTATGGTGGACTACATCAATAAGCACAAGACGGGGATCAGCGTATTTGGAAAGGGTGCTCATCAGATCAAGACGGGCAGTTCCAAGGAGATGGACAAGAGGTTCAAGGCATTGAGACCCGGCACTCGTTTGTCCAAATACGGAACCCTCTACATGGAAACTCGCGAGAATCGATCGGACAAAGATCGTCGCAAACGACTTTAATTCTAAACCCTAATTGTCATGACAATCACTAAATCACAAAAACAGCTACTCACAGCAGGTGCTCTCCTCGTGGGAGGGGTGCTTGCCTACCGTTGGTGGCAGAACAAACAAGGCTCAAGCAGCATGATGGGCGGCAACAGGCGTGGTCGTTGGATCAACTGCTGTAAAGGTCTTCACAACAAACCGTGCCACGTCTACAAGCGTGCCAATGAGACTCGTGCTCAGGCATGTAGACGAGGCTGCACGCCATGTTCGACTATCCCGAAGGGTCATCCTTATTTCTTGACCCACGTGAACCGTTCGCTTCACCGTCAGGGATTGCGTCAGCACTAGGATGAAAATAGGTGTCTAAAGACCGTCTGCGGGGGTTTTGTTAAAAACTTCCGTATGGTTTTTAGGCACCTTATCATATTTTTGTCAAAACCTATCAACACGTTCCAAAACATCTAAACCATTGACCTATGGGAGAAACCGTCTCAGAAGCCGCTGAAATCGAATACGAAGCAGCGCACGAAGATTACATTGAGGAAAACGATATTGATGTCGATAGCTTACCCGCTCCGATCAGACGAAAGATCAGCTTATACAAGGCTGCGCTTGGTCAGGTTGAGAAGCGTACAAAGCCTCCGACAGACAAACAAATCGCTTCACTAGAGCGTCGCAGTGAGGGTATAGCAAAGGACATCGCTGACTACATGGAGACCAAGGTTGATCCTCCTGCCCCTGTAGACCCTCCTGCCCCCGCAGAGTCTCCGAAGCCAAAGAAGAAATCTGAATCCAAGTCAAAGGGCGATCCTGTTGCAAGTAAGAAAGAGGGTGGAGATGGTGACGGAGATGATGACGACAAGAAAGAGGGTGGCGGTAACGGGCTATTGGCGGTTGTCGCCGTTGGGCTTGGTGCGTTGGGGCTGTATGCTCTTGCCAAATCCCTTCGTAAGTAGATCGCTATTGTAGCGACCTACAACTTTTCCACATTCATCAAACGGTAAACAGGTAAGCTTATATTTATGAGCGGACAAGTTCATACTACGGAGGTCTATCAGCTTTTGCGGCTTCAGTCGCGCTTGGCGAGGAAGTTGGGTGTTTCGGAGTTTTTGAAGCGTCTCAAGGCGATGGATCACGAGGGCATGGGTAGTGAGGAGGAGGAGTTAATCAAGTACGTGGTCAGCAAGGTATGCGAGGCGTACAAGGTTCATCCTCATGATGTCATGTACACCAAGAAGCGTGGGGTGGTGACTACTGCTAGGAATTTGTGTTTTGCGGTGATTACCCGTCAGATGCCGACGTTGGATCAGCGTTCGATCGGCTTGTATTTCAATGGCAGTTCACGGCAGACTGTGTATCGGGCGTCCAAGCGAATGCAGAACTTTTGTCCAAAGAACTTTGCAGATCGCAAGTATTTGAGGCATTACGAGGAGATCAGTCAGAAGGCGACTCGTTTTGTTGAGCGACACATAAACCAAAAAGAAGTTCAGTGAGTAGTTTAAAGAGAAAGTTTTTCCGCAAGAATGGTCGGGCGACAAGGCAGGAGTCGGCATTATGCAAGCGCATGGTGCAGATTTGGGATGATCTTCCTTCGGAGTTCAAGATGAACATCGTTCCTGCTACGAGCACGGCGGAGTTGATGGACATTGTGGATTCAGCCGAAGCCGCTATTGGTTCGGGTTTTTCATCAGCGGAATCCGTGGAGGAATTACCTAAGACTGATGATTTTCCTTCAAAGAAGCAGAGCAAGAAAGACGACAGTTTATTTGATACTATGGGTAAGACCAAAGAGGCAGTTCCCGAGAGCACATCTTCGATGGATGGTTCTGAGGCGGCTGAAGGCAGCGGTGAGGCTGCGAGCAAATCCGAGGGTGGGTCTTCGGTGTTAAAGGACTTGGCAAACGAGTTTGAGGCTGAGTTAGGGGTAAGTGATGAGGGTTACGACCCTTTGGAGGGGCCTGTCAAAACCCGTTCCTACAACCAACCCGAGGTGGGTGATGAGTTGGAGTCTCCCCCTGTAGAGGAGGTGCCACCTGAGCCAATCCCAAGTGATCCCCCTCCTGCTCCCGATTTAAATCAGGGGCAACCACAGGGCGTACCCCCTCAGGCGGAGCCAACTCCTGAGCCAACCCCTGATGACATTCCCGCTGATGCCTACCAAGCACCTGATGAGGATGAGTTTGCCGAGACCGAGGAAGTCTATGAGGATGATGATGTGGGTGGTGGTGAGCCGTTGGGCGGCGACAATCTCAAAGACATGTCCCCTGCTCAAAAGCGGAAAGCTGCGGAGAAGACGGCGGACTTGATCTTAAATAACTATTGCAGGTATGCCCCGATGCCGTTTAAGAATTGGTCTAGCTTTTCCAAGCGTAAGATCAAGCGTTTGGTTGATTCAGACAGGCTGAACGTGCACATGGTCATTGATGGCGATGGCATGACCGTGGAGGAATACTTGCAAGGGGTTAATCAGCAGGTTGAAAACTTGTTTGAGGTTGATGAGGAAACTCGTCAGGAGATCAGAGAGCCGCTTGTGGAGGTGTTGATGGAGAATGAGGTGGCATTGACTCCGACGCAGCGTCTTATGATCGCTGTGGGGTCACACTTGGTGCAGATGAGTATGCAAGCCTTTAAGATCAGCAGGGAGAACAATGAAATGCTGAAGACCTTTGAGCGTTTCCATCAGGAAAATAAAGAGTCTGCACGTCCACCAAGGGGTGAGGATACTTCGCAGTATGAACCCAACCATGAGGATATGTCGGCAGAGTCGGATGAAGAGGTTATTGAGCCTGAGGTTGAAGAAGAATCGGTCGAATGAAAAAACGCAAGATAAAACGCAATCCGAAGCCTTTACCTGAGCGTGAGCCGAAGTTGATCACGGTGGCAGGTCGCAGGGGCGTGGGCAAGACTTATGAGACGCTGCGCATGATGCAGACTTATGTCCGCAACAATCATCGTACGGGGCGCAAGGGGCGTAAGGTGTTGATTTTTGATGTCAACAATGAGTTTGGGAATGTAAAGGCTGACCACAACCCAAAGTTTTACCATGTGAAGGACTTGCCACTGAGTCAGATTAAGGCTTATGGCAAGAGCACAAAGCCTGACTTGCGGAGGATCACTCCGTTTAAGGAAAATGGCGATCGGATGTCATTGGATGAAATGGCTTCGACTTTGGGTGTGATTTTGGAGAATTACAAGAATGGGTTGTTGTTGATTGAGGATATTACGAAGTATGTGACCGATAGTCTGCCCGGGGATTTGATCGGCTCCATCTGCACCCTCCGCCATGTCAGCACCGATGTGATCATTCACTTTCAGATGGTGCAAAAACTTTGTCATCCAAAGTTATGGTCAAATGCCAATGAGATTCGGCTTCACCGCGCCGAGGACACCATCGCCGCTTACCAAAACAGGGTAAAGGGAAACATTGAGCACATGCGTATTATGGAGTACATGATCCGCATGAAGAACAATCAGGGCGACAAGCGGTTTTGTTGCTATCTCGACAAGGACTATGGTAAAGTACGTGGCAATTTCACCGTACAGGATTTCACCGAAGCCATTGCAAGCTATTTGACTGCCAATCCAAAAATTGTCAACTCGGAGTTAAAGGCGCAGGACTTGCTTTCGGGCAAAAAGAAATATGAGTCTCGCCAACAGGCGGTCAAGGGCATTATTCGAGAGATGTTTCATCAGTACTATGGCAACAGGTAGCTTATGGACAAGGATCATAACATACTGATCAAATTTGCCTCTCGCAGCCGTCCTGAGAAGTTTTTCAACGTCATTGATCAGTTGTACGCCAAGGCAGACGATTCTACGCGTGTGATCGTGCTGTGCACCTTGGATGAGGATGATCCATTTATGTACAATCAGGAGGTTGTAAAGCGGTTGATTGAGTTGAAGAACCAACATCCTGAGACCTTCATTTTCAACTTTGGTCAAAGTCAAAACAAAATTGATGCGATCAATCGTGATTTGGAGTTGGTTGAGGGTCGGTGGTCGATCCTTGTGAACATGAGCGATGATTTTGAGGTCTGCTATCAGGGGTGGGACACAAAGATCATCTCGGACATGGAGGATCATTTCCCTGATACTGATGGGGTGCTTCATTATAGCGACGGATATACCCATGAGAAGTTGTGCACGATGAGTGTGATGGGCAGGGCTTATTTTGACCGATTTGGGTACATCTATCATCCATCGTACAAGTCCTTGTGGTGTGACAATGAATTTACGGTGGTAGCCAAAAACTTAAAGCGGTATGTGTACATAGACGATGTGATTGCTCGTCACCAACACCCTGCAAACGTGGGCGGGGTGGTCGATGATCAGTTAAGGCTTACCGAGAGTTTCAACGATGAGGACTATCATAACTTTTGCATTCGCAAAGCCAAGAATTTCCCTCAATGAAGTACACGCAGAACGATGAGCAGGACTTCATATTGAAGTTTTTTGAAAACGAACCCAAGGGTACGTTGTTGGACATTGGTGCCAATGACGGGATTACTTTTTCCAACAGCCGTGCTTTGATTGAGCGGGGGTGGAGTGCCCATCTTGTAGAGCCTTCACCTGTGGCGATGGGGCGTTGCAAGTCAAACGAACCTCCGCTAGAAAAATCTCAAATGATTTGGTATCATCAGGTTGCGCTCAGTGATCTTGATGGGGAGAGCGAGTTTCATGAGTCAGGATCGCTTATTACGGTATCGGATACCGCACTTGTGTCGTCGTTGGATGAACAGGAGACAAGGCGGTGGCGGGGGTCGGGGGTGACTTTTAGTACCACTCGGGTGAAAACGATGAGTTGGCAGACCTTTTGGAAAAGCATTGGCACGAGTTCTCTTCGGTTTATTTCCATTGATGCCGAGGGGCTTGATGTGGCGATTTTAACGCAGATTGATTTGGAGCAGACCAACACTGCGCTTATATGTGTGGAGTGGAATTCCAATCAGATTGCAAAGCAGCAGATCACGACCTACTGTGGGCGGTATAATTTCCGCTTGATTCATCAAAATGCGGAGAACTTGATTTTGGCGAACTATGAAAATTGAAAAACAGGTAGGCCCGTTAGTTTTGATCGCTTATGCCAACAAAGCCGAAGCGGTTGTTGAAGCAACCCGTCATGACTTTGTGGTGGCTTTTTCAAGGGCATCATTGTTAAAGCACATTGATGGGCTACCTGAGAAGATTGAGAAGATCGACAAGGGTGAGTTATACATGAGCACTATGCTTGAATGTGCTTCTCGGGATTTGCTGCTGATTCGTGATGAGTTGATCAACGAACTGATGAAAATACCTGATACGCATCAATCATTCAGGGTTATTTTGCATGGTGAGCGAAAACATCTGTACGATCGCATTCGAGATGAGCAGCCGATGGGTCAGGTGGAAATTGAGGGTCAGCACTTCTCTGCTCATAAGCGTGTATTGAAACTCATTCAGCACATTGATAAGGAGCGAAACGCGGCTTATGACATGTGTTTTTTGTTGTGGAAGGATGACAGGGAGCGATTCAACAAGGTGATGGAGGGCAAGTTTGATTTAGACTTTTTGAACAAGCAATTTGAGCGTAAACAGGCAGGAGCAAATTGAGACGGATGAAGGATAGAAAAGTACCTGTGGTAATCAATTTGGCTACGGGAAATTATGTGAAGGGTCAGGAGCGTCTTGATCGCTCACTTGTAGCGGACAGACCTTTTGAAAAGCGATTTTGGCAGGACGAGGAACAAATAGGTGCCCCCAAGCACAAGGAAAACCCTTATGCGTTCAAGCTGTATGGATTTTCTAGTGCGATCAATCAGGGTTTCAAGCACATTCTATGGGTGGACGCGAGCGTGTTTGCGGTCAAGAATATTGACCCTGTATTTGAGGTGATTGCCGATGAGGGTTACATTATGCAAGCGGCAGGTCACAAGGCGGGCACGTGGGCAAATGACAGGTGTTTAGAGTACTTCGGAATTACTCGCGATGAAGCTATGGAGATTGACATGTATGGCAATGCGGGTTTTTTGGGCTTGAACATGAATGCGGAGATTGCTCAGGATTTTTTGAGGGAGTGGTATGTAGCGATGAAAGCGGGAATTTTTAAGGGTGGATGGCGCAATGATGATCTTTCGGAAAGCAAAGACCCCCGATGCAAGGGACACCGACATGATATGGTGGTAGGCTCGATCATTGCTCACAAACTCGGGATGGAGTATAAGCGCGGGGATGAATGGTTACAGTATGCAGCCCCACGTGAACCTGTAAGAAACCAAACTATCGTATTCAAGGCTCAGGGAGTCGCCTAACAAAATATTATGCAAGCAGAGCAAAAGATTGTAAAAGGTTATTATGAGCACTATGAGGGGGAGTTGCCTCATGATCCTGCCTCGGAGAAGACCTTGTTTAAGTTAGCGATCGATCACATGATTGGTGAGCGGGGGTTTATCAACTATCGGGGATGTGAGATCGGTGTGCTTAACGGGGAGACATCTCGTTTTTTTCTTGCCTTGCGTGAGAACATATACCTGACGGGGATTGATCCATTGATTCCTGACTCCATGGAGGCGAGTTTGATTGGGAGCAGGGAGATGATTGACAAGAACTGTAAGCCGTTTGAGCATCGGTGGAACTTCATCAATGATTACAGTTACAATGTAGTTCACCATTTCAAGGATGGTCATTTTGACTTTTTGTTCATTGACGGTGATCACACTTACGATGCGGTTGCCCGTGATTTTTCCGATTACTTCCCGAAGGTAAGGGATGGGGGGTTGATTTTTTTCCATGACAGCCGTATGTACAGGGGTGGAGCACCATTCCACAAAGGCAGTAGCAAGTTTGTGGAAGACCTCTTACAAGAAGGGCATGAAAACACAGGTGTCAAGCTTGTGGGTGAAGCTTTTTCGTTGACTGCATTTGAAAAATTAGAGACCACGTGAGCATCGTTCACCGAAACTTCATTTTCATCCATATTCCGAAGACTGCGGGCACTTCGATTGAATCGATCATTGGCGGTTCGGGGCATAAGTCGTTGTCACAAATAATGAAAGATGGTAGTGATGCGTTCGGTCATCAGGTGGGCGATCCTCCTCCTCCCGCCGTAGCGTTTGTCAGAAATCCTTATGACCGTATGGTAAGCGGGTACCACTTCATTCGTCAGGTGGACTATTGCGAACTCCCTGCGAGTTTTGAGAAGTTTGTATGGTGGTTAAGAGATCAAAACCCCGAGCAATGGTCATTGAGGGATTACTTTGAAAAGAAGTTGGAGCACTTTGCTCCTCAGCACATGTTCATTGACTTTGACGGTTTTGCGGGTCACACGCAGGTGTACCGATTTGAACGACTCAAGGAGGATTGGAAGTTGTTTTGTGAGCGGTTTATGATCGTGGGGGAGTTGCCTCATACTCAGCGGTCACGTCATAGGTCATGGCGCACCTATTATGATTCGGCGACCAAGGCGATTGTACATGAATTGTACAAAACCGATTTTGAACTGTTCGGATATGATCTATAAGTGATGGAGATAGCAGAAAGTAGCATACAAAGATTGCGGCGGCACGGCTTACTCGAGCGAGAGAAGTTGGTGCTTGATTTGGGGGACGGGTCTTTTGTTCGTCAACAGGACGGGGGTTCAATTCCTTTCAAACAGTTTTTGGAAGAGCATCAAATGTGCTATGTGGATGTGTTGGACGTGATCTCTGTAAATGGTCAGAAAGGCATTGACATTGACACGGACATTCACGGTCAGGCATACCCATTGATTTTGGACTATGGTACCACAACTGTCATGGATGAGTTGTATGAGTGTTTTAAGATGATCAATGAACTTTGTTCGGTCGGTGGAATTATGGTTCATGAATTACCTCAGAGTGTTGTGGTTTCCGATGATGGCAACCACGCTGTGAGCCGCGAATTTTTTAAGGAGTTAAGCCAATCTCAGGGGTATAAGATACATGAGTTACGGGAAGATCATAAAAACGGGTTGGTATGTGCTGTGCTTGAAAAAACCACGCCTGATCCTTTTGTCGATTCGGATGACTTTGACGAATTCAGTTTTTACAGTAAATGAAAAAGAAGCTGTCCATACTGATTTGCAGTGTGCCCACGCGGGTGGATCAGGCTGCTCGTTTGAGAAAGGAACTTTACAGGCAGATTGATGAGTTGGATGCTTGCTCGGCTGTACAGGTGTTGATGCTTGAGGACAGTTTTGAGTTGACTGTGGGCGAGAAGCGCAACAAGCTTCTTGAGATGAGTTGTGGGGAGTATGTCAATTATTTGGACGATGACGACGAAATATCCGAGCGGTATGTTGACGCTCTGCTCATGGGAATCGCCCATGGCACGGATGTCGTGACTTTCAGGGGAGAGTTTCATAATGCAGGACACACCAAGCACAATTTTGTGATCAGCAAAGACTTAGCCACGAGCAGGTTTACAGGTGATGTTCTGTACCGTCTACCCAATCACTTGTGTCCTGTCAAAAGGGAGATCGCTGAGGCGATACGGTTCCCAATTAAGACCTATGGGGAGGACAAGGTATATTCTGAGGGTATCTGTAAACTGATCAAGAGCGAATATCACATCCCTGAAAAACTTTATTTTTACCTCTTCGATTCCACGAAGAGCGAAACACATAAACGAAGCCATGAGTAAAGTAAAAGAGCCAAAGCCAAAGGCACAAAATGTAGATGACGACAAGTCTGTTGAGTTAATGGTGCCTGACAAGGCAGAAGTCAAGGGCATCATCAAGCGTTTGCGTCTGAAAGATGAGTACAACGATAAGATTGATATGTACACCGAATCGATCCGTCAACATGATCGTTTGGCAAGTGCACTACGGTCAAAATTGCGCAACCCCCTGAAAGCTTTGTTTCTCAACAAAGAAAAACGCGCTCGCCTTTCCATTGAAATCTATGATGTGCGTCTTGCGGCGATGAGCAAGGAGAAGGTCTTGAATGAGTACATTCGCCGTAAGGAGAATTGGGAGAATGAGTTCACCACCTATAAATCCGAAGCGGATGCGATGTGGGATCGTGTATGGGCAAAGGCGGAGGAATATGAGGATGATCAAATGAAGGGGGCACTTAATCAGTTCCGCAAAGATGAGTCAGAGGGTAAGATCGACGAACTTGACAGGGTGTACTTCTATTTGACTTTGAAAAGGCTATTGGCAGACCGCTCCAAGGCGAAGGAGAAAATTTGGGTGTAATTTTTTTGGTCGTTTCTTGTTATTTGGAAAAATAACATTACCTTGCACGTGTTAATCTAAAATCAGGGTGCCTGTTAACGGTATCCGAAAACACAGTGTATGGGTAAGATGAATGTATCCACTCGCAAGATCGAGGTGATCTTAACCTCGGGCGAACTTGAAACTTTAGATAAGTGGTCGTATGCGTGCAGACGCATGTCGAACATTGCCATCAGCCGCATGTTTGCTCTTGAGAAGGTCGACGAATGGCAATCTTTGACTGACAAGGGCAAAAAGACGGTAAAGAAACTTTCCAAAGAGGCAGGTACCATGACCTCCACGCGCATGAACTTCATGTATAGGGAGTTGTCGGTTGAATTCTCAGACATACCTTCCTGTATTCGTGCGGGACTCACCCGAACGCTGAATCAAACCTATCAGCAGAAAAAGTCTGAGATACATAAAGGGTTGTCTGCACTGCCTACCTTCAGAAATGGAATGCCCATCCCGTTCAATATTTCAAGCAAATATAAGACCTCGTTTTTTCAGAAGAGTGAGAATGGCTATACATTCAATCCATTTGGGAAAAAATTTGGAATTGAATTTGAGACGCGGTTCGGAAAAGACCGCAGCAACAACAGGGCGATTGTTCAGAATATCTATGAGGGAAAGTATGAGTTGTGTGACAGTTCGATTCAGTTGTCAGGAAAGAAGGTTTTTCTTTTGCTCACCTTCAAGTCCCCAAAGGAAAGGTTCAAGCCCAAAAAGGGCGTGGTGGTGACCATGAATTTGGGGATGAATGTCCCTGCTTATATGGTCTCCTCCACAGGTGATCACACCCCCATTGGCAATAAGAATACATTGTTGAAACAGCGACTTGCTATGCAGAGCGCAAGGAAGCGGCTTCAAAAGGAACTCGCAGATACCAAGGGAGGTCGTGGGCGCAAAAAGAAACTGCAAGCCTTAAATCGACTCAGGAAAAGCGAACGAAATTTTGTCAAGACCAAGAACCATCAACTCAGTTACAAGATCATCAAGTTTGCCTTGGAGAACAAGGCGGAAAAAATCTTGATTGAGGATTTGCAGGGGATTGCTCGAGACGAGAATGAAATATCAAAGTATGTACTCCGTAATTGGTCGTACTTTGAGTTGCAGCAATTTATTACGTACAAAGCCGCAAAGTTTGGCATTGTTGTCGAAGTTGCCGAAACCCATTATATTAGCCAAAAGTGTACCAATTGTGGTCACACGGATAAGGAAAACCTTCAGGATGATCAGATGAAATGTGTCGTCTGCGGTCACAAACTGCAAAAGGATCACAATGCAGCGTTGAATGTTCTGAAAGAGTATCAAAGTTCTTTGAAAGTATAGAAAACGCTAGGTGGGGCGGTTGACCGTCCTGAGCGGGAGGTTATTTAAAGCACTCCCGAATACCTTTCTTTTTAAAACACAGCGTTTTAGGAATTGATCTGTTGCTACAGGTCTAGTTTTGACAGGTAGTGTCAACGACTTAATGAACCAACCCAAACTAATATTGTTGCTACAGGTCTAGTTTTGACAGGTAGCGTCAACTAATATTAAATACTATAACTATTATGAACGCTGTTACAGGTCTAGTTTTGACAGGTAGTGTCAACGACCAAGCGACGGACGTTTTTGAGGTCTACGTTGCTACAGGTCTAGTTTTGACAGGTAGTGTCAACTGAAAGGTGGGGATATATCTTCCCATGACGTTGCTACAGGTCTAGTTTTGACAGGTAGTGTCAACCGCACTTTTTCTGCTTCCTTTTCCAATCCGTTGCTACAGGTCTAGTTTTGACAGGTAGTGTCAACTCGTTCCCTACCGACTTCGCGCCTAAATGTTGCTACAGGTCTATTTTTGACCGGTCGTGTCAACGGATAGCTAAGAACAGCC
>ERZ869936.939-NODE-939-length-23524-cov-7.934211_pt1 | contig 23524 bp, 21 predicted proteins | sample MGYA00520876_ERZ869936 | MGnify/ENA primary metagenome ERZ869936 (study PRJEB32218, sample SAMN09650985) | biofilter metagenome | isolation source: enrty point of leading RO module | place: Saudi Arabia: Thuwal, RO plant located on Red Sea | collected 2016-02-17 ...
GGCTGCAAAGCCAAGTTGTCGTCTCATGAGCGTTCCTCCGGAACAAAAGGCGAACGTGGGGTTCGCTGATCCCTGCGTCGATATCCATCGCCGACGAGCGATCACAAGAACGCCCGGAAGCTAACCATCCCAAGCTGGCAAAGCCGACCGCGCACGAAGACCGTGCCGCCGTCCTCACAAGCGATGGCCCAACCTATCGCCCGACTGTTGGGGATTGGTGAAGGGATTGTTAGAGTGTCGCAAGGATTGCGCGAGCGATCGCACAGGCAAACCCCTCCAGCGCGGGCGCCAAGGTCTCATACGAGGCCGACGATAGTCGTTGGACGGGCGCAGGATGCGCGTGATGAATCTGCCGGCCGATCCGTGGAAAGGAGCTCGCGCGGCGATCTTGTTTGCGACAGACTCTGCGGTCGCTAGAACGTCTTGACCAATAGCCCGCCGTCGACGACCAGCACTTCGCCGGTGATGTAGCTGCCCGCTTCGCTGGCCAGCAGCAGGGCCGGGCCGGCCAGCTCGCGCGGATCGCCCCAGCGGTTCAGCGCCGTGCGCGCGGCAAGTGCCTTCTTCTGCTCGTCCGAAAGAAGGCCCCCGGGCAGATCGGTCAGAAACGGGCCCGGCGCGATGCAGTTCACCGTGATGTTGTGCTCGCCCAGGTCGAGCGCGCTGGCCCGGGCCAGCCCCAGCAGGGCCGACTTGGTGGCAGAATAGACGCTGCGCTCGTCCTTTGAGGCCAGCCCCATGATCGACGAGATGTGGATGATGCGGCCCCAGCGACGCTGCTTCATCTGCGGGACCAGCGCCCGCGACAGCGCCATGCACGAGGTGAGGTTCAATTCGACGATGCGATCCCACTGCTCATCGGTAATCGCGTCGATGGCCTGGGGCACGTTGCTGCCGGCGTTGTTGACCACGATGTCGACTTGCCCCATCGCCGAAACGGCTTGCTCGGCCAGGCGATTCACTTCTTTGCGGTTGGTCATGTCGGCCACGAAGTACTCGACCTTGGCATCCGTGCCGTCGCGAATCTCGGCCTGGGCCTGGTTGAGCTCGTCTTCATGCCGGCTGGAGATGACGACGTTGGCGCCAGCTTCCGCAAACCCCCGGGCCATGGCCTTACCCAGCCCCTTGCTACCGCCGGTCACCAGCGCCACGCGTCCACTTAGATCGAAGAGGGAGTGCATGTCGTCTCCACATTGAAAGACAGAAAATCAGAAACGCAAAGACGCGAATGGGTTTCGGACAACCGCGCACCCCGTCGCCGATGGCTCCGGGCTAAACGGGCCGAAATACTCGTCCGTGAAGCTACAACGCCTCGCAGACGAGATCGCCGACTTCGCTGGTGGTGTAGCCCATCTTGCCGGCGGCCTGGCTTTTCATTTTGGTGCCGGTGACGGTTTGGATGGCCTGTTGGATTCGCTCGGCGCTCTTGGGTTGGCCCGAGTGTTCCAAGAGCATGCTCATGGCGTTGATGGCCGCTACCGGGTTGATCTTGCCGGTGCCGGTGTACTTGGGCGCGCTGCCGCCCATCGGTTCGTACATGCTCGTGCCGCCCGGTTCGGGGTTGAGATTGCCGCCGGCGGCCACGCCCATGCCGCCCTGCAGGATGCCGCCGAGATCGGTGATGATGTCGCCGAACATGTTCGTGGTCACGATCACGTCGTAGTACTCGGGGTTCTTGACCATCCACATGCAGCAGGCGTCGACGTGGTTGTAGTCGGCCTTGATGTCCGAGTATTCCTTGGCCACTTCCTGGAACGTGCGCCACCACAGGTCGTGGCCGTAGGTGAGCACGTTGGTCTTGGCCACCAGCGTCAGCATCTTCTTGGGATTGTTGCGCCGGCGCGTGAACTCGAACGCCCAGCGAATGCACCGTTCGCAGCCCTTGCGGGTATAGAGGGCCGTCTGGCTGGCCACTTCGTCGGGCGTGTGCTTTTTCAGGTATCCGCCCACCCCGCAGTACAGGTCCTCGGTGTTCTCGCGCACCACGACAAAGTCGATGTCGTCGGGACCCTTGCCGGCCAGGGGCGTCTCGACGCCGGGAAACAGCTTCACCGGCCGCAGGTTGATGTACTGATCGAGCTGAAACCGCAACTCGAGCAGCAGCCCCTTTTCGAGAATGCCGGGCTGCACGTCGGGATGGCCCACGGCACCCAGGAAGATGGCGTCGAACTTCTTCAACTCTTCGACGGCCCCCTCGGGCAGCACTTCGCCGGTGCGCAGGTAGCGATCGCCGCCGAAGTCGAAGTCGACCGTTTCGTACTTGAAGCCGTCGAGCTTGGAGACAGCTTGGAGAACTTTGATTCCTTCGGCGGCCACTTCCGGGCCGGTACCGTCTCCGCCGATGACGGCGATCCGTAGTGGCTGGTTGGCGTTCAAGAGAGACCCTCGCATGAAACTCGGCTAGGTGGGAAATAGCCGATTCTATCAGTGCGTCTGGCGAGTCTCAACCAGCCGGCAATCATCGCTATTCTGGGCCGCACGCCACCCGGTTAGCCCGGAGCCAACGGCGACGGCGCGTGGCCGGCGAATCGGTCCGTCGCATTGCGTCGGCAAACCGCGTCGAGCACGGTTCAAGCGCGTCGGCACGCGATTCTCGGCCGAATCGAAGAACTTGCTGCCGAACCGACCACCGACGCGCCGTCGCCGGTGGCTCCGGCTAAACACCATGCGGTTCAGCCGCCCTGGGACATCGCGGCGGCGCGCTCCCGCATTTCTTCGGGCGACACGTCTTCGATGTGGGTGGCGATCGACCACACGTGGCCGTAGGGATCTTGCAGCGTGCCCATGCGGTCGCCGTAGAACTGGTCCTGCACGGGACGCATCTCCTTCGCGCCGGCGGAGAGCGCCTGCTTGAACAGGTCGTCGACGTTCGCCACGTACAGCACCAGGCTCACGGCCGTGCCGCCCAGCGACTGCGGACCGCGAAAGCCCATGTCGGGATGCTCGTCGGCCAGCATCACGTTCGAATCGCCGATGCGCATCTCGGCGTGCATGACCTGCCCCGAGCCGGGGTCTTGCATTCGCATGGTCTCGGTGGCGCCGAAGGCACGGTTATAAAAGTCGAGCGCCTCGGCGGCGCCTTTAACAATCAAGTACGGCGTGACCGTGGAATACCCTTCGGGGACCGGCTGGACTTTATCGGCCATGGTCTACTCTCCGGTGTACGAGTTCGGCGTCGGGAAAGCCATACGAGGCGCGGGCTCAAGCGGTCAGTATAGCAAACTCGCACAGCCCGGCTGCCTCGACGCGCGCGTGCCGAGTTGCCGGATCGCCGTCGAGGCTGGCCTTTTCCTGCCCCTTTTTGGCGTCGTCGGACCACAGGCCGAGGCCCTCGTCGCGGGCCTGCTCTTGGGCTTCTCTAAAGATGGCCTTCTTCGCCGCCGAGTAGTGGAAGTTCGGCTCCCAGCGCGCCAGGCCGGCCCGCAGCAGTTCTTCGTTGAGCATGCGATCGCCGACCCAGACGTAGGCCAGAAAGCGTCCGAAGCGATCGACGCGCTCGCGATCGAACTCGAGTCGCGCGGTGCCGCCGGCCAGGAATTGCCTGGTGAACTTCGTGGCCTCGGGACCGAAAGGTTCGACCGGGTGATCCGGCTTGACGGTTTCGGGCGTGTCGACGCCGATCAGCCGCACCACGCTATCGCTGCCGACGATGATCGTGTCGCCGTCGACCACGCGCACCACTCCATGCATGCCTTCGGCCAAGGGCTCGGCCGGCGTGGGGACGGCGTCGTCTTCGCGCACGTAGCGGACGATCGCCAGGATCACCAGCACGATGACGACCACCAGCGTGCGGTAGGGACTGCGGCGGAATCGACGAGCGCTGGTGCGAGTGCCTGGATCCACCGGAGCGTTCATCCCCTCACCGGCGCGGGCTCGCACCGCCGAAACGAAACCACACACGGCGACGCGCCTTGACGGCGCTTGCTGCCGACGTGCCTGCGCGAGTCGACGGCCGGTGCGCGTCGGCTAGTTCTTGCTGAACTCGAAGGGCTTGATGTCGCGGCCCAGCGGGTTCTTGAGAAACTTCTTGCGGCAATCGGGGCAAAGGTCGAACCGCATTTGCTCGTAGACGTCGTTGCCGATTTGCGGGTCGGCCGCGTCGACGGAGCGCTCGAGGATTTCCTGAATCTCTTGCAGGTGATCGCGATCATCGTCCATCTCGTCGATGGCGTCGGGATCGAACGCCGCGTAGACCTCCATTTTGACGACGTAGCGTAAGTCGTCCGAGTCGAAGGCCCGCTTACAGCAATCACAGGAGTAATGAATCATCGACACCTTCCCCGCGACAGAATAAACCCTTGGGATTCCTTCCTGGCAACGTGCAACGCATTCCTAATCGAAAACGAACATCCTCGCGGCATCGCTTTCATGGGTTGCGTTCTTGCTCCTTCAAGCGGCTGCTGCGGGCCTGGTTCCAATACCAGGCAGCAGCGTCGAATCCATCCTAATGTCGCCGCGCGAAGCGTAGCAAGTCGTGTTGGTCTATTTTTTACGAGCCGGCGCGCCATACATACCGCGTGCCAAAAGGCACGGAAGTTGGCCACCGGCGCGCCAGCAACCGCGCGCTCGTGCCGCTGGCACGGTGGCCTCAATTGCGGGCCAAATCGGACGCGCCCACGCGCTGGTGCTGCACTAGTCGACGCCAAATCTGCGGTTTACAATAACCGTAGCGGGGGGACGCTCACCGCGTTACGGCGAAGTGCGGTTGCTCCTCGCGGGCGCTGGCTGATACACATCCTTATTCAGCCAGCGCGGGACGGAGAATCCCTACAGTTGGAGCCTGCCCATGATGAGTTCGGTCGCCGCCGCCAATCCGCTCAGCGCCAGCGTGCTGGTGCTTAACCGCTTCTACATGGCCGTGCACGTGGTCAACGTACGGCGGGCGTTTTGTTTGTTGTTTCGCGAATTGGCCGAAGTCATCCACATCGAGGAAGGGCAGTTTGCCAACTACAACTTCGAGTCGTGGTGCGAGATCAGCGAGCTGAAAGCCGCCTTCAAGGAGCCGCACGAAGATTGGATCTCGTCGGTCAACTTCGAGATCCAGGTCCCGCGCGTGATTCGTCTCTTGGCGTTCGACCGCGTGCCCAAGCAGACCATTCGTTTCAACCGGCGCAACATCTTCGCCCGCGACGGCAATCGCTGCCAGTACTGCGGCAAGAGCTTTCCGACCAGCGAGCTGAGCCTCGATCACGTCGTGCCCAAGAGCCGCCAGGGCGAGACGTGCTGGGAGAACATTGTGTGCAGTTGCGTCACGTGCAACGTCCGCAAGGGCGGCCGCACGCCGCAGGAAGCGCACATGAAGCTGATTCGCCAGCCGGCCAAGCCCAAGCGCAGCCCGCTCTTGGCCATCAAGCTCGGCAACCCGAAGTACGAGAGCTGGAAGACGTTTCTCGACAGCGCCTACTGGTCGGTCGACCTGAAGTAGACACAAGCCGAAGCGGGCATGGGCAGCAGCCTTCGGGCAAAAACACTCGATGCGCAGCATTGCACGCGGGCGCAGCTACAGCTTGCAGAGCGAGGCTGCTACTAAGCGCGCAGGCGACAGGAGCGGCGCGGGCGGGGCCAACGGCACAGGCGGGAACGGAGGCGCGGCAGAGAGACGCTTACGCGCCGGCCAGCGGCTCTTTCTTTTCCGTGATCACGGGACACTGCGGAGACATTTCCGCATTCAGCGCCGTAAACTCGGTCCACTCTTCCGGAAGGTTGTCTTCGTGGAAGATCGCTTCGACCGGACATTCCGGAACGCAGGCTTCGCAGTCGATGCATTCATCCGGATGGATGTAAAGCATCTTTTCGCCCTCGTAGAAGCATTCCACAGGGCAAACTACGACGCAGTCGGTGTATTTGCAGCCGAAGCACGGTTCCGCAACAACGTGAGTCATTGAGACTGCTCTCCTTACGAGCGCTCCTGCAGTGGGAACGCAACTAAAACCCCTTGAAACGAAAGCACTTGAACGCCACTTTATCGTGCTGTCGCGCGAATTCTAGTGCTGGCCCCGGGCACTGTCAAGCGAGCCAACCCTACCATCATCGGCTCCCGGGCAACTCCGGCTTGCTTGGATTGTCACCTCTACTTAAAATCAAGAGTGTTAACGGTTTCGGGTGCAATTCTTGCCCCCAAGCTGCTAGCCGCAGGCCGCTGGCGACCTGCTCTGGGCCGCCGTCCGACCGTACTGACAGGGATTCCACGCGTGGCACTCTCTGAGATCGACCGCAATCTCCTCCAACGCTGCCTGGCCCGCAAGCCCCGGGCGTGGGAGGACTTTGTCGACCGATTCACCGGCCTGGTGGTCCACGTGGTCAACCATTCGGCCCAGAGCCGCTCGCTGCGCCTCTCGCCGGAAGACCGTGAGGATCTCGTGGCCCACGTCTTCTTGACCATCGTCAAGGACGACCTGGGCATCCTGCGTCATTTTCGCGGCGAGAGTAGCCTGGCCACGTACCTCACCGTGATCGCGCGCCGCGCCACGGTCGCCGAATTGCTCAAGCGTAAAGGGCCTTCGAAGCTCGACGGTAGCCTGGCCCACGCACAGCGGGCCGACGGCGACGGCGGGCTCGAGCAGCGCGTCAGCGATCGCGAAGAAGTCGAGCGGATGATGGCCGACCTCGATTCGGCCGAGGCCAACATCGTGCGGATGTACCACCTCGAGGGCAAGAGCTACCAGGAAATCAGCACGGCGGTGGGCATGCCCGAGAACAGCGTAGGCCCCACGCTCTCGCGCGCCCGGCGTAAGATGCGTGAACGCGCCGAAGAGAGCGCCTGACCGGCGCGAGTGAGGCCTCGGCCGACCCGTCGCCAGCGATTTCGCCACGGAGCCCGTCATGGAAGACGCTGCCAGCCGCGCGCCGCATCCAACGGCCGGCTACTGCTGTCCCGGCGAGCCGCACGCCATCGACCGCGTCACGCACCTGGCGCGGCTGGCCGCCTTCTATCCGGCGTGCCTCACTTGTTCGCACCGCGACGACACGGCCGGACTCAGCGCGCTGCAACTGCAACTGCGGGCCGAAGTCGAGCGCCGGCATGCGTCGCCGGCTCAATGGACCGCCGAAGGCCTGCTCTTGCCCGGCCGCGGGCGCTTCGCGGGAGACATCATTCATCGGATGGCCATGGCCGTGGCCGCGGAACTGTGGCAGCACGATCCGCCTTCGCCGCCGCAAGTGCTCGTCGGCCACGACGGCCATTGGTCCACGGCCGACTTTGTCCCGACGGCTTGCCAGGCGCTGGCTTGGGCCGGCTGCCAGGCTGTCGAGATCGGAGCCGTCAGCGCGCCCACCGCGGCGCTGGCCGTCGCGTGGGCCCGGGCCTCGGCGGCGCTCTGGATGGTACGCGACGACAGCTCGCCGGGCGCGAGACGGATCGCGCTGTGGCGGGCCGACGGTCGCCCGAGCTCGTCGCCCGGCGCACTCGACTCGGTGGCCGCCGCGTCGAAGCGCACACCGTCGCGCCCCAAACGGGGCGGGGGAGGGCGTACCCGATTCTCTCCGGACGAGCCCTACCTGGCGACGTTCGACGGATTGTTTCACGCGCTGCGGCCCCTGGTGTTCGTGTTGGATACCGACTGCGAGCCACTCGCGCGCTCCTGCCGGCAGCTCACCAGCGCCTCGGGCTGCCGCATGGTTCGCGCCGGCGGGCACCAGGGACCTCGCCCGGCGAGCGGCCCGGGCGTGCTCGATTCTCTTCGGCGCGACGTCGTGGCCGAGGGAGCACACTTCGGCATGTGGATCGACGGGGCGGGGGAAGCGTGTCAACTGGTCGACCAGCGCGGCGAGCTCGTGCCGCCCCAGCAGTTGCTCGTGTTGCTGGCGCGTTTCGCCTGCCGCGAGCGTCGCGGAGCTGCCGTGGTGGTCGAGCCGACCGTCGATGCCACGACCAGAAACATGCTGGCGCAAGCCGGCGCGAACGTTTGCCGCGGAAGCTCGACGCGGCAGGGCATGCACGACGCCATGGTAGCCACCGGCGCGGCGATCGGCGGCGGCAACGGCCGCTTGTGGTTTGCCGGTCCTCCGCCATTGCCCGACGCGCTACTGGCCACGAGCGTGCTGCTGGCCGTGCTCAGCGAATCGGACCGCACACTCTCCGAAGTCGTGGATACCGCCTGTGGGAACGCTTCCGCGTCCTGACGCGAGGCAGCCTCGCTACCTTGCTGATATGTCACCTTGTTCCTTCCCCGTAAGCGTGAGTGCCAACGGCCGCACGGGCGCGCTTCTCGACGCGATTCGCCGGGCCGAGTAAAACGATGGCATCGCGGGGCGCGTTGGCGCCTTCCTTCGTTCCGTTTCTTTGTTGGGAACCAACCCTGAGTGACCTTCGCTCGCGCCGCGGGCGAGTGTCGCCGGAAAGCCTGCCATGAACCATCCCTGGATCTCGAAGCGCATGGAGTACTTCGACAGCTCGGGCATCCGCAAAGTGTTCGATCTGGCCGCTTCGATGACCGACCCGATCAACCTGTCGATCGGCCAGCCCGACTTCGCCGTTCCCGAGCCGGTGCAGGAAGCCGCGGTGCGGGCGATGCACGACGGCAAGAACGGCTATACGCCGACCCAGGGCATCGGCCCGTTGCGCGAGGCCCTGCAGGATTGCGTTGAGTCGCAATACAACCACGCCCGGCGGCAGGTGTTCGTCACCAGCGGCACCAGCGGCGGCCTCGTGCTGGCCATGATGGCCCTGGTCGACCCGGGCGACGAAGTGATCGTGTTCGACCCCTACTTCGTCATGTATCCGTCGCTGGTGGGACTGGTCGGCGGCAAGTCCGTCGTGGTGGACACCTATCCCGACTTCCGCATCGATCTGGAAAAGGTGGCCGCCGCCATCACGCCGCGCACGAAAGCCGTGCTGTTCAATAGCCCGGGCAACCCCACGGGCGTGACCGCCAGCGAGGAAGAGATTCGCGGCCTGGCGCAGTTGACCGCCGAGCGCAACATCGCGCTGGTGAGCGACGAAATCTACAGCCACTATTGCTACGACGAGCCGTTTCTCTCGCCCGCGAAGTTCAATCCGCAGACGATCGTCATCGACGGCTTTTCCAAGAGCCACGCCGTGACGGGTTGGCGGCTGGGCTACGCGCACGGCCCGGCGGAGATCATCCAGCAGATGATCAAGCTGCAGCAGTACACGTTTGTCTGCGCGCCGCAGCCGGCGCAGTGGGCGGCCCTGGCGGCGCTCAAAATCGACACCACGCCGCAAATCGACGCCTATCGCAAGAAGCGCGATCGGGTCGTGGCGGCCCTGGGCGAAGACTACGAGCTGGTCACCCCCGGCGGAGCGTTTTACGCCTATCCCAAGGCCCCTTGGGGCAGCGGCGATCAGTTCGTGCTCAAGGCGATCGAAAACAAGCTGCTGATCATCCCCGGCCACATCTTCAGCGATCACGACACGCACTTTCGCATTTCGTATGCGGCCAGCGACGAGACGATCGAGCGCGGCCTGGAAGTGCTCAAGCGCATCGCCCACGAGCGCGATTAGCGAACCACCCGCAGGGGGATTTCTCACCGATCGATGCTGCGCATTTGCGACGCGCTTCTGGCGCGGCTAGAGTGAGGAGAGTCCCGTCCCCCCCGGAATGCAGGAGTCCTGACCATGCGATATCTTGCCCAGCGCTTCTTCCGGCACGTCGTTCTTGGATGCTCCCTCGTCATGTGCCTGGCCTGGCTGGCCGCCGCGCGCGAATGGAGCGACATTACCGGCACCTTCAAGTCCGAGGCGGAGCTACTGCGCTACGACGGCAAGGTCGCGCGCCTCAGGTATCCGACTGGCCTTGAGATCGATATTCCGATCGACAAGCTCGGCAAGGCGGATGTGGAGTATCTCAAGAAGACGTATCCCGACGGGATGAAGCCGAAGGCTACGAAGGACGCGCCCGCGGATAAGGAACCCGAAAAGAAACCGGAGCCGCGGGAAGAACCGGTCGCGGCAGCCACGGCATCGCCGGCTCCGGAAACGGCGACGGCTTCGCGGCCGGCGGCATCTGCGGAGATGAAGGTCGAGGTCGTGGGCCTCGGCATTCATAAGGAAATCAAGCGCGCTTCCTCACCGGGGGGCGCGACGATGTTCGGCGGGTTCCCGGGAACGCAAATCAGTTTGATGATCGGCGACGGCGCGCGGACGATCATCGGGTTGGACGAAGAGCAGAGCAAGATCACGTTCTGCCGCGACGACAAGGGCACCGACTTACAGAAGGGCTCGTCGGGCGGACCTGCCGGCTTTGGCGAACTTCGATTCCAGACCAGCGACCCCAGCCAGGCCGCCGTCGTTGAAATCATCGAGCCGTCGATCCCCACCGCCAACGCCACGCGGATCGGCATCTCAGGCGAGCTGCACCTGATTTGCGGCGAGGGCGAAGCGACCCAAGACCTGCCCGAAGTGGCACTGGCCCAGGGAACCAAGATCGACGGCCCCGTGCCGATCGTGATCCAGCAGGTTCAACCGCAGCAGTTCGGCGACATGAAGATGATGATCGCGCTGCAGTCGTCGTCGCCCATGTCGACGATCAAGAAACTGGCGTTCCTCGACGCCGCGGGCAACGAAATTCCGATGGAGTCGATGAGCAGCGGCTCGTTCGGCAGCGGCAACAACATGACCTATACGCGTATGCTGGGCCTCGGCGAGGTCGTGGACAAGGCGGCGGTGCGCATCGTTTCCTACGAGACCACCGAAACGGTCAAAGTGCCGCTGAAGATGGTCTTCAGCATTGGACTTTAGTCGTCGCCTTCACGGGTATACAATAGCCTGCCTTGGACAGAATTTGGCCACGCGCGGCGAGACGGCAGCCGCCCCATCCGGGGGATCGATGTCGCTCGGTGCGGCTTAATGCGGCGCGACGCAGCTTATTTGCCTGTTGCCGAGGCGTGGCATTCCATTTGCATAACTCGCTCGTGCGAACATGGTTCGCCCATCGGAGTCCCCCCTCCGCGCCGCGCCGCGCGGTTGGGGCGGGCCCCGTTGGTGGCGCGATTCCGGCCGTTTGCCCCGGGGGCCTACGGCGCGATGAGCTCGCCCGGGCCGACTTCTTCGCCGTACTCGTGCGGCACCGACGCAGGCGCGGGGCAACCCGGATTGGGAATGCGCGGTCCGTCGCAATAGGACGGCTGCTCCCCGGCATACCAGGAGACCGCCGGCGCGTCGCTCGCGTCGGCCGAAAACACCTGCGGCCGGTACGCGCGATAGCTCATCGGGATCGTGCAGCCACCGGCGGGTGCATAGCGGTAACAGGCGTTGTGGCCGTCGTCGAATTCGTAGAAGCCGCCGCTGGAATGGAAGTAGCCGCAGGGCAGCGAGAGCCATTCCGCGGCCGACGCGCGCGGCGAGCCCGCGGCGATCGTCGCCGCCAATGCCAGCAGCGCGACGGTTACGCTGGGTCGCGTCATCGCTGGGGCGCGCTTTGATAGGCGCGGTCTCCGGGACCTCGGCCGAAGAAGTATCCCAGCCCCCAGCTATAGTCCACGCCGGCCTTGCGGGGACTGTACACGTAGGGATCCAGCGCGTAGCGGGCGCGGATCGGTCCCACGAACGATTTGTAGGGCCGATAGCCGTACACTGAGCGCTCGGTGTGATAGCCGGGGTGCCGGTGGAAGGGCAGGTCTTCGGCTCCCCGGGCCGTCGACACGGATAGCATCCCGGCGACCAGAGCCGTTGCTAGCAAGGGATAGCGCATGAGGGCAGCTCCGATTCCGTAAGGGGCTTTTCCTACATCGGCTGTTTGATACGCCGCGCACGTTTCGTGCCCGCTGTTTGATAGCCGTCGCCCAGCCGTCAGGCTTGCGGCAACCGTCGCAGCCGATTTGTTTGGATCATTCATGCCTCGAGCGACGATAGAAGCAAAGCGTCCCCCTCTCTTTGCCCTCCGTGCTAGCTTCCCTTCGCTCGCCTTTTCCTTCACGCCTCGCGTCGATTTGGACGTTCCATGCGGACCGCGACCCTGCAATGCTGCGCGTTGCTTGCCGCGCTGGCCGGCTGCCAGTCGCCCGTGGGCGAGAAGTCGCCTGCGGACAAGCTGACGGTGCGGACCGACGTCGTTTCGAACGACGACGACCGCGAGCAGGAAAGCATCCGCCAGGTTTCCTACCGCCTGCCGGAAGACCACCGCGAACAGGGCGGCAGCCAGGGGGCCGCGCACGAACTGCCCTTGACCCATCACCAGATGAATCCCTACTCGCCGCCGATCGTGCCCCAGGTGGGGCAGCAGTTCGTGCCGCCGCCGCCGGTGCCGCGCGAGCCGCGGGACGCGGCCGCGTCGATCGGTCCCCAAGGTGCCATTGCGCCCGATGCGACCACGCTCGAGTCATTCGAATCGCTGGCCTGCGCCAACAACCCGACGCTCGTCCAGGCCCGCGCGCACACGCAGGCCGCTTTGGGCATGGCGATTCAAGCCGGGCTGTGGCCCAATCCGCAAATGGCCCTCTCGGGCGAGGAACTCGGCGCCGACGGCCGCACCGCGGAGTTCCTGGGGGCCACGGTGCGGCAGGAAATCATCACCGCGCACAAGCAACAGCTCAGCCGCGCCAAGTACCTGGCCCGCACGGCAGTGGCCGAGTGGGTGGCCATCGAGCAACAGTTTCGCGTGCTCAACGACGTGCGGATCCACTACTTCCGCACGCTGGGGCAACAGCAGATCACCGACATCCAGCGCGAGTTGCTGAAGAACGCCGAGGACGAATTGCTCACGCGTCGCGAGCAGTACAACGTCGGACAAGCCACGATCGCCGGCGTGCACGGAGCGAACATCGCGCTGCAACGGCAGCGCCTGGCGGTGCTCGAGAGCGAGAACAAGCTCCGCACCACTTGGCAGGAGCTGACGGCCCTGGCCGGCGTCGACCTGCCATTTGCCCGTTTGAGCGGAACGCTGGAATACGGCTGGCCCGCCATCCAGTGGCACGAGGCGCTCGATCGCGTGGTGACCGAGAGCCCCCAAATGCAGGCCGCGCGGAGCAAGGTCGAAGCCGACCGCATGCAGTTGCAACGCGAGTTGGTGCAAAGCGTGCCGAACGTGGCCGTGCGGGCAGGCGCCGGTCAGGACTTCACCAGCGTCCCGAGCCGCACCGTCGGCATGGCGAGCATCGAGCTCGATTTGCCGATCTGGAATCGCAACGAAGGCACCGTGCGCGAGGCCCGCAGCGATCTGGCCCGCCAGCAATCGGAAATCCGCCGGGTCGAGTTGCACCTGCGGCAACTGCTGGCCCGGGAGTATGAGCGTTACATCACGGAGTTTCAGCACGTGCAGAACTTCCGCGACGTGATCCTGCCCGAAGCCAAAGCGGCCTACGCGGTGTTGCTCGATAGCTACGGCTTCGACCGCGTGCGGTGGACCGAAGTGCTGGCCGCGCAGCGCGACTACTTCGACCTGCGGTCGGAATACATCGAGCACTTGATCGGCTTGCGGGAGTCGGAAGTGAAGATCGTGGGCTACTTGCTCAGCGACGGTTTGATGGCTCCGCCGAACCCCGTGCCGCCGGGGCACATCAACGTCAACCCACAACCGCGCTAGGCCGCGAGCCCACCCACCTGGGAGCAGAAACGATGACCAAGCACGACGGCCGCCGCGACTTCATCAAGAACACGACGCTGGCCACGCTGGGCACGCTGGCCGGCGCGCAAGCTGCCCGTGCGTCGTCGGGCCCCGAGCTGGCACGCCCCGAAGTAACCCGCGACGCGCCCGAGCCGCTTCCTCCGGCTGCGGCGCGCAAGGCTGCCGAGGCCATGCGACCCTTCGAAGAGTTTTCACGCTGGCAACCATCGTACGGTTGGCCGCTCGACAGCCCGCACTACGTCGGCAAGCTGGTGCCGGGCCTGCGCGAACCTGGCCTGCCGCCGGTGCCGTTCGAAACGCCCGACCTCGACAAAGTGCCGTGGAAGATCGTCGACGGGCGCAAGGAGTACCATCTGTATTGCCAGCCGGTCTCGCGCGAGTTGTTGCCCGGCTACAGGATGAACTTCTTCGGCTACAACGGCAGTCTGCCGGGTCCCGCGATCGAAGCCGTGCAGGGCGACCGCATCCGCATCGTCGTGCACAACGAATTGCCCGAGCCGACCACCGTGCACTGGCACGGGCTCGAGCTGCCCGTCGACATGGACGGCGTGCCGTTTCTGGTGCAGGACCCGATCATGCCCGGCGACAGCTTCGCCTATGAGTACGATCTGCACCAGGCGGGTACGTTCTTCTACCATTCGCACATGCCCATGCAGGAAGCCTTCGGCATGGCCGGGTTCTTTATCATCCATCCGGCCGCCACCTGGGAGCCCCGCGTGGATCGCGACTTCGGGCTGATGTTCCAGAACTTTCAGATCGGCCCCAACACGACCGTGCCCGACGCCATGGCCATGGACTGGAACTGGCAGGCCATCAACGGCCGTTCCGGCCCGTTCACCACGCCGCTGGTCATCAAGCACGGCCAGCGGGTCCGCATTCGCGTCGTGGACTTCAGTCCGCAGCAGCACCACCCGATTCACATTCACGGGCACACGTTCTGGGTCACCGGACACGAGGGCTCGCGCATTCCGTACTCGGCGTGGATCCCGCGCAACAACACGCTGGTGGGCGTGGCTCAGGGCACCGACTTCGAGTTCGTGGCCAACAACCCCGGCGACTGGCTACTGCACTGCCACATGGTGCATCACATGATGAACCACATGACCGAACAGGTCGGCCCGCGCATCCGTCAACAGACGCCGCTGGCCACGTTCAAGGCCGACTTGCAGTCTCGGCCAAACGTCAGCTTCGACCACGAGAACCCGGCATTTGACGTCGTGGGCTACCCGGAAATGATGCACATGCACGCGTATTCGGACGAGGCGATCCGCGCGATCGAGAGTCGCCGCGAGTGCCGCGGCCTGCGTCCCCAGTGGTACAAGGCGGTCAAAGGGCTGATGACCTTCTTCCGCGTGCTGCCCGAGGACCTCTACAACCTCGTGATGCACAGCGACGAGCCCGTGCCGCCGGGCTACGTGTTCGAAGAGATCAAACGGCGGCGCAAGGAATACGAGCGCAAACACCCGGCGACGGAACTCGGCAGATAAATCTGCCGGCTAAACGGCGCTAAAGCTCGACCCGCCGCAACCGCAGGGCGTTGGCGATCACCGACACCGAGCTGAAGCTCATCGCCGCACTGGCGATCATCGGATTGAGCAGCAGCCCCACGAACGGGTAGAGCACGCCGGCGGCGATCGGCACGCCCACCGCGTTGTACACAAACGCGAAGAACAGGTTCTGGCGAATGTTCTTCATCGTGGCCCGGCTCAGCCGAATGGCTCGGGCCGCGCCGCGCAGGTCGCCCTGCACGAGGGTGACGCCGGCGGCCTCCATCGCCACGTCGGTGCCGGTGCCCATGGCAATGCCCACGTCGGCCTGCGCAAGCGCGGGCGCGTCGTTGATGCCGTCGCCGGCCATGGCTACTTTGTGGCCCTGCTGCTTCAGCCCCTCGACGATCTGCTTCTTGTTCTCCGGCAACACCTCGGCGTGCACTTCGTCGATCTCGAGCGAACGGGCCACGGCCTCGGCCGTGGTGCGGCTGTCGCCGGTGAGCATCACCACGCGGATGCCTTCGGTCCGCAACAGCCGCAAGGCCTCGGGCGTCGATTCCTTCACCGGGTCGGCCACGCCCAACAGTCCCGCGGCCTGGCCGTCGATTGCCACGAACATCATGGTCTGGCCATCGGAGCGCATCTGTTCGGCCTGCTCGACCAGCGCACCGGGGTCGATCTGCGCGTCTTCCAGCAGGGCCCGGTTGCCCACGGCCACGTTGCGCCCCTCGACGCGTCCTTGCAGGCCCTTGCCCGTGGTGTAGTCGAACGACTCGGCATCGGCCAGTTTCAGTTCGCGGTCATGCGCGCCCGCGACGATCGCCGCGGCCAGCGGATGCTCGCTCCCTTTTTCGAGGCTCGCGGCCAGCCGCAGGCATTCGTTTTCATCGACTGCGCCGGTGGCCAGCACCGACGTCAGCCGCGGCTTGCCCTCGGTAAGCGTTCCCGTCTTGTCGACCACCAGGGCGTCGACCTTTTCCAAGGTTTCGAGGGCTTCGGCGTTTTTCACCAGCACGCCGGCAGTGGCCCCGCGGCCGGTGCCGACCATGATCGACATCGGCGTGGCCAGGCCCAACGCGCACGGGCAGGCCACGATCAACACCGCCACGGCGTTGAGCAGCGCATAGGCCAGCGCCGGCTGCGGGCCGAAAACCGCCCAGACGATAAATGCCACGACGGCCGACACGACTACCGCCGGCACGAACCACGCCGAGACCACGTCGGCCAACCTCTGAATGGGCGCTCGGCTGCGCTGGGCTTCGCTCACCATGCGCACGATTTGCGCCAGCAGCGTCTCGCTGCCCACGCGCTCGGCCCGCATCACCAGCGCGCCGTTACCGTTGAGCGTGGCGCCGGTCACGCGATCGCCGGGCTGCTTCTCCACGGGCACCGGTTCGCCCGAGATCATCGACTCGTCAACAAAGCTGGTGCCCTCGAGCACCTCGCCGTCGACCGGCACTTTCTCGCCTGGCCGTACCCGCAGCCGGTCGCCGGGATGCACCTGGTCGAGCGGCACGTCCTGCTCGCTGCCGTCGTCGGCAATGCGCCGAGCTGTCTTGGGCGCCAGGCCCAGCAGGCCGCGAATGGCCGAGCTGGTGCGGCTGCGGGCCCGCAGTTCGAGCACCTGGCCCAGCAGCACGAGCGTGACGATCACGGCGGCCGGTTCGAAGTACAGCGCCACTTCGCCATGCTCGCCGCGAAACGAATCGGGAAAGATGCCCGGCACGAGCGCGGCCAGCACGCTGTAGCCGTAGGCGGCGCCGGTGCCCAGCGCGATGAGCGTGAACATGTTCAGGCTGCGATACACGACCGACTGCCAGCCGCGCACGAAGAAGGGCCAGCCGCCCCACACGACCACCGGCGTGGCCAGGGCCAGTTGCACGAACGCCATCATGCGCGGATCGAGCGGCACCACGCCGTGCCCCACGACCATCTCGCCCATCGCCATTACCAGCAGCGGCGCGCTGAGCACGGCGCTCACCCAGAAGCGGCGCGTCATGTCGCGCAGCTCGGGATTGTCGCTCTCCTCGGCGGCGGCCGGCACGCGCGGCTCGAGCTCCATCCCGCAAATCGGGCAGTTGCCCGGCTCGGAGCGCACGATCTGCGGGTGCATCGGGCAGGTGTACTCGGTCGCCGGCGGCGCTTCCACCTCGACCGGCTCCAGCGCCATGCCGCACTTCGGGCACGAGCCGGGCCCCTCCTGGCGAACCTCCGGATGCATCGGACAGGTATAGGTCATGGCTTGGTCCTTGCCGGGTCTTCACCCCACCGATTCTGCGTCCGCTCGGCACCGTGCAACGAAACGCGTTCCCCTCACAATACTAGCCCGAAGCGCAAGCGAGGGATTCTGGTTCTAGCCCAAATGGCAAGCGTTGAGTTCTGCATGGCGTTTACTCCGGCGACCTCGCTTGCGCTTCGGGCTAGTATCTCGAACTGGGCCGACAAAAAAAGCCCGGGCCGCGCGATGGTGCGCGTCCCGGGCTTTCAAAGCAGAGCGCGAAACTCGAAAGGGCCCCGCGGCGCGCGAAGGCGGCACGGGCTTGAACGTTACGCGCTTTTGTTCTTGGGTTCGGCAATCGTCAGGTGCGGCTTGCGACCTTCGATCACGTCTTCGGAAATCACGTACCGGTTGCCCGGGCCGTTCTCCGGCAGATCGAACAGGATGTCGAGCATCACCTGCTCAATAATCGACCGCAGGCCGCGGGCGCCGGTATCTTTTTCCTCGGCCTTGCGGGCGATTGCCAGCAGGGCGTCGTCGGTGAATTGCAGGTCGGCGTTTTCCATCGAGAACAGCCGCTGGTACTGCTTTACCAGCGCGTTCTTCGGCTCGGTAAGCACTCGCACCAGCGCGGGCGGGTCGAGCGGCGTCAGCGCCGAAATCACCGGCATGCGTCCGACCAGCTCGGGAATCAGGCCGAACTCCAGCACGTCGTCGCTGGTGACCTGGGGCAGCAACTCGGCCATCTCCGATTCGCTCTTCAGCCCGCTCTCCTGGCCGAAGCCGATGGTGCGCTTGCCGAGTCGCTTGCTGATGATCTTGTCGATGTTGACAAACGTGCCGCCGCAGATGAACAGGATGTTGCTGGTGTCCATCTGAATGTACTGTTGCTCGGGATGCTTGCGCCCGCCCTGCGGCGGAACGTTGGCCATCGTGCCTTCGAGCATCTTGAGCAGGGCCTGCTGCACGCCTTCGCCGGAGACGTCGCGGGTGATCGAGACGTTCTGGCTGGTCTTGCCGATCTTGTCGATCTCGTCGATGTAGAGCACGCCTCGCTGGGCGGCTTCCAGATCGAAATCGGCCGCGTGCAGTAGCTTGAGCAGCAGGTTCTCGACGTCTTCGCCGACGTAGCCGGCCTCGGTCAGCGTCGTGGCGTCGCCGATGGCAAACGGCACGTTGAGGATCTTGGCCAGCGTGCGGGCCAGCAGCGTCTTGCCGCATCCGGTAGGACCGATTAGCAGGATGTTCGACTTCTCGATCTCGACGTCGGAGCCGCCCTCGGCCCCCAGCATCAAGCGCTTGTAGTGGCTGTGCACGGCCACGGCCAGCACGCGTTTGGCGTGTTCCTGGCCGATGACGTACTCGTCCAGGTGCGCGACGATTTCGCGCGGCGTGGGAACCTTGGTGAACAGTTGTTTGCTGGTGCCGCGCCGCCGGCGCTCCTGCTCCAGAATCGACTGGCACAGTTCGATGCACTCGCCGCAGATGTAGACGTCGCCGGGTCCTTCAACCAAAGGACCGACGTCGCGATAGCTCTTGCGACAGAACGAACAGAATGCGTTCTTCTTGGTCGTGCCGCCGCCCCGTCGACCCGTGCCAATATCCCTACCTGAGGGCATATCTACTCCTTCTTATTTTCCCTCCGTGAGCCGGCGGTGCGAGAGTCGCGGGCCGTCGTTCGAAGGTGTCTCCAAGGTGTTACTCGCAGTGGCCATACGGGCGCGTCATTGCTTCGGCCGATCCAGCTTCCCTGTCCGAAGTTATGGAACTTATTTCGAGCGGTCGGTCGCTCGGGTCACAGCCAAAGTGCTAGTGGGGCACCTGGGCAGCACGCGCGCCATAATCACACGAGCCGGCAAGGTCTTCGCAGCGACGGTCGATTCCCCCAGCAGCAGAACGCGACTAACGTGGTTTGTCCGTATCGTCGATCTCGTGCTGCAACTGTTCGGACAGCACGGACTTAATGGTTCGGTACTCTTCGTCGTCCAGCTCGCCCCGGTCGTGTAACTCCCGGAAACCGGTCAGCCACTGGCTGGCGTCGGGTTCGCTTTCCCGCAGGCCGGCGCGGACCTTGCCGATCACGTAGACGCCGACGGCCACGAGCACGGCCGTCACGGCCAGCAACATCACGACAGAAGCCAAGGGGCTTGAGAGAAAGTCGGCCATTGCGAGCACAGCGCAAAGGGCTGCCTTTATCAAAGCCCCCGTTCAGCCCACCAGTCACCCCATTATGCACGGCAGGCCGATTTGAGTCCAGAAATGTCGGCCTCCGCCGGAGCCTGCCGCGCGGGGTAAACAGGGCTTCTGCCATCCCGCTCTTGCGGCCCGACCGCTTGGTTTTTCGCGGCAATCCACCTCCGCCGCCGTGCAAAACGTGTCACTAGCCGCCCCGCGGCCCGGTGCCGCCCCAGGGTGCTCGTTGACAGCCTCACGCGCCGGCGCTAGCTTGGGGACACGATTGCCACTCCTTTCGCAACCGGAACCCCCGCGTCCGATGAGCAAACTCGACCAATTGGCCCGGCTGCACGACGGCGGCATCGTGGCCGTGATCCGCGCCGATTCGGGCGAATTGCTCGCCGACGTGGCCGAAGCCCTGCTGGCCGGCGGCGTCGAAGTGATGGAAGTCACCTTCACCGTGCCGCAGGCCCACCGCGCGATCGAGCGCGTGGCCGCACGGCTGGGCTCGCAGGTGCTGCTGGGAGCCGGCACCGTGCTCGATGCCGAAACGGCCCGCATCGCCCTGCTTTCCGGGGCGGAATTCATCGTTTCGCCCACGGTGAATCTCGACGTGATCAAGCTCTGCCGCCGCTACGACAAGCTCGTGCTGCCCGGGGCATTGACTCCCACCGAAGTGCTCACCGCCTGGGAGGCGGGCGCCGACATCGTGAAGGTATTCCCCTCCGATCTGACCGGGCCGCAATACCTGAAGGCCCTGGCCGGACCGTTGCCTCAGGTGCGTTTGATGCCCACCGGCGGGGTCAACTTGCAGACGGCCGCCGATTATCTCCGCGCCGGTTCGTTTGCCTTGGGCGTGGGAAGCTCGCTGGTCAGCAGCAGCGCCGTAGCCGCCGGCGACTTTGCCAAGATCGAGAGCCTGGCGCGACAGTTTGTCGAGATCGTCCGCGCCACGCGTGCTGGCTAAGCCAGCGGATCGCTTCGAGTTGGCCGGGTGATATCAACGCTTGCGCCGCCGTTATTCCTTCCCAGCTTACCCTGCTTGGTGCCGCCGATAGCGTCGCTAAGTCCCGTTCAAGCAGCAAGGTCGCTGGCGGCGATAAAGATGACAGAGTGCGCCCGCGAGGGCGCCCGACTCGGTGCGCGCCTGGTTGTCGGCTGGGGCAGCCGTCTGTTGCGAGGACGAACGAACCGCGGGAAGCGCGATGCGGCTTCAATTATGTACTGCCGCAGGCATTTTACTGGTCGCCGGCCAGATGGCTCTCGCTGCGCCCGACTATAGCGGCGCCGCGGCTGCCACGCCCGCTGCCGCTGCGCCGATCGTGACCGCCACGCGGCAAAACGCGTTTACGATTCCCTTCCGCGTCGAGACGCCGCAATCGCCCGCGGACTATCCGGCCGAGGTGCAACTGCACGTCTCGACCGATGGGGGCGCCACCTGGCAATTGCACAGCCGCGTGAAGCCCGACAAGTCGGCATTCGTTTACCGCGCTCCGCACGACGGCGAGTACTGGTACAGCATCCGCACGGTGGACAAGACCGGAGTCGCCCGCCCCGAGGGTCCGCTGGTTGCGCAATTGAAAGTGACGGTCGACACCGTCGCTCCGCGGCTCGACCTGTCGGTCACGCGCGGACCGGCCGGCGAGATCGTGGCCCGCTGGCAGGCGGTCGATCCCAACCTGAAGCCCGACAGTTTCAAGCTCGAATACCAAACCACCTCGAGCGGGCCCTGGGAGCGCGTGGCCGTGGAAGCGCCGCCCAGCGCCATGCGTCACTCGACCACGGGCGAAGCCACCTGGTGGCCCAGCGCCGCCGAAGGTCCGATTCTGGTGCGAGCCGAGGTCCTCGACACCGGGGGCAACCCGGCCGTGTCGCAGGCCGTGGCCAAGCCCAGCGACGCGACTTCTCCGGTGGCTCCCTCGACGCCCCAGGCACCGCTCGCGGCCTCGAACGACGAAAGCGGCTGGCGACCCAACACCACTCCCGATCCCGGCACCCGCGACACAACCACGTGGCCTCCGGACCGCACGAGCCTGGCGCCCTTGGGCAGCCCGACCGAACAAGCCCGCTCGAGCCGACCACCGTCGTCGGCCACGACGCCGCATTCGGCTCCCCCGGGGTTCGCGCCGGACGAAACGACGCCGCGCACCGCGGCCCGTCCCGTGAGCCAGAACAACCGCGTGGGCGGACGCCCCGGCTCGCCGCTCGACTTCACGCTGCTGCCGGCTGCCGTGCGTCCGCGAATGGTCAACTCGCCGAACTTCGAGGTCGACTACGAGATCGAATCGGTAGGTCCCTCGGGCGTGGGCAAGGTCGAGCTCTGGGGCACGCGCGACGGCGGACGCACCTGGAGCGACTACGCCACCGATGCCGACAACCGCAGCCCGATGCCCGTGCAGGTCGACGGCGAAGGCATCTACGGCTTTCGCATTCTGGTGCAAAGCGGCAGCGGCTACGGCAGCCGCCCGCCGGCCCAAGGCGACATGCCCGACTTGTGGATCGGCGTGGACCTGACCAAGCCCATCTGTCGGATCACGGCCCACGAAGTCTCGCCCGATGCCGCCGAGTTGCTGATACGCTGGGAGGCCAGCGACGATCTGCTCAACGCGCGGCCCGTGACGCTGCTGTTCAGTTCGAGCGCCAACGGCCCTTGGACGCCGATCGCCTCGGGTCTGGAAAACACAGGCAGCTACCGCTGGCGTCTCGACGACCGGGTGCCGGAGCGGATTCTGCTGCGGCTCGAAGTGCGCGACGAAGCCGGCAACGTCGGCATCGACAGCACCGAAAACTCCATCGCCCTGGATCGCTACCGCCCCAAAGGCAAGATCCGCGGCGTGCGAGCCATCAACACTTCGCAGTAGCGCCGCCACACGCATCGAGGCGAATCGCGACACCAGCCCGAAGCGCGAGCGAGGGTTCTTCGTAGACGATCGAAATACGGCAACGTTTGCGCGCTTCGAACACCAACGACCCTCGCTCGCGCTTCGGGCTTGTGTGGGGAGCGTCGGGCGGGGCGGGGCGTCACTTCCAGCCGAAGGCCAGGCCGCTTAGACGCTCGTAGGCGTCGATGTACTTGTCGCGGGTCTTGGTCACGATGTCTTCGGGGAGCTCCGGCGGCGTGCTGTTCTTGTCCCAGCCGCTTTGTTCGAGCCAGTCGCGCACGAACTGCTTGTCGAACGAGGGCTGCGGGCCGCCGGGCCGGTAGGCATCGGCCGGCCAGAAACGCGAACTGTCGGGCGTGAGCACTTCGTCGATGAGGATCAGGTCGTCGCCCGAGCGTCCCCATTCGAACTTGGTGTCGGCGATGAGGATGCCCGCCTCGCGAGCGTGTTCGGCGCCGCGCTGGTAAACGGCCAGGCTGCGGCGGCGAAGCTCTTCGGCCACGTCGCGCCCCACGCGCTGGCACATCTCGTCGAACGAGATATTGATGTCGTGGCCGCTCTCGGCCTTCGTGGCCGGCGTGAAGATCGGCTCGGGCAGGGCGTCGCTTTCCGCCAGGCCCGCCGGCAGCTCAATGCCGCACACGCTCTGACTCTCGCGGTATTCCTTCCAGCCCGAGCCGGCCAGGTAGCCGCGCACCACGCACTCGATCGGCACGACGTCGGTTTTCTTCACCAGCATGCAGCGGCCCTCGAGCGGCTCGGAATCGACGCCGATCGGCAGATCGCAGGCGCGCACGTCGGTGGTCAGCAGGTGATGCGGCTCGGCGAGCTCGCTGAACCAGAACGCGCTGGCCTGCGTGAGCACGCGGCCCTTGTCGGGAATGCCGGTGGGCAGAATCCAATCGAACGCGCTGATACGGTCGGTGGCCACCAGCAGCAGCTTGTCGTCGACCTCGTAAATGTCGCGCACCTTGCCGTGACGTGCCGGCAGTTTACCCAGTTGGGTTTCCATGACGGGATCGCGCATCGGCAGCAGCTACTCGCAAGAGGGGGGATCGTGGAATCGAACGGCCAGTGTGAGACCGAGTATAGCACATGCGTCCCACTGCCCGGGATGGGTGGAGTGAGGCTGCGCGGGGCTCCTGAATCGGCGCAAGACGCCAGGCTCTTGCCAGGTTGCCCGGGTGAAGCTATGAAAAGGGAGGTCGCGTCGCGTTTGGGGAGTCCTTGAATGCG
>ERZ869936.940-NODE-940-length-23516-cov-4.282682_pt1 | contig 23516 bp, 23 predicted proteins | sample MGYA00520876_ERZ869936 | MGnify/ENA primary metagenome ERZ869936 (study PRJEB32218, sample SAMN09650985) | biofilter metagenome | isolation source: enrty point of leading RO module | place: Saudi Arabia: Thuwal, RO plant located on Red Sea | collected 2016-02-17 ...
TCGCAACAATCTCTTGAGCGTGTCGGGCTACTCCGCCAAGCCTTCGGCCCTGATCGGTGTCCTGGAAGACTCTGAAATGTTCGCAAGCGTGCGATTTAGCTCTCCGGTCACGATGGATCAGAAAGTCGGTTTGGAACGATTTAATTTGACCGCGTCCGTGGTCGGGCGGAGCTAGCCGGCATGGCCAGCGGCACCGAATCTATCGGCAAGCGCCCGGTGTTCTCGGCACCGTGGGTCAGTCGTGCCACGGCATACGGCATGCTGTTGTTTGTGCTGCTGGTTTTCTACGCGCTCTTCATCGGGCCGTTGGTCGGCGCCTATTCGGAGATCAACGGCGCCATCTCACAGTCGAATGAGCTGCTGGCCCGCTATCAGAGAGTGATCGCCCAGCACTCGGCGCTGCAGAGCAAGCTGGAAGACGTCAACCAGGATCACATTCAAAGCGGCGTCTATGTCCCGGGCGGAACCGATGCCTTGGCGGCGGCTCGCCTGCAGGAAATCGTCAATTCGCGCGTCGAATCGAACGGCGGCCAGGTCCGAAGCGTGCAGATCCTGCCGGCCCAGGAGGACGGCGATTTCCGCCGGGTTGGGGTGCGTATCCAGATGACCGCGAGCATCACCGCGATCGCCCGCATTCTGTATGCCTTTGAGGGTGGTGATACCTACCTGTTCGTCGACAATCTGGAGATCAGCAACCGGCAAAGCCGGCGCCGCGCCGATGGCGGTCAGGACGTCGATCCGGAGTTGCTGGTCCGCCTCGACTTGACCGGATATGTTCGTCCGGAGTCCTCAAGATGATGAGTAACAGCAGATCCGTGGCATTCGTGCCGGCTTGCGTGGCCGCCGGCGGCTTTCTGGCCGCGGCCGTGCTATTCGGCATCCTCAGCATCACGCCCGGCGGGGCGCGGGAGGTCGAGGGTGCGCCGCTGGTTCAGGAGGTGATGCCGGCCGCCGACGAGCATATGACCGCAGCATTCGAGATGCCGCCGCCCAGGGCCTTCGTCGAGATCGTCACGCGGCCGCTATTCGCCCCCAATCGCCGCCCGACGGCCGAACAGGAAATCACGATCGAGACCGTCACGTCGGAGCTTGAACTGCGCCTGGTTGGGGTCATCGTCGCGTCCGGGACGCCGATGGCGATCATTGCCCCCAACGGCAGCAGCGAGTTCGCCAGGCTGACGGTCGGCGACCGATTCCAAGGCTGGACTGTGGCGCAGATCGAGCCGCACCGGGTGACTTTCCGGCGCGATCAGGCGGTCGAGCGGGTAGAATTGAGTTATGATTTGCCGCCGGCCAGCCGTCCGAAAGTGGATAAGGTTCAGACCGGCGAGAACAATGAGCCGGTCAAGGAAAAAGACTAGGTTAGGGTGAGGCTGCCGTTCTTTTCTGGGGGTTATCTGTAAATTCGAGTTGTGAGTATGAAAACTTATTGCGCCAGCATTTGGACTGGTGCCCTTTAAGTTTTATTAACTCTGACTCATTACCTTTCGTTAGCCATGATTTACATCTTGTCCGGGTATCGTTTATCTCATTAGATGGAAACGCGGGAATACTACAGCCGCTCATGATGAATGGTCGAGCCGGCGGTTCGGGGGAACGCAGGTCGTGCAATGCCTGACTAGGCGCCGCATGTCGCGGCATATGATGAGCTGGCGGTCGCTTTTGGCCGTGGCGCTCGCTATTGCACTGGGCTCTTGCGAAACCGTGCCCAACGGCGGCGCGGCCGGCAATGGTGCGCAGATCGACCTGCCCGACGCACAGGCGTCGCCGCTCGATCGCGCCAGCGTGCCGAACGGCTCGAGATCCTCATCGCCAAGCGTGCATGCCGAATCGACGTTGGGTGAATTGTCGCCCATTTCGGATTCATTCAATTCCAGCGTCGAGGTCAAAGAGCCCGAACTGGTGCGCGGTACCGGTGTGCTGGCGCGGCGTCCAACCCGGTCGCGCACCGAGGTTGATTTCATCAGCGACGGCGACATCACGCTCAACTTCGCCAATGCGGAAATCCGCGAAGTTGTCGATGCGGTGCTCGGCCAGGCGCTTGGCCTGAGCTACATCATCGATCCGCGCGTGCAAGGCGAGGTGACGGCCAGGACCAGCCGCCCGATCCCCAGACAGTCCGTGATCCCGGCACTTGAGAACATCCTGGCGCTGAATGGCGCCGCGCTGACGCTTGACAACGGCGTCTACAAAGTTGTCACGCTGCAGCAGGCCGCGACCGGTTTGACCGGCCCGACCTTGACCACGCGGCCCGAAGAATCGGCGCAGGGCTTTTCCGTCAACGTCATTCCGGTCCGCTATGCCTCGGCGCAGGCCTTGTCCGAAGTCTTGCGGCCGTTCATCGGGCCGGGCCGTGTATTTCGCGTCGACGCCTCGCGCAACCTGATCATCTTCGCGGGCACCGGCCCCGAGGCACGGGACTTGATCGACATGATCAGCGTCTTCGATGTCGATTGGATGGCGGGCATGTCCTTCGCGCTGTTTCCGGTGCAGGTCGCCGATGCCAAGTCGATTGTCGCGGACTTGGATACGATTTTCCTGCAGGGCGGGCAGACGCCACTTGCCGGGCTTGTGCGTTTCGTTCCGATCGAGCGCCTGAACGCCGTCTTGGTGATCTCGCCGCAGGTGGCCTATCTGGATCAGGTCGAAACCTGGATCGACCGCCTTGACCGGGGCGGCGAGGGCAGCGGCCGGCGCATCTTCGTGTACCATGTGCAAAACGGCCGGTCCGCCGACTTGGCCGAGGTTTTGGGGCGTATCTTCGATATCGGCGGGTCCGACAAGAAAGCGCCGGGTGACGGGCTGGCTCCTGGCCTGCTTCCGGCTACCTTGTCGAGTGCGCCTGTGGCGCAGGATCAGCAACCGCCGGCGCAAGAAGGTCAGGCGTCGCCGGAAATCGTTGCGAGCGGTGGTGCGCGGGTCTCCGACAAGACCGGCATCAGCGAGATCACGAACGGCGGCAACATCCGGGTCATCGCCGACGAGCGGAACAACGCCCTTGTGATCCTGGCGACCGCGGCGGAATACCGCATGATCGAAGCGACCTTGAAGCGCCTCGATCTGACGCCGCTGCAGGTTCTGATCGAGGTGACCATCGCCGAGGTCACGCTAAACGACACCTTGAAATACGGCCTGCAGTGGTTTTTCCAGAAGGTCGACAATACGGCAGTCTTCAGCACACTCGCGGATGGCGCGGTGAGTTCGGCGTTCCCAGGCTTCTCCTATGTCTTTACGCCCAACGATGCCCGGATCGTCCTGAACGCGCTGACCGAAATTACCGACGTTCAGGTGATTTCCTCGCCGCAGCTCATGGTGCTGGATAACCAGAGCGCGAGGCTTCAAGTCGGCGATCAGGTGCCGATCGCGACTCAGTCGGCGGTTTCCGTGTCCGATTCCAATGCCCCGGTGGTCAATTCCATCGAGTTCCGCGATACCGGTGTGATCCTGGCTGTCACGCCGCGCGTCAATGCCGGCGGTCTGGTGACTCTCGAAGTGCGCCAGGAAGTAAGCGACGTTGTCGCGACAACGACATCGCAACTCAACTCGCCGACCATTCAGCAGCGCAGTATCGAAAGTACGGTTGCCGTGCAAAGCGGCGACACCATTGCCTTGGGCGGTCTGATCCAGGACCGGAACCAGGAAGCGCAGAGTGGCGTGCCCTTGCTGTCCGAAATTCCCATCCTGGGGAACCTTTTCAAGACCACCAGCGAAGCGCAACGGCGAACCGAGTTGCTGGTCTTGATCACGCCGCGGGTCGTGCGCGACCGGGGCGAGGCGAAAGACGTGACTGAAGAGCTGCGCCGGCGCTTGAGCGGCATCGAGCCACTAGAGATGAAGATCAAGGCACCAAAATGAACCGACGCGGCCTCGCGCTGGTAACGGTGCTGTGGGTCCTGACGCTTCTCTCCCTCATCGCCGCCAGTTTTTCGAGCTCGACCCGGACCGAGGTCAAGCTGGCTTTCAACCAGTCAGAAGCCGCACGCGCGGAGGCCTTGGCCGACGCGGGTCTTCATACGGCTATCCTCGGCCTGTTGATCCGTGACCCGCAACTGCAATGGCGGGTCGATGGCACAGTTTACGGTTGGGAGTTCGGCGCAGGTGAGATCCGGGTCAATGTCTGGGACGAAGGCGCCAAGATCGATCTAAACGCCGCGCCGGATGCCCTGCTGCAATCGCTGTTTGTCGTGCTGGGCGAGACACCTGGAAATGCGGCGGCCCTTGTCGATCGTATTGTCGATTACCGGGATCCGAACGACCTGCGCCAGCTTAACGGCGCCGAGGATCGGGACTACGCGGACGCCGGCTTGCCTTATGGCGCGAAGGATGCGCCCTTCGAGGTTTTAGAGGAATTGCGCCAGGTTCTCGGCATGACGCCGGCGCTGTTCGACGCGGCGGCACCGGCGCTGACCGTGCAAGCGCGCCAGCGCACACCGCACGAACCAACGGCTTCTCGCTTGGTCAAGGCGGCCCTTTTGGGTGCCGGGCCAATCGGACCGAGCGAAGGCGTAGTCAATGGCGGATTGGCCGAGATCGGAGATGGCACCGTACCAGTGGCGCCTGTGGCGCCACCGAGTCTCGGCGGCGGGGCAGTCGAGACGGATTTGCTGGGACCTGAGCGATCGCGGATCAATATCTTCACGATCCATTCGGAGGCACGCACGGCGTCGGGGGCGATCTTTGTGCGCGAAGCCGTGATCGAATTGGGAACCGCCGGAGAGCTACCCTATGAATTCTGGGCCTGGAAGCAAGGCAAGCGCAGCTTATTTCCGGTAGCCAAGGCCGAGGAATAGACGGTACCGGCGACTACTTGGGCGCGGTCGCGGATTGGGTCATGTAGCTCGTGCCCGCGTCGGCCAGGAATCGCGAGAAGATGTCGCCGAGCGCCTCGTCGAGGGCCAGCACCGAGGCTTCCACGGACGTATCCCTGGCGATAACCTCCGCCGAATAGCTCTTGATCACGATCAGCCGCCGGCTCTGAACTTGGGTCATGGACAATTCCAGTTCGGCGACCACGCGCGCAGCATCCGGGGTCAATTCTCGCTCCATGCGTCGGATACGCCCGGCTATCTCGAAGTCTGCCGGCAAGCGAAGATCGGGGGTCACGACCGATTGTGCCGCGCCGCTGCTCCGCAGGAAGTCCACCAATTGCGCTTGCAGCATGTGCGGCGGGGCTTCGGTCCAATAGTGATAGTCGTGCTGTTGGATCTCGCGTCCGCCCTTTTGCGTGAAAAGCAGCGGTCGCTCGCGCAACAGGCCGTCGGCTTCAACGGGCGCCACCGAAATGGTGCCGTTGAATTGCGCGAACGAGTACGAGGCCGCTTGAACCGAAACCCGATAGAAATGGTCTCGGGGCACTGGCGGTGCGGATCCGAGGCAACCCCCAAGGCCAACAATGAGTGCGGTCGCGCCCAGCAGGCGGAAAGGGATGAATCGGTTCATTTGACGCTTCCCGTTGTAGGCGCTTTGGGTCGGTCCGCCTTGGCTTCCGATACCGCTTCGCGCGGGGTTCCGCCCAAGAGGACGCCCGGATTGTTACGGATCAGGCGGCTGAATTCGTTCATGTGCCGGGCGGCGCCATCGAAATTGTGAACGATGGTGTCGACGCTGCTCGCCACGGTGGCCAGGGTGTACTGAAGGTCCTTCAGCGTTTGCTCGACGGCTGTGTCGTTCGCCTCGACCAGGTCGTCGAGGTTGGTCGCGATATGATTCAGTTTACTCATGGCCAGGGCCAAGTCGTCGCTTGCTTTGGCTAACGTCTCCGTGGCGCTTTCGGTATTGGCCAAGGCGCGTGCGATCGCCTGGATATTCTCGTCGGCCAGGATGGCGCGGATCGGCACCAGGCTGGCATTCAGATTCTGCGTGAAGCTGGTCAACTCCCGGGTGATCACGGGCGTATCGGCGTTGACCGTACTGACCAGCGTCTGCAAGGCCGCAAGCAGAGGCTTGATGTTGCCTTCGCTCAACGCGGTGAGTTGCCCGGCGGCGGCGCGCATGGTTGAGAACATGTCGTCCGGGCGCGCACTTGCGATCTGCGCGCCCGGTGCCGCCAATTCGTCGGACTCGCCGCTCTGGATATCGAGGGTCTTGGCGGCCAGGAAACTGGAATTACCGATGCGCGCGACGCTGTCGATTGGCATCCGCCAGCCTTCAACCACGCTGATCTCCAGGCGGAACCTTTTTCCGGCGCCGAGCTCGGCGGCCTCGATATGTTCGATCTGGCCGACCGGGAAGCCCTCGAAACGGACTTGGGTGCCGTACTTGATGTCGGTCACGTTATCGAGCAGCACATAGTAGCGGTCGGTTGGGCCGGTGCGGCCGGCCAGTGTGGCGACGGCAATGACCGCGGCGACCAGCATGGCGACCGCAAAAGATCCCACCAGGAGATAATTGATTCGCTTGCTATACATGCTGGTCCGTCCTTCGGATCATGCTTCGCCCGTCAATCGGCGCAGGTAGGCATCCGGGTCGAGCGGCGTTTCATCGGGCCTCCGGTTCAGGAGACCTTGTATGCGCGCGTTTTTGCTTTGGCGGACTTCATCCGGCGTGCCGACTTCCAGGATGTGGCCTCGGTCCAGGATCGTGATCCGATCCGCGATGGTGAAGGCACTGTGGATCTCGTGGGTCACGACGACGATGGTCATCCGCATGGCATCGCGCAGGCGCAAAATCAACTCGTCGAGCGCAGCCGAAACCGCGGGGTCCAAGCCCGCAGAGGGTTCGTCGAAGAACAATAGCTGCGGGTCGGTTGCGATAGCGCGCGCGACGGCAGCTCGCTTCAGCATGCCACCGGACAGTTCCGATGGCATGAGGTCGCCGAAACCTGAGAGGTTGACGACCTCCAGTTTCATGCGCGCCATGATGTCCATGGTCTGCTCGTCCAGGCGGGTATGCTCGCGCAGCGGCAGTTTGATGTTCTCGGCGACACTGAGAGAACTGAACAGCGCACCACCCTGAAACGCGACACCCATGCGCCGCCGCTGATCCAGGAGCTCGAGCCCGCGCAGCTGCGTGACGTCCTGCCCGAGCAGGTGTATCGAGCCGCCCGTGGGTTGTTCCAGCACGATAAGATGCCGCAGGAACGTGCTCTTGCCAGAGCCGCTGCCGCCCATGATGACCATAATCTCACCCGGGTGAACGGTGAGGTTGAGGCCGAACAGGACCTGGGTCTGGCCGTAGTGGGCGTCCAGGTCGCGGACCTCTATGGCTGCTGGAGCGGGTGGTGCCGGGGCGCGAGTCAGGGCTGTGTCGAGTACGGCGTTCATGGTTCAGCGCGTGGTCAGGAAGCCGAAGATCATGTCGGTCACGATGATCGCCGAGATGGCGTGGACCACGGCCCGCGTCGTCACGCGCCCCACGCCGTCGGCGCCGCCGGCTACCAGCGATCCGTTGACCGAAGCCACGATCGCGATCAGGACGGCGAAGATCGCGCTCTTGACCAGGCCATGCGTGAGGTCGCTACTGCTCAGAACATCGGCCGAATTCGCGACGAACGACGAAAAAGTCGTCTCCAGGGATGCTGAAACAAACAAGCCAGCGGCGCTCATGCCGACCAGATTGGACCACATGGTCAAGGCGGGCAGCATGATCAGCATGGCGAGCAGGGCCGGCGCGACCAGATACCGCACGGGGTTGATCCCGATCGCGCGCAGGGCGTCGACTTCCTGATTGATGGTCATGGAACTGAGCCGCGCGGCCAGGGCCGACCCGGAACGTCCGGCGACCAGGATTCCGACGATGAGTGGCGAGAACTCCCGCGTCAGTGCCAATGCGATTCCGACATGGGCGAAGGACTCGGCCCCGAACAGGCCGAGCGAGTAGAGACTTTGAACAGCGAGCATGAAGCCGATCGCGGCCGACAGCATGGTGGCGATGGGCAGCGCGAGGATGCCGATCTCCATCATCTGGGCGACCACCATCCCGATACGAACCGGTTGCCGCCGGTGCGGGCCTATCAGGGTCCAGAACAAGGATTCCCCGAACAGCGCGGTCGCGTAGCCAGCCTCATCGAGGGCTCGCACGCTGCGCCGTCCGGCTTGTTCCAGGAATCCGATCATCGGCATCGCACCGGGCGCCGTCAGGCGCTCTTCCTGACCGCGCTGGTCAGGTCGGGAAAGATCGAGAAGACAGTATCCAGGCGGGCAAGTTCGAGAACCCGCAGCGCCTGCGGATTGACGGCGACCAGTCCCAGGTCGGCGCCGTTCTTGCGCGCAAGCTGCAGCGCTTCGATCAGGCAGGCGATCCCGGAGCTGTCAATGTAAGTCACTTCGGCCATGTCGACCAAGATCCAGCAGCCTTGCCCAACCGCACCAAGCAGGACCTTGCGGATCTGCGGCGCGTGCTCCAGGTCGATTTCCCCGGACAGATGAATGACACTCCGGTTAGCGTTGTTGGTCATGGCCTCGCTCATGACGACTGATCCTTTCTCTTGAACATTCGCAGCAGGTTTCCGCCGCCGGGCGCGGGCAGGTATTCGAGCCGGTCCATAATTTTGCTCATGAAGTAAGTGCCGAGTTTCCCCGGCTGAAGGTCGCTTAGGGCCCGGTGTACGATTTTCTTCGGGTCGATACGCGGGGCGGTGTCTCGAATTTCGGTCAGCAGGCCATCTTCGTGCCGGCTCAACATAATGTCGATCTCGCCGGTGCCTTGGCCTTTGTAGCCATGGACGATGATATTCTGGCAAGCTTCGTCGATCGCCAGCACGACGTCGCGCGCGACCGGCAGGCTGAGGCCGCACATGCGTGCCGCGGCCTCGACACCGGGACGCACAAGCTTGATGCGATCGACCTCTGCGGGCAGCTGGATCTGAATAAGTACGTTGTCACGATCAGCCATGGGCATGCTGGTCACTCTCGTGTGGTTTGCTGGTCTTGACCCAAGCATCGTCGATCGCCAGGACCGTCAGGTCATCGCGCAGGCTCCAGCCCTCGCCGGTCAATTCGCCCAAGAGTGTCTCCATGCGCGCGGGCAGGGGTAGGCTGGCCAGGGCCTCGATCATCTGGATCAGGCCTTCGGCGCCCAATTGTTCGCCTTGCTTGTAGCGAAACTCGGTCAGCCCATCGCTGAAGATGAAGAACTCGCCGCCGTCCAGATCGATGGTCCTGGACGGTACTTCCAGGTCCGGCAGAATACCAAGCGGCGGGCAGGCCGCCGTGAAGGTTTCGTATCGATGGTCGGGCGTGCGCAGAATTGGCGGCTCGTGCCCTGCGTTGGCGAGCGTCACATGGCCGCGCGACGGATCGTAAATGCCGGCCACCATGGTCACGAACATGCCGCGGCTGGAGGTTTCGACAATCTCGGCGTTGAGGCGGTGCAGGACTTCGGAAGGGTCGAGAATGGTCTTGCCGAGGCAGCGATATAAGCTCGCGGTTTTGGCCATAAGCAACGCCGCGTTCATGCCCTTGCCCGCGACGTCGCCGAGTGCAAAAGCAATCCGCTGGTCCGGCAAAGTAAAGAAGTCGAAGAAGTCGCCGGAGACTTGCCGTATCGGCCGGTTCAACCCGAACACGGGATGCCCTCCTGGGGTCACGGATGGCAACAGGTTCCGTTGAATCTCCGCGGCATACTCCAGGTCGCGAGTGGTGTCTCGGTGGTCCTCGATGGTGGCGCGAAGCGACGCGTTCGTGACCGCCATGGAGGTGACCTGGGCCAGGGCCTTGAGCTGCGATTGCTCCTGCGGCGAGAATTCCGTGCCCGTCTGGTCCCACTTGAGCCGGATCACGCCATAGGGTCCGCCGTTCACCTGTATCGGGAGGTAGGCGCAAGGCGTCACATCGTTGTGACCCAAGAGGAGGGTGCCATTGGACAGGCAACGGTCAAGCAGGGGATCATTGGCTCTTGGGTCAGGGTGCCCGACCACGCTACGGCCGCGCGAGGTACCGAAGGTCAGATCTTCCGTCGTTTCATTCCAGAAAAAGGCTTCCGCCGCTTGGATGTGGAGCAACCGGACCATCGATTCCAGGACGGCGTTGACCGTGGCCGCGAGATCGCGTTCCGCCGCGAGCGACTCGCATAGCGCGGCCACGATTTCGACGGGCTGGGACGCGGTATCTTCTAGCGCGGCGTCGGGAATGCGGGCACGCGTCGCGTACATTTACTTCTTCGCCAGTAACTTTGGATTGCAGGCAGAGCCTAGCGGAAAATGCTTAATCGGACCTTGGTTTGGCCGCAGACGTGCGAGAAAGAAGTAAATAGAAAGAAATAATTAGATGCCCCTATTTAGTTGCTTTTTTTAAATACTAACGGCCTGTCTCACGGTACGCGGTCACAGTCCTGTCGTGTGCTGTTTTAGTGTGTTTTTCTTGCCAAGGACCGCATGTCTGCATACAAATGTATGGCGATTATCTGTACCAGTGGCACGCGCGGGGGGTGTACATGCTTGGCAATCGCGGCATTCCCGTCTTGCTGTGCGAGGCGGATCCGGTGACGGCCGAGGACTTCAGAATCGTTTTTGCCAAGCCCGGAGATGGCAAGGGCTTGAGCGAGGACCAAAGTCTCGAAGCGTCGCTCATGCGGGCTCTGCTTGAAGGTACGGCCGATCCTGAGGTCGATCTTCAAGTCTGCCGAGATGGACCTGCGGCGCTCGTAGCGTTTCGCGAAGCGCGCGAAAAGCGCTGCCCATTTCAGGTGGCATTCGTAGACCTGGGGCCGCCCCCCGACTATTGGGGTTTGGACACGGCCGAGGAAATGCGTGCCCTCGATCCGACGCTGCATATTGTTCTGATGGTGTCGAGGCTCGAAGCCGAACCTGGGGCGCTGTTCGCGCGGGTGCCGCCGGCTGATCGCTTGAGTGTCTGCTGCAAGCCGCTACACGGTTTCGAGATTGACCACTTGGTATCGGCTGCCGCCGCCCGCCAACGCCGCGAGACTGCATCAAACCGAGATCTTGCCGTGCTCAAGGCTCAATCGGCATTCGATCGGCGATACCCCGATCCCGAAAGTCTAAGCAAGTCCCTTGGGCTGATACGCAACGCGCTCGCTGCTTTGCTATCGCACATCGCGTCCCACAATCGCCACACCAGGGTTGCGCCGGCTCATGGCACCGGAACCGCGAGCCTGGCTTCCTCCCAATTGTCGCTTGATCCGTTCGACTATGGCCTGGCGTCAGGCGCCGCTCTTGAACTTGCCGAGAGTGCCGCGGCACTTGTCGATATTCTCGATCCATCGGCACTCAAAGCTGAGCCGTCAGTGCCAAGAAAACGGCCACCGAGAACTTAGGAACCAAGGTGGTGCCGACCAATCGCCAGCGAGCTGCCTCGAGGCCGCTTTCCGCATGGTTGCAATTATTCGGCGGCTTCCGATTGGAAGCGCGGAGTGGCCAGAACGGGATCGCTTGCCCGGTCGACATTCCGACGGCCAAGGGCCGTGCCTTGATCGCGTATTTGGCCGTTGGGTCCGGAGCTCGGGTAACGCGCGAGCGCCTTTCCGCCTTGCTGTGGGGGGAGAGCGAGGCGCGGAAGGCGCGACAGAACCTGCGCCAGGTCTTAGTCAAGATCGAACGGGCACTGTCGGCCCGTGGTCTGAGTATCCTGGACATAGATAAGCGCAGTGTCGGCTTGCGCTTGGACGGCTTGAGCGTGGACATCTGGGACTTCGAGTCGCTTGTCGCCGTAGGGACACCTGCAGCCTTGGCCAAAGCCACACGATTATATGCCGGGGACTTTTTGGGGCCCGAAGATTTCGAGACTATCGAATTCGGCGAATGGCTGTCCGAACAGCGCAGCCGATATCAAGACCTGGCACTGGCGTCGCTTTCGATTTTGGCCGACCGGCAGTGCGCCACGCGGCATAACAGCGCTGCGGTAGGTACGCTTCGAAGCCTTCTTGCCATTGACCCGTGCCACGAACCGGCGCACCGGCAGCTTATGTCTTTGTATGATGCGGCAGGCATGGCTGATGTGGCGCTGGCTCAGTACCGCACATGCAAATCGATTTTGCGGCGTGATCTGGACGTTGCGCCCGACACCGCGACGGAGGCCTTGTATCGGAAAATCCAGGACTCTCTTGCCACGAAGCGCGCCGCGATAAAGCCTCCGGACGACCGAGGAGACGTGGCTACGGATCGCCGCCTCCCTTCAATTGATGGTATTGCTTCAGGACCTCAGGCCACCGTGGTTTCTGTTGAAGCGGAATGGGCGCAGCGGTTGAAAAACCGGGATCCGGGGACCTGCTTTGCCCTCTCTCAGTCACTGATGTTGAGTGGAAGAGCATGCGACGCCGTTGCGCACGCGCGTCGGGCGCTTTGGCGTTCCGTGCAGAGCGGGCGAACCGATCCGTTCTGGTTCCTGGCAGAACGGATTATGTTTCGGATGCACTTGTATGCCCCGCGGTTGTCGGTGCTTTGCCGGGAGTTGACCGGACGCGCGGCGGACTTCTTGGGCCGGAGCGAATGGCGCGCGGCGCTGGAGAGTCTCACGGCCAATGCCATGATCGCCGGTTTGGCGGGCAAAGCCGAGGCCATGCACCGCAGTTTGGCCGATGCTGAAGACTTGCTCGCGCGTGCGCGCGGTGTCGGCGCAGAAATCGAGTGGCACCAGGTTGCCGGGTTCGGTCGCGTGTGGTCCGGTGACGGGGGCGGCGCGTGCGAGCATTTCGACCGGGCTCTGTCGCTCGCTACGGCGGCAGGCAATCTCGTTCGCGCCGCGATGCTGCGGGGATTCAGGGGCCGGGCAAGGCTCTTGGATGGGCCGGGGTTGGAAGCGGGCCGAGACCTGACCGCCGCGATCGACATGACCGAACAACTGGGTCACGTTCCCTATGCGCCGCTCTTTCACACTTGGATGGCTGAGTTCTGCTTTGGCGAAGGCCTAGTCGATCTTGGAAAGACCCATGCGGATCGCGCGCAGCACCTGAATCGGGAGTGCCCCCAGGCCTGGTGCCATGCGCCGATACTGCGCGCACGGGCGCTTGTCTATGCCAAGGCCGACCAGCCTGACCTAGCGCGCGCGGCCAGGCTTCTCGATCAGTCGCGCGCCCTTCAGGCATCGTTGGGATTTGCGCCCAGGGCACACAATCGGGCAGTTTTGCCGGAGCTCGAAGATTCGGTCGCGCTGCGTCACTGATTCACGGGCCCAGCTACCGTTAGGGAGGCCGTCTAGATCTTTGTGCGCCCGTAGACGTCGTCGAACCGGACGATGTCGTCCTCGCCTAGATAGTCGCCGGACTGAACCTCTATGACGCGCAGAGGAACGTCGCCCGGGTTCTCCAGCCGATGAGCGGTTCGAACAGGAATATATGTAGACTGGTTCACCTGGAGCTCGAAAGTCTTCTCCCCGCAGGTCACGCGCGCCGTGCCTTGAACGACGACCCAATGTTCGGCCCGCCGGTTGTGCATCTGGAGGGACAGCTTGGCGCCCGGTTTCACTTCGAGCTGCTTGACCTGAAATCCGTCACCATTGTCGATTGACTGGTAGGACCCCCAGGGCCGGTAGACACGGACATGAGAGATGTGCTGCTGACTGCCAGCTTGCTTCAGCCGTTCAACCACCGTCTTGACATCCTGAGCCCGGTCCTTGCTCGCGACCAGGATCGCATCCGGTGTCGCGACGATCATGAGGTCGCGCACGCCGATTGCTGCGATCAAGGCGCCATCCGTGCGGATGTAGGAATCCTGCGCCCCCTCGGTGATCACGTTGCCGAGCGTGATGTTGCCGCTATCGTCCTTGGTGCCCACATCCCACAGCGCGGACCAGGAACCGATGTCGTTCCAGCCGATCCGCGTGGGAACGACAGCCGCCGACTCGGTATGCTCCATCACGGCATAGTCGATCGAACGCGAATCGACCTTGGCGAAGGACTCGGCATCGAGGCGGAAGAAATCGAGATCGTCGCTGCCGCGCTCGATCGCGGCCGTGCAGGTCTCTCGAATGCCCGGCTCGAACCGGTCCAGTTCGTTCAGAAAGGCTTGGGCGCCAAACAGAAACATGCCGCTGTTCCAATACCAATTGCCTTCGGCCAGCATATTCCGCGCTGTTTCTTCGGGCGGCTTTTCGACGAAGCGCTCGACTTTGCAGCATCCGGCCGCGCCGCCGAGCGCCGCACCGCTGCGGATATAGCCATAACCGGTCTCCGGTTTGGTCGGTTCCATGCCGAATGTGACCAGGGCGCCTTCGCGGGCCGGCGCGACGGCGCGGGCGACGGACTCGTGAAAGCCGGGGAGATCGGCGATGATGTGATCCGAGGGGAGCAGAAGCATCAGCGCGTTTGGATCGTGACGCAACAAAAGGATTGCGGCGACCGCGGCGGCCGGCGCGGTGTTACGGCCAAGCGGCTCCAGCACGATCGCCGTCGGCGCGATGCCCTGGGCGCGCGTCTGTTCGGCCACGATGAACCGGTGCTCGTCGTTGCAGATCAGCAGCGGCGGTGCGAAGTGCGCGGGATCCTGTACCCGCGCCAAGGTCTCTTGCAGCATGCTGCGTTCGGTGTGCAGCGGAAGAAGCTGCTTGGGATACAGGGCACGCGACAACGGCCAAAGGCGGGAGCCGGTACCGCCCGACAGAATGACGGGGTATACGCGTTGCGCGGGCTGTGGCATGCGGTCCTAATCCACTTCCGCAAGCCGGCTTTGATGCAAACGCCAGGCGTCGGTCACCTGGGTCTCGAGCGCGGCGCGTTTGGGCCGCCAACCTAGCAGGCGACGCGCGGTTGAGGCGTCGGCGATAAGGCACGCGGGGTCGCCGGCGCGGCGCGGCGCAGTCTTCACCGTGAAGGATTGGCCGGAAACCTTCTGCACCGTGTCGATCACCTCGCGCACCGAGAATCCATGCTGATTGCCGAGATTGAGAATGGCGGTGCGGCCGCCGCCCAGCAAGTGACGTAAGGCCAGGACATGGGCTTCGGCTAAGTCGGAGACATGAATGTAGTCGCGAACTCCGGTGCCGTCGGGCGTGTCGAAATCGTCGCCAAAAATTTCCATGTGGTTGCGCAGGCCCAGCGCGGTCTTCACCGCGACTTCGATCAGGTGCGTGGCATTGGCGGAGGTCTGCCCGGTCCGCTGTTTCGGGTCGGCGCCTGCGACATTGAAGTAGCGCAAAGCGACAAAGGCGAAATCATGGGCCGCTGCCGTATCGCGCAAGACCCACTCGGTCATCAGTTTCGAGGCGCCATAGGGATTGATCGGGGCCGTCGGCGCATCCTCGGTCACGGGCACACGGTCCGGGATGCCATAGACCGCTGCGGTCGACGAGAAAATAAAATTTCTGACGCCGGATTCGACGCAGGCTTGGATCAGGTTCCGGCTGACGCTGGTGTTGTTGCGGTAGTACTTCAGCGGATCTGCCACCGATTCGGGCACCACAATACTGCCCGCGAAATGAACGACCGCGCCGATCTTACGCTCGGCCACAATGCCGGCTACCAAGTCGCTGTCTCCCGCGTCGCCGCGGATGAACGGTACAGAGTCGGGAACCGCCTCTCGGCGACCCGTGGACAGGTCGTCCAGCACCACGACAGGGTGACCGGCGGCCGCGAAGGCCAGAACCGCATGACTGCCGATATACCCGGCACCGCCGGTAATCAGGACAGGCGCAAGCGCACTCATGAATGACCTTTATGTAGGGCGTGTGAGGTAGCGGCCATGGTGCCGGTGCCATGGCCCGGCGCGGCCATTCGATCGGAAAACATAGAATCAGGCTCGGACAAAGGACTCAAGGCCACGACAGCTAAGACGATGTTATCGCAGCAAAACACATCGCGGTTAACCCCTCATTACGGTGAGCTTGTAAGAACTGCATGGCATAGAGATTCTGTTGGCGCTCATACAAGTATTTCAAAACAAATAGATACCGGAAGAAGCTAATAGAACAGATAAAATAGAAGCAACAGGTGCCGTAACGCACCGTTTTGGCCGATCGGTCGAATCACGCAGCGATCACGCTAGCGCTGATAAGCTCCTCATAAACCTTGTGTACCCGGCTGGCTGCCGTGCGGCCAAAGGTCCAGTTGCCGCCCCGGGACAATCCAGGGATCGCCGGCCAAATGCCGACGAACAACAAAACTGTGAATGGGGATAGGCGATGGAACGGATCAAACGGCTCGTCCTGGAGACTCTCAGAGGTCGTCGCGGCATTTCCTCGGTCGAGTATGCGCTCCTCTTGGCCGTGATCGGCAGCGGTATCGTTGTCGCGGCGGGGACCCTGACAAAGGCTGTCTCGGACGAAATGACCGAAGCGGCGCGGTGCATCGACGGGACCGATACGACCTGCACGACGACCAATTAGCCGGGTAGCCCCCGGCTACCTGCGGTCGTTCACGGTTCGGAATCCTGATCATGGTGCCTGCGCGCGGTCTCCTGATACTCGGCCTTGCCGCCTTGCTGGCGGGGGCGTCAGTTTTCATGGCGCGCGCCTGGCTGCTCGAAGCCGCGCGCGAGACCCGGGTGTCCCGGAGCGAGGCTAGGACCGGGCCGGAGACGGTGCCTGTCGCGGTCGCCGCCCGTCCGCTGCGCTATGGTGATAAACTGACGGCCGCCGATTTCAAGCTCTTGGACTGGCCGCGCGCCGCGGTGCCGGCCGGTGCGTTCCAGGACCTGACCTGGCTGAAACCTGAGCCCGGCGCGGCGACGGGCTCTCAACGGGCCCTGCTGCGCACCTTGCAGGCCGATGAACCGGTGACGGCCAGTATGATAAGCGGTCTTGGCGCCAACGGCCGCTTAGCCGCCATCATTGCCCCCGGCAAGAGGGCAGCGACCATCAACACCAGCGGCATATCGAATCTGGCCGAAATGATCGGGCCTGGCGACCGCGTCGACGTCCTGATCGCGCGCCAGATCCAGAGGCCGGACGGCAAGCGCGATTTGCGCTCCGATGTACTTTTGAGCGATCTGCGCGTTCTGGGTTTCGAAGATTCGGAGCCGACAGCCGGTGCGCGCGCGGCCCATGCGCGCACGGTGACGCTCGAGGTGACACTCGAGCAAGCCCAGGCCCTGGCGATCGGCGAGAAGATCGGTTCGCTCACTCTGGCGCTGCGCGGCCTGGAATCCAGTGCGGAGGCGGGCAGCCAGCCAATCTTCTCCAGCAAGCTCTTGGGCGGCGCATTGCGCCGGATCGATTGGCACAAAGAGAAACTGGCGGCACCGGTTCCCGCGGAGGGCTCCGCGGGCGCAGGCGTCGTCCCAGGTGCCACGGTCCGGGTCTTTCGGGGTCTGGACTCCGCCCAGTACGAGGTTGCGCTCGAAGGCAAGGCAGGCGCGGCGGGTGCCATCGATGCCGCCAAGCGCCTTGGCGCGAAAATCGGTGCGCCGCAATGACGTGGGCACGCGACGGCCTACTGGCGTTTTTGCTGTTCCTGTGCTGCATGCCTCAGGGTCAAGCTAACGCGGGCACGCGGCTTCTCAGCGACGACAGCATGCACGCCGGGGAACTGAATGTGCCCCTCGACAAGTCGCAGATCCTCCGCCTGGACCGGCCCTTTGCCGAACTTTTGATTGGCAACGCGAAGATCGCCGATGTGATGGCCTTGAGCGACCGTTCGATCTACGTGCTCGGCAAGGATTTGGGTTCGACCAGTCTGATGATCTACGGCGCCAACAAGACCTTGCTGGCGGTCCTGGACGTGGTGGTCGGCCCGGACGTCGAGAGCCTGAGCGACAAGCTGCGCACGCTGGTGCCTGGGGAAACCATCGAAGTGCACACCTTGAACGGCGCCATCGTCCTCAGCGGCACGGTGAGCAGTGCCGGCCGCATGGGCAGGGTCTTGGCGCTGGCGGAGCGCTTCGCGCCGGGTTTGGTGACAAACCTCATGTCGCTGCGCGGCAGCCAACAGGTGATGCTCAAGGTCCGGTTCGTCGAGGTCTCGCGCAACGCGCTGAAACGTCTCGGGCTCAACTTCGATGTCTTCGACGGCGATTTCAGTTTTTCTTCGGGAGAGCGTTTCAGCCTCGGCGCGGCGGGTCTTGCCGCCGATGCCTTCGGCGCCGGGCTTTTCGCCGGCACCTTCGGCACGAGTAGCCTGCGAATCCTGTTCGAGGCGCTTGAGACCAAGGGGCTGGCCAAGACTCTGGCTGAGCCGAATCTGATCGCGCTCTCAGGCGACACGGCCAGCTTCCTGGCCGGCGGCGAATTCCCGATCGAAGTGGCGCAAAGCGGCGCCGCCGCGACCGGCGACGCGGCAATCACCATCGAGTTCAAGGAATTCGGCATCTCGCTCGCCTTCACGCCGACGGTCCTCGACGATGGCCTGATCAACCTTGTGGTCCGGCCTGAGGTCAGTGCGCTCGACTTCTCGGTCGCCGTCAACGGCACACCGGGCCTGACGACGCGCCGCGCCACCACGACGGTCGAGCTGCGCGACGGCCAGACCTTCGCGATCGCGGGACTGCTTCAGGAAGATTTCACCGATGCCGTGCGCCAGGTGCCGTTGCTCGGCGATCTGCCGGTCTTGGGTGCCTTGTTCCGCAGCAGCGAGTTTCAGCGCCGCGAGAGCGAACTGGTGATCATCGTCGAGCCGCATCTGGTGCAGCCCGCGCCGATGGGGGCGCTGGCCACGCCGGCCGACAATTTCGTGCCGCCGGACCTGACCGATCTTTGGCTGCATGGTCGGATCGAGGGGACTGAATCCGGCAAGCCGCCCGCCGAGCCGCAGGAGACAACCCGCGCCGCCGAGGCGGCGGGGTCGGAGACCAGCTACGGGCACATCCTGAAATGACCGGCCTGCGCATGCCAAAGACGAAATCGGGGTTCGGCGGTCTGGTGCGCGCGCTGCCAGCAAGTTTTCTGCTCTTCCTTTCCGCCTGTATCGGGTGGGACGTCGAGCAAGACGCGGCGATCCATCAAGGACCGCATCTCGGTGCCGATTTCGGCAATGCCGTTTCCCACAACGCGGCGCAGCACATCATTAATCACAGCCCGTCGAATTCTGACGCCGGGCCGCCGAGTATGGACGGTGTCCGTGCCGCCCAGGCCCTCGACCGCTACCGGCGCGGCGCGGTCACGCCGCTTGAATCGGTAGAGACCTCGACCTTTGGGGAGGCGCGCTGAGCGACGGAAGACCCCATGGTGAAGTGGTGCAAGAATTTTCCTGTTTGCAGGCACGGTTTGCGGCGCGGCACCGAGCGCGGCGCGGTTTCGGCGATTCTGGTTGTGATTCTGGTGGCACTGCTCGGCCTGGTTGGCCTGGTGTTCGATCTCGCACGCGGCTGGATCAACCAGACGGAGCTGCAGGCCGTCGCCGATGCCGCTGCGCTGGCCGGCGCCACGCAACTGGATGGCGCGCCCGGCGCGCGGGACCGTGCGGTCGCGCTGGCAACGGGCGCGGTTGCGCGCAACGACGAGTCCTTCACTCGGCGCGGTGCCGGTAATGCCGGGGCCTTCGATCTTGTCTTTCCCTGTGGCGGCGACGGTTGCGTGATGACCAATGGGTCATTTCGCTTTCTTTCCGGTTTGGCGCCGAAGACCGATGCCCTCAGCGATGCCGAGGCGCGCTTCATCGAGGTGTCAACCAGTCAAAGCCTGCGGCTCAGTTTCGCCGGCGCGATCGGTGCGCCGGGAACCTTGTCGCCGCGCGCGCGGGCTGCCGCGTCCTGGACCCGGTATGCGTGCGGGCGGCCGGCCATCGTGCTGTGTAATCCGGACGAGGCGCCGGGCAACACCAACCCGCGCGCGGCGTTCGACGCCCGGCCGCATTTCGGCAAGGGCCTCACATTAGGATCCGGATCGAATCCCGGCGATTTTGTTTGGGCCGCGCGCCTCGACTGCGATCCGGCGAGCGACGCCTGCACGGTCAACACAGATGGCGATGCTGTGGCCGATGAGTTGGCGTCGGTACTGCCACAGGAGTCTTGCCAGGCTTCCGTGCGCGGCACCGACCTTGGCACGGGCGATCTGGCCGCCGCCGTCAACACTCGCCTCGATATCTACACGCGTACTGGCGATACGCTCGACTCCGGATTGCAGCCGAGCCCGAATTTTCTGACCGGGCTGATCCCGGCGGCCGGCGCGGTTCTCGGCGGAGCCTTGCTGACTTGCGATTTTCCCGGTGCCTTGGAGCCGCCGGCGCAGCCGTACTTGGGGCCTGGGCGGCACGCGCCGCATGGGTTCGCGCCGCTCGACCATCTCGGCTATCCCCGCGACAACTGCGCCTATCCGCGCGCCGACGGTTCGGCGCCGCCGGACAACTGCATAATCGCATCGGGCGGCAGCACGCTTGGCACCGGCGCGTGGGATTTGCCGGCCTACATGGCGCACCATCATCCCGGATTGGATTTCAGCGCCTGGTCTTTCAATGCCTGTCCCGCATCTGCGTGCGGTTTGAATGGCGATAACGGGGTCGACCTCGACAGCAACGGCCGATTGAGCCGCTGGGAGGTTTACCGCTGGGAACTGAACGGCAATCCGCCGCGTTTCGGCCGGCCGCAATGCTTCGGCGGCGGCACCGCGCCGCTACCGGCACCGCCGGCTGATTCGCCGCGCGCAAGCGACCGCCGCCTGCTTTCCGCAGCCGTGGCGAACTGCGGCGCGATTGCGGCGACCCTAGGCGCGGGCGCGCTCAGCGATGGGCGGTCCTTACCCTTGGCGGGCGGCGATGCCGTGCTCCATCTGTTTTTTAGTGAGGCGCTTGGCGAGCTCGCGCCGAATGCGTTCTACGCCGAAATCGTCGATCCCAAGGCAATCGCAGGTCCCGCGCCGGCGCGCGTTCGCGACCGCGTGGTTCTGGTCAAATGAGTGCGCGAGATAACGAGCTGCAATCATGCCGTGGCACGGCATCGGTGGAGTTCGCACTGAGTCTGCCGCTGCTCCTGGTGCTGTTCGCTGTGATCGTGGATGGCGGGCGCATGCTGGCCGACTACCACGCCGTTACCAAGAGCGTGCGCGACGCGGCCCGCTTCCTGGCGCATAGCCAAGTCGAACCGCAAAGCTGCGTTCCCGGAAGTTTAGATCGCGGCCAAGCGTTGGTCGCGGACGCCATACGCTTGGCGATGACGGGCCGCGTCGGCGGTGATCCCGCCGCCGAGGGGCTGGTCGCCGGGTGGGCCGCCAGCGATCTCAGCGAAGCTTCGACCGGCATTGCGCTTGTCCGCGAATGCTGTAGCGCAAGCGGCACCGGACCTTACGCCGGACGCACGGCTGTCGCCAGCATCGTGGTCCGGGCGCGGGTTCCGTTCAGTTTTGCATTGTCGCGCGTCTTTGGCATGGGACCGAACCTGACGCTCAGTGTCAGTCACAGAGCCGCCGCGACCCGGCTGGAGGCAAGCGCATGAAGGCGACAGCCATATCACGGAACAGACGGGTGCCGGAACGCGGGGTCTCCTCGGTCGAGTTCGCGATTATCCTCACCGTGTTTCTGACGCTTGTCATGGGTGCGATCGATTTCGGCCGCGTGCTTTGGCAATGGAACCGCGCGGCGCGCGCGACCGAGGTGGGCGTGCGACTGGCCGCCGTGCGCGATCCGGTCGCGCTCAATGTGCGCGGCGCCGACGGCACGATCTTGGTTCCGGCGGGCGAGGCGCCGCCGTCCGACGCCTTAAGCCCAAATCCGACGATATGCGCCGAAGGCGGGTGCGGGGCTTCGCTGACCGCGCTCGACCCGCTGCTGCAGGACCGGGCGGCGTTTCAGGATCTCGTCGCCGCCATGCAAGCCTACAATCCGCGGATTGCCGCCGCCAACCTCATCGTCGAATACAGACACGTCGGGGTCGGCCTGGCCGGCAATACCGAAGGACCGGACATCGACACTATCGTCACGGTCAGCCTGCGCGATCTCGAACTTCAGTTTCATGCCTTGCGATTCCTGCAAATCCCGCCCCTGCGCCTGCCTGACTTCCGGGCCAGCCTCAGCGCCGAGGACGCACGGGGCACATGACCCTTGGAGGTAGACAGAGTCGCGCCTTGGTGTTGGGCGCAGCGATCGAGCACCCGGCGCAGGCTGCCGCGCTACGCGCCCTATGCCAGGATCTGGATGGCGTCGAATTGGCACTGCACGAAGGCCTGGCCGGTCACGCGCTGCCCCGGATTATGGCGGAGCATGATCCCGACGCGATTCTCATTGAGATCGACCCCAGCAATCCGAGTGCCGCCCGGTCGGCGATCGTCGCGTTCCAGGACGCTTGTCCGGGCGCGATCATGCTGGCCACGTGCGGCGATGCGACTCTCGACCTGGCGCGGCGGCTTATGCGTTTGGGCGTGCGCGAGTTGTTGCCCGCACCGATCGTGCGTGAGGATCTGGCCAGTGCGCTCGCCAACCTTTCCGGGCAACGGCCAGGCGAGAGGCAAAGAGTGCGCCGGGCCAGCCGGGTGGTCAGCTTCATCAAAGCCGCGGGCGGGGCCGGCTCGACGTCTCTGGCCATTGAGACGGCGGCGCGCTTCGCCGCGCGGGCAAGCCATGGTGAACCCGATGTTTGCCTGCTCGATCTCGATCTGCAGTTTGGCAGTGCCGCGCTGGCGCTCGACCTGAACGATCAAGTCAACCTCGGCGACCTGATCGAGTCCGGCGCCCGGCGCGACGGCGCCTTGCTGCGCGGTGTGATGGGCCATCACAAGGTGGGCGTCGATGTCGTGGCAACGCCGCGCAGTGTCAAACCCTTGACCGCGCTCGATGCCAGTTCCACCGCCGAGATCCTGGCCTTGGCCCGTGCGGAGTACAACAGCGTCGTCGTTGACCTGCCCCTGGCCTGGACGGATTGGAGCCATGCGGTGCTACGCGGCAGCGATTTGATTGTTCTGGTCCTGGGTCCGGAGATCACCGACGTCCGGCGCGCCGGGCGCCAGTTGCGAACCTTGCAGGAGAATGGCTTGGAAGCCGTTCCCCTGTTCTTGATTCTGAACCGCGCGGCACGGGGCTGGGGCGCGGCCGCACGGCGGCGAGAAACGGAACGCGCGCTGGGCCGGTCCATCGATGCTTGGATCACGCGCGACAATCAGACCTTCGTACGCGCCCTCGAATGCGGTCAGCCGGTCCTGAAGACCGCGCCTTGGTCGCGGTCAAGCCGTGAGCTCAAGCGTCTGGCGGACGGCATCGCGCGCGGGTTGGCCAGGCCGCACGACAATGCGGCTGCCTTTAAAGCCGGGCGAAGACCATTCGCCTATGAGGGGGTGTCATGAGGCCGGGCGAGGGCGGTTTGGCGCCAAGCTGGCCGGTGCGCGCCTTCGGCGGCGGCTCAAAACCCACAACGATGGGAGTCTTCTCGCGGCGCGACGACAGCGGTGCGGCGGCGGTCAGGCTGATCGACATCAAGATGAACCTGCACCGCCGCCTGCTCGACGTTCTCAATCTGGCGGCGGTCGAGACCATGACGCGCGGTACCTTGGAGACCGAGGTGGGTACGCACGTGCGCGCACTCCTGGCCGAACAGCCTGCGCCGCTCAATCAGGCCGAAAAGACCCGCCTGGTCGATGAGGTTCTCGACGAACTGACTGGCCTTGGGCCGCTCGAGCCGTTACTCAAGGACGCTACGGTGAGCGACATTCTGGTCAATACCTATCGGGATGTTTTTGTCGAGCGTGAAGGCCGCTTGGAGATTACGCCGGTCCGTTTCAAGGACGACCGGCACCTGATGCGAATCATCGACAAGGTCGTGTCGTCGGTCG